>AGFS01005238.1_pt1 | contig 18132 bp, 24 predicted proteins | sample 305828 | NCBI WGS metagenome assembly AGFS01 (sample SAMN02954281, study PRJNA62041) | ant fungus garden metagenome | biome: terrestrial; feature: Atta colombica fungus garden; material: fungus garden; isolation source: Atta colombica fungus garden top | host: Atta colombica | place: Panama: Gamboa...
GCGTTGCGTCAGGCGGGTATGCTGAGCGAAGGGGAGGCATTGCCATGAGCGATAAAAAAGTCGTACTGGTAACCGGCAGCGATTTGGCTGAAGCCGCGTTCGGCATGCTGGAAGATTATGAACTCGTATTTGCTGGCCGCCAACCAACAGAAAACCAATTGATAGCATTATGTCAGCAGCATAATCCGGTCGCCATATTAGTGCGCTATGGCAAGATTACGGCATCTGTGATGGATGCCGCTCCGGCGTTGAAGGTCATTTCCAAGCATGGCAGCGGCATTGATGTCATTGACGTCGAAGCGGCGGCGGCGCGCGGCATTATGGTTCGCGCGGCGACAGGCGCTAACGCCGCGGCGGTTTCAGAACACGCCTGGGCATTAATTCTGGCCTGCGCCAAGTCAATCATTCCGCTTGACCGCCGCCTGCGCGAAGGGCACTGGGATAAATCGACGCATAGATCGCTCGAACTGGAGGGCAAAACGCTGGGGCTGATTGGTCTGGGCGCGATTGGCAGCCGCGTGGCGAAAATTGCCGGCGCCTTCGGTATGAAGGTGCTGGCTTACGATCCGTATGCCGCCACGGTTCCTCCCGGATGCGAACGTGTTGATGTACTCAAAGACCTTCTCACGCAGGCTGATGTTGTCTCCCTTCATTGTCCCTTAACGCAGCAAAATCGGGGAATGATAAATGCCGTTACCCTGGCACAGTGTAAACCCGGCGCCATCCTGGTCAATACCGCGCGGGGCGGATTAATCGACGATGCAGCGCTGGCAGCGGCACTAAAAGGAGGGGCGTTGCGCTGGGCGGCGCTCGATAGCTTTAACAGCGAACCACTCACCACGCCGCACATCTGGGAGCGGGTCGAAAATGTCATTCTATCTCCGCACGTTGGCGGCGTAAGCGACGCCTCTTACGTCAAAATGGGTACCGCCGCCGCGGCCAATATTCTACAGGTAGTGCAGGATTCATCGCAGACTGAAACAGCGTACTAACTTGTCTTTCAGCAGCTCCGCTCTTTCGGGGCTGCTGTGCTTTTTGCAAAGAGCAAGCTGAGTGATGCTGTGAGCAATGTTATTGCTCCGCAAAATTAACCAGCGCTTCGCCATCGAGGCGATAGCGGACCCATTCGCTTTGCGCCGCGGCGCCAATACTGAGGTAAAAATCAATGGCCGGCTGGTTCCAGTCCAGCACGCTCCACTCAAGGCGTCCGCAGCGGCGCGCAACCGCATACCGGGCAATGGTTTTTAGCAGCGCTCGACCCGCGCCCTGGCCGCGATAGTCCGGTGAGATATACAAATCTTCCATATAAATACCGTTGCGTCCGAGCCAGGTTGAATAGCTGGTGAAGAACACGGCATAGCCCGCCGTTTTACCGTCAATTTCGCAGATCAGCGCTTCGGTTTTACTGTCGTCGCCAAACAGGGTTTCGCGGATCTCTTCGGGGGTGGTGACCACTTCCTGCGGGGCTTTTTCGTACACCGCCAGTTCATAAATCATGTTGTAGATGGCGGAAGCGTCATCCGCACGGGCCTGTCTAATCGTAATACTCATTAGTTTTCCTGTCGTTTTCACACGTTAACGATATTGATGACGCTAAGCATAGGGGGTATTGTCAGAAGAATTAAGTGCAATGAAATCACCCAATGATGAATATTATGCATCCGGCGCTCAGACGCCTCGATCTCAATCTGCTGCTCGTTTTTGATGCTATCTATCGCCACTGTTCCGTTCGTCTTGCCGCCGATGAGCTGGCGATGAGTACCTCCGCGTTGAGCCACGCGCTGTCGCGGCTGCGCGTGGCGCTGAACGATCCGTTGTTTTTTCGCGAAGGACATCGGATGTGCCCGAGCGTCTATGCCACTCAGCTCGCGCCCTCCATCGCTTCAGTATTGAAATTGCTTAATCAGGAACTCACGCGACAGCCAGAGTTTATTGCCGCCGACAGCACCGAGCGGATCCAGATAGCCATTACCGATTTCACCGCGTTATGCATTTTTCCTGCGCTGATGCAAAAGCTGCAGCATGAAGCGCCGGGACTGCGTTTTGAACTCCGTTATTTGCCGCATAGCCCGGCACTGACGGAGCTGCTGGCGGGAGAGGTGGATCTGGCGCTGGGCTTCAGCACCGCTGAAGATACCCGTCATCATGAACTGGAGGAAATTGACTGGTTTGAGGATGAGTACGTGGTTATCAGCAATACCCGTCGCACGGCGCTGACGCTGGCGGATTATCTCGCCGCGCGGCATCTGGTGGTCACGCCGTGGAATGAAAAGCAGGGAGTGTTGGATTTACGCCTGCAGGAATTAGGCTATACGCGGCAGATAGCGCTCAAAACCCCCTCGATGCTCAGCGCGCCGTTTATTGTGGCGCAAAGCGATCTGTTAATGGCGATTCCTCGTTATGCCGCAGAGAAGTTCCTTCATGCCGCCCCGATCGCGATTTTTCCTTTGCCGTTCGCCATAAGCCCGTTCACCGTGAAGATCTATTCCCATAAACGCGGCGGGCAGCGAGGAGCAACCAAATGGCTTAAGACGGCGCTACAAAGCCTGGCGTTGGCAGCGAATGCCGGGAGTTTTTAACCTCAAAGAACCGAACTTAAAATAACTATCGCTATGGTAACCGTCGCGACAAAACCGGTCTGAAAGGCGAGCGTTCGGATAACGGGGATCCCGGCGGTATGCGCAATATAATGGACAATGCGCGCGAGCAAATAAACTTTAGCCGCAATTAACGTTATGGCGTTATTGACGTTAAGCAACGCGGCGACCACAACCAGTGGGGCAAAAATAACGAGGTTTTCTACCGCGTTGGCATGCGCCTTTTGCGCACGCTGCGCCCAGGGCGCCAGCCCGCTTGATGGCGAATGGCCGTTTCCCGCCGCGGGCGCGACGTTAACGCGCGTGGCTCGGGCAATAATATAGGGGATCCACATCATAACCGTTAGCAGACAAATTAACGCAAGGATAATCAGTTCAGGATTATTTTTCATGGCAATTGACTCTGGTAATTAATAACGATAGAGGAAAGTCTATGGCTAAGGTTAAAATAGAACCATATGCAAAAATGACAATTTCAATACCATTAACGACATGAAGATAAATATTCTGACTCTGGATGGCGTTTTCGACACCGGCTTAGCGACGTTGCTGGATACGTTCGCCGCGGCCAATGATATGGCGCGACGCCAGAGCATGAATATTTCTCGCTTTGAGGTGCAGATGATTGCCGTGACCGGGCAGGTTAAATCAGCCCATGGGTTGAGTATTCCTGCTCATCAGGCATCGGGTTTGGATTATCCCGACTGGATTGTGGTGCCGGCGATCAACGTTCACGCACGACAATCGCCACCGGATGGCTGGCACGATATTGCTGACGCTAAGCGGTTTTTGCAAAACATGGCGAAGCGCGGCGTTAAAATTGCCGCCGCCTGTTTAAATACCTTCATCCTGGCGGATAGCCGTTTGCTCAATGAGCAGACCGCCGCTGCGTCATGGCTCAATGCGGCTACGCCGATCCTTCCCGGCGCAATGATGGGCCATGTGGAGCTGGCGCTGTGGCTGATTCGACAGAGCAGCCCGCCGCTTGCGGATTTGCTGGCAAAAGCGATGGCGGCTGATATCCGCCATCCTCAGGTTTCACGCCTGTCGGCAGGTTATCCTCAGCATGCCGATGACCTGATCAACCGCTTTGCGCACTGGTCGCGAGCGCATCTGGCGCAGGGATTTTCCCTGCAGGCGGCTGCCGGCGCGCTTAACGTGCATCCACGCACCTTACAGCGCAGAATGGAGGCCGCGCTGGGGAAATCACCGTTGGCTTTTTTCCAGCAATTGCGGGTCGAACGAGTAAAGCAGCTGCTTGCCGAGGGGAAAGATATTGAGACGATTACCGCTGACGTGGGTTATTCGGAAGTGTCGACGCTGCTGGCGTTGCTGCGCCGTCAGACTGGAAAGGGAATACGGGCGCTGCGTCATGCTGTGTGATTTTATTTATAAGTCAGGGTAAGATGCGGTAAGTTATTATTCTGAGCAGGCTACCAGTGAATGCGACCAAAAGTAACATCACTATTTAATAGCACCTTTATTACTTTTTTTGACGCTATAACTATTTTAATAATACCATAAATTATTATTGTAACTATACTGCATAGAAACCAGTATCCTGGAATTGCAAAGTAATAAAATGTAAAAAGAGAAATGATAATGACATAAACTTTAAGGTCGTTAAGTATTTCTTTAAAAAAAGGAGATAAACAGGGCATTACATCACCTTTTTAATCTTTAAAAATACCACGCTGCTGATAATGATAGCACCTATGAATGATAATATAACCAAAAAGATAAACCATGAATTAAACGAATCGATAAAAACTGATTTTTCCATAAAAGTTGATAACTTCATCAGCCTTTAATAGGCGAAACGCTAATTCAAACATCAGGGTAACCAGGATGATAAATGATAGGATGAAAGAAAAAATAATAAAAATCCATTTTTTCATAATTCATTCCTCATGATATGGTGCTAATTACACCTCGTGTTTTTATCATGAAAAGGGAATTCAGGCAATGTCTATATCTTCGATGGTCAAATTTAGAATGGAAACCGACAGGTATGCTGCTATAGCACTCGACCGCGCTGTAAGAGGTGTTCAACAGAATAGTATCAGTGTCCTGGAAGATATTCGATCTGGTTTAGAGAGGGCTACATGGTACAGTACATGTCTTTTGGATGAGTATAAGGCTATATGCTCGGAATTATCAGAAGAGGATATCCGTTTCATAAAATGTATTTACGAGATATATAAAAGGAAAAACATCATTGCAGATATGATGAGGATGTATATTGAGGAAGAACTTAAATATTTAAAAGTGAGCGAGATAAAATATCTTGATATCAGTCTTGCAAAAGGTCTATCAAGTTATCGAAGTGGATTACTAACAAGGGGCGCAATTGCAAATTCTTTATCTATCATCATTGTTAACTCATTTAATTTCAAAAATGATGTCATGATGCAACTTAACCGATCCAGTTTTGTGGTAGTGACAGCCGCATCTCTTTATGGAAAGGTTCAGACGGCAGCGATTTCTGCAAGAAAACTCAGGGATATATCGCCTCAGTTATATTTGGCACTCTATAACAATAATATGGAAATGCTTTATTTTCTTGTCAGCGATAAAATTGATAGAGCTTTGATAAATGCAATAGGGCTTCGCGGAGAAGAGCGCATTCTTTCCGTAATGAAAAGCTTAGCGTATTAATCATCATTGAATAAGTTTGAGTTACGTAGGGCGGAAAATATTCACAGCATCTACCCGCGGTACTTTTTTGTCGGGTGGCGGCTAGCGCCTTACCCGACCTACGGAACGTACCATTGCGAACTGAAACTGCCGGTGTTAGTGGCATCAAAATCCCCCGGTGGGTGGCTACTGCGCTTTGCGATTTGGTAGCCCGGAGAAGGCGCAACGCGCCGCGTCCGGGAAAACCATTAAAAAAGTTGCAAACCGATAACAGTATCTACCACGGCATGTGATCTGTAGGCCCGCGCAAGCGTAGCGCCGCCGGGCAATAACCGCGGGTAAAGAGCTACTTTCGCGCCGGATGGCGGCTGCGCCTTATCCGGCCTACGGTCTACGACTCGTACCATTGCGAACTGAAACTGCCGGTATTGGTGGCCTCAAAATCCCCGGTGGCGCGAGCGCTTACCGGGGCTACGGCACTGTGCAATTTGGAATTATGTTGCGCAAAGATCAATTGCCAGTCAGGATTATTTCTTTTTCTTCACCACTTTCCATTTTCCGCCAGCGGCGGTGTCGGCCAGCACGATTTTAAATCGGTTACTTTCCCAGTGGGGCAGGCCTAATACACGCCGCGCTATACGGTTACCTTTCGCCTTAATCATGATGTCGCTCCTTATTTTATTAAAGATGCACTAAACCCACGCGTGAAAATATTCTGCGTTTCCCGAGGTTTCAATTTTTCTAAAAAATAAAATTCACTAACAATTAAATTCAGGCTTTATTGTAGGGTGGCTATTTTTTAATTCAAGCCGCTATGAATATTCGGACCTTAGTAGCAATAAAAACGTTTTTCCAGGCTTTTATCCCAGTAAACGGTTTTTATTGCCATTTTGTCCGGCGAAAAAGAGGGAAATAACGGCAGGGTTAAAACGTCATACCGCCGATAACGGCCGCCAGGCGATCGAACATCTCGCCAAACAGGTGTTCGCAGAAGGGGGCCAGCATCGGCATCATCATGCCGAGGGTCATAATGCCAAAGGTCATGGTCACCGGGAAACCGATCACGAATACCGATAGCTGCGGCGTCATGCGGTTGAGCAGACCCAAAGCGATATTGAGCGTGAGCAACAGACAAATCAGCGGTAACGCCAGCATCATGCCGTTGATAAAGATTAACGAACCCAGTTGGACGAGCGCCAGGAAACCGTTGCCGTTTAGCGGCTGGCTCTGGATCGGCAGGGTATGGAAGCTGTCGGCCAGCAGCGAGATAAGCCACAGGTGGCCGTCAAAGCTTAAAAACAGCAGCATTGCCAGCAGGTTCAGCAGCCGCGCCAGCACCGGCATATTGGGGCCGCCGCTGGGGTCGAAGAAGGTGGCGAACGATAGCCCCATCTGCATGCCGATGACTTCGCCGGCGAGGCGTACCGCGGCGAAAGCCAGCTGCATCGTCAGCCCCAGCGCCGCGCCGATCAGGATCTGCTGAATCGCCAGCCATAAACCGGCAGCAGAGATAATGGGGATCGCGTTGGCGGGCAGCGTTGGGGCGATCAGTATCGCAATCAGGCCGCCGAGGCCGATTTTCACCTTTTTGCTGATCTGCTTTTCACTCAGTACCGGCGCGGTGCTGATGAGGGCCAGAATACGCAGCAGCGGCCAGAAATACTGGCTGAGCCATTCGCTAAGCTGGGCGCTGTCAAAGGGGATCACGGCTAGCCGATAATATTAGGCAGGTTGCTGAATAACGTGCGCATATAGTCCAGCAGCAGGTTCAGCATCCACGGCCCGGCGATAATAATCGTCGCCACTACCGCGAGAATTTTGGGGATAAACGACAGGGTCATCTCGTTAATCTGGGTGGCGGCCTGCAGCAGGCTGACCACCAGCCCGCTGATTAGCGCCGCCAGCAGCAGCGGGGCGGCCAGCGCCAGGGCGACCTTCATCGCTTCGGTGCCAATGGCCATCACGGATTCTGGCGTCATGATTGTTCTCCGGCGGTTCAGGAATAGAAGCTCTGCGCCAGCGAGCCGAGCAGCAGCTGCCAGCCATCCACCAGCACAAACAGCATTAGCTTAAACGGCAGCGAGATCGTCGCCGGCGGCACCATCATCATCCCCAGCGCCATCAGCACGCTGGCGACCACTAGATCGATAATCAGGAACGGAATAAACACCGTAAAACCAATCTGGAAAGCGGTTTTCAGTTCGCTGGTGACGTAGGCGGGCAGCAGAATACGCATCGGTACCGCCTCCGGCCCGGCCAGCGGCGGCTGGTTGGCCAGGCGAGCGTACAGCGCCAGGTCGCTTTCGCGGGTCTGGCGCAGCATAAATTCGCGCAGCGGCTGCGCGCCTTTATCCAGCGCCGCATCAAGGCCGATTTTGTCCTGACTAAAGGGCAGGTACGCCTCCTGATAGACCTTGTCGAACACCGGCGACATGATAAAGAAGGTCAGGAACAGCGCCAGCCCGAGCATCACCTGGTTCGGCGGCGCGGAAGGCGTGCCCAGCGCGTTACGCAGCAGACCCAGTACGATGATAATGCGGGTAAAACTGGTCATCATCAGCAGCATCGCCGGCAGGAAGGTCAGCGAGGTCAACAGCACCAGCGTCTGCACCGGCAGCGACCAGCTCTGGCCGCCGTTGGCCAGCGGCTGACTGATAAGCCCCGGAAGCTGTGCGAAGGCGGCAGGACTCAGCAGCAGTAACGCGGCGGCGAGCCACGGCGCCCGACGGCGGAGACAAGCGAACAGAGTAGGGAACATGGCTATTTTTCCGGGCGGTTGAGGACGTTGCGCATCAGCTGGCGGAAGTCGTTCGCAGGCGTGACCGCCGGAGTATCTTCATCGCGCGGCGGCGCCGGGTACTGATGAAGCGGGGTGATCTGCTGGGCGGTGACGCCCAGCACCAGCAGGGTATTATCGACTTCCACCACCACCACGCGCTCGCGCTGGCCAACCTGGCAGCTGGCGCGCAGGTTAAGCAACCGACCGTTGCGCGCCTGCGGCGCAAAGCCGAGGCGGCGGAACAACCAACCGGCCAGCAGGATCAGGAGCAGAATCGCGCCGAGCGCGCTGCTTACCTGCATGAGCGCCGAGCCGCCGGATATTGCCGGTTCGGTAACCGATTGGCTGGTCTGCACGGTAACGGGGGCGGTCATTAGCGGCTCAACCGACGCATACGTTCGGACGGAGTAATGATATCGGTAATGCGCACGCCGAATTTGTCGGCCACCACCACCACTTCGCCCTGGGCTATCAGATAGCCGTTGATCAGGATATCCAGCGGTTCGCCCGCCAGGCCATCCAGCGCGACAACCGATCCCTGCGACAGGCGCAGCAGCTCTTTAATCGTCATTTTGGTGCGCCCCAGTTCAACGGTCAGCTTCACCGGAATATCGAGGATCAGATCGATATCCTGCAGGCTGCCGAGCGCATCCTGGGCCTCCAGCGATTTGAACACCCCATCGGTGGTGGCGCTGGATTTCTCAGACGACTGTTGTTCATTAAGCGCATCAGCCCACAGATCGTCTACGGATTCCTTCCCTGCGCCAGACGGTTGCTTAGGATCACTCATTGGGCTGTTCCTCACTCAGAGCATTCAAAATAGGGTTTATCAAGTGTTCAACACGAAGGGCGTACTGCCCGTTTAAGGTGCCATATTGGCTGGTCAGCACCGGCACGCCGTCGACATGGGCGATAATGCGATCCGGTTTATCTATCGGTAAAACGTCGCCAGGCTGCAGCTTAAGAATTTTCGACAAGCGCATCGGGATATCGACGAAGTTGGCAATCAGCTCAAGCTCGGAGTGCTGCACCTGCTTGACCAACGTTTCGCGCCACTGGCTATCTTCCTGGCGGGAATTCTCCAGCGGCGGATTGGTCAGCAGTTCACGCAGCGGTTCAATCATGGCGAAAGGAATACAGATATTAAATTCACCGCTTAGCGCGCCAATCTCCACCTGGAATGGCGTGGTCACCACGATATCGTTCGGCGAGGTGGTGATGTTGGTGAATTTGACCTGCATTTCCGCACGCACGTATTCGACGTCAATCTTATAGATTGCGCTCCACGCGTCGCCGTAGGCGTCCAGCGCCAGGCGTAGCATACGTTTGATGACCCGCTGCTCGGTGGGTGTGAATTCGCGGCCTTCGACCTTGGTCGGGAAACGCCCGTCGCCGCCGAACAGGTTATCGACGGCGATAAATACCAGGCTCGGGGCGAAGACGAACAGCGCGGTGCCGCGCAGCGGGTTCAGGTGTACCAGGTTAAGGTTGGTCGGCACCGGCAGATTGCGGGCAAACTCGTGGTACGGCTGAATTTTAATCGGCCCGACGGTGATGTCCGGGCTGCGGCGCAGCAGGTTGAACAATCCCATGCGGAACTGCCGGGCAAAACGCTCGTTGATAATTTCCAGCGCCTGCAGGCGTTCACGCACCACGCGGCGCTGGGTATTCGGATCGTATGGCTTAACCTCGCTCTCTTTACCGCCGACAACCGTCTCGGGCTCATCGCCCGTGTTGTCGCCGTTGAGCAAGGCGTCGATCTCTGCCTGTGAAAGAATGCTATCGCCCATGGTGATTACCGCAGTATGAAGGCGGTGAACAGCACATCGCTGACCACCTGCTTCGGTTGTCCCTTAACCAGCGGCGCGCTCAGCGTCTCTTTGATCTGCGCGACCAGCTGCTGCTTGCCCTGCTCATTCGCCAGGTGACCGGCCTCCTGACGCGAAAGCAGCATCAGCAGACGGCTACGCACCTCCGGCAGGAAATCATTAAGCTGGCGGCGGGTTGCTTCATCCGGCAGGCGCAGCGTCAGGCCGATATACAGTACGCGGTCCGGATCGTTGTCCGGGGTCACCAGATTGACGGTAAAGGTATCGAGCGGCATAAATACCGGCGGCGCGGGCGGTTTTTCCTTTTCGATGGCGGTTTGCGCGCCGCCGTCGCGCTGTTGCAGCAGCCACCAGCTGTAACCTGCGGCAGCACAGGCGGCCACGGCCACGATCGTCAGCAGGATGATCAATAAGGGGCGTTTGGGCGCGGTTGCCGGAAGGGAGTTTTGAGACATAGCCAAATCAAATTCCTGTTGTTCCGCCCGCCGCGTTGCTGACGGGCATCACGCGCGGCGGCGCCGCACGTATGACATATAAAGGTATTATCGCGGCTAACGCGCGAGGCAATAGCCGGAATAAACGGGCAAATGGGGGCCAGATTGGCCGTTTAGCGCCCCTCAGGCGAAAATATCGACGCCGTTGACCTGGCTGACCATTCGCTGCAGGGCTGCCGGGGCGCTGACTGGCTCAATCGGCGCGCCATCGTTGCCGCCGCCGTGGCGTTCCGCGTAGCTGGCGCGGCCTTCACCGTTGCCATTATGCTGCTGCCATTGCGGCGTCGCCTCGCCGCCAACGCTGCTCTGACCGAGGTTGATTCCGCTCTCCGCCAGCGCGTGACGTAGCTGCGGCATAGCCGCTTCGACCGCCGCGCGTACCTGACCGTGTGCGGAAGCGATATGCAGCTGCGCCTGTTTATCGTCGAGCTGCAGGGTGATCTGCAGCGTGCCCAGCTCCTGCGGATGCAAGCGCAGTTCGGCGCTCTGCTGGCCATTGCGGTGGAACATCAGCACCTGCTGGCTCAGCGCCTGCTGCCATTCCGGGCTACCAAGCTGGGCATTAAGCTGCGGCGTCGGCGGCGCGGTTACCAGCGCACTGGCGGGCGTGGCGCTCTGGCTGGGGCTGGCGGCGGCGAAAGCGACGGCGGCTGGCTGCGCCGGAGTATTCTCCGCCGGACGTTCGGCCATATCGTGCTGCGGCGTGGCCGCGGCCTGCGCGACAGGGGAGGGCAGATTTTGCCCGCTAAGGGGATCCGTGCCCGGCTGCGGCTTCGCCGCCGGTTCGCCTTCCGGCAGATTCACGACATGCTGAGTCGCCACGTTGCCGATGCGGAACGCGGCTTTATCGCCGCTGGGCGCTGGTTGTTGAGCCTGCGGTAGCGCGGTCTGCGGCGACGGGGCGACGATTGCCGCCGGCAGCATGGCGTACAGCGCCTGCAGCGTCGCCGGATCTAAGGTTTTCGCCTCGCTGAGCGGCGGCGTATGCGGGCCGCTATCCTCTTTTTTCGCTGTTGCGTCGACGGCGTTTCCCGCCGATGGCGGTAACGCATTGACCAGCAGCGCGCCGCGTTCGCCGAGCGCCGCCAGCAGCTGGTTAAGCTGGTTACGGCTTAGCGGCGGGGCGCTTTCATCGTCGGCGCTCAGCGCCGCGGGCGGCAGCGTGCCGCTTTGCGCGGGCGTGAAGCGCGCGCCGAGCAGTTGCGCGAAGGCAGACGACAGCTGAACGTCGTCGAGCGCCAGATCCGGCAGGGCGCTGGCGTCGCCGGGCAGGCTAAGGGCGGGCAAAGCATTGAGATTCATGAAGCGGTATTCCTTTGTGTACTGCGTTGCGCGAACTCATCCATCAATTTTTGATTGCGTTTGTTTTCCAACTGCAGCTCGGCGTTTTGCGCGCGCGTGTGCAGGGTATCGTAGGCGTTCAGCCGCTGCTGATGGTCCTGCCACTGCTTCACGGCGTGCTCCACCTTTTGTCCCCACTGCAGCAGCTGCTGGCGCTGTTGTTCGATGGCCTGTTCGAGGGTGGCGATAAACTGCTGGTAGTTCTGCCAGCGAGAGCTTTCCATACCGCCGGAAAGGGTGCTGTTGAGCTTTTGCCGGTACTCGTCCTGATAGTTAAGCAACATCGTCAGCTGTTGCTCGGCGGCCTGTTGCGCCTGGCGCGCCTGGCCCAGACGCTGCGCCGCCTGTTCGACGGCCTCCTGGGCCAGATTGCGCAGGGTAATCAAAGGGGACTGTGCTTTCATCGCGTGGCGTCTCCGATGGCGTTAAACAATCAGCTGCTGTAGCTGCTGACAGGCTTCGTCATAACCGCAGCGCTCGAAAATTCCCTGCTGCAGATAGGTCTCCATTTGCGGATACAGGGCAATGGCTTTATCCAGCAGCGGGTCGCTACCGGCGGCATAGGCGCCGACGCTTATTAAATCGCGGTTACGCTGGAAGCTGGCCAGCATCTGCTTAAAGGTACGTACCCGGCGATAATGTTCGTCATCGATAAGCGACGTCATCGCGCGGCTGATCGAGGCTTCAATATCGATGGCCGGGTAGTGACCGGCTTCCGCCAGCCGTCGGGAAAGCACCACGTGGCCATCGAGGATCGCGCGCGCCGAATCGGCAATCGGATCCTGCTGATCGTCTCCTTCGGTCAGTACGGTATAGAAGGCGGTGATCGAACCGCCGCCGCTGATACCGTTGCCCGCGCGTTCAACCAGCGCCGGCAGTTTGGCGAATACCGAAGGCGGATAGCCCTTGGTAGCCGGCGGTTCGCCGATCGCCAGCGCGATTTCACGCTGCGCCATCGCATAGCGGGTGAGCGAATCCATGATCAGCAGCACGTGCTGACCGCGGTCGCGAAAATCTTCGGCAATTCGGGTGGCGTAAGCGGCGCCCTGCATGCGCAGCAGGGGAGATACGTCTGCCGGGGCGGCGATCACCACCGAACGCGCGCGGCCTTCGGCGCCGAGAATATTCTCGATAAAGTCTTTGACTTCCCGGCCGCGTTCGCCGATCAGGCCGACGACGATGACGTCGGCCTGGGTGTAGCGCGCCATCATGCCCAGCAGTACGCTTTTACCAACGCCGGAGCCGGCGAACAGCCCCATACGTTGGCCGCGCCCAACGGTCAGCAGACCGTTAATGGTGCGCACGCCGACGTCCAGCACCTGCTCGATAGGGGTACGCTGCAGCGGGTTAAACGGCGCGGTAATCAGCGGCGCGCGATAGCCGGTTTCCGGCGCAGGCAGGCCGTCAAGCGGCCTGGCGCCGCCGTCGAGCACGCGTCCCAGCAGCGCCGGGCCCAGCGGGAGTTGTTTACCGGCGTGCTGGCCGTCCGCCGTGCTACGGGCGTAAACCCGCGCCCCAGGTACGATCCCTTCGACCTCTTCCAGCGGCATCAGATACAGCCGCTGATCGTTAAAGCCGACCACTTCGCTTTCCACTTCCTGCACGCCGTTGCCGCCGTCGCGCTCGATAAGGCAGGTTGCGCCGAGCGGCAACTGCAGACCTGTGGCCTCCAGCACCAGGCCGGTGGCGCGGGTCAGCCGACCGTAGCGTCGCACGGTCGGCGTACGGGCGATACGCTGCTCCAGCGCTTCAAGTGAATTCAGCCAGCGGCCAAGACGGGCGGTCATCACAGCGCTCCCGGCGCGGCGAGGCGACACAATTCATGCCAACGGGTGGCGAGACTGGCGTCGAGATCGCCCTCTTCGGCGCTGACCTTACAGCCGCCGGGATGCAGATCGCCGTCCGCCAGCAGCCGCCAGCCGTGCAGGCTGAGGGTGGTACCTAACTGCTGCTCAACGCGCTCATAATCTTGCGGGTGCACACGCAATTGCGGCTTGCCGTTGAACATCGGCTCTTGCTGGATCAGCTGTTGAATTTGCGTCAGCAGGGCGGTGCCGTCACAGACCGGCGGCTGGCCAAGCACCTGTTTCGCGGCGGTCAGCGCCAGCTGCATCAGGCGGGAGGCGATCACCGAATCGAGCGCATCAAGGGTGTGCTGAAACTCGCTCACCAGCTGCTGCCAGTGGTCGGTCAACGGCTGTTGCTGCTGCTGAGCTTCCAGTAGCCCCTGCTGGCGGCCCTCCTCAAGCCCCTGCTGAAATCCGGCTTCATAGCCTTTTTGCTGGCCATCGGCATAGCCGGATTGCTGACCTTGCTGCTCGGCCTGTAGGCGCAGGGCGGCAAGCTGCTGCTGCAGTTCCGCCTGAGCGTCAGGCTGCAAGGCTTCGTTATCCAGCGTCGGTAGCGGCGGTTCGAAAGCCGGGGCCGCGTCGCCAAGGTCGTTGAGCGACCAGGGCTGCCAGGGCATGGAATTAATGCGATCAGACATAGGTGTCCTCGCCGCCGCCAATGATCATTTCGCCGCTTTCCGCCAGCCGTCTGACTATCAGCAGAATCGCTTTCTGTTCGTTTTCCACCTGCGACATGCGCACCGGCCCACGGTTGGCGAGATCGTCGCGTAGAATATCGGCCGCGCGCTGCGACATGTTTTTGAGGAACTTCTCGCGCAGCGGCTGTTCGGCGCCCTTCAGGGCAATCAGCAGCGATTCGCTGTCCACGTCCTGCAGCAGGCGCTGGATACTGCGATCGTCGACCTCCACCAGGTTTTCGAACAGGAACATCTCGTCGATGATCTTCTGCGCCAGCTCGCCATCGTATTCGCGCATCGCGTCGATAACGGCTTCTTCCTGCTGGGTTTTCATCAGGTTGATAATCTCGGCGGCGGTACGCACTCCGCCCATTTTGCTGCGCTTGAGGTTCTGGCCGTCGAGCAGGTTGTTGAGCACTTCGGTCAACTCCGCCAGCGCCGCCGGCTGCACGCCGCCGAAGGTGGCGATACGCAGCATCACGTCGTTGCGCAGGCGCTCATCGAACTGCGCCAGAATATCCGCCGCCTGGCCGCGCTTGAGGTGTACCAGGATGGTGGCGATGATCTGCGGGTGTTCATCGCGGATCAGGTCGGCGGCGCTCTGCGGCTCCATAAAGTTGAGCGTTTCCATCCCTGAAGTGGTTTCGCGGGATTCGAGAATATCCTCCAGCAGGCTGGCGGCGCGCTCTTCGCCCAACGCTTTCACCAGCACCGACCGCAGATAGTCGCTGGCGTTGACGCTCAAGGCGGCGAACTGTTCGGCATCGTCTTCAAATTCAGAGAGGATCTCGCCGAGCTGTTTATGCGAGACCTGGCTCATGCCGGCCATGGTGCCGCTCAAAAGCTGGACTTCGCGGGAGGAGAGGTGCTTGAGCACCTCCGCCGCGCGGTCTTCGCCCAGCGTCATTAATAAAATGGCGCTTTTATCGGTTCCGGTCAGGCTCATAGTTCGTTACTCATCCATTGGCGGATTACCAGAGCGACGACCCGCGGATCTTTATCCGCCAGTTCGCGGATGCGTTGGCTCTGGACTTCTGCGCTGACGCGCTGCTGCGATTTACGGCGCAGCGCCAGCTCCTCGTTGCTTGGTTTATGGTTGTCGTTCGCCTTAGCGACCGGCGCGCTGGCGGCGGCCACCGCGGCTTGCTGCGCGGCTTGACGCTGCTGCAGCTGCGGCTTAATCAGCTTGCGCCATAATACCCAGCCGACCAGCAGTACCAGCAGGTAACGTCCCAGTTCGAGCAGCAAATCGATAAACGCCTGGCTCTGCCAGAACGGCAGTTCGCCGCCGGTCATCTGATTGTCGGTAAATGGCGTATTGACCACCTGCAGGCTATCGCCGCGGGTGCTGGAGTAGCCCATCGCTTCGCGCACCAGCGCTTCAATTTGCGCCAGTTGTTCTTTACTCATCGGCTGCGCTTTGCCGTCGGCGTTGAGGCTATAGTTCACCACCACGGCGACCGACAGGCGTTCCACCGTCCCGGCTTTCTGTTGGGTATGGCGGATGGTGCGATCGAGTTCGTAGTTGGTGGTGGCGTCGCGTCGGGTGCTTAACGGGCCGCTGTTGGCCGCGGCGCTGCGGGTGTTGGTCGCGTTATTGGCGTTATTGGCCGCCGGTTTAGCGCTTTCAATCGGCGCCGTTGCCGGCGCGCTCGGCTGGTTGGATAACGCCCCAGGGACGCCGCCCACCTGCGGACCGCCGATTTGTTCGTTGCTGCTGGTTTGCTGCGAACGGATCGCCGCTTTCTCGGGCTGCTGGTTCGGCTGATATTGTTCGTCGGTCTGCTCGCGGGAGGCGAAATCGATCTGCGCGGTCACCTGAGCGCGGACGTTGGCGCTGCCGACCACCGGCGCCAGGATAGTTTCAATGCGTCGCTGATAGCCGTTTTCCACTTCGTTGGCATATTTCAGCTGCGAGGCGTTGAGGTCGCGTCCGGTGCCGTCGGACTGCGTCAGCAGGCGTCCGGCCTGATCGACCACGGTGACGTTACCCGCCGGCAGGCCGGCGACGCTACTCGATACCATATAGACGATAGCGTTGATTTGGCCATCATCCAGCGCACGACCCGGCTGCAGCGTCAGGGTGACAGAGGCTGAAGGGGATTTTTGCTCGCGGACGAACAGCGAGGGCTTCGGCAGCGCCAGGTGCACCCGCGCATTCTGCACCGGCCCCAGCGACTCGATAGTGCGTGAGAGTTCGCCTTCGAGAGCGCGCTGATAGTTAATCTGTTCGCTGAACTGGCTGATGCCGAATTTTTCCTGATCCAGCAGTTCGAAGCCGACGGCGCCGCCCTTCGGCAGCCCCTGCTGTGCCAGACGCAGGCGGGTTTCATGCACTTTTTCCGCCGGGATCATCAGCGCCGCGCCGTTCTCGGCGAAGCGGTAGGGGATGTTCATCTGCGTCAGCTGGGTGACGATAGCGCCGCCGTCGCGATCGTTTAGATTGCTGTACAGCACGCGATAATCCGGGCTTTTCGCCCACAGCAGCAGCGCGACGATAATGGCAATCGCGGCGGAGGCGGCCACCAGCAGCGGAATTTTTGGATTGGCGCGCAGACGGCTCCAGATGGCCTGCAGGCCGTTGTCGCGGCTTTCGCCGGCGGATAACGAGGCACTCATGGTAGGCGGTATCCTTCGCTGGCGTTCAGACGGCGACGCGCGCTGGCGTGCTGACGAACGGTATGGATAGCGTTATGTGACAAAACAGACTCCCTGATACACATCTTTTCTCAATAGCGGCGCTCCCATTTCTGGGCAGGCCATTATTCGTCTTATCAGATGATTCTGATTGCCCGATAAGCCGGGTTTTTTGCAGCTAATTAACCGCTTTAAGCAAAAATCGCTGTGTTAGGGTGTGCAGCATTGGAGAAATACAGGATGAAATAGCGCCTGGCGATCACGACAGTATTGAGGAAAAGATGGCGATTCAGGGTATTGAAGGCGTACTGCAACAGATGCAGGCGATGGCGATTCAGGCGGGAAATAACGGGCAGAATAGCGTACCGCAGGGAGTCAGTTTTGCCAGTGAATTGACCGCCGCGCTGGGTAAAATCAGCGATACCCAGCAGGCCGCGCGTCAACAGGCGCAAAACTTCGAGCTGGGCGTGCCGGGTATCAGCCTGAATGATGTGATGGTCGATTTACAGAAATCTTCAGTTTCGTTGCAGATGGGCGTGCAGGTGCGCAATAAGCTGGTGGCGGCCTATCAGGACATTATGAATATGCCGGTTTAGGTGTGGTAACTCTATGTGATATTTATATTTTTTTAGTTTGAGCCTAATGCGTGGTGCATGGGGCTAAGGCATTTAGTATTTCTATCAGGCGTTTCCATAGAGTGACTTCAATAATGGGTAGTTCAATACACATTACCTTGCTGGTAGGATTACTCTGAAAGGAGTAATTATGAGCATATTGAAGAAAATTAAAGATTCTATGTCCCCTCCCGTCCCCGAGGAATGTAGGGAAGAGAGCTATAAGGTAGTACTTAAAAACCTTGATATTTTGTCCAGGGAATCACCTGAATTGAAATCACTGATGGCGGAGTTTAGGGAAGGGAAGATTACGCAGGAACAGTGTATTGCCACTGGCGTAGCGATAATCACCAAAGAATTACTGGAATTCCGCTACGTACAAAACAAGATTGATTCTCAGGCCTGGTAACGAAGCTTGAGGGGTTATTACCTGCGGTGCCAAACACTATTCAAGAAACATATGGGATGTAAATGAATAAGGTTTTTGCTCTACCTATGATGGTGCTGCTGGTGGGATGCGCAACCAAAAGCAAATCCGTCAATCCGACGGCTGTGAATAAGTACACTCAAAGTGTGCAGGATGCCGTCCGCAAAAATTATTTTGGGTTTGTGGGATATCAAGAGCATGGTTGTACGCTAAAAGTCACTCAGACTCCTGGGGGAAATGTTAAACGAGT
>AGFS01158830.1_pt1 | contig 17873 bp, 16 predicted proteins | sample 305828 | NCBI WGS metagenome assembly AGFS01 (sample SAMN02954281, study PRJNA62041) | ant fungus garden metagenome | biome: terrestrial; feature: Atta colombica fungus garden; material: fungus garden; isolation source: Atta colombica fungus garden top | host: Atta colombica | place: Panama: Gamboa...
GGACCCTCGATCAGCGCCTTCACTTCCTCGGCGCTCAACGAGGGCGTCTGGCGCTCGCTCTCTACCAGCTCGCCGAACGCTTTGCTCGGTGAGTTAACGTCCTGAAAGAGCTCGCCGCCGCTACGCTGCCAGCCCGTCAGGCCGCCTGCCAGTAGCGCAACATCCTGATAGCCCCAGCGTTGCAGCCGCTTAACGGCCTGCTCCGCGAGACCTTCGCCATTGTCGTAGAGGGTAATCGGCGTCGTCAGGCGCGGTACGCGGCGAAAAATCTCCAGCTCCAGCTTGCTCAGCGGCAAATTAGCGGCAAACAGCGGATGGTTAGTGGCAAATGCGGCCTCTTCGCGAACGTCGATGAGCGCCACTTCCGCGCCATCGATCAGCGCCTGGCGCACCTCGGCTGGCTGGCGGTAATTGTAATCAGGCATATGAATTATCCTTTGAGAGATCCCAGATATTGGGCAAGTGACGGTTGGAGTAACCGGAGACGAATGGTTTGGCGATCCCATCCGCGCTATAAACCGCACGCCTGACGCCGCCGATGTTAGCGCCATAGACGTGAATACTGATTGAGACGTGGTCCGCGAGCGCGTTACTCACCCGATGAATATCGCCATCGCGGGAAGAGACTTTTTCTACTTTGCCGGCAGAAAGCCGTTCAGCAGGACCATTGGCTATCGGTAAACCGCGTTCGTCGAGTCGATAGCGCTGATTTTCCTCCGCGCCGCGCAACATACCGATGGCCCCCCATACCCGATGGTCGTGGATAGGCGTCGATTGCCCCGGTCCCCAGACGAAGCTGACAATCGAAAAGCGTTGGCCGGAATCGACATGCAGCAAATACTGCTGATAGTGGTGGGGATGCGGCAGGGTGTACTCTTCCGGCAACCAGTCATCTTTTTGCACCAGCGAAGCCAGGCGCACGGCGACGGCGTCGAGCAGGGTGGCCTCATCGGTAAACTGGCGATGCAGGGCATCAAGGTCTTGAATGAACTGGCGTAATTTTTCCACTCGCGGTGCGGTCATGGTGATTTCCTGTTGTCGGGACTGGTCATTACGCTAGCAAAGGCGTTAATATAATTAAAATGCAATTTCCGCATATATTAATATGCAAAAATCACATTAAGGATTGTATGCGTATCGATGACATTGATGCTCTGCTGGCTACCGTGCAGTTTTCCTCTCTGAATCAGGCGGCGGAATACCTTGGCATTACCCAATCGGCGATTACCCGTCGGCTCCAGCGTCTGGAGCAAACCCTCAATGTGACGCTGCTGGAGCGCCAGACCCGGCCCCTGACGCTCACCGCCGCCGGACATCGGGTGTATGAGCAGTGCCTGAGCATCAAGCGGGAAACCAAAAAGCTGTACGGGCTGCTCGATCCGGAGGCGGAGCCGCAGGGCGTTCTGCGTCTCGGCGTGCCGCAGAGCGTGGCGGAAATCGCCCTCCAGCCGGCGCTGAGCGCGCTACGCCAGCAGTTCCCGGCCCTTGAGCCGCAGGTGACCTGCGGCTGGAGCGGGCTGCTGCAAAAACGGCTGGAGAGCGTCGAACTGGATGGCGTGCTGGCGATGGGACCACAACAGCAGCGCTTTGCTGACGGCTACAGCGGGAGACTGCTGTGTCCGCTGGATATCGTGGTCATCGCGGCGAAAAGCTGGCGCCTGCACGCCGGAGCGCTGCGCGACTGTGCGCAGCGAGGCTGGATACTCAATCCTGACGGCTGCGGCCTGCGGGCCGGGCTAATCCGCGAACTGCACTCGCAGGGGCTGCGGCTGGTGCTGAACGTCGAGACCGCCGGCGCCCAGTTGCAAATCAGCCTGGTGGCGCAGGGGCTGGGGCTTGGCCTGGTGCCTCGCGCCGCGCTGGCCGCCAGCCCGTGGCGCGATGAGGTGACCACGCTTGCGCTCGCGGATTTTCAGCCGCAAGTGCATCTGTGGCTGGTACAGGCGCAGAATCTGGCTAATCTCAGCCAGCCGCTGACTTTTTTCGCCGGAAAAGTGGTCCAGCAACTTAACGCATCTGACTGATACGTATATATTATTTTTATAAATGCTTATCTTGCATATTAAGTTATGATAAAAATGCATTTTGCTCATTAAGGGCCTGTGTATAGGGTAATGAAAACGCGCCGCCGCCGCGGCCCATTCATTACCTTACTACCAGGAGTTCTGTATGAGCATTCAGTTTCTCGGCATGATCGGCCACCGCCTGTCGTCGGAAACCATCGCCCCGGTAGGGCCGATTTTTGACCGTGATTATATTGTGCGCTTCGCGCAAACACATGAAGCCGCGGGTTTTGACCGCCTGCTGGTGGGGCACTGGTCCGATCAACCCGACGGCTTTTTGGTGACCGCGCTGGCGGGGTTGTCGACGCAAAAGATAGCTTTCCTGCTGGCGCACCGTCCCGGTTTTGTCTCACCAACTCTCGCCGCGCGTAAATTCGCCACCCTTGAACATCTGCTTGGCGGCCGGCTGGCGGTACATATCATCAGCGGCGGCAATGACGCCGAGCAGCGCCGTGACGGCGATTATCTCGACCACGACCAGCGCTATGCGCGCACCGACGCCTTCCTCGATACCATCCGCCAGGTCTGGACCGCCGAACAGCCGGTGGACATCGACAATGATTTTTATCAGGCGCAACAGGCCTGGTCAGCTATTCGCCCGCTGCAGAAACCGCATATTCCCCTCTATTTCGGCGGTTCGTCGGAAGCGGCGATTACGGTGGCCGGTAAACACGCTAACGTCTTCGCGCTATGGGGGGAGTCGCTGGCGCAAACGGCGGAAACTATCCGGCGGGTACGGGCGGAAGCGGCAAAACATCAGCGCGAGATCGATTTCAGCGTGTCGTTCCGGCCGATTATCGCCGATAGCGAAGCGGAAGCCTGGGAGAAGGCCGAGCATATTCTGCATGTCGCCACCGAGCGGGCGGCGCAGAGTGAGGGGGCTTTAAAGCCAAGCCCGATAGCGTTGGCGCGCAGCGTCTGCGGGCCACGGCGGCGCAGGGTAAGGTGGTGGATAAACGCCTGTGGACCGGCATCGCGCAGCTGGTGGGCGGCGGCCACAATTCCACCGCGCTGGTCGGCACGCCGGAACAGGTGGCCGATGCGCTGCTCGACTACTACGACCTCGGCGTACGTAACTTCCTGATCCGCGGATTCGACCCGCTGAACGATGCGCAGGAGTATGGCAAAGCGCTGCTGCCGATCACCCGCGAAAAAGCCGCGCTGCGCGCCGTGGCGGAGCGCGCATCATGAGGCCTCACCCCAGCGATGACTGGGTGCGGCAGCTCGCGGAGATCCGCCATCTGATGACGGAGGAGGCGGCCAGCCTTGATGCCAGCGGCGATTTCCCCCATCGCAATATTGACGTTCTGCGCCGACGCGGGTTTTTAAGCCTTGCCGTACCGCAGCAGTACGGCGGACCAGGCGCCAGTTTAGCCAAGCTGCAACAGGCCATTGCCGCCATCGCCTGGGGCGAACCGGCGACCGCGCTGATTGTCTGCATGCAGTACCTGCATCATCTGCGGCTGGCGGAAAATGTCCATTGGGCTGAGCCGCTACGCCAGCGCGTGTTTGATGATGCGCTCACAAACGGCGGGTTGATGAATAGCCTGCGCGTCGAGCCGGATCTGGGCTCTCCGGCGCGCGGCGGTCTGCCGCAAACGATAGCCAGCCGGAACAGCCGGGGCTGGCTGATTAACGGCCACAAAATTTATACCACCGGGATCGAAGGGTTGAGCTGGCTGGCGCTGTGGGCGCGTAGCGACGACAATCCGCCGCTGGTCGGTAGCTGGCTGGTTCCTGCCGACAGCGAGGGCATCAGCGTAGTGAAAAGCTGGGATCACCTCGGCATGCGGGCCACCGGCAGTCACGAGGTGGTGCTGAAAAACGTGCAGGTATCCGCCGGGCACGCGGTAGACGTTTGGCCCGCCGACGAGCCGCCCGCGCCGGACGCCGAACAATTTCGTCTGTTTGCTAACCGTCATACGGCGTTGCTGGCGGCGATTTACGACAGCGTGGCCCGCGCGGCGCGCGACTGGCTTGTCGCGTGGCTCGGCGCGCGGGTTCCCGGCAATCTTGGACAACCGCTTTCCAGTCTGCCGCGGGTACAGGAAAAAGTGGGGCAGATAGAGGGGCTGCTGCTGGTTAACCGCGCGCTGCTGGAGAATGCCGCGGAGCTGGGCTTTTCCGCTATTGAGGCCAATCTGGCGAAAGTCACTATCACCGATAACGCCATTCAGGCGGTCAATCTGGCGCTTGAACTCACCGGCAATCATGGTTTAAGCCGGCAAAATCCTCTGGAACGCCACTATCGCAACGTCCTGTGCGGGCGGGTACATACGCCGCAGAACGACAGCGCGTGGCAGGCGGCGGGTAAACACGCTTTTCAACAACAAGGATAATTCAGATGCGCATACCTCATTTTACCCGCATAGCCGGGGCGCTAATGCTATTGACGCTGAGCGGCTATGTTGCGGCTCAGGAAAGAATCACCCTGCGAATTGCCGATCAAAAAGGCGGCATGCGGTCGCAACTGGAGGCTGCTAACGCCTTGCAAAACCTCGCTTACGATATTAAATGGGCCGAGTTTCCTGCTGCCGCGCCGCTGGCTGAAGCGCTCAACGCCGGCGCGGTTGACGTGGGGATTATCGGCGATGCGCCGCTGCTGTTCGCGCTGGCGAACGGCGCGCCGGTAAAAGCGATTGCCGTCGATAAGAGCAACCCGGCGGGGACCGCCGTGCTGGTGCCGCCCGGCAGCGCGTTAAAAAGCGCGGCGGATCTAAAAGGTAAACGCATTGCCACCGGTAAAGGATCGATTGGCCATTTTGTGGCGCTGAAAGCGCTGGAGCAGGCGGGGATTTCGCCGAAGGATGTGCAGTGGGTATTCCTTGGCCCGGTGGATGCGAAAGTCGCGCTGCTTAACGGTTCGGTAGATGCCTGGGCAACCTGGGAGCCCTATACCACGCAGTTGGTGAAAACCGCCGAAGGGCAGATTCTGGTGAGCGGCAAAGGGCTGCTGCCGGGTAATACCTTCCTGGCCGCCACCGATAATGCGCTGAAGGATCCGCAAAAGCGCGCGGCGCTTCAGGATTATCTCACCCGACTGGCCGGCGCCGAGCGTTGGGCTTATGCCAATCTCGATAGCTATGGCAAAACGCTGGGGGAGATCATTCGCTTCCCGGCGGAGATCGCCCGCGCGCAGTTTGCCAACCGCCAGTCGCAGTGGCAGCGGCTGGACGCGCCGACGGTCGCCCAGCAGCAGTCGACGGCGGACTTTTATCTTGCTAACGGCCTCATTCGCGCAAAGCTCGATGTAACGCCGACATTTGATAATGGCTTCAGCGTGCCCGTCGCGCCGGTTCATGCGGAGGCGGCGCCATGATGACCACACGTTTTACCCGTCGTCGTTTCTTACAGTTTACCGGCGGTCTGGCGCTGGCCGGGGCGTCTGCGCCGCTATGGGCTCACGATATGGCGGAGATGGCGAGCGGCGATGAACATCCGGCGCTGCGTTTGGCGCAGCCTTACAAAATCAAGCTGGCGATCAACAAAAGCGCGGTGTGCCTGGCGCCGGTCGCCGTCGCGGAGCAGCAGAAGATTTTTAGTAAATATAATCTCGACGTTGAGTTTGTTAACTTCGGTAACTCGACGGATGTCCTGCTGGAAGCGATTGCCACCGGCAAGGCCGACGCCGGGGTCGGCATGGCGCTACGCTGGCTGAAGGCGCTGGAGCAGGGCTTTGATGTCAAGCTCACCGCCGGGACGCACGGCGGCTGCCTGAATCTGCTGACGGCGAAAAACTCGCCTTTTAGCGCGCTGGAGAGTCTGAAAGGGCAAACCATTGGCGTCACCGATATGGCCGGGCCGGATAAAAACTTCTTCGCCATCTTGCTGAAACGCCACGGTATCGACCCGATTAGCGATGTGCAGTGGAAAGTCTATCCGGCCGACCTGCTCAGCGTGGCGCTGGATAAGCGCGAAATCGCCGCCATTAGCGGCAGCGAACCCTTCAGCTATCGCCTGCTGGAAACCGGCAAATATCAGCTAATCGCCAGCAATATGACCGGCGATTACGCCAACCTTAGCTGCTGCGTGCTGGGCGTCAGCGGTTCCCTTGCGCGCGATCATAAACCGGCGGCGGCCGCGCTTACCCAGGCGATTCTGGAAGCGCACAGTTATGCCGCCGCGCACCCGGAAAGCGTGGCGCAATCTTTTCTCGCCCATGCGCTAAACACTAACGAAGCGGAGGTGAGCGGCATTCTTCACGGCCAAGGGCACGGCCATCATGCGGTGGGCGAGGCTTTTGTTAAAGAGCTGACGCAGTATGCCGTGGATCTGCAGCGGGTACAGGTCATCAAACCGGGAACCGATCCTCATCAGTTTGCGGAGAGTATTTATGTCAACGTTTTCGCCTGATCGCGCGCTCGCCCGCCCGGGACCCGGCGCTCTGCTATGGACGGAGGGCGGGCTTGCCGCCGTGCTATGGCTGCTGGGCGGCCTGTTCACGCAGGCATGGCCCGATGCTGGTCGGCGCTGGCCGTTTAGCGAGGAGTGGGCGCTGGCGCAGTTCACTCTCGGCGGCGGCCTGCTGTTACTGACGCTGAGTTACCGTTACTGGCGCCAGCGGGGGGCGCGTTTGCAGCGTGCCGGGAAATGGCTGGCGCTGCTGCCGGTACTCTTCGCGCTATGGGAAGGGCTGACGGCCAAGACGGCGTTGTTGCCGGTGCCGTTTTTCGCTCCGCCGCAGGCGCTGGTTGAAGTGCTGCACGATGACTGGCCGCGGCTGCTTGATAGCCTGCTGCATTCGCTGGGGCTGCTCGGACTCGGAGTGCTGCTTGGCACCAGCTGCGGGTTTATCAGCGGGCTGGCGATTGGCTGGTCTCAGCGTATTGGTTATTGGGTGCATCCGATTTTACGCCTGCTGGGGCCGGTGCCTTCCACCGCGCTGCTGCCGCTATGCCTGTTTATCTTTCCTTCAAGCTTCGGCGCCAGCGTGTTTTTGATTGCGCTCAGCACCTGGTTCCCGGTCACGGTATTGACCTGGTCCGGGGTCATCGGTATCGATAAAGCGTGGTATGACGTGGCGCGAACGCTGGGAGCCAGCCAGCGATTTCTGATCCTGCGCGTGGCGATCCCCGCTGCGCTGCCGAACGTGTTTGTCGGCTTGTTTATGGGGCTTGGCGCGTCGTTTTCGGTGCTGATTGTCGCCGAAATGGTCGGCGTCAAATCCGGGCTCGGTTTTTATCTACAGTGGGCGCAGGGCTGGGCGGCCTATCCGAATATGTACGCGGCGCTATTCGTGATGGCGTTGTTATGTTCTGGCCTCATTAGCGGGCTATTTATGATTCGCGATCGGCTGCTGAGCTGGCAGCGCGGAGGGATGCAATGGTAAGTGCCCAGACAATTTCGACCGGCGCGGCGGTGGCGGTTCGTCATCTTCATCATGCGTTTACGTTGGGCAAACAGTCGGTGCCGGTGCTGGAAAATATCAGCCTGCAGCTGCGGGCAGGCGAGAGCGTTGCGCTGCTTGGCCCTTCAGGATGCGGTAAATCGACGCTGCTGCGCCTGCTGGCGGGGCTGGAGCCACAGCAAAGCGGGTATATTGAGATTGACGATGCGGCGATGGGCGGACCGGGGCCGGAACGGATCCTCGTTTTCCAGGACCCGACGCTTTATCCGTGGCTGACGGTGCGGCAGAACGTGCTGCTGGGGCCGCAGGCGCAGGGGAAAAAGGGGCTGGAGCCGAAGGCCGACGCGCTGATTTCGCGCATCGGGCTGCAGGCGTTCAGCGAGGCGTGGCCGCGGCAGCTTTCCGGCGGGATGGCACAGCGTGCGGCGTTGGCGCGCGCGTTGCTCAATGAACCGCGTTTACTGCTGCTTGATGAGCCGCTGGGTAAGCTGGATTCGCTCACCCGTATCAGCATGCAGCGCGAACTGATTGCGCTGTGGCAGCAGCAGGGTTATACCAGCCTGCTGGTCACTCATGATATCGAAGAAGCGCTGCTGCTATGCGAGAGAGTGCTGGTGATGTCGCCGCGGCCGGGGCGAATTATCGCTGAGTTTACGCTGCCGCTGGCGTTTCCCCGCCATCGCGACAATCCGCTGTTATTGCAGCATCGGCAGGATATTTTGCGTATCCTCGGCCAGGAAGAGGATTGGTAAGCCAGGTGCGTTGTCCGGTATTTCCCCGCAGCAGGGGTTGGGGAGAAGTAGCCCGGATAAGGCGCAGCGCGCCGCCATCCGGGATAGGGCGAGGCTTAAAAATCCATTTTTACCGTAAACTGCACTTCACGCGGGTCGCCAATCTGGTTGCCGAGATTATTGGTGCCGATTGACGAGGTGTAATAGGTCTTATCGAACAGGTTCTTCACATTCACCTGTAGCGTTACCGGATACTGCAGCTTCATTTTGTAAGCCGCGAAGACGTCGGCCACCGCATAGCCCTGCAGATAATAATCCGCGCCGTTGGTGCCGGACCGTTTGCTGACCGCGTGGCCGCCGCCGCCAACGGTCAGGGTGTTGCTGTTATAGACGTTATGAATGTCATAGGTCAGGAACAGCGAACCGGTATGTTTTGGCACGTTCGGTAGCGGTTTACCGGCATAATCGGGATCTTCCAGCACTTTAGCATCGGTATAGCCGTAGCTGGCGATGATGCTGAGGTTATCGGTGAGCGAGCCCGCCAGATCCACCTCCACGCCGCGCGAGCGAACCTTACCCGCGGTCTTCGCCACCGTCTCGTCGCCGATACTTTCGGTATACAGCACGTTACGTTTATGAATATCAAATAACGCGATATTGGCGGTAATACCCTCTAAAAGGTCGAATTTCGCGCCGACTTCGTAAGAGGTGGACTCTTCCGGCGGCAGTTCGCCGATGTAACTGGCAATCGACGACTGCGGCATAAACGACTGGGCGACGTTAGCAAACAGCGACACGTTTGGCGTTACCTTGTAGACCAGGCCTGCCTTCGGCGTCCATTTCTCATCGCGGCTATCGGTATTGACGTTAAACGGTCGGCCTTTCCCGGCATACTGGGTGTAATACTGGTAGCGTACGCCGGCCACGGCAATCCAATTGTCGGTCAGATACAGGGCGTCCTGCAGATAGGTTGCATAGCTCTCCTGCTTGATACGCTGATCGCTATCGGCAGCGGAGACGGTATTACAGGTATCGAGAGTGCCGTAAACCGGATGATAAATATTAAAGCCTTTCACGTTCTTACAACGCAGCATATCGGTACGCAGCAGATCGTAATTCTCATAGGCGACGCCGGTCAGCAGTTCATTATAAAAACCGCCGATGACCACATTGCCTTGTAGATCGGCGCGGGTGGAATGCATCTTTTGCGTCGAGCCGTGCGTGCCGTCGACCCGGCGGGTCAGGTTGCCGGTCGCAGAATCGTAGGCCATCACCCTGGCCTGATTATCGTTGTAGTGATCCTGGCTGTAGCTGTAATCAAAGCGCGCGGTCCAGGCGCTGTTAAGTCGATACTCGGCATTCAATTGGGCAATATCGGAATAACCATCGGTGATATTAAAGGCTTCATCGAAACGGGTTTTACGGTCGACGTTGACCGCGTGGCCAGTATTGAGATCGAAAATGGTGCCGCGGTCAAAAGGAGCGCTGTAATCGCGATGTGAATACGAAGCGGTAATAGTCGAGCTATCGCCAAACCAGCTCAGGGAAGGGGCGATAAAGCTGCTTTTGTTCTTGCCGAAATTACGCCAGTAATCTTCATTTTGATATTCGCCGATCAGTCGATAGGCCAGACGAGTCCCTTCTATCGGACCGGTCACGTCGAAGCTACCCGTGCCGCCGCCAAAACTGCTGGAGGTGGCGGAAACCGAACCAGAGAACTGGCGCTCGGGGCGTTTGGTGACAACGTTAATCAGTCCGCCGGGGTCGAGAATACCGTACAGCGTCGAGGCCGGGCCTTTCAGAACTTCCACCCGTTCGGTCGCGGCGTTAAAGCTGCGCGGCAGAACGGTGCGCAGGCCGTTGGTCATGATAGAACCGTCGCGATTGGCGCCAAAGCCGCGGCGGGTAAAGGCATCCTGGGTACCGCCGAGGGTATTGGTCTGCACCACGTTGGCGACGTTATACAACGCTTCATCCAACGAGGTGGCGTGCTGATCTTCCAGCACCCGGTCGCTGACGGTATTCACCACCTGCGGAATATCCAACAGCGGCATTGAGGTCAATGTCGCCGTAGACGAACTCAGTGGCTGATAGCCGCTGGTGGCGTTCTGCTGGCGGCCCTCAGCCACCACGGTAATGGTGTCCTCGGCGTCTTTTGTATTATCTGCCGCGTTATTTTCTGCGGCCATTAATCCCGGTGAGGCTAAAAAAAGAAGCGAAAAAAGCGCGCGCCCTTGCAACGTCCTGCAGGCGACATGGGGTTGAGTCATTATCTGTTTCTCGTGAACGAATCTGCCTTTGCGGTCAGATAAAGCCAATAAAATCATTGCCCTGAAAATAAAACCTATCTGTTAAGCGTCTGAACGCGCCTTCAGATATGTAATTGAGAATCATTCAAACACGAAGAAATGTAGTAGTAAATGTTATGTAAGATAAAAAATCGTCGCAGAAGAAAAGCACGATTTCGCAGCCTGTCGTAGGTAGTGAGATGCTTTTATTTTATTGATTATAAATACTATTCATAAAATTCATTTTGTGTCGCCGCGGGGTAGTGAACGTAACGATAACAACATGAAGCACAGTATTGACTACTACATTCATCCCCTTCATGATCAAAAGAGAATGAGATTTATTTTGATTTGACTGCAGAACGTCGAGGGCTGATGCCGGAACGCTGCGGCGCAGGAGCGAGTTATGCCACAGCGGGTAAACCCTGCAGAAAAGGGATCGTCCTGGAGTCCCTGTCGGCCGGATATGGCCAGACGCTTATCGTCGATGACATTAACCTGACGATCCCCAGCGGTAAAATGACGGTGCTTGCCGGGGCCAACGGCTCAGGCAAATCAACGCTATTATCGACCATCGCCCGGATGCTAAAACCGCTCGGCGGCTGCGTACGTCTGGACGGAAAGACCATCCACGACATGCCGACCAAAGCGGTCTCCCGCCAACTGGGGATCCTGCCGCAATCGCCGCTGACGCCGGAAGGGCTCACGGTGTTTGAACTGGTATCGCGCGGGCGCTATCCGTGGCAGGGGCTGATGCGCCAGTGGTCTGCAGCCGATGAACAGGCGGTGGAAGAGGCGCTGCAATTAACCGGCACCGCTGAATTCGCCCATTTGCCGGTTGATAGCCTTTCCGGCGGCCAGCGCCAGCGCTGCTGGATAGCGATGGCGCTGGCCCAGCAGACGAAAACCATTTTACTGGATGAGCCAACCACCTGGCTCGACCTGCGCTATCAGGTCGATATTCTTGAACTGCTGCAAAGCCTGACCCGCCAGCATGGCCGCACGGTGGTAACGGTCCTTCACGACCTGAACTTTGCGGTGAACTACGCCGATCTGCTGGTATTTCTCAAAAAGGGGCGGATAGTCGGGACCATTTCAGAACAGGAAATCTGCAGCCCCGAACTGATTAAAAACGTCTTTGATGTTGATGTGCAGATGTCAATCAATCCGCAAACCGGCAAACCTTTCTTTATGCCGTTTCGCGCACCCCAGGCCGTTGCCCGATGAGCGCCTCCGTGCTGTACGCCACGCGGCGTCGTACCCGTCCGCGGCTGGCATTGCTGCTATTAACCCTGATGCTTATCGCCGGTTCGCTGGTTCATCTTGGTTTAGGCGCCCGCTGGATCGCGCCGCAAACGGTCCTGCAGGCGCTGCTCGAGTACGATCCGCGGAACTTCGATCACCGTATTATTGTTGATTTACGTCTGGTTCGGCTGGCGGCGGCGCTGGTGACCGGCGCGGCGCTCGGCGTTGCCGGGGTGCTGCTGCAGACGGTGATCCGCAACCCGCTTGGCGAACCGCATATTCTTGGGCTTAACGCCGGCGCCTCGCTGGCGGTGGTCGCGACCTCGGCGCTGGGCCTCTCTCTCGGCGATTTTCCGGCGGCACGCCCGCTAACCGCCGCCTGTGGCGCGGCGCTGCTGTTCGGCGGGGTGATGGCGCTGGCCGCTGCCGGGCGCGGCGGGGCGACGCCGCTGCGCATCACGCTATGCGGCGTGGCGCTCTCGGCGTTTGCCTCGGCGGTGACGGCGGCGATATTAATTCTTGATGAACAAACGCTGCTGGCGATGCGCACCTGGCTTGCCGGCGATCTGTCCGGGTTGAACTGGGCTAGCCTACAGGCGGCGCTGGTGCCGGCGCTTTCTGGCATGGGACTGGCGCTGCTTCTCGCGCCACGCCTGAACGTGCTGGCGCTGGGCGATAAAGTGGCGCTGGGGCTGGGGGTGAATCTGGTGCAGACCCGACTGTTGGGGCTGGTCGCTATCGCGCTGCTGTGCGGCGCGGCGGTGGCGGTCGCCGGGCCAATTGGGTTCGTCGGGCTGGTGGTGCCGCACGTAGTGCGCCGTCTGATAACGCAAGATATTCGTCTGGCGTTACCGCTGGCGGCGCCGGTCGGGGCGCTGGTGCTGGTGTTGGCGGATATCGCCGCCCGTACCCTCGTCGCGCCGCAGGAACTGGCGACCGGCGCGATGACCGCGCTGGTGGGCGCACCGCTGTTTATCTTTATCGCCGCGAGGTTTTTTAAATGAAACGCGCCGTTCACCGCGCCGGATTTCGGCCACTGGGTTTTGCTTCAAGGCATCTGTTGTTGCGCCCGGCTTCATTAAAAATTGCCGCCTTCATCCTGCTGCTTTTGCTGGCTCTCGGGCTCTACAGCCTCAGCCGAGGCAGCTTCCCGCTGCCATCTTCGACATGGGCGCGTGCGCTGCTGGCGCCGGAGCAGATTGGCGAACAGCAGCGTTTTATCCTGTTTGACATCCGCCTGCCGCGAATTTTGATGGCGCTGCTGTGCGGCGCCATGCTTGGCCTGGCGGGGGCGGCGATGCAGAGCATTACCCGTAACGGTCTGGCGGACCCCGGCCTGATTGGCGTCAAAGAGGGCGCCTGCATTGTCGTGCTGGCGCTAATTCTGTTTTTTCCGGCCGTAGGGCTGGCGTGGCGACCGCTGGCGGGAATGCTCGGCGGCGTGCTGGTGGCGCTGTTGGTGCTGGCGCTGGCGCGCGATTGTTCACGTCCGCGCTTTATTTTGATTGGCATTGGCGTGTCGTGGACGCTGGCGGCAGCGGTTGGCATTTTTATGACCACCGCCGACGTACGCGATGTACAGACGGCGATGATCTGGCTCTCCGGCAGCCTGCACGCGGCGACCTGGCCGCTGCTGGCGGTGGCGTTTTGCTGGGCGCTGCCTGGCGCACTGATTCTGTTCTGCACTGCCCGCGCGGCGGATGTGGCGCTGCTTGGCGACAGTACCGCCATCGGTCTTGGCGTGCGTTTGCCCCAGCTCACGCTACTGCGTTTCTTCGCCCCCGTGCTGCTGACCTCTGCCAGCGTTTCCTGCGTTGGCAGTCTGGGTTTTGTCGGTCTGATGGCGCCGCATATGGCGCGCTTCGTCCTGCGCGGCGGTCAGGTGGCGCTGCTCTGCGGTAGCGCGCTGATTGGCGCGTTGCTGGTGCTGGCAACCGATACGCTGGGGCGGCTGGCGTTTGCGCCGCTGCAGATCCCGGCGGGGATTGTCATTGCGCTGGTAGGGTGCCCATTTTTTATTGCTCTGCTTTGGCGTCGCCGTGACGCCCTGTAAATCAAAAAGGATTGTTATGCGTTGGTTCGTTTCTCTGCTGGTGCTGTGCGCGGGCGCTGCCGCGGCTGTCGATTCGCAAACCTTCACCGACGATTTAGGTCGTACGGTGAGCGTACCGCTGCATCCGCAGCGTATCGTTTCGATGCACGATCTCGATATTACCATCCCGCTGATCGAGCTTGGGGTGCCGCCGGTAGCCAGCCATGGCCGGACGCGCCCTGACGGCAGCCATTACCTGCGCTCCAGCGCTCAGTTAACCGGCGTCGATTTCGACAATAGCGATATTCGCTTTATTGGCACCGCCGATATTGACCTTGAAGCCGTGGCCGCGGCGAAACCGGATCTGATCATTACCGAGCCCAGCCGCCATGTCTCGGTGGAGCAGCTGGCGAAAATCGCGCCGACGGTCAGTATCGATCACCTGCAGGGCAGCGCGCCGCTGATTTACCGCAAACTGGCGCAGCTCACCGGCAGCCAGGCGCGGCTGGCGGTGCTTGAACGTCGTTATCAGGAACAAATAAAACAGCTAAAGGCCACGGTCGACCCCCAGCAGTACCGCGTGTCGGTGATTCAGGCGAATAACGGTAAGGTAACGGTACACCACTCGTATCACGCGCTGGGGCGGGTTCTGCGCGACGCCGGGTTCCGCTTCCCGCCGTTGATCGACAAGATCCCCGATGGCCAGCGGATCGACGTCAGCGCTGAACAGCTACCGGAGCTGGATGCCGATTTTGTCTTCGCCACCTGGCGTTCGGACACCGGCGGTAAGCCGCAGGATGAGCTAAAGGCCATGGAGGCGGTCATGCCCGGCTGGTGTGACTTTATGCGCGCCTGCCGAACCGGCCGCTATATTTTGCTGCCGCGCGAAGAGGTTATTTCTAATTCGTACGCCGCATTGACGCTGATGGTGGCTCAGGTGCAGTCGCACATCGCCGGACGGCCGATTCCAGCGGGGGCGAAATGAAAGCAAGGGTGAAAAAAGAGAAGGGCAGAGTCGATCTGTTTGGCGAGCGCTTTCGCGCTCGCGCGCACCAGCTTTCGCCCCGTTTACGCGAGGTGGCGAACTACATCAATGATAATCGTGAAGTGGTGCTGGAACGCACGGCGATGGAGATAGCCACCGCTACCCACACCTCCGATGCCACCGTGGTGAGGGCGATTCAGGCATTGGGTTTTGCCGGGCTGCGCGAGTTAAAAGAGACCATGGCGCGCTGGTTCGGGCCGTCAGCGACCTCGTCGGAAAAGATGCGCTCGACGGTGGGGGCACTCTCCTGTGATGTCAATTCCAGCATCGATTTTGTGCTCGATGGGCATCAACGCGCCTGTGAGGTGCTATCGCGTGCGGACAATCGCGCGGCGGTAGCCCAGGCGGTGGCGCTGCTGGGGAATGCGCGTCAGGTGGCGATATTTGGCATCGGGGCGTCGGGGATCCTCGCCGAGTACACCGCGCGTCTGTTTAATCGTATTGGCTTACCTGCCTGTACCCTCAACCGTACCGGCTTCAGTCTTGCTGAGCAGTTGATTAGCCTGCAGCGCGGCGACGTGCTGATTATGATGGGGCAAAAATCACCGCATCGGGAGGGCATGACCACATTGCGCGAGGCGCAGCGGCTGGGGATCCCGACGATATTACTCACCCAGGCGCTGGATTCGCGCTTCAGTCAACTGGCGCAGGTGGTGATTGATGTTCCGCGCGGCGGCGATAACGGGCGGGTGCCGCTGCACGGCACCGTGCTGATTTGCCTTGAGATGATCGTGCTGTCCGTCGCCTCGACCGCGCCGCAAAAGACGGTCAAATCAATGAAGCGAATCAATGAATTGCATCGAGCCATCGGCAAATCAGGTGGTCAACGCGGTTGAACAAAAGATAATTCACTATCCGGATGCTTTCCGGTTGCATGCCATGCTAAGTATGTGTATTTTTATGCAAAATAAATGCATAAAAAGGATATCTCATGGTCAAGAATTTGCTCAAAGCGTGTTTCATGATGGCCGCGCTGGCGGCAGCCGGACAGGCGGCTGCGGAAACCTATACCGTCGGCTCCGGCGGCACCTACCGTCCCTTTGAATTCGAAAATAGTCAAAAACAGCTGGAAGGCTTTGATATCGATATCATCAAAGCCATCGCCAGGGCCGAAGGTTTTGACGTGAAGCTGGTCAACACCCCCTGGGAGGGCATTTTCGCCACCCTGGGCACCGGCGATCGCGACATTATCATCTCGGGTATTACTATCACCGATAAACGCAAACAGATGGTGGATTTCTCCGCGCCGTACTTCCCGGCCGAGCAGTCGATTGTGGTGCCGGAAGGTTCAAAAGTGAACTCGCTGGCGGCGTTGAAAAACGAGAAAGTTGGGGTGGTGAACTCCAGCACCGGCGATATTGTGGTTTCGCAGGAACTGGGTAAAAACAGCACCTCAATTAAGCGCTTCGACAATACGCCGCTGATGCTGCAGGAGCTGTTTGAGGATGGCGTCAGCGCCGCGGTAGGCGACGTCGGGGTAGTAAAATACTACATCAAGCAGCACCCGGAAAAGCAGTTCAAGCTGGTGCCTGACGCTAAATTTGAGCGCCAGTATTTCGGTATTGCCGTCGCTAAAGGTAACAGTGAACTGCTGGGCAAAATCAACGCCGGTTTGCAGAAAATCGTTGCCGACGGCACCTATGCCAAAATCTATAAAACCTGGTTCGATGACAACGTACCGACGCTGCCTGCGCAATAACACCCATTATTCAGTGACCGCGGCTGTCGCTCAGGCGATGGCCGTATTTTTTTAGGGAAGGACTATGACGGGATTCCGTTGGGAGATCATCGAGGAGTACGGCCCGCTGTTTATGGACGGCGCCTTGATGACGATTAAATGTACCATTATCTGCGTGATCCTCGGGACGCTGTGGGGGTTAACGCTTGGACTGGGGCGGATGGCGAAGGCCGAGCACGGGCCATGGAAATATATTCTGCGTTATCTGGTGCAGTTTCCGGTACGCTTCTACGTCAGCGCCTTCCGCGGTACGCCGCTGTTCGTGCAGATCATGGTGGTACACTTTGCGTTGGTGCCGCTGTTTATTAACCCGCGCGACGGCCTGCTGGTCACCAGCGGGATAATGAGCGCCGATTTTGCCCGCGAACTGCGTTCTAACTACGGCGCGTTTCTCTCCTGTATCGTGGCGATTACCCTCAACGCCGGGGCCTACGTGTCGGAGATTTTCCGCGCCGGCATCCAGTCTATCGATAAAGGGCAGATGGAAGCTTCGCGCGCGCTGGGTATGCCATGGTGGAAAACCATGCGTAAAGTGATCCTGCCGCAGGCGTTTCGCCGCATTCTGCCGCCGCTTGGCAACAACGCTATCGCTATTGTTAAAGACTCATCGCTGGCCTCGGCGATCGGGCTTGCCGATCTGGCCTACGCCGCGCGAACCGTCTCCGGCGCTTACGCCACCTACTGGGAACCCTACCTGACTATCTCGCTGGTCTATTGGGTGATTACCTTCCTGCTGGCGCAGCTGGTTAACCGTCTGGAAAAGAGGTTTGGCAAAAGTGATTCACATTAATAACTTACATAAGCGCTTTGGCGATAGCCACGTACTGCGTGGCATCAGTTGCGATATTAAACCGCAGGAAGTGGTGTGCATTATCGGGCCCTCCGGCTCCGGCAAAAGCACCTTTCTGCGCTGCATGAACGCGCTGGAAACCGTGAGCGAAGGCGAAGTGGTGGTCAACGGCTTTGCCGCCCATGACCGGACGACCGACCTCAACAAGATGCGCGAAAGCGTTGGCATGGTGTTCCAGCGCTTTAACCTGTTCCCGCATATGACGGTGCTGGAAAACCTGCTGATGGCGCCGATGAATCTGCGCAACATGCCGCGCCAGCAGGCGGTCGACCTGGCGGATGCCTTGCTGGCGAAAGTGGGCCTCAGCGATAAGCGCGATGCCTGGCCTTCCAGCCTCTCCGGCGGTCAGCAGCAGCGGGTAGCGATTGCCCGCGCGCTGGCAATGAAGCCGTCGATTATGCTGTTTGATGAGCCCACGTCAGCGCTGGATCCGGAACTGGTAGGGGATGTGCTGGAAGTGATGAAAAATCTCGCCAGCGAAGGGATGACGATGGTAATCGTGACCCACGAGATGGGCTTTGCCCGCGAAGTGGC
>AGFS01092629.1_pt1 | contig 17762 bp, 19 predicted proteins | sample 305828 | NCBI WGS metagenome assembly AGFS01 (sample SAMN02954281, study PRJNA62041) | ant fungus garden metagenome | biome: terrestrial; feature: Atta colombica fungus garden; material: fungus garden; isolation source: Atta colombica fungus garden top | host: Atta colombica | place: Panama: Gamboa...
TAAATTCTGAACGCCAACTTAAAACCGGCGGGGATCCGCGCACGCTTGCGGATTACGCTGCCTTGCGCGACGAAATGAACAAGCTCACCCATCCGGCACGCCCGGATGTTAACTGGCAACACGCGGAAACGCTCTGTCTGTCACTGTTCGAGCATAACGGTGTGGAGCTACAAACGGCTGCCTGGTATACGCTCGCCCGCACGCATCTTGCCGGCCTCTATGGTATGAATGAAGGGCTGGCGCTACTGGCTGCACTGGTCGTCCGTCAGTGGGGTAGCCTCTGGCCACAGCCTGTCCATGCGCGAGTTGAAATCCTCAATGCACTGAGCAAACGCCTGCAACAGGTGGTGAGAACGCTGACGTTGACGTATGCCGATTTAGGGCAGCTTTATCAGGCTGAGGAGAATCTGAAGGCTCTGAGTGACATGTTGCAGCGCCTCGAACTTAAGCATGCTGCTCAGCTTGATGCTCTGCGCACGATGATGCAGAACGCAGCAGTGCGTCTGGAAAACAGCGAAAATACGGGCGTAAGTCTGCCGGGTAACGCGGTGGGGGCCGCTGAACTCCACCTCACAGAACCGACAGAGCGTTGTAAATGGGTTTATGTGGTTCAGCCCGAGCCGTTGCCGAATAAAGAGCCTCCTGTACCCGTGAAGCAGTGGAAGCCATTTGCTGCGGGTATGTTGTTCATGCTGGCGGCAGCCAGCATTGTCGCAGTGGGATGGCAGACGATGCATGCGCCAGATTCAGTACAAACTCAGCTGGCCGCGTCCCTGACTCCTTTACCTGATGGACTCTCTACAGCACAGTTGCAGGCGCTGCAACAAACGTCACCGCCACCTGAACCGGGGATCAGCAAGACACAGCAGCTGTTAGCGCAGCTTTTACACCTGAAACCAGACTGGGCAGTAAGCTACGGCGACCGTCTGGTGCAGCAGGCGCTGACGCTGTGGCCTGAAGAGGCCAAACCCTTGGCGCAACAGTGGCACAAGCAGATTAGCGTTGCCGGACTTGCAGAGTCAGAGCTGAATGGCTGGCATCAGGGAATGACGCAGTTACAGCAGTTGACGAACAGGCTAAACGCGCTGGATGAACAGAAGGGGAAGTACATGACGGTCAGCGAACTGAAATCAGCCGTGTTTGCCATGTCGCAGTCCTTCAGCCATACCGTTCCGCTTGAGGAGCAGCTTCGTCTGCTTTCCATTTTACCTGCCGGGCAACCCGTGTCAGCAGCGCAGCTAAACCAAGCCGAACAGCATCTTCAGCAGTTGATTGCCAGCTATGCCTTGCTGAAGCACCAAAAAGAATAATGAGACTGGCGAAAAACACGGAGTTGACATGTCAGCAAGAGAGCGTTTTTTTAAGAAAGTGCAGCAGAGCATCGGGGACAAACCGATCTATGTTAATACGGCTGAGGCCGAAGTCAGGGCGTTTTGTGAGCGGATGGAGGATCTTGCGCAGCAAATCATTACATGGTTTGAAGGTTCTGGTATTGAAATATTTTTATCTAAAAAACATATCACCGATTTAAGTACGGTTGGCTACAGCCTCAGTAGCGGTATATGTCGTTATGCCATTACGACGATCATTTTGCAAAATGGGGATCGCAGCGTCACCATTATGCCAGAACAGGTGATCAGCGGGCCGGAGAAGGGGTGTGTGACGATGAGTATTAATGTCCCCGATAGTCTGTCGGGGGCGAGGATATTCCATTTAAGCATGGCGCCTGAAACAGGCTGGTATATTCGTCGCGGGCATCAAAGTCCAAAAGAGAATATCCTCATGACAGAGGACCGTTTTTTTCCAGACTATCGACTGTCTGGCCTGAACGTAAGCCACTCTAACGGGAGGGCGCGTATTAACTACGTTAACTTATTAAGCACCACTAAACAACGGCGACCTACAGTACTCCTCCTTAAATATATAATTACCATTTTTGAAGGGGTATCAGTAACCCAACGATAAGCCAGATATTTAGCATAAAACATGTTTTTTATCCGCCTTAAGTAAAACTGCGAAAATCAAACTGCAAAACAACAAACCATCGACGAACGTGAGGACAAATTCCTATGGCAATGCTATAACCCTTAATGCCCAACCAAAATATAATGTCCCAGGAAAACGTATGCTAAGAAATATTAGTGTCAGAACGTTCATTGTCTATTTCCTTTTATGTGTATTTTTGGTAAGTGATGGAGTTATAGCGCTATTTTCACGAAATTCTTCGCTTTTTATTGCAGTCATAATTGTACAATTCATCGCCTTATTTTTACTCTGGGCGTACATGACAAAATATCTTGTGACGCCGATCAATACTGTGAAAAAAAAGTATTGAAGAAGTGACGTCAGGCAAACTTGGCGTGTCGATACCTGAATTTGGCAACAACTGTGCGGGACGACTGATCCCCGGGATTAATAGTCTCTCCAGCAACATTGCAACGCTGGTCCGTGAGATCCGCGCCTCCTCGCAAACCGCGATGACCCTGTCAGATCAACTCTCTTCACGCAGCGCGCAGCTTTCCGTCAAAACAGAACAGCAGTCAGCTTCGCTGGTGCAAACGGCAGCCAGCATGGAAGAGATGGCTGCAAGTACAAAAAATAATGCCGACAATACCCGTTTAGCCAGCGAGCAGGCGAATATCGCGACGTTACAGGCGCGTAAAGGCGGAGAATTAATGGGGCAGGTTGCGAACAATATGCAGTCGATTACCGACTGCGCCCAGCAAATGACAGAGATTATCTCGCTGATTGACGGTATCGCTTTTCAGACCAATATTCTGGCACTTAACGCCGCCGTTGAAGCGGCACGAGCGGGCGACCATGGTAAAGGGTTTTCTGTGGTCGCGGGTGAAGTGAGAAGCCTTGCGCATCGTAGCGCCGAAGCGGCAAAAAATATTAAGTCATTGATTGAAGTTACCAGCCATAACGTGACGCAGGGCGTTAACGTGGTCTCTGAAGCCGAAAAAAACATGCATGACATTGTTACCGGTTCGGGCAATGTGAGCAGACTGATGGATGAAATATCCGCCTCAACATCAGAACAGGAAAAAGGTATTTCACAAATTACGCAGGCATTGTCAGAGCTTGAACGCGTAACGCAGAGCAACGTGTCGATGGTTGAGGAACTCAATGGGTCGTCAGATGTGCTGCGCAATCAGGTGATTGAGCTCCAGACACGAACACGCAATTTCCGTCTGGAAAATGAGTTCCAGACTGACAATGCGTTAAGAAGCCGCGAATGGGCGGTGAATTCCTGAGCGTATTCAGGACGATGCCTCACATAATTATTGCTTAACCCTCGGCGAAAGCTAGACTGACACCGAAAGAGATAAAACGGTGGAGGCGCTGTGGAGAGCATTAAAGGGTCTGAGGTTAACGTACCTGACGCAGTTTTTGCATGGGTGTTTGATGGACGTGGCGGCGCAAGGCCGCTTGAAGATCAGGATCACATCGACAGCGAACATCCATGCTGGCTGCACCTCAACTACACGCACCCGGACAGCGCCGAGTGGCTCGCGTCCACGCCGCTATGCCCAACAACGTTCGGGATGCGCTGGCGGGAGAAAGTCTCAGACCCCGCGTCAGCCGCATGGGTGAGGGGACGTTAATTACGCTGCGTTGTATAAACGGCAGTACGGATGAGCGTCCGGATCAGCTGGTGGCAATGCGTGTTTATATGGATGAACGGCTGATTGTTTCCACCCGCCAGCGAAAAGTGCTGGCGCTGGATGACGTCATTAACGATCTGAAAGAGGGCACGGGGCCTACGGATTGCGGCAGCTGGCTGGTGGATGTGTGTGATGCGCTGACCGATCATGCCAGCGAGTTTATAGAAGAACTTCACGATAAAATCATCGATCTGGAAGATAACCTGCTCGATCAGCAAATCCCCCCACGTGGTTTTCTGGCGCTGCTGCGTAAGCAGCTCATCGTGATGCGCCGCTATATGACCCCTCAGCGCGACGTTTATGCGCGGCTGGCCAGCGAACGCATGAGCTGGATGAACGACGATCAGCGCCGCAGAATGCAGGATATCGCTGACCGGCTCGGACGTGGACTGGACGAGATTGACTCATGTATTGCCAGAACGGCAGTCATGGCGGATGAGATAGCCCAGGTGATGCAGGAGTCGTTAGCCAGGAGAACGTACACCATGTCGCTGATGGCGATGGTCTTTTTACCGAGTACCTTCCTGACGGGGTTGTTTGGCGTAAACCTCGGAGGGATCCCCGGCGGTGAATATCACTATGGCTTCACCACGTTTTGCGTCATGTTAGTGGTTTTGATTGGGGGTGTTGCATGGTGGTTGCATCGTAGTAAATGGCTGTAAATTTACGCTTTTCTGAGGCAGAGTCGGCTTCAAAACGACATTTTAATTGAGCGAAGTCAATAAACTCCGACCATGTTAGGTGCAATATTACTCCCGCAGGTGAATGCAACGTCAAGCGATGGGCGTTGCGCTCCATATTGTCTTACTTCCTTTTTTTGAATTACTGCATAGCACAATTGATTCGTACGACGCCGACTTCATAGTCGGCTTTTTTTTGCCTCCTGTTTATCTGCGTCTACCCTTTAGGAGTCAGCACCCTAATCTGGAGGAAAAGATGAGTATGCTACTTGCCCTGCAACGCCCCAACACCTGGCAGTCCGATCCGGTGCCCACCGATCCGACGCCGATACCCGATCCTGTCCCACGTCCGCAGCCGATGCCGGATCCGCCGCCGGATGAAGAACCGATTAAATTGTCGCATCGTTAGCGCAGATCTGCGAGGATACGCGCCATCTGACTGCAATCATTACCACGAGAGTATATTGTGACCGCTTTTTCCACGCTGAACGTTCTGCCTGAAGCCCAACTGACTAACCTGAATGAGTTGGGCTACCTCACTATGACCCCTGTCCAGGCCGCCGCGCTGCCGGCTATCCTTGAAGGCCGTGACGTGCGCGTGCAGGCGAAAACCGGCAGTGGAAAAACGGCTGCATTCGGGCTAGGCCTGTTACAACACATTGATGCAACCCTGTTTCAGACCCAGTCCCTGATACTCTGCCCGACGCGCGAGCTGGCCGACCAGGTCGCGGGTGAGCTGCGTCGTCTGGCGCGTTTTTTGCCTAACACTAAAATTTTAACGCTCTGCGGCGGGCAACCGTTCGGTGCGCAGCGCGATTCCCTTCAGCACGCGCCGCATATCATTGTGGCAACGCCGGGCCGTCTGCTCGATCACCTGCAAAAAGGCACTGTTTCACTCGATGCACTGCAAACGCTGGTGATGGATGAAGCTGACCGCATGCTGGATATGGGCTTCAGCGATGCGATTGACGAAGTGATCCGCTTTGCCCCAGCCACACGCCAGACGCTGCTCTTTTCTGCCACCTGGCCCGAGGCGATTGCAGCGATCAGCGGGCGCGTGCAGAAGAACCCGCTGACCATTGAAATCGATACTGTCGATGCGTTACCGGCGATTGAGCAGCAGTTCTTCGAGACATCGCAGCACGGCAAAATTCCACTGCTACAAAAATTGCTGAGCCAACACCAGCCAGCGTCCTGCGTGGTGTTCTGTAATACCAAAAAAGATTGTCAGGCGGTGTGCGATGCCCTGAATGATGCCGGACAGAGCGCATTATCGCTGCATGGCGATCTGGAACAGCGCGATCGCGATCAGACTCTGGTGCGTTTCGCTAACGGCAGCGCACGCGTGCTGGTTGCAACGGATGTGCGGCCCGTGGCCTGGATATTAAATCGCTTGAGCTGGTGGTGAATTTCGAACTGGCATGGGATCCGGAAGTGCATGTCCACCGCATCGGGCGTACCGCGCGCGCAGGTAACAGTGGTCTCGCCATCAGCTTCTGCGCACCTGAAGAGGCGCAGCGCGCCAATATTCTTGCGGAAATGCTGCAACTGAAACTCAACTGGGTGAATACCCCTGGTAATATCAGCATCGCTCCGCTGGCGGCGGAAATGGCCACCCTGTGCATCGACGGCGGTAAAAAGGCCAAAATGCGTCCCGGTGACGTTCTGGGGGCGTTAACTGGGGATATCGGTCTCGACGGGGCAGATATTGGCAAGATCACGGTCCATCCTGCGCATGTCTACGTAGCGGTTCGCCAGTCGGTTGCGCATAAGGCCTGGAAACAGTTGCAGGGCGGGAAGATTAAAGGGAAGACCTGCCGCGTTCGACTGCTGAAATAAGCTTAAAACGCGTCTCAGAAATGATATCTGAGACGCTGCCAGGTTACTTGACTTCTACCACGTTCAGGCGCAGTTCATCGAATTGCGCATCCTCTTCCTCTGGCTGCCAGCCAGCAGGCTGCATCGGGATCTCTTCGCGGTCAAACGCCAGATCCCCGCCATTCACCACCTCTGAACCGTGGTTAATCCCTTTGAAATCGAACAGTTCAACGTCGGCCAGGTGCGAAGGCACCACGTTCTGCATGGCGCTGAACATGGTTTCGATGCGGCCCGGATAGCGTTTATCCCAGTCACGCAGCATGTCGCCAATGACCTGACGTTGCAGGTTCGGCTGTGAGCCGCACAGATTGCACGGAATGATAGGGAAGGCTTTGGCCTGGGAGAAACGCTCAATGTCTTTCTCGCGGCAGTAGGCGAGTGGGCGGATCACGATGTGTTTGCCGTCGTCGCTCATCAGCTTCGGTGGCATTCCCTTCATTTTGCCGCCATAGAACATATTCAGAAACAGCGTTTGCAGAATGTCGTCCCGGTGATGACCAAGCGCAATCTTGGTGGCGCCCAGTTCGGTTGCGGTGCGGTACAGAATGCCGCGACGCAAACGTGAGCAGAGCGAGCAGGTCGTTTTGCCCTCTGGGATCTTCTCTTTAACAATGCCGTAGGTATTCTCTTCTACGATTTTGTACTCAACGCCCAGGTTCTCAAGGTACTCCGGCAGGATATGCTCCGGGAAGCCCGGCTGTTTCTGATCGAGGTTAACCGCGACCAGGGAAAAGTTCACCGGTGCGCTTTGCTGTAGATTGCGCAGGATCTCCAGCATGGTGTAGCTGTCTTTACCGCCCGACAGGCAGACCATGATGCGATCGCCTTCTTCAATCATGTTGAAGTCTGCAATGGCTTCGCCCACGTTACGGCGCAGTCGCTTTTGCAGTTTATTCAGGTTGTACTGTTCTTTCTTGTTAATTTCTTGATTTTGTTGCATCTATTCGTTACTCAGATCTCAAATGGGGCACAGGGTGAGGAAAACGATTTCAAAGCGTCAGCTTCGTGTTCATCTCTTCTATCCATGTAGCATAGATTTCATACACCATCTGCGCATTTACATGCCCCATCTGGTTAGCGATAAAAGACGGGTTTGCGGCTACCGGTAAAAACCAGCATGCGAAAGTGTGTCGTGTATGGTACGGATTGCAGCGCCGAATGCCAGCACGATTTACAAATGAGCTCCACAGGAGAAGTTTGGTTAAGACTGAAGGGTTGTCTACACTTACAGCTTACGCAGTAAAAACGGAGGTGAAAATGACTGACCGTCCCGTTAATGGTGACCATCCTGATTATAATCCCAGCCCGGATAACCCGGACAAGGATGGAAAAAACCGAAAGATGATCCTGGCTCAGCGCCTGAATCAGGCGATAAAGATCCAGAGTAATGACCTGCCGCCTTTTCGAAGGCGGTTTTAACACCCATTCGGCCTCTCTACGCGCACCGCTATTCATGTTGTCCTCATCAACGTTGTCTGATAACCGCTCAGAACCCCTCCTGTTTTGCCTGGCGAACAGCTGAGATAAAGCACGGATCTCATTCCTGCGTACCAGCGCGTTTTACATTTCTCCTGCTACGCTTTTGAGGGGGACAAGGGAGCGCTTCTATGAAAAATAAAGACGAGCAGACAGGATTAGTTGGGCTGGCGATTGGTGCCGCCGTTATCGGGCTGGTTTCATCCCAGAAGATCATCAACCGTGAAAGTATTGTCGCTGAGCTGGTAAGGCTCGGCAGGCAGAAGGGGGATGGTGTCGAAGATGAGGTCTTTTTAAAAGCGGCTGAGTTAGTGAGAAAAGGAGTATAACAATGGCTGATATTCGTCATGCACAGTGTCATTGTGGGGCGGTGAAATTTACGGTTGAGCTGACGGACGGCCTGAATACCGCACGTCGATGTAGCTGCTCGTTTTGCAGGATGCGTGGGGCGGTAGTGGTTTCAGCGCCTTTGACGGGCATTAAGGTGACGCAGGGCGCGGACACGCTCACAGAGTACCGTTTCAACACCGGCACGGCGCGCCATTTCTTCTGTTCGATTTGCGGTATTTACACGTTCCATCAACGACGTTCCAATCCCAATGAATATGGTGTGAATGTCGCCTGTCTGGAAAATGTCACGCCATTCGACTTCCCGGAAGTGGCGGTAATGGATGGAGTAAATCACCCTATGGATGGCGACAGCGGGGTAATTGGTTATCTCTCTTTTCGCAAAGAACAGGCGAAACAGCGATAAAATTAGCCCGCAGATCGCTGCGGGCTAACGGGATTAGAACTGGTAAACCAGACCTAACGCTACAATGTCATCCGTACCGATGCCATTGTTTTTGTAGAACGAATCATCTTCATCCAGCAGGTTGATTTTATAATCAACATAGGTGGACATGTTTTTGTTGAAATAGTAGGTAGCACCGACGTCAGCGTATTTCACCAGATCTTTATCGTCCTGGCCATTGCCCAGGTCTTTACCTTTGGACTGTAAATAGGAAATAGCCGGACGCAGACCGAAATCGAACTGATATTGTGCGGTGACTTCGAAGTTCTGGGTTTTGTTTGCCACCGCATCTGCATTGTCGCCGTACGGCGTCATATTGCGGGTTTCGGAATACATTGCTGCCAGATAAATGTTGTTGGCATCGTATTTCAGACCTGCGGTCCATGCATCCGCAGTATCGCCGCCCGCAGTAGTGTAATTTACCTGATCGTTGGTACGGTCAGATGAAGTATATGCCGCACCTGCGCTGAAGCCCATGCCGAAATCGTAGGTTGCGGATATACCGTAACCGTCACCATTTTCATGACGTGTATCACGACCGTTGTTGGTCCCTTCATTGGTAGAGCAGAAATTCTCGTCGCAGTTATTACCTTCATTATTACCCTGATACTGCACCGCGAAGTTCAGACCCTGCACCAGACCAAAGAAGTCGGTATTACGGTAGGTCGCCACGCCGTTTGCACGACCGGTCATAAAGTTATCGGCATAAGTATAAGAGTCGCCACCAAATTCTGGCAGCATATCGGTCCAGCCTTCAACGTCGTACAGGACGCCATAGTTACGGCCGTAATCGAAGGAGCCGTAATCGCCCACCTTCACACCCGCGAAGGCCAGACGCGTCCAGGACTGATTGTCAGAACCTTCGGTGTTGTTTGCCTGAATGTTGTATTCCCATTGTGCGAAGCCGGTCATCATGTCGTTGATTTGGGTTTCACCTTTGAAGCCCAGTCGCATATAGGTTTGATCGCCATCTTTAGACGCGTCGTCAGAGAAATAATGCAGACCATCTACTTTGCCATACAGATCCAGTTTATTGCCGTCTTTATTATAAATTTCAGCTGCGTGAGCGGCGCCAGCCATTAACAAAGCGGGGATCATCAGTGCCAGTACTTTTCTTTGCATTTTGATTATTCCTTTGCAGTTATTTTTTTATTACTTCGTGAACTTTCCGGGCTGGAAAGCTGTCCCATGCTAAATCACTCTGACGGCGGATGAATAAAATATAATTGTTACGGGTTAAGTAAAATCTAAACTAAATGATGCGGTTGAAATAACGATAGATGTCATGAATGAATTATGATAATCAATACAAAATAAAAATTATTAATTACGTGGAAAACAAGGTAACCTCCACGCCGTTATATGCCTTTAAGATTTTTTCATCCATAATTCACGTGAATATTGTTCAGAACATTGAGGCAATTTTCACCGATCTTCTGGATTCGCCCGGTGCACGTGCATCGGGCTTTTTTTGGCAAAAAAATGCCCGGACATGCCGGGCATACAGGTTATTCGCTGGTCGATTTTTCGGCTTTCCCCGCCAGTTGCGCCAGGAAGTCATACCGCTTCTGTAGATCCGCTGCCGCATCCTTCCATAGCTGCTCTGCCACTTCTGGCTGTTGAGCGTTCAGCCTGCGGAAACGCTGCTCCTGAAGTAAGGTTTCGGCAAGGGCGTCTGACGGCGGACGCGAATCCAGCGCCAGCGGCAATTTCCCTTCATCGGCACGGCGCGGGTCGAAGCGGTACAGTGGCCAGAAGCCGGTTGCGGTGAGCTGACGCATCTGGTCGTGGCTGAGCGCCAGATCGTAGCCATGTTCCTCACACGGACTGTAGGCGATAATCAGCGACGGCCCTGGATACGCTTCCGCTTCCTGAATGGCTTTCACCGTCTGGTTGAGCTGCGCCCCCAGCGAAATCTGCGCGACGTAGACGTGTCCATACATCATCATGCTGACGCCCAAATCTTTACGCGCCTTGCGCTTGCCGTGCTCACCAAATTTCGTGACCGCCCCCAATGGCGTTGCTTTCGAGGCCTGTCCGCCGGTGTTGGAATAGCACTGAGTATCAAGCACCAGAATATTGACGTTTTCGGTCAGGCTCAGGACATGATCAAGACCGCCGAAACCAATATCGTAGGCCCACCCGTCGCCGCCGATCAGCCAGACAGATTTTTCAACCAGCGCGTCAGCATCAGTCAGGAGTTGTTCAGCCCCTTCAACACCCTGAAGCGCGTTGCGCAGTTCAGCAACCTGCGCGCGACGAACGTCAGGTGTGGCCTCCGCATGCAGGGCATCATTCAGTTCTGCCGGGATCTTATCGGCAAACTGTGCCAGCAGACGCATTACGCGGGCGCGGTGCTGATCGACCGTCAGACGGAATCCCAGACCAAATTCTGCGTTGTCCTCGAAAAGCGAGTTTGCCCACGCCGGGCCGCGACCGTTCGCGTCGGTGGTGTATGGCGTAGACGGCAGGTTACCCCCATAGATTGACGAGCAGCCCGTCGCGTTGGCAATCAGCATTCGGTCACCGTAAAGCTGAGTGAGCAGTTTGATATACGGTGTTTCGCCGCAGCCGGAGCACGCCCCGGAGTACTCGAAGAGCGGGGTGATGAGCTGCGAGGTACGAATGTCAATGCGTTCCAGCTTGTTGCGATCGATTTCGGGCAGGTCGAGGAAGAAATCATAATTCACTTTCTCTTCTTCAACATGTTCAAGACGCGACATCATATTGATGGCTTTGATTGACGGGTCCTGACGATCTTTCGCCGGGCACACCTCGACGCACAGGTTACAGCCGGTACAGTCTTCCGGCGCCACCTGTAGGACATATTTCTGACCACGCATATCGCGGGATTTTACATCCAGCGAGTGCAAACTTTCCGGCGCGCCATCTAACGCTTCTGGCGACACCACTTTGGCGCGAATGGCCGAGTGAGGGCAGGCCGCCACGCAGTGGTTGCACTGGGTGCACAGCTCTTCTTTCCAGATGGGAATCGCTTCGGCAATGTTGCGTTTTTCCCAGCGGGTCGTGCCCATCGGCCAGGTTCCGTCAGGCGGAAGCGCAGAGACGGGAAGGGTGTCGCCCAGTCCGGCAAGCATCGCCGCCGTGACGGTTTTGACGAAATCCGGGGCGGCGTCAGACACCACTGGCGGCCGGTTCGGACTGCTGGCATTGACCGGCTGCAACGGCACCGCGAACAGCGATTCGCGGGCCAGCGCCAGCGCCTGCCAGTTGCGCTCAACCAGTTCCTGACCTTTGCTGCTGTAGCTTTTGGCGATTGCACCCTGAAGCTCCATCAGCGCGCTGTCGCCCGGCAGAATATTGGTCAGGTGGAAGAACGCCATCTGCATAACCGTATTGATGCGCGCCGCCAGGCCGCATTCGCGGGCGATCTTCGCGGCGTTAATGACATACAGGCGCGCCTGTTTCTGGTTAAGCACCGCCTGCACTTCCTGGGGCAGGCGTGCCCAGACCTCGTCGGCGCTGTAAGGGGTGTTGATCAGGAAAATACCGCCGGGCTTCAGGCGCTCGGCCATCTGATATTTATCAATGAACTGGAGCTGGTGACAGCCAACAAAATCTGCCTGAGAAATCAGGTATGCCGAGCGGATCGGGTGTTCGCTGACGCGCAGGTGGGAGACGGTCAGTCCGCCCGCTTTTTTGGAGTCATAGACGAAATACCCTTGCGCATACCACGGCGTAGAGTTGCCGATAATTTTGATGTTGTTCTTGGTTGCCGAGACGCTGCCGTCGCTACCCAGACCGTAGAACAGCGCTTCCAGTTTCGCAGTCGAGGGCAGGTGTGTTTTCCGGCAAGGGGAGAGAAAGGTTAGTCACGTCATCATAAATGCCGACCGTAAAGCGCGGCTTCGGTTTTGCCTCGCGGAGTTCAGCAAATACCGCCAGGACGCACTCCGGTCCGAACTCTTTGGAAGACAATCCATAACGCCCGCCAATGACGCGCGGCAGCGTTTCGCGCTCACCGCGGTTAAACGCCTCAGCCAGAGCGGTCATCACATCCAGATAAAGTGGCTCAGCCTGTGCGCCAGGCTCTTTGGTGCGGTCCAGTACCGCCACTGCACGCGCGCTATCCGGCAGGGCTGCGAGCAGGTGTTTCGCTGAGAAGGGACGGTAGAGGCGAACTTTGAGCACGCCAACTTTTTCACCACGCGTCAATAGCTCATCAACCACCTCTTCACAGGTGCCAATGGCGGAGCCCATCAGGACGATCACGCGCTCGGCCTGCGGATGACCGTAATATTCAAACGGCTTATATTCGCGGCCCGTCGCAGCGGCAAAATCGTCCATCGCCTGTTCAACGTGCTCATAGACCGCGTTGTACCACGGGTTCGTCGCCTCGCGGGACTGGAAATAGGTATCCGGGTTCGCAGAGGTACCCCGGATCACCGGATGTTCCGGATTGAGGGCGCGAGCGCGATGCGCATCGATGTCAGCCTGCGGCAGCAGATTAAGAATGGTGTCGTCCGGCAGCGGAACGATTTTATTGATCTCGTGGGACGTGCGAAAACCATCGAAGAAATGAATAAATGGCACTCGGCTTTTCAGCGTGGCGATATGCGAAATCAGCGCAAAGTCCTGCGCTTCCTGCACGCTGCTGGCGCAGAGCATAGCGCAGCCGGTCTGACGCACGGCCATCACATCTGAGTGGTCGCCAAAAATAGAGAGAGCGTGAGTGGCTACGGTGCGTGCGGCAACGTGCAACACAAACGGCGTTAATTGCCCTGCCAGCTTGTAAAGCGTGGGGATCATCAACAGCAGCCCCTGAGACGACGTGAACGAGGTCGACAGGGCACCGGTCTGCAACGCACCATGCACGGTGGCAATGGCACCGGCTTCGGACTGCATCTCTACAACCCGCGGGACATCGCCCCAGACGTTTTTTATCCCATTACCAGCCCAAGCGTCAGCCTGTTCAGCCATCGTGGAGCTGGGAGTGATGGGGTAGATGGCGATCACTTCGCTGGTACGAAACGCAACAGACGCGACTGCACCATTGCCGTCAATAGTTTGCATAGGACAACACCCTTACATTGCGCAAAAAGAGGGGCCTGAAAAACGACGACAGACCCTGAATATTATCTGTGTATTTTAGCAAAGCTCAGGTTTTACGATTTTCGCTTTTGTGTCCTTGGTATGCGCTGTATCAATGACTCGATGGCTACTCGCGTTAAAAAATTGCGAGAAATTGTTACCAGGGCGCATAAATACGCACATCCGCTCTCGACGATGCGGCGCGTGATGCCTATTATGCATAGGTTTCGCGTTAATTATGGGGAGGAAGGTATGCGTTCAGCATTTTGGGTCGGATGTGCCGCGTTACTGTTGTCGGCATGCAGCAATGAACCTGTACAGCAGGCGACAGCGGCACACGTTACGCCAGGTATGCGAGCGGCGATGTCCAGTTCAGGTCAGGCCAACTGCGCAATGATCGGCGGTTCACTCTCCGTTGCCCGTCAGCTCGACGGCTCCGCCATCGGCATGTGCGCATTGCCAAATGGCAAACGCTGTAGTGAGCAGTCGCTTGCCGTAGGTTCGTGCGGAAGTTACTGAGTTATTCAACTCGCTTAAACATCAATGTCTTATTGGCTGTCGCCAGGGTTAACTGGTCTTCGGTCAGGTCTACCTGTGCGCCTGTGCGTAGCATATCAGCGATGGTCTGATCCAGTTCATTTAGCTGCGGCTCGGTGCAGAGTTTCCGCGTCATTGCCAGCGTTTTGACCGTCAACTCTCCTTCGGACAGTTTCCCCTGGCCGTTGAAGCCGTTGCACATTGTGCCGGAGACGACAATGTTGTTAATCAGGCTGATATTGGGTTGCGCACTGAAGCGAATTTCAGGCTGGGTTTTCCCGCCTTTAACCGCTTTGCCATCCACATTTTCCAGAACGAAACGATGATTCTCTAGCTGTTCGGTCTGAACGGAGGCTTTACCAGGATTAACGCATCCAGCCAGTGCGAGGCTGATTAAACTTACTGCCGCGAGCTTTTTCATTTTTTTCTCAAACTATCAATACCGTAAATATTTTTTCAGTGTAACCATACCCTCCTGGGTGTTAATGGGGTTTATCTGAAAGTGCGGGAAGGGACCGGGCGGCGGCGCACCCGGTCAGTGAGTTAGTGCGATTTAAATCCGGCTGCGGCCATCAGCATTTTAAAGAGCATACTTACGCAGGCCAGCGCCAGAACGCTGCCGCCCCAGATGATGGCAAGCCACATCAAACGTTTCCATACAGGTTGTTGCATCAGTGATAACCCTCCCCATGCTGTACTTTTCCGCGAAAAACGTAATAACTCCAGAAGGTGTAGACCAGAATCACGGGAATGATCAACAGTGCACCCACTAACATAAAGCCCTGGCTTTGGACTGGCGCAGCGGCCTGCCACAGGGTAATGTCCGGCGGGATAATATGCGGCCAGATGCTGATCCCAAGCCCGCTAAAGCCAAGAAAAACCAGCCCTAATGTCATGATAAACGGCAGAGTATGGCTCGCAGGATCGTTCAGGCAGCGCCACTGGCACAGACTCAGGATCGCAACCAGCGCAGGCACGGGCAGCAGATAAAACAGATTCGGCAGCGTAAACCAGCGCGCAGCAATAGCTGGTTGGGCGAGAGGGGTCCAGATACTGATTACTGCAATGAATACCAGAAGCAGGAGCAGAAGCACTTTCGATACCTGACGCATCCGCTGTTGCAGGGCATTTTCGCTTTTCATTACCAGCCACGTTGAACCTAGCAGCGCGTAAGCCACTACAAGACCCGCACCGCAGAAAAAATTGAACGCGGTAAACCAGTCAAACGGACCACCGCTGTAAGCGCGACCGGTGACGCTGAACCCCTGAATGACCGCGCCGACGGTGATGCCCTGGCTGAAGGTCGCCACAATTGATCCGCCAATAAAGGCCTTATCCCAGAACGGACGGTGCGCCGGAGTGGCCTTGAAGCGAAATTCGAAGGCGACGCCACGAAATATAAGCCCGATCAGCATTATTGTCAGTGGAATGGTTAGCGCGTCGATGATAACCGCATAGGCGAGAGGAAAGGCGCCAAACAGGGCCGCACCGCCAAGCACCAGCCAGGTTTCGTTGCCATCCCAGACGGGAGCCACGCTATTGACCATCACGTCGCGATCGTCGGCATTCGGCGTTGCCGGAAACAGGATGCCTGTCCCCAGATCAAAACCGTCCATCACGATATACATCAGTGTGGCGAAAACGATAATCACGAACCAGATAATGGAAAGATCGATACCCATTACGGTTACTCCTTAATTTCAGTGGTGACAGCAGAAAGTGGACGAGCAGGGCGGCCATCGGATTCAGTCGCGAAGGATTCATGGGGCTGCGGCCCTTTTTTAATCAGACGCACCATATAGCTGTAACCCACGCCGAATACCGCGGTATAAACCACGAAGAAGGCCAGCAAACTGACGCTCATGTGCAGATCGCCATGCGCGGAAACCGCATCCTTTGTACGCTGTAGACCATAGACGACCCAGGGCTGGCGGCCGACCTCCGTTGTTACCCATCCGGCGAGGATCGCGATCAGCCCGGACGGCCCCATCAGCAGGGCAAACCACAGGAAGGAACGTGAGGTATAAAGGCGCTGTTTATAACGCAGCCAGATTGCCGTCACGCCCAGGAGCAGCATCAACATTCCCAGGCCGGCCATGATGCGGAAAGACCAGAAGACAATGGTGGCGTTCGGGCGATCTTCTTTCGGGAACTCCTTCAATGCCGGTACCTGTTTATCAAGACTGTGGGTCAGGATCAGGCTGCCGAGAGCGGGAATTTCCAGGCCAAAACGGGTCCGTTCCTGCTCCATATCCGGCCAGCCAAATAGCAGCAGTGGGGTAGGCTCACCCGGCGGATTCTCCCAGTGGCCTTCTATGGCGGCTATTTTCGCTGGCTGGTGTTTTAAGGTGTTAAGTCCATGCATATCCCCCACCAGCGCCTGGACTGGGGCCACGATCAACGTCATCCACAACGCCATGGAAAACATGGTGCGAATAGCGGGCGTATTGTTTCCGCGCAGCAAATGCCAGGCCGCGGAAGCACCGACAAACAGCGCGCTGCTGAGAAATGCCGCTATCGACATGTGCAGCAGGCGGTAAGGGAAGGAGGGGTTAAACACCACGGCAAACCAGTCCACCGGAACGACCTGACCGTTGATGATTTCATACCCTTGCGGTGTCTGCATCCAGCTGTTTGACGAGAGGATCCAGAACGTAGACATGAGGGTCCCCAGTGCGACCATGCAGGTCGAAAAGAAGTGCAGCCCAGGCCCGACCTTATTCCAGCCAAACAACATTACCCCGAGGAACCCCGCCTCAAGGAAGAACGCGGTAAGCACTTCATAGGTCAGCAGGGGGCCGGTAATACTGCCCGCGAACTGCGAAAACCCGCTCCAGTTGGTGCCAAACTGATAAGCCATCACCAGGCCGGAGACCACGCCCATCCCAAAGTTGACGGCGAAGATCTTCGACCAGAAATGGTACAGCGAGCGCCAGACGGGATTTTTTGTTTTCAACCACAGCCCTTCCAGCACGGCGAGATAGCTCGCCAGGCCAATGGTTATCGCCGGAAAAATAATATGAAAGGATACGGTAAAGGCGAACTGTATTCGCGCAAGATGAAACGCATCTAAACCAAACATGCACTGCCTCAATGTTAAACGGTGTACTGTTATGATAGAGAGGCGGCAAATGAGATATCAGAAGCAGAAATCGATAATTTATCTATAACAGTTGTGGGAAAAGCTGAACTTTATCTGGCTGATATAGGTAACAAGGAAGAATAAAAATTTCTTTTTATGATTTTTACGCATTAAACAGCTTGCTTTGTCGCCAGCAACATGCGTTAATGGATTTCTGGTTTTGAATCCAAATAAATATCTGACGTAGTTTTATAAAGCAGTTCTCATCACGTTGTGCCTCTCCGCAGCCTCTCTTGGGTCTTTATCTACATTCCGATTAGTTTTGTATCGAACCATTTATTGCCTGATCGGCTCATGAGTAATTTACGTTTTTACGTTTACAGGAGAATCCTATGACTTCTTATATCCATTTCCGCTGCCCATGCTGTCATGGCTCGCAGTACCGCACCTCAGCTTTTGATGTGTCTGACAAAAATCCGTTCGGCGCGAAATGCATTTTCTGCAAATCGTCGATGATCACGCTCGACCACCTGGCCGCAGCGCGTTCTGCTCAGAATCACATTACAGAGTACCGCAAGTAATCTGCCGCGTTTCCT
>AGFS01019721.1_pt1 | contig 17737 bp, 14 predicted proteins | sample 305828 | NCBI WGS metagenome assembly AGFS01 (sample SAMN02954281, study PRJNA62041) | ant fungus garden metagenome | biome: terrestrial; feature: Atta colombica fungus garden; material: fungus garden; isolation source: Atta colombica fungus garden top | host: Atta colombica | place: Panama: Gamboa...
TGTATCGTGAAAATATCACCGAGCCGGAGATCCTTGCTTCGCTCGACGAGCTGGTAGGGCGCTGGGCGAAAGAGCGCGAAGCGGGTGAAGGCTTCGGCGACTTTACGGTGCGTGCGGGCATCATTCGCCCGGTGCTCGATCCAGCGCGTGATTTCTGGGAATAACCTGAATTGCCGGATAGCGGCATGAATGCCTTATCAGGCCTACCATTCGCGTAGGCCTGATAAGCGAAGCGCCATCAGGCAAGGCACACAGTGAGGAATCTATGTCCAAACTCGATCTAAACGCGCTGAACGATCTGCCTAAAGTAGAACGCGTAATGGCGCTGGCGGAAGTTAACACTCAGCTGGAAAAACTCAGTGCCGAAGAACGCGTGGCATGGGCGCTGGAAAACCTGCCCGGCGACTATGCGCTCTCTTCAAGCTTTGGTATTCAGGCAGCGGTCAGCCTGCATCTGGTGAATCAGCTGCGCCCGGACATTCCGGTGATCCTGACCGATACCGGCTATCTGTTCCCGGAAACCTATCAGTTCATTGATGAATTAACCGAGAAGCTCAACCTGAACCTCAAAGTCTACCGGGCGACGGAAAGCGCCGCCTGGCAGGAAGCGCGTTATGGCAAACTGTGGGAGCAGGGCGTTGAAGGCATTGAGAAGTACAATGAAATCAACAAAGTTGAGCCGATGAACCGAGCGCTGAAGGAGCTTAATACCCGAACCTGGTTCGCTGGCCTGCGCCGCGAGCAGTCCGGCAGCCGGGCGCATTTGCCGGTGCTGGCTATCCAGCGCGGCGTCTTTAAGCTGCTGCCGATTATCGACTGGGATAACCGGACGGTTTATCAGTATCTGCAAAAGCACGGCCTGAAATACCACCCGCTATGGGAGCAGGGGTATTTGTCCGTCGGCGACACTCACACCACCCGTAAATGGGAACCCGGTATGGCGGAAGAAGAGACCCGCTTCTTTGGCCTCAAGCGCGAGTGCGGATTGCACGAAGGCTAATTATCCGCGCTCAGGCATGATAAATGTTTGGCGGCGAGGGTCGCCAAACATTTAATCAATATCGCGCCACGTGGCCTGGACGTGAATTTCTCCTGAGGCGCTTACGTCGCCATACCACTCGTTGTTATCCAGCGTTTTCTGCGAAATATCATCATTCATGGGAATAGAAAATTTCACCGTGGCTTTATCCATAACGCCGGGTTCGCCGGAGATATCGGTCCATGCGGAAGTGAGCCACAGCGCATCGGTCATATCGCGCCAGCTGCCGTCGCAGCCGACATCGTAGGTGTTGATGCTGCCATCCTGTTTGGTGAAGGAAAGCGTGGCCGGGAAGGGGACCTTTATGCTGCTGTCGTCGGCGCTGAAGATACAGTAGGCGCGGCCGTTAATTTGCTGCGTCGGTCCGGTGGCTTTAATCAGCACTTCGTCGGCGGCGGTTTTGCCGCTGGTGGTGACAATGTAGTTAAAGTCCAGCGAGGGTTCATCACGGCCAACGTAGCCTTCGCGCGACGGGGCGTCGCTGTAGTCTTCAGAAGAGATATTGATGCTGAATTCGCGGGGTTTGATTTCCAGCGAATTGGAGGTGTTGAAGTCGTAAACGGCGCCAGCTGATTTTGAACCAGGCATACCGCTCCCGGAAAAATTGTATAGGCGGAAAAATAGCAGGTTTCGGCTGTCAATATCGCTCATGCCCAAGGCGACCATCCGTTTAAAAAAGTTATCTGCAAAAAATAAATAAATTGAACTGGAGGAGCCCATTTCATTGAGATCATAGTAGTAATGATTATTGTATAAAGCATCATTTGTTGAACTGGTATCGCCTATTATTTTCCAGTTATTTCCATCGAGACTAAACTGGATATCCCCCTCCGTTATTGCCGACGATAGAGAACTATTGTTTAAGACGGGAGTAAAGCGAATTCTGTCATTATTTTCACCATTAGCCTGCAGTGAGTAGCTGACCATTTTGCAGGCCAAACCAGAGCGATTGCCCACGGTCTGCACCCGGCAGTTGGTATTACCTTCCCCCGGTGTTGGAGTTCCGTCGCTGTTGATAAAAACTTCATCCACGGCGTTGGTATTAATTAATCGCAAGTGCGCGCTTTTGGTAAAGGTAGCCTCCGATGCATACCAGTTTGTTCTATCATCACTCTGGTCTTTACAGCGTTCGCCTGAGCTTGGATCGTAATTTGCTCTGGTGCGGCATTCATTAATAATGAAGGATAGAGTGCTGCCGATACCCATTTGAAGCAAATACTGATAAAACGAGTTTGATAACATCCCATTAATCACAGGATTAGGATCGTCTTGTGAAGCGGGAGCACCGTAGTATCCTTGACTATCGGTTACCGAGCCTGAAATGACATAGGATGAGCAACCAGATTGCGAGCGGCTGCACGGTTTACCCAGTAAAGGGTATGAAATCGGCGAATTTTCCAGCCACATATCTACGAACATCTCGGAGTAAACGCCCAGGGTATCAGTGGCAATATATCCCAGAGAATACTGGTAAAAAGCGCCCCCTCCGCTATCGGTATCCAGCGTTTGTACCCAATTGTTACTCCCTCCCATTTCTGGAAAACCGTACATATAACTAGTGATGAAGTAGTTCCCATCAATTTGGTCATCAACGAAGACAAACGATGTCGACATATTGGAACCAATATTTTTTGTCGCCGCCCCGGCAATTGGCGCGTACAGCGCCGCGCTCAGCGCCATTAACCCTACTAGTCCTTTAAGTTTCATACTGGCCTCCTGCCATTGCGCGCCGCTGTGCTGGGGTATTTCACTTCAGCGGGCAGTCGTCGGTTATTTTGATAAATTTTTCGTTATAGACGATATAGTGGTTGCCCGGCTGGCGTAGCCCCGGCTGGCGGACGACATCGCCGGGGCGCAGGTACCAGGCGTCGCCTTCTTCTTCCGTGGTGCTGCATCCCGGTTTAATCAGCAGTTTGAACCAGGTATTGCCGGTATTGCTGAGGGCGCCGCTCGCCCGGTCGAGGGTCCATTTAAAGTGCGCGTCGCGCGGACGCACTACCAGGATGGTGTCCATTACCACTACCGGCTCCATGCTAACGCCGGCTCCCGATGCCTTACGCGCCACGTGGTTAAAGGAGGGAACTTCGCGAAACATGACGCGGTAATAACGTTCGCGGTTATCCTTCGGGCCGTGGTAGTAAAATTTGAAATATTCGCCTTCCCCGGCCTGCAGGGTCATCTGCCGCGGAGCGAACAGCAGTTCGCCGTCCGCCGGGCGGGATCGTACCTCTTTGCCGCCGGGGCGATCGATGGCGCTCACCGCTACCTGATACAGGCGCGAGCTTTTGTTGTTGTTCAGCACCCGTTTGGCGACAAACGCCGCCTCCGGGGAGAGGGAGAAGGTCAGATTACCGACCGACATCGCCTGCGCGGCCAGCGGCAGCAGGCAAAGCGCCGTCGCCAGCGCTGCGAGCCGTAGTAATCCCTTAACTTTCATTCTGGTCTTCCTCCCCCTGCACGCCCGCATAGCTCTGCAAACCGCTGCACACGACGTCGCCGACCCATACTGCGCCGCGCGCCTGGTTCAGGTCCAGCGCCACTTCGCAGCTCTGTCCTTTGCCGTAGTTAAAGTCGATGACCGGGAATTTCTTATCAATATCCATTACAAACTCGCCGTTATCGTCGGTGCGGGTACGTCCGATATGGTTGCTGATGTAGGCGTTCGTCAGCAGGCTGCCGTCCTCGGCGCGGATGCGCCCGGACACCGTCACCATCTGCTTTACTTCCGGCTCCAGCACCGCCACGTTACCTGGATAGAGCGTCAGGCGGCTTTTACGCCCGCTGACGATGTCGTAGCTGTCCAGCGAGTTTTTGCTGTTCTGCAGTTCCACTTCATAACGGTTGTACGGCGACAGCGGCAGATAGTTACGATTGCCGGAGAGCTGCACGATGCGGCCGTTAACTTTGGCGCTCAGCTGACCATCGTCCTCAAGCCCGGTATGGAAAATCACCCCGGCGTTGCCGTCGGTGCGGCCGCTGGCGGCGATATGTTTACCCTGCCAGCCGAGGCTACCGCTGGCGCTCAGGTTGGTGTTGACATAGCCGTCGGCGCCGCTATTGACGTTCAGCGTACCGTTGGCATAGCGGGTCTCGAACTGCGCATAGGCGCCGCCGCTGAGAGTTTTGTCATCGCCGGTATTGCTGGAAATCGCCCGTGACAAATTGGCGCCGATGGTACGAATTGGGCCTTCTTTAAAGCGCTTACGCGCCGAGAGGTTCGCGGTTGAATAGCCGTTCTGGTGCGACATACCGGCGCTTAGCCAGTTGCCCAGCGGCAGCGATAGGTCGAGGGCGATATATTTCCCGGTATCGCTGCCGCTATTGCTGCTGCTTCCTGAGTTATTAAAGCGCTGGATCCCGGCGCGCAGACCCAGAGAGCCGAACGAGCCGCTATAGATAGTCTGATAGTAATCGGCGGTATAGTAGTGGCTGTTGTTTTCTCGGTCGTCGTTGTAGCTGATGCTGAAAGTACCCAGTTTCGACCACAGCGAACCAAGGTTTAACGAGCCGCCAATGGCCCGGTTATCGGCATCGCTACGGCGCAGCGTGTCGCCAATTGAGGTTTTCTCCTGGTTGACCCATATGGAGCTGAAACCGCCCGGCAGCGTAGCGCTCACGCTGCTGATGGCGCTCCATGAGCCGTCGCTGGCCGCCATATTTTGCAAATTGACATTAATGGAGTTGGTTAGCGGCAGGGTAAAGCGCGCTTCAGCTACCGCGCTGGTGTCGTAACCGTAGCCTGTTGCCGCCCAGCTTAAGGTGCTGATGGCGCCCGAGGAGGACACGCCGGCCAGCCAGGTGTCTTTCGGCTCTTGTGTTTTTCTACCGCTTTGCGACCAGCGATCCATATGGAAGCTGCCGCCCCACACCTGCCAGGCCAGCGGCGCTCCCGCGCCGCGCCCGCGGCTGAACAGCTTGTTTACTCGCTGCGTGCGTTTGCTGACCGAGCGGCCGTTAATAATGACTTCAACTTCAATATCGTAGATCCCGTAGGGCAGCCCGCGGGTATCGACTTCGTGGTTACCCATCGCGAAGTTCTGCACGCTGAGCAGTCGTCCATCGCGCTTCAGGTGTACTTCACCGGCGGCGGATAAAAAGGCGACTATTGGGGTGACCGACTGGCTGTTATCAAATACCGTAGAGCTGGCCTGGTTCCCCCAGGAGACGCCATAGATTTTACCCGCGGAAATGGCGGTCATTGGGCCGAGCGACTGTAAATTCCAGGTGTCGAGCATACCGCCGGCAAAACGATGGCCAGCGAAATCGCGTTCGTACATTGCTTTATACAACTGCTGATTCTGATTGCTGGTCCCGGCGCCGTATATCGAACCGTCCAGCACGAGATGGTGTTCGCGGAATGCGGTAACGTTATTCAACGATAGATAGCTGGAGGTGCTGTCGCCGCCGCCGTTCATCTGGTTATTGTAGACTCCGAGGTTGTAGGTCAGGCTACTGCTCAGGCTATCCACGCTGGATTGGCCGATATCCTCGCTGCGCGAGCGCAGCACGGTGCCAAGCGCCTCTTTTTTCACCACCAACTGCAGCAGCAGCCGGCGCAGGTCGAACTGAATTTTCGCGTCGGCCGACAGCGGGATGCTCAGTGATTTGTTAAAAGGTTCATCCGCCATTTGCGTCAGCGCTTGCCTAATCTGATCGCTGACGGTGGCGTTTTGCTCTTTATCTTCCAGGCGAATTTGTCGCAGGCGCACCTTGCCGTTATCCAGCCAGATAAAAGCGCTACCGATGCGCTGGTCGTCCTGCGTGCCAGTATTGCTTTCGAGATGAATAAACAGCGGCAAGCTCATGCCGTCTTGCAACGCTACGCGAAACGTTTGGGGAATAATAACGCCGCCAATTTGCGAAATTTTTTCAGCGTCAGCCATAACGAAACAGGGAGACGAAAACACGACAATTCCAGACGTGATTAATACACGACGTCCATGACGATTCCATATTGAGGACATATCCCTATCCCGTGGTTATTAATCTATTTTACCGGTACAAACTGCTCACCCTGCCACAGCGCGACTCGCCCTTTGTTATCTGCGACATTCACGCGGGTGAAGCGGCGTTCTTTGCCCGGCATCAGAAAATAGCTCTCTTTGCATTCCTTACCGTCAGCGGCTTTCAGGCAGGGGCCATAGGCCAGGATGCGCAACGTGGCGTTACCGGTATTGGTCATTAAGCCGTTGTTATACTGATAGCGGAAGTTCACCTTGCGTGGCGCGACGACCAGAATGGTACCGATGCGGGCGGAAGCCGTGGCTACCGCATTGCGCCTGGCGCCGGTTTTTTGCGCGTCGCCCAGGGCCTGATCGAACCAGACGATGCGGTAATAACGCTCCTGGTCATCGGCAGGGCCTTTATAGAAAAAGCGGATTTGTTCGCTGCTCTTTGCCGGCATCAGCAGGCTGGCGGGAGTTTGTAGTACTTCATCTCGCGATGACATAGGGATCACGCGGCCATCTTCCAGCGGGGAAGAGAGGCGTTCAAGCTGGATCGTAATCAGGCGACCGCTATCGGTCGTATTCTTAACTTCTTTACTTAATGTACTGCTGCCGCTGTTCATAAAAGAGGAAATATCCCCCACGTCCAGCGCACTGGCGGGGGCGATCCCGCTTAAAAACAGACAGACTGCCAGAAGACGACATTTCATATGAATTCATCCATGAAAAAGCAGGGGAGCGACCCCTGCTTATGCAATACAAAAAATCAGCTGGTCCAGGTTGCGTCGAACTGCACGCTAACGTCGCCGCTCCAGATACCTTCCGGCAGAGTGCTGTAATCAGTTACAGCAGTTTTACCGTCGGAGGTACCGCCATTGATGGAGAAGGTGAAGCTGTCCTGGGCGCTGGTACGGCCCGCGGTGTTATAACCGTTGGACAGGGCGCTCAGGTTACCGCCCAGAATATTGTTCGCGGTATCGATCATCACGGTATCGGAAGCCTTATCAATGGCGGTGCCGTTGTAATCGATACCCACGCTCAGGGTGGAACCGGAAGTATCCAGCTGAGTCAGGGTGTTGGTCAGCAGACGAGAAGTTAGTTTGAAGCCAGTTGCAGTGGTGTCGCCTTCAACGGTGACGTCATATAGACCTTTCTGAGTGTTAAAACCTTTGATGCCGTCAGCATACTGGAAAGTCAGGCTTCCCAGCGGAGTGACAACCAGTTTGCTGGTGGTATCTTTTTTCGCGGTTGCGGACCAGGTGGCAACGGACTGCGCGGTGACGCTTGTTGCCGCCTGAGCCACACCCATACCTGCAAATGCAGCGACCAGAGCTATAGCAAGAACCTTTTTATTCATAACAATTCATCCTGATTTAAAATTAAGGGCCGGAGCCTTAGATTACGCATTAGTCATTAATGCGCGGTAATACAAATGGCTAAGTTATCTATCTAGAGAGTACTAAAAGGCCGGGCTATCTAATGTTGTATAGCCCTTTATCCCAGAGCTTGAGATATATGGTTATGTTTAATTCAATGAGCAATGTTAATTAAGTTTTATGTATTGCTAATATCGTTTTACATGAATTTTATATTTCATCTTATACATTTAAATAATTGGTTTTATTTTCTATGATTGGTTTTTATACTTATTCTTTAAATATTTCTCAAATTGAACATGGGGTTGGTTACGAAAATTAACATTTGTCTCGATGAGATAAAATGTATTCGCTTAACATGAACAAGTCAATGTGATGCCTTCATCAATATTGTGATGCAATCACGCATGTTTATGATTAGGGATAGAGGTATATGAATTTTTATTTATTAACTTCCATTTTATTTTTGTCGCGTGCTGTTAAATGTCTTTTATTTCAAAAGGATGTATGTGATTATTTGTTCGTTAGTTTTACGGGTTGTTCGTTTTTCTTAAATTCACTTTAGTACGTTGAATTGTTTTCCTTGCTTTGCTTTTATTTTTTCGTGAAATGTATTTAAATTAAATTAGTTATCAGGAGTATATTGACGACGAAGGATGGTGGGTGATTTCTATTGCCAGTAATAATCTGAGTGAATGTTTTTGTAAATGATATTGCTATGCGTTAATTTATAATCCTGAAATTTGAATGGTTGAGTTTTGTGAGTTTGGAGACAAAATTTGGCTATCATTTCATCTTTGTATTAATGACGTTGCATTGTTGGATATTTAGACTGATTCATATCATTCTTCATGAGAGTGTCTATTTTCCTGGCCATAATATTTGTGTTGGTACGGTCATTTGATTGGTTTTATGAATGTTATATGGCTGTTTATGTGTGTGAATAATAAGTAATTATATTGAGGAAGGTCATCTTTTTAATGGTTTAAAAGAGTAAATTGCATATTCGATTTTTATTATACCACTGGATATGCCGTGTCGATTTATAAGTACTGGGGGAAAACCCGACGGGGAGATGCAGGCGGAGGCGACGATTATCACCTGCTATGCTGGCATTCTCTGGATGTAGCCGCGATGGGCTACTGGATGGTAAAGAATAACATTTATGGCCTCGCGGATTATTTTCGCCGTCTGGGCCTCACCGATATTGAGGCTGCCGCTCAATTCTTTGCCTGGTTATTATGCTGGCATGACTGTGGAAAGTTTGCCCGTTCCTTCCAGCAACTCTATACCAATGACCATCTTGCCGCGGCTGTCGAAAGCCGTCGGGACTATGAAACAATACCGCATTCAACGCTGGGTTACTGGTTATGGAACACCCGTTTAAGCGAATGCCCTGAACTATTCCCTAACTCCCGGCTCCCTACGCGTAAGCTTAAACGCGTAATTGCTATGTGGATGCCGTTAACCACCGGGCACCATGGGCGTCCACCGGTGGGGATGCGCGATCTGGATAATTTTCTTCCCGCTGATATTGAAGCGGCGCACGACTTTCTGTTGGCCATTAAGGCGCTGTTTCCGCGAGTTAATATTCCGCCGTGCTGGGATGACGATGAAGGTATTGAACAGTTCAACCAGCTGTCGTGGTTTATTTCCGCTGCGGTCGTGCTGGCCGACTGGACGGGCTCATCGACCCGCTTTTTTCCGCGAGTTTCCCAACCCATGCCGCTGGAGATTTACTGGCGGAAGGCATACTCGCAGGCGGAACAGGCGATGAACGTTTTTCCGCCTGCAGCGGCGGTTGCGCCATTTACGGGAATAGACGCGTTATTTCCTTTTATTCAGCATCCCACACCGCTGCAACAGGCGGTACTTGAACTGGACATCAGCCAGCCGGGGCCGCAGTTGTTTATCCTTGAGGATGTTACCGGCGCAGGTAAAACGGAGGCGGCGTTAATTCTGACCCACCGTCTGATGTCTGCCGGAAAGGCGCAGGGGTTGTTTTTCGGTCTGCCGACCATGGCTACGGCCAATGCCATGTTTGAGCGTTTAGCGCAATCGTGGTTGGCGCTCTATCAACCCGGCGCGCTTCCAAGCCTGATGCTGGCGCACAGCGCACGCGGCTTGATGGATAGCTTTAATCAGACCATCTGGTCCGGCGATTTCTCCGGTTCGGAAGAGCCTGATGATGCTCAACCTTTTAGCCAGGGCTGCGCCGCATGGTTTGCCGATAGCAATAAAAAAGCGCTGCTGGCGGAGGTCGGCGTCGGCACGCTCGACCAGGCCATGATGGCGGTAATGCCTTTTAAACATAATAATCTGCGGTTGCTGGGGCTTGATAATAAAGTGCTGCTGGCCGACGAGATTCACGCCTACGATGCTTATATGTCGCGAATTCTGGAAAGCCTGATTGAACAACAGGCGCGCAGCGGCAATTGCGTCATTCTGCTTTCCGCTACGCTATCGCAACAGCAGCGCGATAAGCTTGTGACCGCCTTTAGTCGCGGCAGCGGCTATACCGCTGACGCGCCGTTATTGGGTTATGAAGACTACCCCTGGCTGACGCAAGTCGCAGGTCAGGAGATTATTTCCCGCCATGTTGCGACCCGCAAAGAGGTCGAGCGCAGCGTAGATATCGGCTGGCTGGATAACGAAGAGGTCTGCCTTGCCCGTATCGAGCAATCCGCCAGCGAAGGGCGCTGTATCGCCTGGATACGCAATTCAATCGACGACGCCGTGCGTATCTATCGTCAACTGCTGGCGAGAGGCGTGATTCCCGCCGAAAAAATCTCTTTATTTCATAGCCGATTCGCCTTTTATGACCGCCAGCGAATTGAGACGGAAACGCTATCGCAATTTGGTAAGCGTGGTTGCTCGCAGCGGGCGGGTAGGGTGCTGATTGCCACCCAGGTCATAGAGCAGAGCCTGGATATCGATATGGACGAAATGATCTCTGATATCGCGCCTATCGATTTACTGATTCAGCGCGCCGGCCGCCTACAGCGCCACATTCGCGATCGTCACGGTCGACTGAAAGACGGCGGAGAGGACGAACGTGCGGCGCCGCAGTTAATGATCCTCGCCCCGGAATGAGATGATGCGCCGCAGGAAGAGTGGCTGACCAGCACGATGCGCAACAGCGCTTATATCTATCCCGATCATGGCCGTCTGTGGCTGACGCAGCGCGTTTTGCGACAGCAGGGGGCCATTCGGATGCCGCAATCTGCCCGATTGTTGATTGAATCCGTTTACGGGGAAGATATCGCCATTCCGGACGGATTAGCGAAAGCAGAGCAAACGCAAGAGGCGAAATATTACTGCGATCGCGCGTTTGCCCATCAAATGCTCCTGAACTTTAAGCCGGGATATAGCCCCGATAGCAGTGATTTCCTGGCTGACAAACTCTCGACCCGCCTGGCGGAAGAATCAGTCACGCTGTGGCTGGCGAAAAGCGAAGGTGGACAATTGCTGCCATACGCCTGCGGCGCGCATCCGTGGGAAATGAGCATGTTGCGGGTACGCGAAAGCTGGTGGCGTAAACATAAGTCAGAATTCGCGCTTCTGGACGGCGAACCGCTACAGCGGTGGTGCGTAGAGCAGCACCAGAACCCGGATTTCGCCATCGTGATTATGGTAACGGATTCTCCCGCCTGCGGTTATTCGGCCAGTGAAGGATTAATCGGAATAATGGAGGTATAGCAGCTAACCACATGAATAATTTCTCTCTTTTAACAACTTCCTGGCTTCCGGTCCGTTATCGCGATGGCACCACGGGTAAGCTGGCGCCGATCGGGTTGGCGGATGAAAACGTGGTGGATATCGCCGCCACGCGAGCGGATTTACAAGGCGCTGCCTGGCAATTTCTGTTAGGGCTGTTGCAGAGCGCGATGGCGCCCAAAAACCGCAATGGTTGGGAAGATATCTGGGAAGATGGGTTATGCGCGGAGACGCTCGCCGCGGCATTAGCGCCGCTGGAGGCTGCCTTCCAGTTTGGCCCGGATGCGCCCGCGTTTATGCAGGATTTCGATTCGTTAGTGGGGGGCGAGATACCGATTGCCTCTCTGTTGCCGGATGTTCCTGGCGCGCAGACCACCAAATTCAATAAAGATCATTTTATCAAACGTGGTGTGACCACATCCTTTTGCCCGCACTGCGCGGCGCTGGCGTTATTCTCACTGCAGCTTAATGCGCCCGCTGGCGGCAAAGGCTACCGCACCGGGCTGCGCGGCGGCGGGCCGCTGACCACGCTGATTGAACTGCAGGAGTATGAAGGTGAGCGTCTCACCCCACTGTGGCGCAAGTTGTGGCTCAACGTGCTACCGCAGGATGCCGCGGATATGCCGTTACCTGCCTCCTGGGATGAGTCCATTTTCCCATGGCTTGCCCCGACGCGCACCAGTGAGCAGGCCAGCGCCATCACCACCCCTGAGCAGGTTAATAAGTTGCAGGCGTACTGGGGAATGCCGCGCCGTATCCGTCTGGATTTCGTCGCCACCCGGCGAGGGACCTGTGATATCTGTGCCAGCGAAAGCGATACGCTACTCAGTCAGATGGCGGTCAAAAACTACGGCGTAAACTATGATGGCTGGCGCCACCCGCTCACGCCGTATCGCCTGGCGCTGAAAGGCGACGGCGGATTCTTTTCCGTCAAACCACAGCCCGGCGGGCTTATCTGGCGCGACTGGCTGGGGCTAAGCCAGGACAATCAAACGGAAAACAACAGCGAATTCCCGGCCCTGGTCGTCAAGGCGTTCAACGCGCGTGGCCTCAACAATATAAAAGCCGGCCTGTGGGGATTCGGCGCCGACTTCGACAACATGAAGATTCGCTGCTGGTACGAACACCATTTCCCGCTGTTGATGGACGAAAGCACGATCCCGCATTTACGCAAAGCCACGCAAACCGCCATACGCCTGCTAAGCCTGCTGCGCAGCGCGCTCAAAGAGGCGTGGTTTGACGACCCCAAAGGCGCGCGCGGCGACTTCAGCTTTATCGATATCGATTTCTGGAACCAGACCCAGCCGCGCTTTTTGAATCTCATCAACGAACTGGAGGATGGCCAATCCGTACAGGAGCGGCTGGATAGATGGCAAAGCGAGTTGTGGTTATTCGTTCGTCGCTGCTTTGACGATCGCGTCTTTACCAATCCCTATGAAAACAACGATCTGGCGCGCTGCATGACCGCGCGAAAAAAATATTTCGCTACTTCGGACGAAAAGAAGAGTGCAAAAGCCGCCAGGCCTAAAAAGCAGGAGGCTGCGCAATGAATGTTGTAAGTGATGAACATAAGGCCACGCTGCGTCAATGGCATGAAGAGCTGCAGGAGAAGCGTGGGCTGCGGGCCAGCCTGCGGCGTAGCGCGACGCTGAACGATGTTTGCCTGTCGGAAGGATTCCGCTCCCTGATGATGCAAACGCATTCTCTGTGGAATACCGAGGGGAAGGAGTGGCGCTTTACCGCGTTGGCGCTGGTGGCGGCGCTGGCGGCGCAGGTGAAAACAATTGATGAACGCCAGACGTTCGCCGCTCAACTGGGACAGAAAACGGGTGATAACCCGGTGATGTCGAGGCTGCGGTTCGCTCGGCTGTCGGCGGTCAAAACCCCGGACGAACTACTTCGCCAACTGCGCCGCGCGGTAAGTCTGCTGCACGGCTCAGTCAATTTGTTGTCGCTGGCAGATGATGTCTTTCGCTGGTGCCGGGAACAAAACGATTTACTGAATCACCGCCGCCGTCAGCAGCGGCCAATCGAATTTATCCGTATCCGCTGGGCGCTGGACTATTACCAGGCCGGCGATGCCGAATGATTTTAAAAGGAACTTCAAATGACGACTTTTATTCAGCTTCACTTACTGACCGCTTATCCTGCCGCTAACTTGAACCGCGACGACACCGGTGCGCCGAAAACGGTTGTGCTTGGCGGCGCGACCCGCTTACGCATCTCATCGCAGAGCCTGAAACGCGCATGGCGTACTTCCGAGCTTTTTGAGCAAGCGCTGGCCGGTCATATTGGCATCCGTAGCGGCCGCATTGCCCGTGAAGCCGCGGAAATTCTGGTAAAAAGCGGGATTGAGCCAAAGAAAGCGGTGGATTACGTCAAAGCTATCGCTGAATGCTTTGGCAAAGTGAAAACTAAAGCGGATCAAAACGATCCGCTGAAGTGTTCTGAAACTGAACAGCTGGCGCATATCAGCCCCGCAGAGTTTGACGCAGTGAAAGCGCTGGCGCATCGCCTGGCGGAAGAAAAACGTGCAGCAACCAAAGAGGAAGCGGCGCTGCTGCGCCACGACCGCATGGCGGTGGATATTGCTATGTTTGGCCGCATGTTGGCGGATCAACCAACCTATAACGTTGAGGCTGCCTGCCAGGTGGCGCACGCTTTTGGCGTTAGCGAAACCATTGTTGAGGACGATTTCTTTACCGCGGTGGATGATTTACGCGCGGCCTCTGAAGATGCTGGCGCAGGCCACTTAGGCGAAACGGGTTTTGGATCGGCGCTGTTTTATACCTATATCTGCATTGATAAAGATTTGCTGGTAAAAAACCTCAATGGTAATGAAGAACTGGCGAACAAAACGCTACGCGCTTTCACCGAAGCGGCGCTAAAAGTCTCTCCAACCGGCAAACAGAACAGCTTCGCCAGCCGAGCCTACGCGTCCTGGGCGCTGGCGGAAAAAGGCACCGATCAACCGCGCTCACTGGCGGCGGCATTTTATCAGCCCATTAATGGCGGCGATCAGCTGGATGTCGCGGTGCAGCGCATTACGACCCTGCAGGAAAATATGAATACGGTCTACGGGCAGCAGACGGCATTTCAGCGCTTCGATGTAATGAATAAGCAGGGAAGCATGAACGACGTGCTTGATTTCATCTGCGCGTAAGGGGCGGCTTATGAGCCAATATCTGGTTTTTCAGCTTCATGGGCCGATGGCGTCGTGGGGCGTGGACGCCCCCGGCGAAGTCCGTCACAGCCATGAGCTGCCATCCCGGTCTGCGCTGCTGGGGCTGTTGGCGGCGTCGTTAGGGATCCGCCGTGAAGAAGAGCAGCGGTTAAGGGCCTTTAACCAGCACTATACCTTTTTGCTCTGCGCCAGCAGCGAACCGCGCTGGGCGCGAGACTATCACACCGTACAGGTGCCGAAAGAGGTGCGTAATGCGCGCTATTTCAGTCGCCGTGAAGAGTTGCAGGATCCTGAACTGCTCAGCGCGCTGATCTCCCGGCGCGATTATTATACCGATGCCTGGTGGATGGTTGCCGTTGCGGTTACGCCGGATGCGCCTTACACGCTGGAGCAGTTACATGAGGCGCTGCGCCATCCGGTATTTCCGCTGTACCTGGGGCGCAAAAGCCATCCGTTGGCGCTGCCGTTAATGCCGCTGTTGCTTGCGGGACACGCTGCGGATGTACTTCGCCAGGCTTATCGCCAGTATCAGGAGAAATTTTAGCCTATTGAGGCTTTCTCTGAGGCAGTTACAGGATCAATGCTGGTGGGAGGGCGAGCACGCCGGTTTAGTCGCGAACAAAATACTGCGGCGTCGCGATTGTCCGCTGAACCGCCAGCAGTGGCTGTTTGGCGAGCGTACCGTTAATCAGGGATCCTGGCTTAGCAAGGAGGAAACGTGTACCTCTCAAGAATAACGTTGCATACCGCGCAGCTATCGCCATTACGTCTCTTGCACCTGGTGGACCGCGGTGAATATGTCATGCATCAGTGGTTGTGGCAGCTTTTTCCCGCAGAACAACAGCGGCAGTTTTTATATCGGCGCGAAGAGCTACAGGGGGCGTTTCGTTTCTTTGTACTGTCAGCGCAGCTGCCTGCAGAGAGCGAAATTTTTGAGATCCAAAGCCGCGCGTTCAACCCGCAACTCCGTGTCGGGCAGAAATTGCGGTTTAGCCTGCGGGCAAACCCAACGATTTGCAAATCAGGCAAACGCCACGATTTGCTAATGGATGCCAAACGGCAGGTTAAAGGGCTCGTTGAGTCTAAGGATATCTGGGCGCATCAACGGCAGGCCGCGCTGGACTGGTTAACCCGGCAGGGCGAGCAAAGCGGATTCGCTTTAGCGGAGGCCGACGTGGATGCTTATCGTCAGCAACTGATACGCCGCGAAAAATCACGCCAGGCGATCCAGTTCAGCAGCGTGGACTATACCGGCACGCTGGTGATTAGCGATCCTGCGTTATTTTTGCAGCGGCTGGCGTCGGGATACGGTAAAAGCCGGGCTTTTGGCTGTGGGATGATGATGATCAAACCCGGAGATGACGAGTGATCTTTGTGCCGCTAAATCCCATCCCGCTAAAAGATCGCACGTCGATGATCTTTCTCCAGTATGGGCAGATCGATGTGCTGGATGGCGCATTTGTGTTGATCGACAAAACCGGGATCCGTACCCATATCCCGGTAGGGTCGGTAGCCTGCATTATGCTGGAGCCGGGAACGCGGGTTTCGCATGCGGCGGTGCGTCTGGCCTCGACCGTCGGGACGCTGCTGGTATGGGTAGGAGAGGCGGGGGTACGGGTATACTCCTCCGGGCAACCCGGCGGCGCGCGGGCCGACAAACTGTTGTACCAGGCTAAGCTGGCGCTGGATGACGATTTGCGGCTGAAGGTGGTGCGTAAAATGTATGAACTGCGTTTTCGCGAGGCGCCGCCCGCGCGCCGCTCCGTTGAACAGCTGCGCGGCATTGAAGGATCCCGCGTTCGCCAAACCTATGCGCTGTTAGCGAAACGTTACGGCGTGAAATGGCACGGGCGTAATTATGATCCGAAAGATTGGGCAAAAGGGGATATCGTCAATCAGTGCATCAGCGCGGCGACATCGTGTCTGTATGGCATTTCAGAGGCGGCGATACTGGCGGCTGGCTATGCGCCAGCCATCGGTTTTATCCACAGCGGTAAGCCGCTTTCGTTCGTTTATGATATTGCTGACATTATTAAATTCGATGCCGTGGTGCCCAAGGCATTTGAGATCGCCGCTCGTCATACTGCTGAACCGGATAAAGAAGTAAGGCTGGCCTGTCGCGATATTTTCCGCAGCACAAAACTGACAGGAAAATTGATTCCGTTGATTGAAGAGGTGTTGTCGGCAGGCGAAATCGAACCGCCTCAACCACCGCCGGATATGCTGCCGCCAGCGATACCTGAGCCTGAATCAATGGGGGATAGCGGGCATCGAGGGCATGGCTGATGAGTATGCTTATGGTGGTGACGGAAAATGTCCCTCCTCGTCTGCGGGGGCGGCTTGCCATCTGGCTGCTGGAGGTTCGGGCGGGAGTCTACGTTGGCGATACCTCAAAGCGGATCCGGGAAATGATTTGGCAGCAGGTGATACAGCTTAGCGATTGCGGAAATGTGGTGATGGCCTGGGCAACGAACAGCGAATCTGGTTTTGAGTTTCAAACCTGGGGAGAGAACCGCCGCATGCCGGTAGATTTGGATGGCTTACGACTGGTGTCATTTCTTCCCATTGAAAATCAATGAGTTGAATGTTCTTTAATGATATGAAATTGTTGGAATAAAGTTGGTAGATTGTTGGTGCCTTAAAAAGGCATTAAAAAACAGTAATATATGTTTAGAGTGTTCCCCGCGCCAGCGGGGATAAACCGGCAACTTCTCTTTATCGACTCCGTCAGCTTACGTGTTCCCCGCGCCAGCGGGGATAAACCGCCGCGTGGCCGCGATGGGGTGAATAACCAGAAGTGTTCCCCGCGCCAGCGGGGATAAACCGTAATGACCTGCTGACTGCAATTGCGCTGGGCAGTGTTCCCCGCGCCAGCGGGGATAAACCGTTGAGGCCTCACCGGGTGAAATTCAGGTATTGGTGTTCCCCGCGCCAGCGGGGATAAACCGTGAATACTGGCGAACTGGTGCTGGTCGATACGGTGTTCCCCGCGCCAGCGGGGATAAACCGTAACGGTAAATACGGCCCTGAATCCAGTGTGGGTGTTCCCCGCGCCAGCGGGGATAAACCGTTCATTAAGCGTGTCAGCAATGACTATCTAATGTGTTCCCCGCGCCAGCGGGGATAAACCGGCTGTGCTGCAGGTTATTTTGTATATGTTACAGTGTTCCCCGCGCCAGCGGGGATAAACCGTGTCGATAGCCATCAAAAGTGGTATAACCTTGGTGTTCCCCGCGCCAGCGGGGATAAACCGGCAACGTTAATTACGCAAAACCAGGTGTCACTGTGTTCCCCGCGCCAGCCGGGGATAAACCGGGCTTAAGAGGAAAGAGATAACGTCATATACTGTGTTCCCCGCGCCAGCGGGGATAAACCACTACAGACGCGGCAACCAATGCGCTGACCTGGCGTGTTCCCCGCGCCAGCGGGGATAAACCGGTGTGGTAATTATTGAGACGTGCTACGCCAAAGTGTT
>AGFS01080812.1_pt1 | contig 17349 bp, 19 predicted proteins | sample 305828 | NCBI WGS metagenome assembly AGFS01 (sample SAMN02954281, study PRJNA62041) | ant fungus garden metagenome | biome: terrestrial; feature: Atta colombica fungus garden; material: fungus garden; isolation source: Atta colombica fungus garden top | host: Atta colombica | place: Panama: Gamboa...
TCAAAGCCCCCGCAGCACCAGCGCCTGATCCAGCTCCTGATACGCTTCGACCAGTTTATCCGTGGTAATTCGGTTTAACCCGCTCGGATTCGGCAAGACCCACACCTGAGTCACGCCAATCGACATCGACTGCTTGCCCCACGGCACGCCTCGCTGGCTGAATCCCTGTTCAAATGCCTGTTTCCCCAGCACCGCCAGCGCCGCAGGTTGATAGTCCTCGATTTTGCTAATCAGCGCCCGTCCGCCATCATGCAGCTCCTGGCGCTTCACTTCCGTGGCCTGTACCGTCGGGCGATCCACCAGCTTGGTCACGCCACAGCGAAAATCGAGCAAATGGTCGGCTTCTTCTGGCTTAAGCTGCCTGTCGGTAAACCCGGCAAGATGCAGAACTTTCCAGAAGCGATTCGCCGGATGTGCGAAGGGAAAACCGAGTGAAGAGGAAGACAACCCCGGGTTAATGCCGCAAAACACCACCCGTAGTCCTGGAGCAAGAATGTCCTTAACCATGCTGTTCTCTGATAAATGGCTCATGTGACTATTATAACGAATTGAAAATACGTTGTTTATAAAAACAGCAGACGTACCTTAACAACTGGATTGTAAACCGCAGTTACTTTATAATTCCCCGCCACGGCCCCTTAGCTCAGTGGTTAGAGCAGGCGACTCATAATCGCTTGGTCGTTGGTTCAAACCCAACAGGGGCCACCAGATACAGCAAGGGCTTACGTGAAAACGTAAGCCCTTCGTTTTTTTGTCAGCATACCTCACCACGTTAACTCACACTAACGCGCTCAGCTGTTCCTGCATATAGGATGAAAAATACTCGGGGTTTTTAATCACAACACGCTCGTCAGAGGCGATTTTATCAGCCCATCCGACCACTTTTTTGGTGAACTCAGGGTTCCATCCCTCTGAAGTCCCTCGCGCAGTAATCTCTTCTGCACTCACCTGTACACCGATCTCTTTCAGATACTTAAAGATACCCTTCGCTGTGCTTTCATCCATAGAGTGCGGGACCGCAACGGTTGTATCCATAGCGTTGATGAAATCCAGGGCTTTAGCGATGACTGTTGGCATGTTCTCGTCCTTAAATTAACCACGTGATTAACAAGACTATAAGACCTCAAATGGCTCACGATATCAAAGGGATTCTTACACCTTTCATACGAAACCTCGTACGGGTCACTTCTTCGGGCATCCGTGTCCTCAGTCTCCCTCATCGGGAGTGTAGTGGGTAATCGCTTTTTTGCCATATCGGGCGACGAGTTGAGACTGATAAAAAATATAATATATTATATATAACATCTTATTTATTCCGTCTCTTAAAAACATCCACAAGAATATTCCTATAAAATAACCACACAAATAAAATATATCCACACGGATAAATCAATACGCATAAATCTTTATTTTAAAATTGGCACAAAACATTTCCGTACCCTACTGTTTACTTAAGTCCAATTGAGATAATTCCCCTTCCACTCTTTTTAAAAGAATAAGATAACCTGTAGAGGATAAGAATATGAAACCATCAACCCTGCTGCGCTTCATTCTTCCTTGCTTCGCATTTGCCGTTATTCCTACAGCCAATGCGGCGACGGCGACAGCCACTTTTCAGGTTCTTATTACTATTCTCAAATCATGTAGCGTTACCGCCGGAGCATCCTCCAATATTAACCTGGGCTCGGTGAATGCCAGTGCCACCAACACCAGCGGTAACAGCACCATTTCGGTGAACTGCTCGAAAACAACCCCCTACTTTATCGGCCTTGCGCCCTCCACGGCGAACGGCGGCGGAACAAGTGGCGCGGGGGCGATGTCATCCGTTGCCAACGGCGCGACCAACACCGATAAAGTGCCGTATCAGCTCAACCAAACCTCGGCCACCGGCCCGGTGTGGGGGAATACCGCTACCACCACCACTGTGGGTAATGGCGTGGCGGGCACCGGTACTGGCGTTGCACAAACCTACACGGTCTACGCGACCGCCGCGAGCGCAAACTTCACCCCAGATAGCTATGCCGACACAGTAACCGTCAATGTTAACTATTGATTAAACGGAATTTTATGAGANAAAACCTTTTTAAGGCAGGCCACCTGGCTTTGCCTGACAGGATTGATCGCCTCACAAAATCTCGCCCTGGCCAGCGGCTTGCAGGTTTCTCCTGTCTCGTTAACCCTTCAGGATAAAAATGCTGACGGCATCTGGCTGAGCAACGAAGGCAGCAATGTGATTAACGCGCAGGTGCGTGTCTTTCACTGGAGCCAGCGCAATTTTCAGGACAACCTGACCGCCTCGCGCGATCTGGTTATCAGCCCGCCGATGCTCACCCTGCAACCCGGGCAGCGCCAGTTGATTCGCGTCATTCGGCTGGGAACCCCAACAAACAGCGTGGAAGAGTCTTACCGGTTATCGGTTAATGAATTACCGTCAGCCACCCCGCAGTCCAATAAATTACAATTCGTTTTACATTATTCACTCCCCGTTTTTATTCAACCGAGAAACAATGGCGCGCCGGAAGCGAAATTAACGTGGGGTGTTAAACGCGTAGGAAATGATAATTTCCTTGAGGTCAGCAACCAGGGAAATAGCCATGCGCAACTCTCGGCGGTGACATATATCAATCATCAGGGTGGCAGAAGGGAAATTACGCCGGGGCTGCTTGGCTATGTTCTTCCCGGTTCAACTATGCGATGGATATTAGCGCCACAGTCCGCAAATATTACGCCCGGCGGAAAACTCGAAGTCATGATCAATGGCCAAAAAGCGGTGCAAAATCTGTAGAAGACTGCCCCGTCTGGCAAACGTCATTTTGCTTAGCGCAACATGTTTATCGGGAGCCGCGGTCGCAAACAATAACAACACTGGCCCATCACGGGATACTCCGATGAATGATAACGCGCAGCATGAAGGTATCGACCTCTACCTTGATGTGACGGTTAACGGAAACCCCAAAGGGCTGGTGCATTTTCGCTTCAATGATGAAAAGCTCTACGCCAGCCCCGCCACACGGCGCCAGATTGGCATCCCGGCGGGCGAGACGCGCGCGCTTAATGACATTCCACAGCTCAATGTCGATTACGATGTCCAGCAGCAAACCCTCACGCTCACTGCCCCGCTTAGCGCGCTGGATCTCGGCACTACCGAAGTGGGAAGAGAGAACGTGGAACAGCCGCAAGCCAGCATCTCACGCGGGCTACTGCTCAACTATGATCTCTATGCCGCGCAGGATGATGAAACGCGCCTCAACACATGGAGCGAGCTGCGCGCCTTTAATGCCGCCGGGGTTCTCAGCTCGACCCAGTTAAGTCAGAACACCACCGAAAGCACGCCAGGTTATCAGAGCAACGGCTTCACGCGCCTCGATACCAACTGGCGCTCCTCTTTCCCGGATAAAATGCTGTATGTCTCGTTGGGCGATACGCTCACCAGCGCTCTGTCATGGTCGCGTTCCACGCGTATTGCCGGCCTGCAAATCGGCACCGATTTCAGCCTGCAACCCTATCAGCCCACCACTCCGCTGCCTGCTTTTTTGGTTCCGCCACGTTACCCTCCAGCGTCGAGCTGTACGTGAACGGGGTGAGAAACTACAACGGCAACGTCCCTGCCGGGAATTTTGAGATTAACACGCTGCCCAATATCAACGGCGCGGGGAACGCCCAGGTGACGATGACCGATGCGCTGGGGCGCACGACCGTGCAAAATTTTTCGTTTTATAACGATCAGTCTTTGCTGCGAAAGGGGTTAACCGAGTGGTCCGCCGAGCTGGGCGTGGTGCGGGAAAATTACGGTTACACCTCATTTGACTATGCCAGCAAGCCCGCTCTCAGCGCTACGTGGCGTCACGGCGTCAGCAACACCTTCACCACCGCCGCGCACGGTGAAGCCAGCGACAGCCTGATTAACGGTGGCATCAGTAATGACTGGGTGCCTGGCCCACGCAGCGGTACGATTTCAGCCGCCCTCGCCTTCAGCGGTGATGAAGGAAAAAGCGGTGCGCTGTACAGCCTCGGCTATCGCTGGTCGAACGATATTTTCAGTTTTAATACCTCCACTACTGCCACCAGCGGCGACTACCGCGATATCGCCACCGCTTACGGCCAGGCGCCACCAGAGCTCAACAGCAATACGGTGGTGGGCTATAACGCCCAGGCACTCGGCAATTTCAGCGTCGGCTATTTGCAGTTTCGCTATCCGCACGACAGCAACCTGCGCTACGTGAATGCCAACTGGTCAAAAGCGCTGACCGAAAAAGCCTGGCTTAACCTCGGGCTGAATCAGAATCTCGACGATCATCAGGACAGCAGCGTCTACCTGATGCTCACGGTTTCACTGGAGAATAACCGTACCGTCAGCGGTACCGTTCAGCGCACCAACAATGAGACGGGTTACATGATGAATGCCAGCCAGATGCTGCCCTCCGAAGGCGGATGGGGCTGGAATATCGCTGCCAATCGCCAGGCTTCTGACACCAGCGGCCAGGGCGAAGTCGGCTATCAGGGGCGATACGGGAAGGTCTATACCGGCTTTAACCGTGTTCCCGATAACCACTACGCCTACGCGGGCGCGACCGGTTCTCTTGTGATGATGGGCGGCGGCCTGTTCGCCGCGCGGGAAATCAACAATGGCTTTGCCGTGGTGTCGACGCAGGGCGTGCCGGACGTGCCGGTGATGCTGGAAAATAACGTCGTCGGCACCAGCGATGACGACGGTTTGCTGTTGGTGACGCAGCTTAATAGCTATCAAAACAATCAGATAAGCATCGATACAATGAATCTTCCGGCCAACACGCGCGTCGACCACGTTAACACCGCCGCCGTTCCCGCCGATCGTTCCGGCACGCTGGTTGAGTTTGGTATTACCACCACACAGCCCGCGTTGATTCTCCTGGTGGATGCGCAGGGCCGCGCGTTACCGGAAGGTAGCCAGGCCACGCTCAACCCAGGGCAAAAGAGTACAGATACGGTGATGATCGGTTTTGATGGGATGGCCTATTTCGATATGGTCTCTTCGCATAACACGCTGGAGGTGACTCTGCCGGGCGGCAAATGCGCAGTACAGTTCGATTACCCGCGTCAGGCCAAAGGCATCCCGCAAATTGGCCCATTGGTCTGTCGCTAACTACAGGAGTCGTGATGTGCGGTTAATTCATCGGGTATTACTGCTGGGACTGTTGCTCTGCCCGCTGGCCAGCAAAGCGGTGGTGTGCTCAATGTCCGGCGTGCAAAACATCAGCTTTGGGAACGTCAATCCGTTAAGCAGCGCGGATACCAATACCAGCATGACCTTTAACTACAGCTGCACTAAAGAGCTCGCCGATGTGCTGGCCGGGGTAACCATCTGCTTTAACATCGGCGCGTCAGCGAACAGCGGGCAGGTGATACCGCGCAGAATGGCTTACGCAGGGCCACCTGCCGGGACGCTCGATTATCAGCTCTATCAGAACGCATCGTACACTACCGTTTGGGGCAGCCAGTATCAAAGCGGGACCACCGTTCCGGCGATCCAGCTTAATTTGTTAAATCTGACACCGGTGACGGGCAGCGTGACGGTGTATGCCAAAGTGCCCGCCAGACAAACCACCGTGGTGCCAGGAAGCTATCAGGATACCTACACAGCGGCGACCGCCAGCATGACCATGAACGTCGGCCTGCTGGCGCCACCAACCACCTGTGGAACCACGCAGGGCCCGACCTTTCCCTTTAACGTCCTGGCTACCGTGACCAAATTTTGTAACGTCACCACGGCGAGTAATATTACTTTTGGCAATGCCGCCTTTACCGATACTAACCTGAGCGCCAGCAACACCATTGGCGTGGCCTGTACCAGCAACACGCCCTATACCATCGGGCTGGTGCCGTCCAACAACAGCACGACCGGCAGCGGGGTGATGAAAACCAATACCGGCAATGCCAGCAACAGCGATCAGGTGCCGTATCAGCTTCGTTCCGCCGCCGGAACCAGCGGCGCGCCATGGGGAAACAGCACGGGCAGCAACACGGTTGCCGGAACGGGGAACGGGCAAACCATCACCTATAATGCGTATGCCACGGTGCCGAGCGCGAATTACACGCCCGACACCTACGCCGACACGGTCACCATCAACGTGACCTACTAAAGCCCGCTCCACCACAGCCGGGCGCGCATGCCCCAGTAGCTGGTCCAGCCGGTGGTCACATTCACCACCTGACCCTGCGAAATAACCACCAGCGTGGGCGTCACACTTACCTGCCAGCGCGCGGAAAGCTCACCGCGCGCGTCGTTTACCACGGGTAGAGTCAGGCGCTTTTTTGCCATCCACTGCGCCAGTTGGTTGTCGTCTCCGGAACGCAGGGCCACGCTCAGCACGTTCTGACCCTCCTGCGAAAGTTGCTCGACCGCAGGCGTGGTGTAGCGGCATACGCCGCACCAGGTCGCCCATACGTAAAGTAGCAACGGCTTTCTCTGGCTCAGTTCCGCCAGCGAATGAGTTTCGCCATCCAGGGTCTGTAAGGCTATCCCGGAAACATTCTCCGGGAGTTCAGGCTTACGCAGTTGATCCATCCCCCACATCAGCGCCATCGCCAGGAGAAGCAGGACGACCAGATCCTTCAGCCAGCGGCGTAATTTACTGCGCATTGGCTTTCGCCAGCTGTTCTTTCACCAGCGCCTCCAGATCGTCATAGGCGATGGCGCCCGCCACAAGTTGATCGCCGACGATCGTCGCGGGCGTTCCCTGAATGCCCAGCACCTGCGACAGGATCAGATTCAGCTTCACGCTGTCCGTACTTTGTGCATCCGCCTTGATATCCGCCGTCTGGGTTTTCTGCTGCGCATTCAGGATAGAAGCGTCATCGTGCGTGCCCTTTTTCGCCATTAACCGCTGATGCAGCGCCCAGAATTTTTCCGGCTGCTGACGCCAGATGGTTAACGCCACGCGAGCGGAGGTCATCGAACTTTCCCCGCGAAACGGCAGCAGTTTAACGACCAGTTGCACCTGCGGGTAATCCTGCACAATTTTCTCCAGCATCGGGTCAAACTGTTTGCAGTAGGGGCAGTTGTAATCGGTAAAATTGACGATCACCAGCGCCGGTTTTTCCGCGCCTTTGCGCGGGCTGGTCGGGTCATTGAAAATCATCTCGGTGAGCTGCGATTGTGTGTCCGATTCTTGCGCTTGGCCAAAGGTGGCCATACACAGCAGTAATATCAGAGTAAATACGCGCATTAGTTTTTCCTTTAGCGTTGGACAACGCATTTAGTACCGCATCGCGGCTGAGCAGCGGCGGCAGAATCTCGCCCTGCGGGGTGCCGGGGGCCATAAATTTGATTAAACGGGATAGCCGCGCTTTGGCGGCGCTGGAGAAACTGGCTGATGGCGGTGGACGGGCGGCTCCAGTCTCCGCGCAGGGCGACAACATCTGGCGCGGTGAGCGCCTGCTGAACGTCATCACGCAGCAGCACATTGTATTTATTGGCTTTACAGGTCACACACCAGTCGGCGGTCACATCAACAAATACACGTTTGCCGTCGTTCAGTGCAGCCTGAATCGCCTGTTCGCTCAGCGGCTGCCAGTCAATCCGGTCGCGCAATGGGGAAGATGATTGCGGAAACCAGAAAAGTGCCGCCGAAGTCATCAGCATCAGCCCTGCCGCGCCCAGTGCCACACGCCTGCGATAGCGCCAGGCCAGCGCAACGCACAACAGCAGCGCCAGCACGCCGCCAATTCCCCAGGTGATGGCTGCCCCAACATGCGCGTTCAGTAGCGTCAGCAGCCAGAGCGCGGAACCCAGCATCATCACTCCCAGCACGATGCGCACGAGGTTCATCCAGCGGCCCGGCTTCGGCAGGCGCAGTGCCAGCCCCGGCCAGGCCGCGACCAACAGCCACGGCAGGCTCATGCCGATCCCCATCGCCAGGAAAATGCCCCACAGTTTCGGCAGCGGCGCAACCAGCGCCACCGATACCGCCGTGCCGAGGAACGGCGCGGTGCAGGGCGTAGCCAGCAGCGTGGCAAATGCCCCCTGCCAGAAATGCCCCGCCAGCCCGCGACCGCCGCGCGTGGCAAGAAACGTCGTGGTGTTTGATGAGAGGCGAATTTCGAACAATCCCAGCAGGCTGGCGCTGAACAGCACCATCACCAGCACCATCGCCGCAATAAACCACGGATTCTGGAACTGAATTCCCCAGCCCAGCGCCTGATTACTGAGACGGAGTACTGTCATCATCAAAGCCAGCGCCAGAAACGACGCAACAATCCCCGCCACCGAGGCCAGAAACTGCCGCCGCACTACGCCGCGTTGCGTGCTATCGCCCTGTAATACCGATCCAAGTTTCATCGCCAGCACCGGTAATACGCAGGGCATAATATTGAGGATCAGCCCGCCGAGCAGCGCCATCGACAGCACCAGCCACAGCGACACGCCGTCAGACGGCAGCCCACTCGCCTGGCCAATTACTCTCGTACTCTCCTGCGCGAGGCCGTTATCCGCCAGCACCAGCGACAGCGTTTTGCCCTGTAAATCCGGCGCGCGATCGCCCCATTCGTCCGTCACCGGCACGGTGGCAGTGAGCGTATCGCCGTTCACCTGCACACTGGGTTTGGCAAAACTCACGCCGTCCAGCGTATCGAGAAACAGCGCGGGCGATTGCCAGCCGCCCTCACGCGTGGCGGTAACGATCATTTTTCCTGGCGCGTAATCCGCCTGCAACGTGGTGGTAAGCCCATCTTCGCGTGGCAGGGTGCCCATCGCGCGGGTGAAGTCGTAATCGATGTTTTTATCCGTCGGCGCACGCAGGTCGAGCGAGAACGGATAGTCCGTCAGAATACAGACGTTGCTACAGGTAGAGAGCGTCAGCACGCCGCTCAGCGTCGGCGTTTTTACATCATGCAGCGTGATGGGAAAGCTGACGTCATCGTGATAGCCCTGCGTCGTAATGCCCGCGACATCAAAACGTTGCGGCACCGGCCAGCGCCAGGTCACCGTCGGTGCATTATCCCAGACGATAGTGGGCGCAATCCCGCCCTCCCCCGGCGAGCGCCAGTAGGTTTTCCAGCCCTTCTCCAGTTGAACATCCAGAAGCAGGCGCGTATCGCCACCCGGAACAGTTTGCGTGCGCAGCCGCACGCTGGCGTGGTCGTTATCGGCGGCGCGAAGCCAGCCGCTGTCCGCCGCCCAGCTTGCAGGCAGCCACAGACAAACCAGGCAGAGCAGAAGCTGCCTGAAAAAAGTAAGCATCGGTTTTCTCCGTAAGTAATTAATTAACCTGAATAACGCAGGCTAAAACTCACTCACGGAAGACGCACAATCGGAGATGCACCCGCAATCGGGGCGGAGAGATAACGCGAGGAGGCCAGACGCGCGTGAAGAAGACGGGCAGCGCCGCCAGAACCGCCAGCAGCAGTGCAACGGCAAACAGCGCGCCTTCAAACAGCACCGGCGGCGACGCCAGCAGCGATTTCGCGCTTAGTTCGCAAGGCGTGACGGGCGCATCGCCATCCGATGAGACGGTCTGGCTTACGGAGGCAACGTTCATCGTCAGGGCATGCAGGCTCGCCATGCGCTGCGCGGTGCAAACCAGCACCACCAGACATGCAAGGACTACCAGTAATATCGCCTTTCGCTGTCGATGAATCATCATCACCTCGTATAAATACGGGCTTAATCTTAACGGGCGAAAATAGTTTGGCAATCTTATTGCTGTAAAGAAGTGTCGGAGAGGGAGAAACGCCCGGCGTTAACCGGGCGGAAGGATCAGTTATTAACCGGGATCACCGCGCCTTTGTATTTGGTGCGGATCCACTCCTGAATCTCTTTCGAGTGCAGCACGTTCACCAGCGCAACGATATCTTTTTTCTTCTCGTCGCCGCGATGCACGGTGATGATATTGGCATACGGGTTATTTTCGCCGCTCTCTACCGCAATCGGATCATGCACCGGGTCGAGGCCCGCATCAATCGCGTAGTTGGCGTTGATCACCACCGCCGCGCCTTCATCGTTGTTGTACATCTGCGGCAGCAGAGACGCTTCGACGTTCGGCAGGAATTGCAGCTTTTTCGGGTTTTCCACGATATCGCTGATACGCGCGGTCACTTTATCAATCCCCGGCTTCAGCTTGATCACGCCCTCTTTTTCGAAGATGGAGAGAATACGCCCCTCTTCGGAAACCGCGTCACGCATGATGATTTTGCCGCCTTCCGGCAGGTCTTTCAGCGTTTTGTATTTTTTTGGAGTAAATACCAATCGGCTCGATGTGGATAGCCCCGGCACTCACGAAATCATAATCTTTATCGCCCGCATGATCTTTCAGCACGCTGTTCAGATACGGGATGTGCTGGAAGTAGTTAGCGTCGATGTCGCGGCCCGCCAGCGCGGTGTTCGGCAGGATGTAGTCCTGGAACGGTTTGATCTCAAGGTCAATGCCCTGCTTCGCCAGAATCGGTTTCGCCTGCTCCAGAATTTCCGCGTGCGGCGTGTTGGACGCCCCCACGGTCAGGGTGTCAGCCCAGGAAGCAAAGCTCAGGGCGCTCAGAGTAGCGGCGGCGATTAGCGTGAGTGTCTTTTTCATGATGATGGTTCCTGTGTGTGTTATTAGCGTTTATCTAACAGAGAAGTCAGTACGTCGCCGCAGAACTGGATGATGAAAACGATGATGAGAATCGTCACCGTCGCGACCAGCGTGACGTCATTGTGGTTGCGCTGGAATCCTTCCAGATAAGCCAGATTCCCTAAGCCACCTGCGCCGATCACCCCCGCCATTGCGCTGTAACTCACCAGCGCAATCAGCGTGACGGTAATACCGGAAACCAGCGCCGGGGAAGATTCGGGCAGCAGGACGCGGAAAATCAGCGTCGACAGGCGTGCGCCCATAGAACGGGTTGCCTCAATCACCCCTTTGTCGACTTCACGCAGGGCAATCTCGACCAGTCGCGCATAAAACGGAGCCGCGCCAACAATCAGGGCAGGCAGCGCCGCATTCGCGCCGAGAATGGTGCCGACGATCGTTTTGGTAAACGGGATCAGCAGCACAATCAAAATAATGAACGGAATGGAACGGAAGACGTTCACCACCACCGAAATCACGCTATACAGCGGGCGGTTATAAAAGAGCCCGCCTTTGGCAGTCAAAAACAGCGCCAGCCCGAGCGCGATGCCGAGGACAAAGGTCGCCACGCCGGAAAGCGCGGTCATGTAGAGCGTCTCCTGGGTGGCGGCCCACAGGGCATCCCATTTCAGATGCGGTAAGAATTGCTCAGCCATGTTTCACTACCTCGCTGTCGATGCCGGTTTCCTGCAAATCTGCGAGGATGCTTTTCAGTTGTTCAGGGTTCGCCACCACATGCAGCCAGAGCTGACCAAACGCGCCGTGCGTGGTCTGCGTCATCTTGCCGTGCAGAATGTTGAACGGCAGGCCATAGCGCAGCGTCAGCTCGCCCACCACCGGGCGATGCGTGGTCTGCCCGGTAAAGGTCAGCTTGATAATGCTGCCGGTCAGGCCGTCGGTGAGATCGGGGTTAAACGCCTCTTCTTCGACGTACTGGCTTACCTGGCGCACAAACTGCTGAGTAATCGGCTTTTTGCGGATGGGTAAAGACCTCCAGCACATCGCCCTCTTCCACCACTTTGCCGTCTTCCATCACCGCCACGCGGTCGCAGATTTTGCGCACCACGTGCATTTCATGGGTGATGAGCACAATGGTTAAACGGAAGCGGCGGTTGATATCCAGCAGCAGGTCGAGAATTTGATCGGTGGTTTGCGGGTCGAGCGCCGAGGTCGCTTCATCGCACAGCAGCACGTCCGGGTTATTAGCCAGCGCGCGGGCGATACCCACACGTTGCTTCTGCCCGCCGCTTAACTGCGAGGGATAGGCGTTTTCGCGCCCCTTCAGGCCCACCAGCTCAACCAGTTCCGCCACGCGAGCGCGAATTTTGGCTTTCGGTACGCCGGCAATCTGCATCGAAAAGGCGATGTTTTCGCTGACCGTGCGCGACCAGAGCAGGTTAAAGTGCTGGAATACCATGCTGATTTTCAGGCGTGCCTGACGCAATGTTTCGCCTTTCGCGGCGGAGATATCCTGCCCATTCACAATCACGCTGCCCGCAGACGGTTTTTCCAGCCCATTGAGCAGGCGGATCAGCGTGCTTTTTCCCGCGCCGCTGTAGCCGATAATGCCGTAGATCTGCCCCTGCTCGATGCTCAGGTTGACGTTATCGACTGCCGTTATCGTCCCTTTTCCAGGGTTAAAAATCTTTGAAATATTCCTGAGTACTATCATTCGTCTGCCAAATAGCGGTTTAGAAGTATGGACGTCCAGACGATATCGGGAATGGGTGACAGATAGCAAACAACAAAAAGGAATGTGTTATTACGAGGAGTTATAAGCGAGTTGCCGCACCGGGCGGGGCAATACGATTATTTTCGGCAAAGCTTTACCGCAATTTTGGCTATTGCGATTGCGCCGGGTGGCGCTGCGCTTACCCGGCCTACAGCGTATTCAGCTTTTGTAGGTCGGGTAAGCGCAGCGCCACCCGACAAAACCAGCACACTTACTTCTTATGCCAGTAAGCCTGAGTCCTTACCAGCTGTTGATCAATCGCGTCATTCTCAAAACGGCTAACCAGCGATTTCGCTACCGCACCTTCCCCGATCACCCAGATAAAATAATCCTCTACAGGCACAGACAGCGTCGCCAGTTTATCGGCCACGGCTTGTTCGCGATGACCTATCACCCACTCGATCTCAAACTCGCTGAACTCCGCCAGATAGTCCTGATACGACGCATCCGCGATCGTCACAATGGCCTTAACCTGCGGGCGCGTCGGGAGCTGGCGCAGGCTTTCCAGACGGCGGCGCAGCGCAGGCATACCCGATTCATCACACACATAAAGCTGCCAGGCGTAATCCTCCGGCACCACCAGCGAACCACGCGGCCCGCCAATCGTTAGCGTATCCCCCACGCGGGCATTCATCGCCCATGAACTTGCCACGCCGCCATCATGAATAAAGAAGTCATAGGCCAGCTCGTGACGCTCGGCGTTGTAGAGCGGCGTGTAGTCGCGCGACTGCGGGCGCACGCCGTCCGGCCAGACGATCCCTTCGTCGGTCATGGTCGGCGGCGCGATACGTTCGCCTGCCTGCGGGAAAAACAGTTTGGTGTGATCGTCAAAACCGCGTGAAGAGAAGCCTTCCAACGCCTCGCCGCCGAGCACAATGCGCTGAAAACCTGCGCCGATGCGCTCCACGCGTAACACGCTCAATTCGCGAAAACGCAGTTCATTACGCACGCGCTGTGGGTATTTTTTTTCTTTCATAGTGGTGTTATCCGTCGCCTTCGTGAAAAATAGATATATCTAAACTTGATGCAAATGATAATGATTGCCAGTTAGGCAGAAAGCAAGCTTTTTTTAAGATATACTTCACCCATCGCACAAAAAATCCTCGATATAAAATTAATTCGTTAAATTACATAAAGATAAAACTTTATCCCATCTCACCCTTGCTAAAGACAGATATTTAGATATAAATTAGATATATCGAAAACAAGTTAAGGTAAAAATGATGAGACACTTTTCAGAGTTTGGCCGCGGCGGACGCGGTGGTCGTGAATGCCATGGTGAGCGCGAATGTCGTGGTGGTCGTGGTGAAGGTCGTCACGGCGGTGGCGGCGGCTTTGGCGGCGGGCGTCGTCAGCGTTTCTTCGGCCACGGCGAGCTGCGTCTGGTGGTGCTGGATATCCTCTCCCGCAACGCCAGCCACGGTTACGAACTGATCAAAGAGATCGAGAACATGACCCAGGGCAACTACAGCCCAAGCCCTGGCGTAATCTACCCGACGCTCGATCTGTTGCAGGATCAGGGGCTGATCACCATCCAGGAAGAGGACGGTGGACGCAAAAAAATCGCCATCACCGGGGAAGGCAGCAATGTGCTGGCAGAAAACAAAGAGGTGCTGGAGCAGGTGCAGGCGAAGCTGAAACTCCGCATGGTCGGCCATGAACTGCGTAAAGATCCGCAAATGAAACGCGCGCTGGAAAACTTCAAGGCCGTGCTGAACCTGAAAGTTAACCAGAGCGAAATCAGCGACGCGCAGCTAAAACAGATTGTGGGCGTGATCGACCGCGCGGCGCTGGAGATTTCACAGCTCGATTAATGCAGTACCGTGACGGCGTCCTGAAGCCGGCTGGCGCGAGTTTTACCATCGCCGACACATGGGCGCTTTCAGCGACCAGCCCGGCATTTTTCGGGTAATGGCATCCAGTTCCGCCACCGCGCGGGTAATATCCGACAGCCCGTTGGCCTGTTCTGAGGTCGACTGGCTGATCTGCGCAATCAACTGCGTCACGTTCTGCACCTGCGCCAGAATATCGTTCATCACCCGCCCCGCCGCGTGGACCTGATCGGCCCCGGAATGCACTTTGCTGGCGCTGGCCTCAATCAGCTTACGAATGTCGTTGGCCGCCGTTGCGCTGCGGCTCGCCAGCTGGCGTACCTCCCCCGCGACCACCGCAAAACCTCTCCCCTGCTCGCCCGCTCGCGCGGCTTCGACCGCGGCATTTAGCGCCAGAATATTGGTCTGGAAGGCAATATCATTGATAAGTGTGGTAATTGAGCCTATCCGCTGCGTGCTGTCGGCAATTTCGTCCATCGTTCTGACCACGCCCTGCATCGCCTGCCCGCCCTGCTCGGCCGCGCCGCTGGCGGCAATAGAGAGCTTGTCGGCTGCCGCCGCCGTTTGTGAATTGCTTTGCACCGAGGCATTCATCTCGTTCATTGTCGCCACCGTCTGCTGGACATTAACCACCGTCTGGCGGGTGCGTTCATTAAGGACATCGTTGCCCTTCGCTAACGTATCGCTGCCCTGGCTGACGCTGGAGACCTGGCTTGCGACATCATTTTTCAACCAGCGACAGATAAGCCCCAGTTGCCCGACCGATCGCAGAATTAGCCCCAGTTCATCAGCCCGGCGAAGATGCTGCACGCTGTTACGCCTACCAGTCGCAACACTTAAGGCCTGACGTGCGACATTCTCTACCGGGCGCACGATCTGTCTTTCAAATAACGCGGTGCCGAAGAGCATCACCAGCGCTGCTGCGAGCAACGCTATCCACGACGCATGAGTGATAAACAACGCACCTGCTAACAGTGTAAAAACAAAGGCCATGATTGCCCGCACCTGCCAGCGCAGCGGCATCGCGGGTAGCTTGCCCCACCAGCGTTTACTCACCACCATTCCTTTGTGCAGACGCTTGTGACTTCGCCCCTCTTTAAGCGCCTGATACAGCGGTTCGGTGACCGCTATTTCTTCCGGCGTCGCCTGGGTACGAATTGACATATAGCCGGTGACTTCGCCCTGCCGCACCATTGGAATAGCGTTGGCTCTTACCCAGTAATGGTCGCCATTTTTACGCCGGTTTTTCACAATGGCGCTCCAGGGTTCGCCCTGTTTGAGGGTGTACCACATATCGGCAAAAGCGGCTTTCGGCATATCCGGATGGCGCACCAGATTATGCGGCTGACCGCTAATCTCTTCGAGGCTATAACCGCTCACCTGTATAAACGCATCGTTCACGTGGGTGACATAGCTGTTGAGATCGGAGGTCGACATCAGGGTTGTTTGCTCATCCAACGGATATTCACGTTGACTGACGAAGGGTTGTGAAGACATGCAGGTATCCTTGCCGGTAATAAGGCTTATTGTGTAAAGGTTATTTCGGCGGCGGAGACTTAGCTTTATTCGTTAATCTCGATTCAGCTCGCATTTTTAGAGGATATATTCTCTCACGCCTTAAAATGGCGCACGATCTGCCCCGTTTTCGCGCAGTTCGCCCCATTCTGGCGAGATGAGATTTGTCCTTCTCCTGCGGCCACAGGGCCGCTGGACGATTAAATATTGTGCAACTGCATTTCTCCCTGGTGTTTATCCCGATTTTCAGCGCCCGCGTCGAAGTGGCGCAATCCCTGCAATACTTAATTCAGTATCGTGTGATACGTGACCCCCGGGAGCTTATTTTGAACAGATTACCTTCCAGCGCATCGGCTTTGGCCTGTAGCGCACACGCATTGAATCTCATTGAAAAGCGCACGCTTGATCATGAGGAGATGAAAGCTCTCAACCAGGAGGTCAGAGAATACTTTAAAGAGCATGTAAACCCGGGGTTTCTGGAGTATCGAAAATCTGTGACCGCCGGCGGGGATTACGGAGCCGTAGAGTGGCAAGCGGGGAGCCTGAACACGCTTGTCGACACCCAGGGACAGGAGTTTATTGATTGTCTGGGTGGATTTGGCATTTTCAACGTGGGGCACCGTAATCCAGTTGTGGTTTCCGCCGTACAGAATCAGCTCGTCAAACAACCGCTACACAGCCAGGAGCTGCTCGACCCGCTTCGTGCGATGCTGGCGAAAACGCTGGCCGCGCTGGCGCCGGGAAAACTGAAGTACAGTTTCTTCAGCAACAGTGGCACCGAATCCGTGGAAGCGGCGCTGAAGCTTGCCAAAGCGTATCAATCACCACGGGGTAAATTCACCTTCATCGCCACCAGCGGCGCGTTTCACGGCAAATCGCTCGGCGCACTCTCGGCCACCGCGAAATCCACGTTCCGCAAGCCGTTTATGCCGCTGCTGCCGGGCTTCCGTCATGTGCCGTTTGGCAACATCGACGCCATGCGTCTGGCGCTATCCGAATGCCAGAAAACCGGCGACGACGTGGCGGCGGTGATCCTCGAACCTATCCAGGGTGAAGGCGGCGTGATCCTGCCGCCACAGGGTTACCTGCCAGCGGTACGCAAGCTGTGCGATGAGTTTGGCGCGTTGCTTATCTTCGATGAAGTGCAAACCGGGATGGGGCGCACGGGCAAAATGTTTGCCTGCGAACACGAGAACGTTCAGCCCGACATTTTGTGCCTGGCGAAAGCGCTCGGCGGTGGCGTGATGCCCATCGGCGCGACTATCGCCACCGAAGAGGTCTTTTCGGTGCTGTTCGATAATCCGTTCCTGCATACCACCACCTTTGGCGGTAACCCGCTGGCCTGTGCGGCCGCACTCGCCACCATCAACGTGCTGCTGACGGAGAACCTTCCGGCACAGGCGGAGCAGAAAGGCGATATGTTGCTGGACGGCTTCCGCAGCCTGGCACGCGAATACCCGGATCTGGTGCGTGAAGCGCGCGGTAAAGGGATGCTGATGGCGATCGAATTTGTCGATAACGAAATCGGCTACAGCTTCGCGAGTGAAATGTTCCGCCAGCGCGTGCTGGTTGCCGGAACGCTCAACAACGCCAAAACCATCCGCATTGAGCCCCCGCTCACGCTGACCATCGAGCAGTGTGAACTGGTGCTGAAGGCCACACGCAAGGCGCTGGCGTCACTGCGCGT
>AGFS01102272.1_pt1 | contig 17066 bp, 11 predicted proteins | sample 305828 | NCBI WGS metagenome assembly AGFS01 (sample SAMN02954281, study PRJNA62041) | ant fungus garden metagenome | biome: terrestrial; feature: Atta colombica fungus garden; material: fungus garden; isolation source: Atta colombica fungus garden top | host: Atta colombica | place: Panama: Gamboa...
GGAGGTGTCGTCCTGGTCCGGACCGACCAGCTCCACGGCATAGTCGCTACCTGCCGCCGTATTACCGGCCACATCGGTGGCGGTGATGTGGAAAACGTTGGTCCCGGTCTGCAGGGACTGTTTGCTCGTGAAGGTGTATGACCACGTGCCATCTTCCCCCACGACCACCTGTGCAATGGTATAGGTTGTATTTTCAACCGGACCGTACATGGTAATAGTGATGGTACTGCCGGCTTCGCCGGTGCCGGACAGGGTCGGGTGGGCGTCATCGGTTTTGCCACCGTCGGCCACGTTACCCTGTTTCACCCCCACATCGTCATACACACTGGTAATGACCGGGGCGTCACAGACGGTGTCAACGGTGAAGTTGAGTGCCGGCGTCTCCGCGCTTTCCACGCCCGCGGCATTCTTCACCACCGTGGTGTAGCTGTGCGCGCCGTCCGCCAGGGCGGTACCCGGCTCAAACCGCCAGAGACCACTGTCCGGCACGGTGACGGAGCCAATCACCTTCCCGTTGTCGGAGATGATGACGGTCATGCCCGCCTGCGCCAGACCGTGCAGGGTCGGGATGTTGTCGTTGGTGACGTCGTTGTTGTGAAGCTCACCCACAATGCCGCCGGCCACATCGTCCACCAGGTGCAGGTCGTACGCCGCATCCGGTGTCGAGGTGTCGTCCTGGTTTTCAGGTACCCGGATGAAAGAGTAGGTCTCCGTCTCACTCTGGTTTCCTGCCGGGTCAACAGCGTAGACGCTGAAGTCATGCTCACCGAGCTGGAGGGCGCGGAAAGGCCATTCCCACTGGCCATTGCTGTCAGCAATCACGCTCGTGCTGTACGTATAGCCCGTGGACGGTATGCTTTCACGGATATAAACCACACTGCCCGGCTCTGCCGTCCCGGTCAGGACAGGGTCAAGGTCATCCGATTTCCCCCCGTCAGGCACCAGGCCCTGCTGGGTACCGGAATGGTCCATCAGGCCCGTGATGCTCACGTCGGCATGTGTGTCCACCGTAAAGGCAAAGGCCGGGGTCTCGGCGCTTTCCACACCGGCGGCGTTCTTCACCATCGTGGTGTAGCTGTGCGCGCCGTCCGCCAGGGCGGTACCCGGCTCGAACGTCCAGCTGCCGCTGCCGTCGGCGACGACAGAGCCAATCACCTTCCCGTTATCGGAGATGATGACGGTCATGCCCGCCTGTGCTTTACCGCTCAGGGTCGGGATATTGTCGTTGGTGACGTCGTTGTTGTGCAGCTCACCCACAATACCACCCGGGACATCGTCCACCAGGTGCAGGTCGTAGGCCGCATCCGGGGTCGAGGTGTCGTCCTGGTCCGGACCGACAAACTCCACAACATACCCGTTGCCCGGCTCACTGGTGTTACCCGCCGGGTCCGTGGCGGTGGCCGTAAAGATGCGCTCACCCAGGGTTGGCTGGAAAGGCGTTTCCATCTGGAACGTCCAGTTACCGTCAGCATCCGCCACCACCGAGCCGTCCGTATAGACTTTTGAGCCGATGGTATGGGTGATAACCACCACACTGCCGGCCTCTGCGGTCCCGGTCAGCTTCAGGGTGTCATCGTCAGTCTTACCGCCGTTGCCCACCAGGCCCTGTTTGCTGCCCACATCGTCATACACGCCGGTGATGACCGGGGCGTCACAGACGGTATCGACAGTAAAGTTAAATGCCGGCGTTTCGGCGCTTTCCACACCGGCGGCGTTCTTCACCACCGTGGTGTAGCTGTGCGCGCCGTCCGCCAGGGCGGTACCCGGCTCAAACGTCCAGCTGCCGCTGCCGTCGGCGACGACGGAGCCAATCACCTTGCCGTTATCCGAGATGATGACGGTCATGCCCGCCTGCGCCTTGCCGCTCAGGGTCGGGATATTGTCGTTGGTGAGGTCGTTATTGTGGAGTTCGCCCACAATGCCACCCGGGACATCATCAATCAGGTGCAGGTCGTACGCCGGGTCCGGCGGGTTGTCGGCCGCCGGCGTATAATTGATGTAGTACGGTTCGGAGTTGCTCCCCCCCAGGATACCGGCCACAAAAGAGTACTCCCCGGCCATCACCAGCACCTCAGGGCACTGCCACGACCAGTTGCCGGCCGCATCCACCACCACGGCGCCATTGCTGGCCACCACCTTGCCCTGGCTGTCAAACAGCAGGACCAGCAGGGTGGCACCCGGCTCACCGGTCCCGAAGACTGTCGGGGAGGCATCGTCGGTGCTGCCGTGGTTACCGATGAGCCCCGTGACATCCCCGAAGTCATCCGTCACCCCGGCAATGACCGTCGGCGCCACCGGCGGCAGGGTCTCAATATCCACCATGAACGAATCCGAGTGCGCGGTCTCGTGCGTGCCGTCGGAAGCCGTGGCGGTGAAGGTGTGCTCACCGTCCTTCAGGGCGGTGGCCGGCTCAAACGTCCAGTTGCCGGACGCATCGCTGACGGTGGAGCCGAGCAGGGTGCTGCCGTCATAAATCCGGATGATGACGCCCGCATCGGCAGTACCGTGCAGGGCCGGGGTGTTGTCATCGGTGACCTGGCCGCTGGCCAGCGCCCCCTGCTCCGGACCCACGTCATCGTAGGCGTACAGAATTACCGGGACGTCGTAGTCAAAACCGGTGGTGATGGTGTACGGCATGGAGGTGGCAAAGGTACCGCCTCCCTGGTCCTGCAGCAGAATTTCAAAGGTGTACTGCGAATCGGGCGCCAGGGTCGGGGTGAAGGACCAGTCGCCGTTCTCATCCGCCACCACGCTGCCGATGAGTTCGGTGTTGGCGTAAATCCGCAGGATTTGCCCGGCGGCATGCGGGTTATGGCCGTGCAGGGTCGGGGTCAGGTCGTCGGTGATACCGCCGTCGGCCACGTTGCCGGTGTGCAGCCCCTCGTTGTCGTCCACACCGGAGATATCCAGCGCGCCGCGGTTGCCCGGCTCGGGCAGGTTGTCGGCCGGGACGGTGCCGTCCTCACCGGTGATAATCGTAAACGGCATGGCCACAAACGCGGTACCGCCGCCGGCATCCCGGAACAGCACCTCGAAGGTGTAGGCGGCGTTCATTTCAAAATCATGCGGCGGTGTGAAGGACCAGTTGCCGTCGGCATCCACGATGGCGGTCCCCAGCGGCACGGTATTGGCGTAGATGGTCAGGATCATCCCCTCACCGTGAGGCACCCGGCCGTGCAGCTCGGGTCTCAGGTCGTCGGTGACGCCGCCCTGTCCGATTTCGCCGGTAACGGGCCCCTGGTGGTCGGTCACGCCGTCAATCAGGATATAGCCCGGCGCCCCCGGCACATCCGGGACGGTGTCAGCCAGCAGGAGAGGGGCCACGCCCTCATCAGCGAAGGCGGCCTTGTCAACGGCGGCCACGGTACCGGCGGTCTGCGGCACGGTCAGCAGGGCCGGGCCGGCAAAGTACCCGGGGATGACCGCCTGCGGCGCGCTGTCCGCCGCGGCGTGAATATGCAGGTCACTGGCGTGACGGCTGAGGTACATCCCGGCAGGGGCCTGTCCCTGCGCGTCCTGCAGCAGCCAGGTGCCATTTTGCAGTGGGGGAAGGATCGCGGTGTAATCCGGCTGAAGGGAAGCGTTCAGTGCAAACACCACATCCTGAGCATTATCATTACCCGACGTGGTAAGCGTGTATATTTTTTCAGTCATTGATATTCCTTAATCGGCTAACTGCAGCGATGCGGGATATAAGAAACCGCAGCCATCACCACCTGCCTTCTGATGTTATTGATAAAGTGTTTAGCCTGTTCTCAGCACGAAACAGAATAAAAAACACCAGGCCGGGCAGATAGCCTTAAAAACGCATTACGGAATAATAAAAAACAAGGACAACACAGCAAAACTCAGCCCGCATGACCCAAACGTCGATATTTTAAAAAATAACATAGACGTAATAAAAAACAGAAACCATGCAGGCATAACCGGGAGAGAGTCACAATCGCAAACATTCTCAAATGCTGAATTGTTTTTTTATAAAATGAATCACGTGAGGTAACATTTAAAATCGCTGTCAATTTCGCAACGACGTTCATCCGGATAATCACGGGAAATCACGCAACGACACCCCGGGCTCTTTTTTCACATCACACGGTATATTATCTTTTTTGCAGGCTCTTCATCGGATCCACTGCCGTGCGTACCAGTACATCATCAAAGACACGCATTTTACCTGACAGGAGCAGTATCTCGCAGTAAAATGCACCATTCAGTAATGACAGTTGCCCTCAATCCCAATCCGGAAAAGTATGAAACAATGTATCGTCATTTCTGACACGGATCAGATCTGACAATGAACAAATGAAACGGGGCAGGGGGATCCATGCACAGAATTGAGTGCGTATGGTATGGTTCACCACCGGTCGACGCGTTTGTATTTTTCGGCGACACCGACACGATGAAACATAAAAGAGGCAACAAAGGGTTTGGTTTGTTTCATTCACCGTTTTCTGTCATCACACAGGAGATCGCGACACAACGAAGCATATTCCTCATCCGGTTAATGCCCTCTGAACAGATAAAAAAACAATGAACACATTCCCCCGACAAACAAAATAAAGGAACTTTGCCCGAGAATATACAATACAGCCAGAAAAGCACTCACTTCGTGCATTGGGTCCTGTTCCTCCTCTCGTACTGTCTGAATTGACATTATCACCTGAAGGCTCAGACCTCCCGGAATAAAAAACAGCAAATAAATTAACAGCAAGAATAACCTGAAACAATAAAAAGCACTTAAAAAGTAAATTCAAAACAATAAAAAATGTCTTTCATCGCTGTCATCACCTGACCACCATATTAATATTAATGAAGTGATGGCGCACGGAAACAATATTAAAACATAAGAATGCATATCGACTGAAATGCTAACAAGGTTAATACATTACGCTTAGCACATCGATATCCGTTCATGTTCAGTCGAACCATGAACAATCAGTGATATCACGCCATAAATTCATCCCGGACGGGGTATATCAGAACATAATTAAACCAGACCCGGAAATTTATGATATATCTGCGGACTATCCATTATCAATACGACAACAGAGGGGACCAGGGTGACAAAACACGGGATCATCGTATCAGAACATTCGCCAGAAAAACCACTCAGCAGAGCGCGGCAACAATTTCAGCGTAACCTGTCAACCATTGACAAACTAAAGCGCGACCTCACCACCCGACACCATCAACAGGAAGCGGTGATGACGCGTTTTACCCGGGAGATCCTCCCACTGGAATATCAGTATTTACAGGCATTACACGCCAAAACGACCAGGCTGTTGTCATTTGCCGGAAGAAAAACCCTGGGTAAAAATGACCGGAATGCCCTGTTTCTCTGGATCGAAAACGAACTTGAAGAGCTGGTTCATCATCCTTTCAATGAACATCTGGATCTGAACACACTTTATTGCCAGATGCAGGACATCAAAACTCAGTTCGCCCGCAAGCCCACACAAGCTGATATCGCTAATTTTCGCCATGAGCTTCGGATGATATTTGGGGATGATCAAGGCCTCAGTGATGAGCAATTAGCAGAGATGTTGCGCGATCCTGCCCGAATATTTGACACTATGGGAGATGAGTTCGATGAGTTCGATGAGTTCGATGAGTTCGATGAGTTCGATGAGTTCGATGAGTTCGATGAGGAGTGTGGCATACCTGAAGATGAAAAAACAGCAGCTCAGGCCGCTTCCGGTGTTACCGATCTCATCTCAAAAACACAAGGCATAACCAGAATGTACAAAAAACTGGCCAGTATTCTGCATCCGGATCGGGAAAAGGATCCTGAAGAAAAAAAGCGAAAGCACGATCTGATGGTTGAGTTGTCAACGGCAAGAAAAAATCACGACATTGGATCAATATTTGAGATGTACCGTCAGTACGCCGATCCGGATTTCTGTTTTGATGATGCGACGCTTCCGGACATCAACATATTGCTGCGCCAGTACATCGATGAGCTTCACGATAAGATTGCGGAAATCAGCGCACCCTACACGCTCTCCGGCATGCTCCTGGAACAGCTGGGAGGGAGAACGAAAAAAGAGACTGACAACAAGTTCAGAAAGCACATCATTTCACTTCAGAAAATGACCGAACTTCAGATCAGCCAGCACAACCACCTTCGCTCACTCAACGTGCTGAAACACTATCTGGAGCCATGGCGTACCGAGCTCAAATTTATGCAACATCCTCTTTTTTGAAATATTTGCCACAGTGCCTGGAGGCATACCATTGTCTCCGCCTGTCTGGTCAGCAATCCGTATTTGCTGTTGAAACTGTCGTTTATGGCTGTTTTTTGGTAACCGGCATTTCCCAGAATGTATTTCGTCGCGGGCGAGCAATCCCCATCTCAGCCTGGGTGGCTGTCGCCGCTTTTGACAGTGCAATAATCCCCCAGTTTTCGGAAGGGGGTTGACGCATTCTCACCTGACGCTGGCAATGGATCCGTCGCAGACGTAACCATTCCCGTTGAGCGGGGGTATTGCCGGGTTTGTTCATGACTTCCAGCCAGCGGGTGGCGGCCCTGCGCCAGAATCCTGATGCTTCGAGTTTTTCGGCGATCTTATCCTTTACTGCGATCGACATATTTTTCTGCTCCATTCAGCCTTTGAATTATCGGTCCCATTATCCATGCCACATTGCGCGATACCCTCGCCAGATGGTTTTCAGCTCAGCACCATAAGTCTCTGTGAAATAGCCGGTATACCCGAACGCTACTGATATTTATTTTATGCTTATCCACAAAGACCGGTATCGCGAATTTTCACAATATCCTGCCTGATCCGTTACCGGAAAACAGAACCATTTTAATAAAACGGTCAGTGGACACTAATAAAATATTGTGCGAATGCTGTCAACTTCCACCTCCAGGCATCAGAAGAGAAAAAAGATAAAACAACCTGTCAGGCACGGGTTATTTTATTTAATCAAAGATGAATATTTAAGAAATATATCGACAATGTGTTGTTTTCAATTATTTAAATTACAAGTTTAATTCAGTCATGGAAAAAGGTGTGGTAGTTTTCTTCTGAGTGCCCGGGGTAGAAAACGTCTCCGGTATCAGGAGTGATCGCCTGTAGCAGGCTATTCAGTTACGGCGATCGCCCTTCATTCTTTTGACCGGCATGACGGCTACGCTCGGGAGAATATAACAGGGTGATCGCCTTTTTTCTGCAGCACATCGTCTTTCGGGGCAGTACCCGGGCGCTTTTGATCATTCACATACACAGGATCATTAACGCTCTGAATAACACTACGCCACTGAAACCTGCCCATTCCCTGATGGCAAAAGACACACTCACTCCCCCGGCCGACGAAGTGCTGAATATAACGTATGAATTCACCAGAACGAACAACCTTCGTTTCCGGCATCATGCCGGAAAATCCGAAATAACATTTTTAACCCTGCCCGTTGCCTCTGTCTGAAAAATCAGTACGCTGAACAGAATACGTGGTGGATCCCCCTCAGCGGTGGGGCGAAACAGCAGTTTGTCATATAATTAGCGGGATTCAAAAACGCGGGTTACGGTGGCTGACCGATAACTCACCGGGAGGCACCCGGCACCACGTCCATTCTTCAGCATCACCACGATTTATCTCCTCCGGCATCACACAAAGCCCACTTTCCGGGGGCAGATTTGACGGTGGACCATATATATCTGACCCACCGTCATTCACCTGTATTGCCCGCCCCACGGTCCGTATGCTCATGACACAACGGCAGGCTCTGGTTGAACGGATTTCCCGCTCCCTTTTGTATTCAGCACCGGCACAACAAACGCTGTCAGTAACGCGATGAGGTACCACACGACCAGTTACCAGGATGCCCGCCGGCATACCCGCTATATTTAATGACAGTGTCATCACTCGCGACGGGAAGCAAGCCATGGCCAGAATCATTCATTCCACTGATATCCTGTGCGACGCAACGGCCCGGATTGAGTCAGACTCAATACACTATACGGGTGGGAGCCTTATCGCAGGTTTACCTGCGCTGTATGATAAACATGGTCACTTTGTTGAGGTGGTGAATCTCTGGTTTCTGGAGCTGAAAACCGTCAGGCACCTTATTGATATCAATTCATCTGTCAGGGCGTTGTTACGCTACTGGTCCTTCCTTGAAAAAGAAAACCTGTCATGGGATACATTCCCCCCTCTTAACCGGTTAAAACCAACGTATGCTTTCCGGAATACTGACCTTCTGGCGGCCGTCAATGCAGGTCAGCTTGCCCGGACAACCGCCAACACTTATATGGGGCACGTTGTTCAGTTTTATATCTGGGCAATCGAAAATCACCACCTGATTGTCTCCGATGAAAAAGCCGCGCCTTTTACACTGGAATTCACTACCCGTACCAACCGTGGACTTCTGGCGCATCTCCATCCCAGGATCATTGTGCAAACCAGTGACTTGCGGATCAGACTTCCACGAAACAGCAATGCAATTCCGTTGACACCGTTGACAAAAGCACATCTGACAACATTATCCCGCTATCTGAAACACGAACCCGTTGAATTCATCTTAATGGTGTTACTGGCATGCGACAGCGGACTCCGTCTCAGGGAAGTTTGCTCATTCACTCTGGACGCATTAATGCAGGCCCGCACAGCCTGTGCTTCCGGCACCCGTTTTCAGCTAACTATCAGCCCCATGAATGGGGTTGATACCAAATTTAAGAAAAAAGAACGATCGAGATGTCGGCCACCCTGCTTACCTTGTTACAGCGTTATTCCCTTTCAGAAAGAAGGCTCAACCGGTTATCAAAACTTCAGGATAAGATTACGTCACTGGACACGGTTGACAGCCTCAGGGAGAAAAATCGGTTGCGCAAAGCGCGCGACTTCGAACCTTTGTTTATCAGTCAGCAAGGTAATTGTGTTCAGCCAGAGGTTTTAAACGCCCGATGGGTGGCATTCAGGAACAACCTGTCCCGAATCGACCCCGGATTCCGCTACCGGTTTCACGATCTGCGAAGTACCTATGCGACATACCGGTTAGACAGCCTGCTCAATAACGGCGTCAGTGAGGGGGAAGCCCTTGACTGCATTATGGGATGGATGGGACACAACAGCGAAAAAGTTACTTTCCGGTATATCCGTTTTTTGAAGCAAAACGAAACGCTGAAATACGCCTTTTCATTACTGGACTCCGTCATGGATAGCGCATTACGGGAATATGATGATGACTAAAGAGAACATCGGGACAGCCCCCTCTGAAGACTTATCCATGACCATGGTTGACGGCAGCAACAGTGTGACCACACTTGATTTTAACCGATATAATTATTACGGCTTCCCCAACAAGCACGATATAAAATACAAAACTATTCTACCTGTGCACCGTGAGATCAGTGCAAAGGACATTTATCTGGCGTTCAGCACTTCAACCTATGCGTCGGCCTCAAAATGTACACTGTTTACGTATTTAAGGAAGTATGTCATTTTCTGTGATACGCAGCACATCCCGTTATTCTCAACGGAATCGGTTGAAGCCTATGGCGCCAGCATCAGGGGACTCAACGCGACAGGGGCCATAAAAAACAGCACCTGTACCACCGTGATATCCAGTACTAAAAAACTCTTTGAGCTTCTGAACTTATCCGGGAAAGATTTTGATACCATACCCACTCTGGGAAAAAGTCAAACCGAATCGCGAAAAGGATACAGCGATACGGATTTAAAAAAACTACTTCCTTTGCTGCGCACCTTTTTCAAACAAGCTGCCCGCGTTTTTCTGGCCAGCCCGGCATCCTGTCTCAGCGCCTCCAGAAAAGCACGAGTCATGAATTTCCTCTGGCAAGGTGAAACGTTTCCGGTCCACGCGCTTATCAGCAAAATGATGGCCTGTGCGGTTTACCTGATGTCTTATTATACATGGGCCAACACCACGGTATTACTTTCGCTGCGCCGCCCACAGACACCCGTTAATCATCTGAAAGAAGAGTGGTATCAGATGCCTGCATTTAAACGACGGGCATTTAAGATCATGACAATAAAAACAGGGACTCATGGCGATCTGCATATACCTAAATATTCAATCGATTTTTTTAATCAGTTGTTCGATATATCAAAATGTCTTTCACCTGATGACAACAGCCTTCTTTTTCAGACGATGTCATACCACGGGCTCAAAGGCCTGTCAGCTGCCCATCTCAAGGACTTTAACGCCTTCCTGGTTAAACATTTCGATTTAACCGATGATAAAGGAGAGCGGTTAACTCCTGTTATTTCCCGGTTTCGGGCCACCGGCAGTATGATGATACAGTACCATCACCCGCACTCCGACGTGACGCAATTATTAGGAAATACTTCCGGTGTCGTTCGACGACATTATTCCGCCGGAAACGAATATCAGAATCTGTCCATGATTCAGGATAGTGTGTCAGTTCTTGCGGATAAGGCGAAATATGGTGATTCCACAGAAACCTCAAAGCAACGACAGAAAATTGCACTCAACGTTGAGGTACTGACCTACGAAAAATTGCTTCACCTGAGCGCTCCTCCGGTACGTCAGGCACATGGCAGCTATTGTAATAATCCCTTCGGCTCTCAGGCTGAAAAATTCATGCTCCGGATGAAACAACATCAATTGCTTACCACGGGAAAGTATGCCTGTTCAGATTTGTTACGATGCTTTACCTGCCCTCACCAGGTCGTGGTGGCAGAAGTGCCTGATATATGGTGCCTGCTGAGTTTCAGGGAATGCATTGAAGAAAGTCTTTGCGGGCATATGAGCAATGCTCATTTCCACCGTAACTATTCGGATGTGCTGAATGCCATTGACAACATATTAATGCATATAGATAAAAAAACAGTGAGGGAAGCGACCCGAAAAATGAATGATGATGGCCCCCATCCTTTATGGCAGGATCCCTCTTCACTTTACCCACCGGACAACAGGGGGTAACGTGAAAAAAAACACATTACAAATCTATTTGCCCCCTCATTTTAGCCCGGTGCACTCACCGGAATCCTGTGATGTTGTGTCATTGTATCAGCAGAAACAATGGGCCTTGCTGAATGACGTCGTTATCTGCAACGATCTGAAAGGAAACATTACCGCCCGTTTTGGTCACTCACAATGGGACCTGGAACCACTCCGGATGACAAAAAACTGTACGCACAAACGCATTAACTTTTCTGCGCTGAGCACCACTCCTGCGCTGATGGTAGAGTGTAAGCTGTTCTGTTACGGGTGGTTGTTTAATGCCAGCACGCAATACAGTCATCCCACCAAAATCTCAACGGTTATCAGTCGTGCATCCGGGCTGAAAAAAACCTATGAGTTTTTAGCCCTCAATAACCTTTCCGGACTGGCCGAACTGAGTGAACCAGTCAATCTGAGAAAATATCTGGAATTTTTACGGATGCAGGAAAAAAGTGCCGGAACGATCGTGCATATACTTTGTGCCGTTCAGCAGGCCTGGTTGTTATTTCCCTGGATGGGCGTCACTGTGCCTCCCGTAGATATCAGCCCGACGAAGTTGAGTAAAAAATTGTGTCGCCCCGGTGCCACTGAGCGGGAGCAGACCATCGTGATCCCTGAAGCCATTGCCGACAAGCTGCTGAAACATGCCGTACATCTGATTGAAACTGCATGGCCATACCGGCATCAGCTGGGAGAAACAGAATGTGCTCTCCAGAAAAACTATGAGCAGGGGGAGGAGCAGGTCAGGGCAAGAATTCGCTCGGGTCAATGGAAATGGCTGACCCAGGAAAAGCATAACCGGAATTTCAGACATGATTTTGCAAAAGAAGCAAACTATCTTGCCCCGGGATGCGCAAAAGATATTATTGCAAAACGGCTGGGGGATTATCCGTTATTTCATCCGGAGGCCAACGGCATCTGGTGGCATGATCACAGAGCCAGTCTGATGGCTGCCGGGTTTATCTGTTGCGCGGCCTTCTCAGGGATGCGAGAGAGCGAATTATTCGAGCTCACTCCGGACAGCTACTACAGTGCACTATACAATGGGAGAACCTTCCATTTTCTGAAAGCGAAAACACATAAAACCGGGGAAAGACATACCGAATGGGTGGTTGCCCCGGTTGTACAAAAGGTCATTGAACTGGTGACCGCACTGACGGCTCATATGAGAACATGTCTTCTCAGGAATGCAACAACCTTACGGGAAAGGGAGTGGGCGCACTGCCTGTGGCTGTCTCAGGGACAGAGATCAACCCAACCTAAACTCATCACCAGCTGGTGTATCCGGTTGTCTAACTTTGCGAAAGCAGCCGGCATTGTTGTTTCAGAAGCGGATTACACAGAGTGTATTCGTTCTAATCCCAACAGCACTAACAGAATAAAAAAACTGGTTCGTCCCGGAGCGCCCTGGCTGTTAACGCCTCATCAATTCAGACGCACACTGGCTTTTTTTACGATCAAAAACCGACTGGGTAATGCTATCGCAATAAAACAACAATATAAGCACCTCTATCTGCAAATGTCAGAATGGTATTGTGAAGGGGGGCTTGCCTCCCGTCTGGAGTATATCGAGTCCGATAAAGAGTTTCAGAAACTCCTGAATACGCTGCATGATGAACAAATTACGAATCAATACTGGTCATGGCTCCATGGTAAGGAAATTCTGGCAGGCTCATACGGAAAAGACATTCTCCAGTTGAGGGGGGATTTGCCATCAATATACAGTAGCCGGGAAAAACTTTATAAGCTGGTAAAAGAGAAAAGACTGACACTGCATGGCACGCTACACAGCTACTGTAAAAATGGCTACGACTGTGACATGGGGGGAGTCATCAATCCGGCTTTTTGTGTCAACTGTCAATCTCATGGCAGCATCATTACTGGAGAACAGGCGCTATGGTGGCAAAAAAAACACCGCACGCTGACAAATTACCTTTCAGATACCCCGGATATAAGCCCGGCTATTTCAACCCATTGCCTGACACAAATCAGAGCAGCAGAAAAAGTCATGACTGATTTTGATATCGGATTTACGCGATGGGAGACACCAACAGAAGGCTAACCCAATGAATAAAAAAGAAAATACATTACTGAGACTGGATGCTGCACTTGAACGGATCATGAGTCACAACACACGAAGGATCCCCTCAGGCAGAAAACTCAGTACCAGAGCCGTAGAAGATGAAGCCGGGCTGGGAAACGGGAGTGCTTATTATTATCCGGAAATTATCCAGAAAATCCGCAATTACCAGCGACAGTATCGTTCGAAAGCCCCCCTGGGGGATGCTATATCCAGTGATAAATGGAAACAAAAAGTCGGAGAGGTGGAAAGGGAAAAGGAGAAACTGAGAACGGAGAATCATGAATTAAAGATACTGAATGCACAAATTGCGGCCGATCAATACAGGCAAATGCTGACCCTTGCAGAAGCACTGAGGCGTATAAAGTCATTAGAAGAAAATGTTGAAGAACTCACCCGACAGCTCACTGGACATCATCAGGATTAGCCATCATTGTTTTTGTTAAAAGGCCGCGAATAACCAAAACCAATAAAGTTGACACTTTCCGATACCAAAACAGTTTTGGATAAAAAATAATCTTGTTAAACAATTAAAAACATTATAGGCTATTTACGTAATAGTCCCCGGGTTGCCATAACAAATTTTTCCGTCACAAAAACGACAAAAGTATCTCCCTGAAGACCCAAAAAGTAACTTTTTCTGGTTTTCAGCACGAGAGATGCATGAAAGATGATATTCAAAAGTCTGGAAATTGAGTCCGGGAGACATGAATCACTTGAAAACACACACTTTTCATAATTTCAGAGCCCCAAACAAGTATGAGTACTGCGTCACTATGCGTTAATCCGCGCAGCCCCGTCTCAGGACGGGGCTTCACTATTGCTCCGTCACCAGGTTACGCAGGATCTGATGGCCGATGTAGTTACTCCAGTTAAAGCTGTTTTGCAGCACCACCACCGCGTTTTGATTCGCTTTATCGAAGCCGATATAGCTCGAATAGCCGCCGATGTAACCCACCTGATAGGTCAATTGCTGCTGACCAAACGTATCGGTCACCCAGGCAATGTTCGCCGCTTCGATTTGCCGCGGATAATAATCGACGCTAACGTCCCTGAATGCCTTATCCAGCGCCGTCTGCCCCGTGGGCGCGAAGTGAGCGCGGGCATAATTAATCAGATCGCCGGCGTCGCTGTACAGACTCGCCGCGCCAACCATGTTATTGGTGAACTGCCAGTCCGGCGTCAGCGCGCCGCGCGGTTTAAATTTCGGCTGATCGCCTGCATGTCCCAGCGCCCGCCACGGATATTCGCGCAGCGTTTGCGGCTGGAAGCTGGTATTCCCCATCGCCAACGGCCGGAAGATCATGCGTGAAGCCAGCGTCTCAATCGATTCGCCGGTTTGGTATTTGAGGATATATCCCAGTATCGCAAAACCAAGGTTGGAGTAGCCCGGCTCGCGTTCCTGCGGCGCATTGAAGTTGCTCAGATAGCTCAACACGCCATCGGCATCGAGCTCGTGATAGAAGTTTTCACCGTCGTTAAGATAGGCCAATAGATGCTCAAGCGACAGCATATTCATCGGCTGACGCGGCAGCCCGGAGGTATGGGTGACCAGCTGCAGCAAGGTTATCTTACGGGCATCTTCGCTCAGCGCCGTACCCGGCGGCAGCAGAGTTTGTAAGGTGTCGTTCCAATGCAAGCGTCCCTTGTTAACCAGCATCGTCACCACTTCAGCGGTTACGCCTTTACTTAACGAGCCGAGGGCAAAAAGCGTTTGCGGGGTTATCGGGTAGCGCTGCTTATCATCCGTCACGCCGAAGCAGTGAAATTCAGCCGGACCGTTGTGATGAATAACCGCCACCACCACGCCGCTAACCTGCTTTTCACGCATGTAATGGCTGACGAAAGCGTCGATGGAAAGCCGCTGCCCATCATTTCCCACCAGGCTGGTTTCATTGCTGGGCGGACTCATTTGCGACAGCGTACCGGAACAGCCTGAAACCAACAGTAATGCCAATAGCACAAGGCCTAACCGCCTGTTCAAACTTCACCTACCTGCCGCGCATTTTGGGATGAGATAAAAAATAGACGCGGATCGTAGCGGTATTACTCTGCCAGCGCAAAGCGAATACGCTGAAAAATAAATAAGCTCCAGGCTTAGGACGCTACGCCACGCCGTTATTGCCGTGGCGCATAAATGCCGGACGCTGGTTAAGGGCCATATACCAGCGTTCGACGTTTGCCATCTCCGGGTGGGCGAACGGCGTCATTTTCCAACGGTGCACCGAAAGCCCCAGCACGATATCCGCCAGCGTAAACGTCTCGCCGGTCAGCCACGCGCCGGTGCGCTGTAGCTGGTTGTCGACAATCTGTACGCAGCGCGTCCACGCGGCGATACTCTCTTTAATCGCTGCGGGGTCCTGGAAACGCGGGTCTTTACGCACCAGTCCCGTGAAAGCGTAGCGCCAGGCGCTATTAAACTCCGTCGCCTGCCAGTCCATCCAGTGCTCTACCTGCGCCGCGGCACGTAACGCCGAGGGTAGCAAATCCTCACGTCCGGCCTTACGCGCCAGATAGCGGCAGATGCTGTTCGACTCCCAAAGGACAAAATCGTCATCCACCAGCACCGGCACTAACGCATTCGGATTGAGCGCCAAAAATTCCGGCGTATCAAGCGGGCTATAGCCGCTGCCATAATCTTCCTGCTGATACTCGATCCCCGCCTCTTCGCAGGTCCAGAGGACTTTACGCACGTTAATAGACGAGCGTTTACCCAAGATTCTTATCATCGTCAGCAACCCTTTTTCGTAATATGGCAGACATGAAGCTTGCCGGATAATGTGTATAGTGGATTGCAGAATAATTATCCACTACAGGTACTCTTACACATGGTCACTCCCTTCAACATTTTAACGCCCGGCAATATCCGCTTTGGCCGCGGGCAGGCCCGCAGCGCCGCGCCGTGGCTGGCGCAATATGATGCCCCGGTGCTGCTGGTTCACGGCGCGACCAAAAGCCGCGCCCAGTTTTTATTGAGTGAACTGACCGCATTGCATCTTCAGGTCAGCACGTTTGCTATCGCCAATGAACCCACGCTGGACGATATAGAACGCGGCGTACGGCTGGCGCGCGAGCGCGGCGTCGGCGCGGTGGTCAGCCTTGGCGGCGGCGCGGTCATTGATGCCGGTAAAGCCATTGCCGCGCTGGTCCCGGCAAGCGGGCCTGCCATCGACTATCTGGAAGTCGTCGGAACGGGGAGAATACTGGAAGCCAGCCCGCTACCGTTTGCCGCTATTCCCACAACGTCCGGCACCGGCGCGGAGGTCACTAAAAACGCGGTCATCAACGTCCCGCAGCAGCAACGCAAAGTCAGCTTGCGTGACGACCGCATGCTGCCGCAGCTGGCGATTGTCGATCCGGCGTTAACGGATAACGCCCCCCGCGCCGTCACCCTCGGCTCCGGCCTTGATGCCTTAACTCAGGTTATCGAACCCTGGCTGTGCACCCGGGCGACGCCCTTCACCGATGCTCTGTGCCGTGAGGCGATCCCCCGCGGCATCGCCGCGTTAAAAACGCTGATGGAAAAAGAGTGTGCCGACAGCCGCGACGAGCTGGCCTGGGTCAGCCTGTGCGGCGGGCTGGCGCTGGCCAACGCCGGGCTGGGCGTGGTTCACGGTCTTGCGGGGCCGCTTGGCGGGCTAAGCGATGCATCCCACGGCGCGCTCTGCGGCTGCCTGTTGCCCTTTGGGCTGGAACTCAATGAGTCGCAGGTAACCAATCCGGCGCTGCGCCAGCGTTTCCTCGACGTGCGCCAGTGGATCGCCGCCGGGCTTGGCGTCTCGCCGGATGACGCCTGGCAAAGCCTGCGCGAATGGAGCCAGCGCTCGGGGCTCGGCAATTTACGCGACCTCGGCGTGCCGCGCGAAGCGCTGGAACCCGCCGCGCTGGCGGCCAGTAGTTCATCGTCGATGAAAGCCAATCCGGTCACGCTGGATTCAGAGCAACTGCTGGAGATGCTGGAAGCCGCCTGGGAATAAATGAGCCAACCGCCTGCGTTTACCCGGGGCGGTTCAAATTTTGTTGCATAATGAATGCTCCGAATTTCGTTTTCGCGCA
>AGFS01161251.1_pt1 | contig 17055 bp, 8 predicted proteins | sample 305828 | NCBI WGS metagenome assembly AGFS01 (sample SAMN02954281, study PRJNA62041) | ant fungus garden metagenome | biome: terrestrial; feature: Atta colombica fungus garden; material: fungus garden; isolation source: Atta colombica fungus garden top | host: Atta colombica | place: Panama: Gamboa ...
AAACTGGCTGATAAACATGGCGCTGTCGCCGCGTTGAAATTCATCTTTGCCGCATTAGTCGTGCTGCTGCTGATCTTCCAGCTCACCGCCAGCCTGCACTACGCTGCTTTGGCAACGGTGCTGGTGATGGGGATTTTCGCCTTCGGCAACGTTCCGGGTCTGCAGGTCTATGTGGTGCAAAAGGCAGAACAGTACACGCCGGGCGCCGTTGATGTCGCCTCTGGGTTGAATATCGCCGCCTTCAATATCGGTATTGCCCTTGGGTCGGTCATTGGTGGACAGGCGGTTGAATGGTATGGTCTGGCCCAGACGCCGTGGATCGGCGCGGTAATTGTGTTGGTCGCATTGCTGCTGGTCGTACTGAGCGGTCGTTTAGATAAATCTCCACGCCGTTCGGCAGCCGTTTCTGTCGAAGGATAAGGCTTTCTCGCAAATTGCATTGAAAGTGTATGGGAAAATCCCTATAACAGAAGAACCAGCCGCAGTCGGGCTGGTTTCCTGTTATCGAGGTTCAATGCCCAAATTGCGAAAGAATACCTATGCCATGCGCTATGTCGCCGGACAACCTGCGGAGAGAATCTTGCCTCCGGGGGCGTTTGCGGGCGTCAGTCCGGTTTATCCCGCCGGCGCGCCGTTAAGCAGCGATGAGAAAATTCGCGTGCTGGTGTGGAATATTTTTAAGCAGCAGCGTGCTGAATGGCAGTCGGTACTCAAAAATTTCGGCAAAGACGCGCATCTGGTCCTGTTGCAGGAGGCGCAAACTACCCCGGAACTGGTCAGGTTCGCGACTTCAAACTATCTGGCCGCCGATCAGGTGCCGGCCCTGGTATTGCCGCAGCATCCTTCCGGCGTGATGACGCTGGCCTCCGCTCACCCCATCTATTGCTGTCCGTTGCGCGAGCGCGAACCTATTTTACGTTTGCCTAAATCGGCGTTAGTGACCGTTTATCCGCTGCCCGATGCGCGGCTGTTGATGGTGGTGAATATTCACGCGGTTAATTTTAGTCTCGGCGTCGATGTTTACAGTAAACAGCTGCTGCCAATTGGCGATCAGATTGCTCACCACAGCGGGCCGGTAATCATGGCTGGTGATTTCAACGCCTGGAGCCGCCCGCGGATGAACGCGCTGTATCGCTTTGCGCGTGAGATGTCGTTACGCGAAGTTCGTTTCTCTGACGATCAGCGCCGCCGCGCGTTTGGTCGCCCGCTCGATTTTGTGTTCTACCGTGGATTAAGCGTGCACGATGCTTCCGTGCTGGTGACCCGCGCCTCCGATCACAACCCGCTACTAGTCGAATTCAGTCCCGGCAAGCCTGATTAATTAAGGTATGTCAGGCCTGCCATCGGGCAGGTCTGCGTTCAGCACGATGCTGCCCTTTATTACTCAAACCACCGAAGGACAACACAATGACAACACGCTCTCATCATGACAACGTCGAAAAGCAGTTTGGCTCACAGGCAAGCGCCTATCTGACCAGCGCCGTGCACGCCTCCGGGCGCGATCTGCAGCGTCTGGCGGAACGGCTGGCGGATTTCCCGCAGGCAACGTTGCTGGATATGGGATGCGGGGCAGGGCACGCCAGCTTTACCGCTGCCGGCCAGGTAGCGCAGGTTACCGCGTATGATTTATCGAGCCAGATGCTGGAGGTTGTCGCTCAGGCGGCAAAAGACAAAGGCTTTACCAACATTGTGACTCAGCAGGGGTATGCTGAAAAGCTGCCGTTTGCCGACGACAGTTTTGATGTGGTGATTAGCCGCTACTCCGCTCACCATTGGCATGATGTCGGCCAGGCGCTGCGCGAGGTGAAACGCGTGCTGAAGCCGGGCGGGGTGATGATCATCATGGACGTGATGTCTCCGGGGCATCCGGTACGTGATGTCTGGCTGCAGACCGTAGAAGCCCTGCGCGACACTTCGCACGTGCGTAATTACTCCAGCGGCGAGTGGCTGGCGCTGGCCAACGACGCAGGTCTGGCGATTAATCATTTATTGACCGACCGTCTGCCGCTGGAGTTTAGCTCCTGGGTCGCGCGGATGCGCACGCCCGAGGCGCTGGCGGAGGCGATTCGCTTATATCAGCAGAGCGCATCGGCGGAGGTTAAAGCCTACTTCGAATTACAGCAGGACGGATCGTTTACCAGCGATACCATCATGTTTGAAGCGCATAAAGCAGTGTAACGCTGGCAATAAAAAAGCACCGGGGAATCGGTGCCTTTCTCATTATCCTGAAATCAGGATTCAGGTCTGTCGTTGTTCTTCACAAACAACGTCAGCTGATCCCCTGGCTTCAGGTTATCGGTATCGCTGTTCCAGCGCATAACGTCGCGGATATTGACGCCGTGGCGTTTTGCGATGCTCGACAGCGAGTCGCCCTTACGAACACGATAGGTGATGCTATCGCTGTTGTTCGCCAGACGTTGCGCGCTGCTGCCTGCGCCGACAACCAGATTTTGCCCGACTTTAAGCCCAGAACCGCGCAGGTTGTTCCACTGCTGTAGATCCCTGGTGGTGACGCCGAGACGCGAAGCAATCCCGGAAATCGTATCGCCAGAACGTACCTTATAACTACGGCTGGTCAGCGGCGTATTGTCAGCAAGCAGCGTCGGCTGTACGGCGGCAATGTCGCCAGAGGCCAGAGATTCACGCAGTTGAGCTGCGTGCTTCTGAGGCACCATGACGTACTTTGGCCCGCTAGCGCCAAGCGTTGACCCCTTTACCCCAGCGTTGAAGGTTTTCAGCTTGCTAACCGGCATTCCTGCCATGTCCGCGAGTTGAGAAATATCAACCGGACTATCGAGGCGAACGCGCGCCAGCGCCCGGCTTTCATCAGCCGTTGGCAGCTTCACGCCGTAACGCTTGCTGTTTTTGAGAATATCGCTCAAAGCCAGCATTTTTGGTACGTAGACCTTGGTTTCATGCGGCAGCGAGAGCGACCAGAAATCGGTGGGTTTACCACGCGAACGGTTCGCCTTCACGGCCTTCATCACCCGGCCTTCGCCGCTGTTATAGGCTGCGACGGTCAGTAACCAGTCGCCGTCGAACATTTTGTTCAGACGTTGCATCATGTCCAGCGCCGCGGTAGTAGACGCGACGACATCACGACGCGCATCGTAACTGCGGGTCTGTTTTAAACCATAATTGCGCCCTGTGCTCGGAATGATCTGCCAAATGCCTGCGGCATTGGCGCCAGACGTCGCGTGTGGGTCAAAAGCGCTCTCCACTATGGGTAGTAATACCAGTTCCATTGGCATGTTACGTTTCTTAACTTGCCCGGCTATCCAGTACATATACGGTTCAGCCCGTAAAGTTACATCGTGGAGATAGCTCTTATTACGTAAGTACTTCTGTTTCTGTTCGCGAATCCGGGGGTTTTCCGGAATTCCCATCTTTAGCTCGTCGCTTATGGAAGTCCACAGATCCTGGTCTTGCGCGTAGAGGGTTCCATCATCTAACCATCGCGCCTGACTTGTGAACTTGCCTGCTTCCCCTTGACCAGCTGCAGAAAGGCTCTGTGCTCGCTGTTCTACGGTGCCGTCGTGCTTCGACGCCTGGCACCCTACCAGCAGGACAGAGGCGAGTAATATCGCTCGTGCCTTCATGTGTGTGTCAATAGTTGCTTAAAAGACGAGCAAGGATAACGGTGAAGGCCGAAGATGACAAGCGTTAAATCTCAGAAGTCATCTTTCTTTGACCTTAACCATGCAAATCTCTGCGCAGAGTGTTGCAAATTTGTTTCTTTGGCTATTTCTTTAATTAAATCATTGTCATCCGTACGTAAAAATAAATTTATACGGCGTTCATTTTTCAGAGTAACGGGTAGTGTCTTTTGGTTTTTTGCGCGTAACTCATTAACTTTATGGTAGTAATCCTTTATATCCATATCATCTGGCAGGATACTCAATGCAAACTTCATATTTGCTAAAGTGTACTCATGTGCGCAACAAATTAGTGTGTCAGCGGGAAGGGCGTTTATTTTCATAAATGATTGATACATTTGGTCTGCTGTACCTTCGAACAGTCTGCCACAGCCTCCGGAAAACATTGTATCGCCACAAAATAGATAAGGGTCGCTGTAGAAACAGATATGTCCTAATGTGTGACCGGGAGTGGAGAAAATAGAAAATTCGCGGCCCAAAACAGTAATGCTATCGCCATCAGATACAATATCCGTGTTTCCCTTATCCTGGGTTTCTGCCGGCCCGTAAACCACAAGTTGCGGGAACTTTTGCCGCAGTTCTTTCACGCCGTCAACATGATCGTGGTGGTGGTGGGTTAACAAAATCGCTTCTGGCTGCCAGTTGTTTTCTTCAATGGCCGCGAGTACCGGCGCGGCTTCGCCCGGGTCGACTATCACACAACGATGGCTATCGTCGCTAAGAACCCAGATGTAGTTGTCCTGAAATGCAGGAATACTGATAAGATTCATAAATTACCTCTCAAAGCGTTGCGGAAGGTTGCGATGAAGCCGGCAAGGATACCTCATACAATTACAGCTCCAGAGCATTGGTCCAGTATGCCGTGGGGTGAATACTATCGCGAGTCGCTGGAACGGCATATGAAACCGTGGCTGGCTAAATTATATGGCTTTCATCTACTTAAGATTGGCAATCTGAGCGCGGAAATCAATACCGAAGCCTGCGCGATCTCCCATCAGGTGAACGTTTCGCTGGGGGGAAGTCCTATCCAGGTCAAAGCCGACCCGCTGTATCTTCCTTTCGCCGCCAAATCTGTGGATGCCTGTTTACTGGCGCATACTTTGCCATGGTGCAGCGATCCGCACCGGCTGTTGCGGGAAGCTGACCGCGTGCTGATTGACGATGGCTGGATGATTTTGACCGCCTTTAATCCGATGAGCCTCGTCGGATTGCGCAAGGTGACGCCGATTCTGCGAAAAACTATCCCCTATAACAGCCGCATGTTTACCATGACGCGACAGCTTGACTGGCTGGCGCTGCTCAATTTTGAAGTGCTGCACTACGGTCGCTATCAGGTGCTGCCCTGGTCGAAGCTGGGGGGAAAAATGTTAAGTACACATCTGCCAGCTTTGGGGTGTTTGCAGATGATCGTCGCGCGGAAAAGAACCATTCCGCTGACGCTAAATCCGATGAAGTCCGGGAAGGCGAAGACGCAGCTGCGTCCGGCCGTTGGCGCCACCAGGCAGTGGCGCGACGGGGGAAATTAGCTTTCCGGCTGATAGCCGACGTCGTCCAGCGTGGGGTTAGACGCCGCAGCGCGCGCGAGTTCGTCACAGCGTTCGTTTTCCGGGTGCCCGGCATGGCCTTTGACCCATTCCCACTTAATTTGATGCTGGCCGAGAGCGGCATCAAGACGTTTCCACAGATCGACATTTTTAACCGGCTTTTTGTCCGCGGTTTTCCAGCCGCGTTTTTTCCAGTTATGGATCCACTGGGTTATCCCCTGGCGGACGTACTGGCTATCGGTGCTTAGCACCACTTCGCAATGCTCTTTAAGCGCTTCGAGAGCGACGATGGCAGCCATCAGTTCCATGCGGTTGTTAGTCGTCAGGCGGTAGCCCGCGCTGTAGGTTTTTTCATGCTGGCGATAGCGCATAATAGCGCCGTAGCCGCCAGGACCTGGATTTCCCAGACAAGAACCATCGGTGAAAATTTCTACCTGTTTGAGCATCTCTGGTAGACTTCCTGTAATTGAAATCGATATGTAAACGACAAGTCTGACATAAATGACCGCTATGAGCACTGCAATTACACGACAGATTGTTCTCGATACCGAAACCACCGGTATGAACCAGATCGGCGCCCATTATGAAGGGCATAAGATCATCGAGATCGGCGCCGTAGAGGTGATCAACCGTCGCCTCACCGGTAATAACTTCCATGTTTACCTGAAGCCCGATCGGCTGGTGGACCCGGAGGCCTTCGGCGTTCACGGTATTGCCGATGAGTTCCTCATGGATAAGCCGACATTTGCCGACGTTGCCGATGAGTTCATGGAGTATATCCGCGGCGCGGAGCTGGTCATCCATAACGCATCGTTCGATATCGGCTTTATGGATTATGAATTCAAAAAGCTGAACCGCGGCATTGAGAAAACGGAAACCTTTTGTAAGGTCACCGATAGCCTGGCGCTGGCACGTAAGATGTTCCCCGGCAAGCGTAACAGCCTCGATGCGCTCTGTTCACGTTATGAAATAGACAACAGCAAGCGTACGCTGCACGGGGCGTTGCTTGATGCCCAGATTCTGGCTGACGTCTATCTGATGATGACCGGCGGGCAGACCAGCATGGCGTTTTCGATGGAAGGGGAAGGCCAACAGCAGGCCGGCGATATTGGAATACAGCGCGTTGTCCGCGCCGCCAGTAAATTACGCGTGGTTTATGCTTCTGACAGCGAGCTGGCGGACCATGAATCGCGTCTCGATCTGGTGCAGAAGAAGGGCGGAAGCTGCCTGTGGCGCGCCTGATTGCCGCCAATATGCGCTAAAAATAGGCGGGTGGGCTAATTTTGCAGCAAACGATTCAAAAGTGAAGAAAAAGCGTTGACGACGATGTAGGGAAACCGTAATATTCGCCTCGTTCCCAACGGAACAACAACGCGGAGCGGTAGTTCAGTCGGTTAGAATACCTGCCTGTCACGCAGGGGGTCGCGGGTTCGAGTCCCGTCCGTTCCGCCACTATTCGAGGCCATGCTATTCATTAGCATGGCCTTTTTGCTTTCTAACGCTTTCTAATATGGCCTCCAGCAGAGCATCCAGTGTATCGACCCGCTTTGGCTGTTTAAGATAGGCCGCCTCATCTGAAAGCCGTTAATCACAACGTTCCCATTTTCATAGCACTTGCTTTACCTGATTTATGGAAGTGACCAGGTTGATATTTACCGGTCGCTTCAGAAGTGACGACCTGTCGATATATTCATTCTGTTCATGCCCCTTCATTTCGGCTCTGTCCCGAATATATTCCGTTTTCAATAACCCGTTTTTATTTTTATTAAGAATAGTTCTGAGAAAAGACTGCAATATTCTGAAAATAGTACAAGTTTGCGCTCTTGCTGTTTTATTCATCCGCCATTGGGTGTAATGTGACCAGAAATGTAAGTTAATGTCACAAAATACAATCATAACGTAAATAACAAAGGCATACAGGAACAGGGATGAAGGTTTTATATCTGGCAGGGATATTGCTGGTTCTGAGTCAGCCAGTTTTCGCAGCCCCGTTATCGCCAGCAGACCGCAACAGCATCGAACAGCAGCAGCAGCAATTGCTTCTTCAGAACCAACAGCAGCGTGAATCGCTGGAGCGCACAGCGCCGCTGGCTCGCCCCTCTCCGGCTGAACCGCCTGTGCCAGCATCCGGGCCATGTTTCACCATCAATCGCATTGTGTTGGAAGGGACCACCCTTATTGATGATCGCAGGCAGCGAAAACTCCTTGCGCCCTGGGTGAACCAATGCCTGAATATGGCCCGTATTAATCAGCTTACTAATACAGTTTCGGACTGGTATATCAGCCGCGGATATATAACCAGCCGTGCTTTTCTGACGGAACAGAATTTACGTTCTGGTGAGCTGCATCTGGCTATTCTGGAAGGTCGGCTGGAGAAAATACACATGGATGGCGCGCCCGAGCGTGAGCTGAAAATGACCTTTCCAGGGCTGGAAGGGCGTATTCTTAATCTGCGTGATATTGAACAGGGTATGGAGCAAATTAACCGCACCCGTACCACGCCGGTGCAGATTGAAATATTACCGGGCGATAAGCAGGGATGGTCGATTGTTCATTTGACCGCCACGCCAGAATTTCCTCTTTCCGGCTCAGTCAGTTTTGATAATAGCGGCCAGAAGAATACGGGCGTCGGGCAAATTAACGCAGGGCTGAGCGGTAACAACCTGTTAGGTCTGGCCGATAACTGGTTTGTTTACGGTGGACGCAGCAGCGCGTTTTCGAATACAAAAGATGCACAAAATTTTGCTGCGGGCGTCAGCGTGCCCTACGGCTACAGCCTGCTGGACTATAGCTACAGCTGGAACAACTATCTCAGCACCATCGATAACAACGGCTACCGCTGGCGTTCGACTGGCGATACCGAAACACACCGGGTGAATCTGTCACACGTGCTGTTCCGCAACGGTAATATCAAGACGGGTATCTCCCTGGGCCTGAGCCATCGCATCAATCATAATTATCTGGACGATGTCCTGTTGCAAAGCAGCAGTCGCAAACTGACCAGCCTGCTGTTTGGCCTGAACCATACTCAGAAAATATTTGGTGGCGTAGCCACGTTTAACCCTACCTTCAGCCGCGGTATGCCATGGCTGGATGCCGACAGCGACGGCAGTAAAAATGGTGATTTACCGAAAGCGCAGTTCCGTAAATGGAGCCTGAACGCCAGCTTCCAGCGCCCGGTAGCTGAAAACTTGTGGTGGCTGGCGAGCGCCTACGGGCAGTGGTCACCGGACCGCCTATACGGTAGCGAACGCATGACCATCGGCGGCGAAAGCTCGGTGCGCGGGTTTAAAGAACAAAGTATCTCCGGCGATAACGGCGCGTACTGGCGAAATGAGCTCAACTACACCCTGTTCATACTGCCGGTGATAGGCCAGGTCAGCGCGCTGGCTGCTGTTGATGGCGGCTGGCTGCATTCCGACAAGCTGGATCGCTATTCAGCTGGCACTCTGTGGGGCACGGCTGTTGGGCTCAATACCGCCAATGGCCACGTTTCCACCGCGTTTACCGTCGGACTGCCCCTTGTTTACCCGGACTGGCTTGGCCCGGATCACGTCAATATTTACTATCGCGTTGCCGTCGCGTTTTAAGGGATTATCGTCATGAAACAGCCTCCCGTTCGCTTTGCCTACCGCGTGCTCAGCTATGTATTAAGCGTCCTGCTCGCCGGACAACCTTTGCTACCTGCGATTTCCGCCACGCTGACGCCAACGGGCAATACCTCCACGGATAAAGCGGCGAATGGCGTGCCGGTCGTGAATATTGCCACACCGAACGGGGCCGGAATTTCGCACAACCGGTTTAAGGATTACAACGTCGGCAAAGAGGGACTGATCCTCAATAACGCCACGGGTAAGCTCAATCAGACGCAGCTTGGCGGGTTGATTAACGGTAACGCCAACCTGAAAGCGGGCAAAGAAGCAAAGGGCATCATCAACGAAGTGACCGGCGGCAACCGCTCACATCTGCAGGGGTATACGGAAGTCGCGGGCAAAGCGGCGAATGTCATGGTCGCTAACCCGTATGGCATCACCTGTAATGGCTGCGGGTTTATCAATACCCCCCAGGCTACGCTGACCACGGGAAAACCTGTTTTTGACGCCAGCGGCAATTTACAGGCGCTGGACGTGAAAAAAGGCAGCATCACCATTGAGGGGCAGGGGCTTGATGCCAGCGGCAGCGATGCGTTGTCGATCATTTCACGCGCAACCGAAGTGAATGCCGCCATTCACGCTAAGGATTTAAACGTGGTGGCCGGGGCCAACCGCGTTGGTACAGACGGCAGCGTACAGGCGCAGCAGGGAGAAGGTAAAGCGCCATCGGTGGCGGTCGATACCGGCGCACTTGGCGGTATGTACGCCAATCGGATCCGGATGGTGTCGAGTGAGAAAGGTGTCGGGGTTAACCTCGGCAATCTTAACGCGCGCCAGGGCGATATCACCCTGGACGCCAGCGGCAGTCTCAGCGTACACCAAAGCCTCGCCGGCGGTGCGCTGTCCGCTAAAGGTGAAAACCTGACCCTGACGGGCGATCACAAAGCCAGCGGCAATATGTCGCTGAGCAGCCAGGGCGACATTGCCCTGAGCAACGGTTCACTCAATAGCGACGGCGACCTGGTACTGAATGCCAATGGCGCGATTTCAAACGCTAATGAAAAGCTGACTGCCGGACGCGATACGACGCTTACCGCGAAAAATATTAGCCAGGATACCTCCAGCCAGATTAACGCCGCCCGCCATATCGAGGCTAAAGCCAGCGATACGCTGAAAACGCAAGGGCAGATGATAGCCGGGCAAAACCTGACGGTAAGCAGCAACACCCTGACGGTAGAGGGCAAGCTGCTGGCGCGTAACAGCGCTCAACTGAATGCCAGCGCGCTGAATAATAGCGGTTCCGTTCAGGGCGCTTCCCTGAGCGTGGGCAGCTCTACGCTCAGCAACGCCGGTTCGCTGCTGAGCGGTAGCGACCTGACCGTCAATACTCACGATTTTACCCAAAGCGGCAGTACTGGCGCGAAGGGAAAAGCGGACATCACCGCCAGCGGGAAGCTTATCAACACGGGCTCGCTGGTGAGCGATGCGGTGCTGGCATTGAAGGCGCAGGATGTGACGCAGAACGGCGTGCTGTCCGGTGCCCAAGGGCTGACGATCGCTACGCAGAATCTGGCCTCCGGCAAAAATTCGCTGATCCACAGCGATGCCGCCATGACGCTGAATACCGCCACGGCGACGTTAGACGGTGAAACCAGCGCCGGAAGCGATCTTCTGCTGCAGGGCGACAGGCTTGCTACCGCGGCGGGCGGGCAACTTCAAAGCGGTAATAATCTCAGCCTCAGCGCGCGGGAAATGGTGCTTTCGGGCACGCAGGCGGCACAAAAAACCATGACGGTGAATGCCCGCGAAAAGCTCAACCACAGCGGCAAAAGCAGCGCGGCCGAAATCAACCTGAATGCGCCTGCGCTGACCAATAGCGGCGTACTCGTTGCTTCCAGCATGAACACGCAGTCGCAAACCCTGACCAACAGCGGGCTGATCCAGGGCGCCAGCGCACTGCTGATTAACACGCAAGCGCTGGACAACCAGCTGAACGGCACGCTGTACAGCGCGGCAAACCTGGCGCTGTCTGTGCCGGATATTCGCAACAGCGGGCTTATTAGCAGTGACAGCGGTCTGATAATGACGGCGGACGTGCTAAGTCATTCAGGCAAAATCATCGCTGACACGCTGGATATTCAGGCGACCACGCTGAGCAGTGACGGCCTGCTTCAGGGCCGTCACGCACTGACCCTTTCCGGCGACAGCCTTTCGCAGGGGGCAAACGGACGCTGGCTGACGGCGGGTCATTTATCCCTTGATGGCAACACGCTGGTCACCGGCGGGATAACCCAGGGCAGGGATGTCTCGGTTGATGCAGACCGCTGGACCCACAGCGGATCGGCGTTGGCAACGGGTGAGCTTGAAGGCACGCTCACCGCTTCCTTGAACAATAACGGCGACCTGATGAGTCAGGGGCGTTTCGCCCTGACTGCGCCGGCGCTGACGAACCATGGTCGCCTGCTTGCATCCGGCGACATGGCGCTTAGCGGTAACCAGATCAGCAGCAATGGTACGCTTCAGGGGAAAACCCTGAGCCTGACCCAGGACGATATCAGTAACCAGGGGACCATTATCGGGCTGAACGCGCTGTCGCTGAACAGCGCTGGCGCATTCGCTAATACTGGCGATTTACTGAGTCAAGGGGAGCTGACTCTCTCCGCCGGCGATATCACCAACGGCGGACGAATACAGGGGCAGAACATCCTTCTTGATGGCGCCCGGCTGACTAACCACGGGGCCATCCAGAGCGCGATCGATTTAGCGCTGACCCTGAGCGATGACATCACTGCCGTTACCGGCAGTAAAATCACCGCCCTGGGCGATGCTCGCCTGACCGGTAAGGCGCTGAGTAACCAGGGATTAATCAGTGCGAAAACGCTGGAGGTGGAAGGGGATTCGCTCAGCAACGACGGTGAAATCAGCGGTGTTAACGGCCTGAGCGTCACGCTGCATAGCGGCCTGCAGCAGCAGGGCAAACTGCTGACTGGCGGTAAGCTGGCGCTGAAAGCCGGTAACATCAGCAACAGCGGGCAGCTTCAGGGGGCTGATACCCAACTCAGCGCCAGCACACTGATCAACAGCGGTCGCATTCAGGGCGATAGCGCTCTGACGCTCACTCTGCTGAACGCACTCACCAACCAGACGAACGGCGTTATCCTCAGCCAGGACGCGCTCAGCATCACTGCGCCATCGCTCATGAATGACGGCACGATTCAGGGCAACGGTAAAACCACGCTCAGCGCGGCAACGCAGGCCCGCAACGACGGCAAAATTCTCTCCGGCGGTGGCCTGGTATTCACCACGCCGGACTACAGCGGCAGCGGCTGGCTACAGGCCACGAACCTGGTGCTGAACGTGGCGAAGTTTGCCAGCAGCGGTACCGTGCTGGCGGCGAACCAGGCGACGCTCACAGGTGACAGTTTGACCAACAGCGGTACCTTCCAGGCCGCACAGCTGAACGTAAACGCGCAGTTCGTCAACAACGGCGGCACGCTGCTGGGTAATCAGGGGCTGAGCATCAACGCCAGCACCATCAATAATGAGAATGGCAAATTGTTCAGCGGCGGTGACCTGCTGGCCGAAACGGTCTCCCTCAGCGGCGCGGGCCAGATTGTGGCGCTCGGTAACCTGGCGCTGAAGCTGGTCAACAGCTGGACGTCACAGGGGGTTGTGGCCTCGAACAAACAGCTTTCTGTCAGTACCCGGGGGGATATCACCAACAATGCCACCCTGCAGGGTGAGGGCATTACCCTGGACGCGGCGGGTAAGCTGACGAATAACGGCCAGCTTACGACAGGCGGTGGTACCACCGCGCTCTCCGGCAGCCAGATTGCCATGAACGCCAGCGGCACTCTGCAGGCGGGCGGGGACGTCAGCCTGGCCAGCCGGGGCAGTATCATCCTCGACGGTTTTACCGGCACGGCGGGCAATCTGCTCCTGAACGCGACAGGTGCGATCGTCAACACCGCCCTGCTGTATGCGGGTAATAATCTCGCCCTTTACGCCAACAGCATCCAGAACCTGCATGGCGATATGCTGGCAGGCAATAACCTGGTGATGCAGAAAGACGCCAGCGGCGCGGCGAATGCCGAAGTGATTAATAGCTCCGGTAATATTGAGACTATTAACGGTGATATCACCATCAAGACCGGGCATTTGCTGAATACGCGGGATGGGCTAACGACAAAAACAACGCATATCGATGGTGGACAGAGTATTCCGGGGATGGGGAATTCGATGATTAACGTCGATATCAGCCAGCTTGCCGACGGTACTTATGGAATGACCAGCCGGGTGGCAGAAAGACAGGTGGGGCCATGTAACGGCCATGGAGCCTGTAACTATGTCCACTGGAATCAGTTTTACTATGCAATGTATGCCGGTTCGGCAGAGCAAAAGTTCATCAGTAGTCAGACGCGAACTGACGTTACCAGCAACGGCGGAGCATCCAGAATTGGCTCCGGCAAAAATCTCACGATCGATGCAGGCTCACTGGAGAATTTTGCCAGTAATATTTTGGCGAATGGTAATGTCAGTCTGACCGGGGGCACCCTTAATAACCAGAGTTGGCAGTCAGGTACAGTTACTGACTGGTTCGTCTATCAGTACGATTCACGCGGATATGGATACGCAGTCGAGCCGGGAGGGCGTTATCCGACGGACGGAAATAAATATCATGATGTTATGCCTGAAAGCACGTCCATTGCGTTTACGCTTAAAGGACATGACTCAAGTACAGAGCTCGGCGAAATTTACCGCGCGGTTATTCAGGCGGGCGGCAACGTTTCAGCCAACTTCAGCAGTGACATCAGCAATACCAATACGATGGCTAATGCCGACAAGATCAGCAACACCATCGTTGCCCCAAACCTGAATACGCCTTCAGCGCAAAGCATCGGTAGCGACGCGAGCCAGCAGGCGCTTGTGGAGGCTGCAACCCAGGCTATCACCGCTCCAGACTGGAAAGACAGTACCGCCAGCCAAACTATCGGCGAAGGTACCGTACTCGCCCCCGGCGGCATGGATGGCAACTACCCACTACCTTCCGGTAATAATGGCTACTTTGTGCCGTCGACCGATCCGGACAGTCCGTATCTCATCACCGTTAACCCAAAACTCGACGGTCTGGGTCAGCTCGATCCGTCGTTGTTTGGCGACCTGTACAACCTGCTCGGCATGAACCCGGGCATGGCCCCACGTGAGACGGGTAGCCAGTATACCGATATCAGTCAGTTCCTCGGTTCTTCGTACATGCTTGGTCGCCTCAACCTGAATCCGGACAAGGATTACCGCTTCCTTGGCGACGCGGCGTTTGATACCCGCTATGCGTCAAACTATGTACTGAACCAGACCGGGCAGCGCTACATCAATGGGCTGGGGTCAGACCTCGACCAGATGCGTTACCTGATGGACAACGCCGCCAGCGCGCAACGCTCGCTCGGTCTGACGTTTGGCGTGGCGTTGACCGCCGAACAGGTGGCGGCGCTCGACCACAGTATTCTCTGGTATGAAAGCGCCACGATTAACGGACAGACGGTGATGGTGCCAAAAGTCTATCTGTCGCCAAAAGATGTGACGGTGCAGAGCGGTAGCGTGATTAGCGGCAATAACGTGCAGTTAGCGGGCGGTAATGTTACCAACAGCGGCAGTGCTCTGCTGGCGCAGAATGGCCTTACCATCGACAGCAGCAACAGCATTAACAACCTCAACGCGGGTCTCATCCGGGCTGGCGGCGGGCTGGACCTGAGCGCGCTGGCCGATATTAACAATATCGGCTCCGTCATCAGCGGTAAGACGGTACAGTTGGAAAGCACCGATGGCAGCATTAACAACATCACCCGTACGCAGCAGTGGAGCGTGGGCGGTGACAGCCGTCGCGAAAGTGTCCACATAAGTGGCACCGATGTCGGACAAACCGCCTCCATCAGCGCCAGCGATGGTCTTTATATGGCAGCGGCGAACGACATCAATATCACCGGCGCGAAAGTAAACGCGGGCGGTGACCTCGCCATGGATGCCGGCAATAGCATCAATATCGCCGCTAACCAGATAACCGACAGCAGCAGCCGATCAGGTGTTTGGGGCCAGAAAAACACCAGTACATCCTCCACCTCAAATCAGGGTAGCAGCATTACGGCGGGCGGTAACGCGGTAATGCAGGCGGGCAACGATCTGAACGTGACGGCGAGCGCTATCAATGCGGGTAAAACCGCGCAGCTGGTGGCGGAAAATGATCTGAACCTGAACGCGGCGGACAGCGGGCAGACCAGCCGCACGGGCGGCAGTGAAAGTCATCAGAGCAGCGCCGACAGAACAACGATTTCAGCGGGCGACAACGTAACGCTGGTTGCCGGACGGGACGTGACCAGCCAGGCGGCAGGCATCGCGGCGGAAGGGAATGTCGGGATCCAGGCCGGGCGCGACGTTAATCTGCTGGCGGAAGAGTCCGTGACCGGCAGCAGCTCGCACTCGAAAAAGAAAACCGTTATCGATGAATCCGTGCGCCAGCAGGGGACCGAAATCGCCAGCTCCGGCAACACCACCATCGTCGCCGGACGCGACGTCAACGCCGAAGCGGCGCAGGTGACCGCCAGCGGGGATATCGGCGTGGCGGCAGGCCGCGATGTGAACCTGACCACGGCGACGGAAAGTGATTACCACTACAGGGAAGAGACAAAGACCAAAAAAGGGTTCCTTAGCAAGAAAACGACTCACACCATCGAGGAAGACAGTGCGACCCGTGAATCAGGTACCTTGCTTTCCGGCGACAGCGTCACCGTGCAGGCGGGCAACAACCTGCTGGTGAAAGGCTCCTCCGTAGTGGGCGATAACAGCGTGGCGCTCGACGCAGGTAATAACGTCGATATCGTGGCCGCGACCAACACGGATACCTCCTGGCGCTTTAAGGAAGAGAAAAAATCCGGCCTGATGGGTACCGGGGGTATCGGGATCAGTATCGGCAGTAGCAAGACTACCCACGATTTACGCGAGGCGGGCACCACGCAAAGCCAGAGCTTCAGCACCGTCGGATCTACGGGCGGTAACGTGGTTATCGCTGCCGGAAACCAGGCGCACATCGGCGGCGCAGACCTGATTGCCGGGAAGGACATGAGTCTCAGCGGCAGTAGCGTCATCATTGACCCGGGCCACGACAAACGTACCCGCGATGAAACCTTCGAGCAGAAGAAAAGTGGGCTGACGCTGGCGCTTTCGGGCACTGTCGGCAGCGCGATTAATAATGCGGTTACGGCGGCACAGGATACCAAAGAGGAAAGTGACGGACGGCTCAAAGCGCTTCAGGCCACTAAAACTGTGCTCTCCGGTGTGCAGGCCGGACAGGCGGCTGAGGCGGCTGACCTGACGGCCGACCCGAACGCGATGGGCGTCAGCCTCTCGCTGACCACGCAGAAATCCAAATCGCAGCAGCACGCTGAGAGCGATACGATAACGGGCAGCACGCTGAATGCAGGCAACAATCTCTCCATTACCGCGAATGGAAAAGGTAAGGGCCCGAACAGCGGCGATATCGTTATTGCCGGAAGCCAGGTGAAAGCGGGCGGCGACACGCTGCTGGACGCCAGGCATGACGTCATTCTCAGCGGGGCTGCTAACACTCAACAGTCCAGCGGCAAGAACAGCAGCAGCGGAGGCGGTGTCGGCGTAAGTATTGGTGCAGGTAAAGGTGCCGGTATCAGCGTGTTTGCCAATGTCAACGCAGCCAATGGCAAAGATAAAGGTAACGGTACCGACTGGACTGAAACCACCATCGACAGCGGCAAGACCGTCACCATTAAGAGCGGGAATGACACCGTGCTCAATGGGGCACAGGTCAGCGGCAATAAAATTGTCGCCAAAGTGGGGCACGACCTGCTGATGAGCAGCCAGCAGGACAGCAACAAATACGACAGCAAGCAGAGCAGCGTGGCGGCGGGCGGCAGCTTCACCTTCGGCAGCATGACGGGCTCCGGCTATATCTCTGCCTCCCAGGACAAGATGAAGAGCCGCTTTGACTCTGTTGCCGAACAAACCGGGATGTTCGCCGGTGATGGCGGCTTTGATATCACCGCGGGCAACCATACCCAACTGGATGGCGCAGTGATTGCCTCCACGGCCACGGCGGACAAAAACAGCCTCGATACCGGTACGCTGGGCTTCAGCGACCTGCACAACGAAGCGGACTTCAAAACCCAGCACTCGGGCATCAGTATCAGCGGCGCGGGCAGCTTCGGCGACCAGTTCAAGGGCAATATGCCGGGTGGG
>AGFS01122061.1_pt1 | contig 17053 bp, 13 predicted proteins | sample 305828 | NCBI WGS metagenome assembly AGFS01 (sample SAMN02954281, study PRJNA62041) | ant fungus garden metagenome | biome: terrestrial; feature: Atta colombica fungus garden; material: fungus garden; isolation source: Atta colombica fungus garden top | host: Atta colombica | place: Panama: Gamboa...
AAGAGAGACAGACAATCAATTTCAGCCTGATACAGATTAACAGAATTTGCCTGGCGGCTTTAGCGCGGTGGTCCCACCTGACCCCATGCCGAACTCAGAAGTGAAACGCCGTAGCGCCGATGGTAGTGTGGGGTCTCCCCATGTGAGAGTAGGGAACTGCCAGGCATCAAATTAAGTAGTAAGCCGGTGCATAAATCCGGTGGTTACAGCAGTCTTCGGTGGAGCGGTAGTTCAGTCGGTTAGAATACCTGCCTGTCACGCAGGGGGTCGCGGGTTCGAGTCCCGTCCGTTCCGCCACTTATTAAGACACTAAGCCTGCCTTCTGGGCAGGCTTAGTGGTAACAAGATTTAGGGGCGTAGCTCAGTTGGTAGAGCACCGGTCTCCAAAACCGGGTGTCGCGAGTTCGAGTCTCTCCGCCCCTGCCATATAGAATCCTTTGCTTCGGCAAAGGATTTTTTTTTGCCTGAAGATCGACCATTTTCACTCATGTCTACGTTAGGCCAGCATCCTTGCCGCCTCATTGCCTAATCCAGGATATTGATTTTCAACAGATCTTTTATCTGTGACTGCTTGTCGCTATTTTGTAACCAAATGGCATATAGCGGCCGGGAGAGAGCCGTAGAATCGGTGACGGTATGTAGCTCCGATTTGTTATCTGCCCAGCGCGTAGGTAGCCAGGTACAACCCTTTAATAGAGGAAGCTGCTGGCACGCAATCTCTGCGGAACTCGTCGTCAGCTGAGGAACGTCATCACTGGCGATCAATCCGCTCTCGTGCTGCTGAAAATCCGGCCCCCATTCTAAACGTAGGTAGTTAAGATCGGCTTTCACCATTGATGGCGCTGAGGCATAAAGCGCAAGACCGAACTGCCCAACGATCTGGCTGCTAAATTCGTCCATTTTAGGCGCTTCTGTGGTGATCAATAGATCCAGCTGGCGTTCGTGAAGTTGCTTAACAAGCGACTGGCGCTGCGCAATTCTCGCTTCAAACTGCAGGTGCGTATGCGACCTGTAGAGCCGCGTAAGCCATTGACTCAACATACACTCCCATAGCGATGCGCTTGCGCCAATTGAAAATTCATTGTGTCTGGAAGTATGCGCCACCTCCTTTCGGGCGGCCTGCCAGGTATTCATCAACGTTTCGGCATACGGCAACAGTTTTTCACCGGCTGGGGTCAGGCGAATGTTGTTACGATGGCGGGTGAAAAGATTGACACCCAATTGATTTTCCAGCTGTCGAATACGAAAACTGACCGCTGACTGCGTAAGATAAAGGGCTTCAGCTGCTCGCCCAAAGTGACGCGTTCTGCTCACTTCGAGGAAAGTTTTTAGCAATTCCGTATCCACATCCTTCTCCACAAAATTATTTGTCGTTATGATTTAAATGTTTTGTTTTACACTCTGTCAAGCGTAACTAATACTCCGCGCCATAAATAGCTCGGCCAAAGAATTAGGAGCGTGTAGGATGGCGGAAAGCTTTACGACGACTAATCGTTTTTTCGACAATAAACATTATCCGCGCGGGTTCTCTCGTCACGGCGATTTCACCATCAAAGAGGCTCAGCTTCTTGAGCGCCATGGTTATGCCTTTAACGAGCTGGATCTGGGCAAGCGTGAGCCAGTAACTGAAGAAGAAAAACAGTTCCTTGCTGTTTGCCGTGGAGAGCGTGAGCCGGAGTCTGAAGTAGAACGCGTATGGAGCAAGTACATGGCTCGCATCAAGCGTCCGAAACGCTTCCATACGCTGTCCGGCGGTAAGCCGCAGATGGAAGGTGCGGAAGACTACACCGAGTCTGACGACTGATTGGATGCGAAAAGGGGCTTCGGCCCCTTTTTTTATGCCAGCATCTTTTGCAGGTGCAACAAAAGACGATCGATCGCGCGGTAGCTCAGCGCCTCCTGTAAATGACGTCTTTCAATATCAGGGCTTACTTCAACGTCAGCGATAGTCCTGGCAACCTTCAGTAATCGCTGCCAGGCCCGGATAGAAAGGCCAAACCGCGATAGCGTTTCCTCAAGCCAGGCTGCATCCTCCGGCGTGAGGTGACAGTACTGCCGAATCCCCGCATTATCCAGCCGAGCGTTCAACACATGCTGGCGCGCATACTGGCGAGCTTGTGCTGCTAAAACTCTCTCGCGCACCGAAACCGTTCTTTCCCCTTGAGAATGTGTCTGTCGAAGCAGGCCCGGCGGCGGCAAGGGGATCTCAAGAGAGAGATCAAACCGGTCAAGAAAGGGGCCGGATAACTTACTCAAATAGCGTAGCGTTTGCTCGGGTGTGCAGCGGTTATGATTCCCCTGATAATGTCCCGTGGGGCTAGGGTTCATCGCGGCAACAAGCTGAAACTGCGCGGGGTAGCTGATCTTCGCTCGCGTGCGGGAGATATGAATCTCCCCTGATTCAATGGGCTCGCGCAGCGCGTCCAGCACGCGGCGCTCAAATTCCGGCAGTTCATCGAGAAACAGAATGCCGTTGTGCGCCAGCGAAATTTCACCCGGTGCGGGAATTGACCCCCCGCCAACCATGGCCGTCAGCGAGGCGCTGTGGTGTGGCGAGCGAAATGGGCGACGCCGCCACTGTTTTTGCAGCGACACCGTGCTGACCAGGCTGAATATCGCCGCGCTTTCCAACGCTTCCCGGTTATTAAGCGGCGGGAGCAGTCCGCTCAGCCTGCTGGCCAACATAGTCTTACCCGTGCCCGGAGGGCCTATAAGCAAAAGGTTATGCCCGCCTGCGGCAGTAATCTCCAGGGCGCGTTTACCTTGCTCCTGCCCCATAATATCGCTGAGGTCCTCTGATGCCTCCGGCAGACGCTCATCACTCTCTTCCGGTTCCTCTAGCTCGTGTCGCCCTTCCAGGTAAGCGCATACCTCCTGCAAATGCCCGGCTATCAGACACCCTTTCTCGGCGATAAGGCTCACTTCTGACGCGTTCTCATTCGCCACAATAATCTGTCGTCCGGCCCGGATTGCCTCCAAAGCACCTGATATTGCGCCAGGAACGCCTCTTAGCGAGCCTGTAAGCGCAAGCTCGCCCACGAACTCATACGAGCCTAGCCGCGTCGTATTAAGCTGCTCAGAGGCCGCGAGAAGCGCAATGGCGATAGGTAAATCATATCGCCCACCCTCTTTAGGCAGATCCGCCGGGGCGAGATTGATGGTTATCTTCTTTGCCGGGAAAGAATAACCGCTGTTGATGATCGCGCTGCGCACCCGGTCCCGGGCCTCCTTGACCGTCGTTTCGGGCAGGCCGACCAGGGTTAGCCCCGGTAGTCCATTGCTCAAATGCACCTCGACAGAAATTAGCGGTGCCTTCACGCCCAGCGCCGCTCGCGTATAAACAACTGACAGAGACATAATGCCCTCCTTGTGGCGTTACTATGCCCGTGCCCGTTATCCATTTTTATCGTCATTTTCAGCCTTTACGAGGCGCGTTCGTGATTTTTAGCGTCCTTTTGCAATATTTGCATTTCCCTGGGATCGTCCTCGCAAAGGCGTTTTGGGCCGCATTTCGGCAGGCCAGAGAGGAATAAAAAATAGAAAAAAATTCATTTTCTATTTTCCTCATATAAAACAGTGATTTTCAGGAAAATAATTCGCTGACTAAACAAAAAGGTCATAAATAAATCTTGTGCTTATTTTAAAAACTGTGATACCTCTTTAGGTATTCCTTCGAACAAGATGCAAAAAGAACTTAAAATGACAGCCCTTCTACGAGTGATTAGCCTGGTCGTGATTAGCGTGGTGGTGATTATTATCCCACCGTGCGGGGCTGCACTTGGACGAGGAAAGGCTTAGAAAACAAGCCTTAACGAACTAAGACCCCCGCACCGAAAGGTCCGGGGGTTTTTTTATGACTAAAAAACGTAAATGAGGAGCAGAGAATGAACGCCAGCACAAAATTCTGTTTCTCCCGATTTATGACGGGGAACTAACTATGAATGGGGCACAGTGGGTAGTACATGCGTTGCGCGCGCAGGGAGTCGAAACCGTATTTGGTTATCCGGGCGGCGCAATTATGCCGATTTACGATGCATTGTATGACGGCGGCGTGGAACACCTACTGTGTCGGCATGAGCAGGGGGCAGCGATGGCGGCCATTGGCTATGCGCGCGCTACGGGCAAAACCGGCGTCTGCATGGCCACCTCCGGGCCGGGCGCAACCAACCTGATCACCGGCCTGGCCGATGCGCTGCTTGATTCTGTTCCCGTGGTCGCAATCACCGGCCAGGTGGCGTCTCCCTTCATCGGCACCGATGCCTTCCAGGAGGTGGACGTGCTTGGCCTGTCGCTGGCCTGCACCAAGCACAGCTTTCTCGTTCAGTCTCTGGAAGAGCTGCCGCGCGTGATGGCGGAAGCCTTCGACGTCGCCAACTCGGGCCGCCCCGGCCCGGTTCTGGTCGATATCCCGAAAGATATTCAGGTTGCGCTTGCCGAGCTGGAGCCGCATTTCTCCACCGTCAAAAACGATGATGCATTCCCGCATGCAGAGGTGGAAGAGGCGCGTCAGATGCTGGCTCAGGCAAAACAGCCGATGCTGTACGTGGGCGGCGGCGTGGGTATGGCGCAGGCGGTGCCTGCTCTGCGCGAATTTATTGCCGTCACGCAAATGCCCGCCACCTGCACGCTGAAAGGGCTGGGGGCGGTAGACGCTGAGTACCCGTATTATCTGGGGATGCTGGGAATGCACGGCACCAAAGCGGCAAACCTGGCGGTTCAGGAATGCGATCTGCTTATCGCAGTGGGGGCCCGTTTTGACGACCGCGTCACCGGCAAGCTGAATACCTTTGCGCCCAATGCCAACGTGATCCATATGGATATCGATCCGGCGGAGATGAACAAGCTGCGTCAGGCGCACGTCGCGCTGCAGGGCGATTTGAACACGCTGCTGCCCGCCTTGCAGCAGCCGCTGGAAATCAACGCTTGGCGCCAGCACGCCGCCGATATGCGCGCCGAACACGCGTGGCGTTACGACCACCCCGGCGACGCCATCTACGCCCCGCTGCTGTTGAAACAGCTGTCCGAGCGCAAGCCCGCAGACAGCGTGGTTACCACCGACGTGGGCCAGCATCAGATGTGGTCAGCTCAGCATATGACCTACACCCGCCCGGAAAACTTCATCACCTCCAGCGGCTTAGGAACCATGGGCTTCGGCCTGCCTGCGGCGGTTGGCGCGCAGGTGGCCCGCCCGAATGATACCGTTATCTGCATCTCCGGCGACGGCTCGTTCATGATGAACGTTCAGGAGCTCGGCACCGTGAAGCGCAAGCAGCTGCCGCTGAAAATCGTGCTGCTCGATAACCAGCGCTTAGGGATGGTTCGCCAGTGGCAACAGCTGTTTTTCCAGGAACGCTACAGCGAAACCACGCTCACCGACAACCCCGATTTCCTCACCCTGGCCAGCGCGTTCGGTATCCCTGGCCAGCACATCACCCGTAAAGACCAGGTTGCAGCGGCACTCGACGCCATGCTGTCCAGCAAAGGGCCTTACCTGCTTCATGTCTCAATCGACGAGCTTGAGAACGTCTGGCCGTTGGTACCGCCAGGTGCCAGTAACTCACAAATGATGGAGAAATTATCATGATGCAGCATCAGGTCGCCGTGCAGGCTCGCTTCAACCCGGAAACCTTAGAACGCGTTTTGCGCGTGGTCCGTCATCGTGGCTTTCAGATTTGCTCTATGAATATGGAGACGGCCACCGATGCCCAGAACATTAACATTGAATTAACCGTTGCCAGTCTGCGGCCGGTCGACTTACTGTTTAGTCAGTTAAATAAGCTGGTAGACGTTGCCCATGTTGCCATCTGCCAGAGCACAACCACATCACAACAAATCCGCGCTTGAGCGTGACAGGAAGAGAAAATGACGACGAAAAAAGCTGATTACATTTGGTTCAACGGTGAGATGGTTCGCTGGGAGGACGCGAAAGTCCACGTGATGTCCCACGCGCTGCACTACGGCACCTCCGTGTTTGAAGGTATCCGCTGCTACGATTCTCACAAAGGGCCAGTGGTGTTCCGCCATCGCGAACACATGCAGCGTCTGCATGATTCAGCCAAAATTTATCGTTTTCCGGTCTCTCAGAGCGTTGACGAGCTGATGGAAGCCTGCCGCGAGGTGATCCGCAAGAACAACCTGACCAGCGCCTATATTCGCCCGCTGGTCTTCGTGGGCGACGTGGGTATGGGCGTTAACCCGCCAGAGGGTTATACCACCGATGTGATCATTGCCGCGTTCCCGTGGGGCGCTTACCTGGGAGCCGAAGCGCTGGATCAGGGGATCGACGCCATGGTTTCCTCCTGGAACCGCGTTGCGCCAAACACCATCCCGACCGCCGCGAAAGCGGGCGGTAACTACCTTTCCTCTCTGCTGGTCGGTAGCGAAGCGCGCCGCCACGGCTATCAGGAAGGCATCGCCCTGGACGTCAACGGCTACATCTCTGAAGGCGCAGGGGAAAACCTGTTTGAAGTAAAAGACGGCATTCTGTTCACTCCGCCGTTCACCTCTTCCGCGCTGCCGGGCATTACCCGCGACGCCATCATCAAGCTGGCGAAAGATCTCGGTATCGAAGTGCGCGAGCAGGTGCTGTCCCGCGAATCCCTGTATCTGGCCGACGAAGTGTTTATGTCCGGTACTGCGGCTGAAATCACGCCGGTTCGCAGCGTCGACGGCATCCAGGTGGGCGAAGGCCGCTGTGGGCCAATCACCAAGCGCATTCAGCAGGCCTTCTTTGGGCTCTTCACCGGCGAAACCGAAGACAAATACGGCTGGTTGGATCAGGTTAATCACTAAGCATAAATTTGGGACGGCACGCACCGTCCCATTAAATAGTCAGACGGGAGTAAATAAAGCATGCCTAAGTATCGTTCCGCCACCACCACCCACGGCCGCAACATGGCTGGAGCCCGAGCGCTGTGGCGCGCCACCGGGATGACCGACGCCGATTTTGGCAAGCCGATTATCGCCGTGGTCAACTCCTTCACCCAGTTTGTGCCGGGCCACGTGCACCTGCGCGATCTCGGCAAGCTGGTCGCCGAGCAAATTGAAGCCTCCGGCGGGGTGGCGAAAGAGTTCAACACCATCGCGGTCGATGACGGTATCGCGATGGGGCACGGGGGCATGCTCTATTCACTGCCGTCTCGCGAGCTGATCGCCGACTCGGTGGAGTACATGGTGAATGCCCACTGCGCCGATGCGATGGTGTGTATCTCCAACTGCGACAAAATCACCCCGGGGATGCTGATGGCCTCCCTGCGCCTGAATATTCCGGTGATCTTCGTCTCCGGCGGTACGATGGAAGCGGGTAAAACCAAGCTTTCCGATAAAATCATCAAGCTCGACCTGGTCGACGCGATGATCCAGGGCGCGGACCCGAAAGTGTCTGACGAGCAGAGCGACCAGGTGGAGCGCTCCGCGTGTCCGACCTGCGGCTCCTGTTCCGGGATGTTCACCGCCAACTCCATGAACTGCCTGACCGAAGCGCTGGGCCTGTCTCAGCCGGGCAACGGCTCGCTGCTGGCGACCCACGCCGACCGCAAGCAGCTGTTCCTCAACGCCGGTAAACGCATCGTTGAGCTGACCAAGCGCTACTACGAGCAGGACGACGCCAGCGCGCTGCCGCGCAATATCGCCAGCAAAGCCGCGTTTGAGAACGCCATGACCCTGGATATCGCCATGGGCGGCTCCACCAACACCGTTCTGCACCTGCTGGCCGCCGCGCAGGAAGCGGAAATCGACTTCACCATGAGCGATATCGACAAGCTGTCCCGCAAGGTGCCGCAGCTGTGTAAAGTTGCGCCAAGCACCCAGAAGTACCACATGGAAGACGTACACCGTGCGGGCGGCGTGCTGGGTATTCTGGGCGAGCTGGACCGTGCGGGCCTGATGAACCGTAACGTGAAAAACGTGCTCGGCCTGACGCTGCCGGAGTCGCTGGACAAATACGACGTGATGCTGACCAAAGACGAAGCGGTGAAGAACATGTTCCGCGCGGGTCCGGCAGGCATTCGCACCACGCAGGCGTTCTCGCAGGACTGCCGCTGGGATACGCTGGATGACGATCGCGCCGAAGGCTGCATCCGCTCGCTTGAGCACGCCTACAGCAAAGACGGCGGCCTGGCCGTGCTCTACGGTAACTTTGCGGAAAACGGCTGCATCGTGAAAACCGCGGGCGTGGACGACAGCATCCTGAAGTTCACCGGTCCGGCAAAAGTCTATGAGAGCCAGGACGATGCGGTCGAGGCCATCCTCGGCGGCAAAGTGGTGGAAGGCGACGTGGTCGTGATCCGCTACGAAGGGCCAAAAGGCGGTCCGGGGATGCAGGAAATGCTCTATCCGACCACCTTCCTGAAATCGATGGGCCTCGGCAAAGCCTGCGCGCTGATCACCGACGGCCGTTTCTCCGGAGGGACGTCCGGCCTCTCTATTGGCCACGTGTCACCGGAAGCGGCGAGCGGCGGCAACATCGCCATCATCGAAGACGGCGACCTGATCGAAATCGACATTCCGAATCGCGGCATTCAGCTCAAGCTTACCGACCAGGAGATCGCGGCGCGCCGCGAAGCGCAGGAAGCGCGCGGTGATAAAGCCTGGACGCCGAAAGATCGCCAGCGTGATGTCTCCTTCGCTCTGCGCGCCTACGCGAGCCTTGCCACCAGTGCGGATAAAGGCGCGGTGCGCGATAAATCGAAGCTTGGGGGCTAACGATGGCCGAGTCACAACCCTTATCCGCCGCCCCCGAGGGGGCGGAATATCTGAGGGCGGTGCTGCGCGCGCCGGTCTATGAGGCCGTGCAGGTCACGCCGCTGCAGAAAATGGAAAAACTCTCTTCGCGCCTCGACAACGTCATTCTGGTGAAGCGCGAAGACCGTCAGCCGGTGCACAGCTTCAAGCTGCGCGGCGCCTACGCGATGATGGCCGGGCTGACCGACGAGCAAAAAGCGCGCGGTGTGATTACCGCTTCCGCGGGCAACCACGCGCAGGGCGTGGCGTTTTCGTCCGCTCGCCTGGGGCTAAAAGCGCTGATCGTGATGCCGGTTGCCACGGCGGATATCAAAGTCGACGCGGTGCGCAGTTTTGGCGGCGAAGTGCTGCTGCACGGGGCCAACTTTGACGAGGCCAAAGCCAAAGCGATTGAGCTGGCGCAGCAGCAGGGCTTTACCTGGGTGCCGCCGTTCGATCACCCGATGGTGATTGCCGGGCAGGGCACGCTGGCGCTGGAGATGCTGCAGCAGGATGCGCATCTTGATCGCGTCTTCGTCCCGGTTGGCGGCGGTGGCTTAGCCGCGGGCGTGGCGGTGCTGATCAAACAGCTGATGCCGCAGATCAAAGTCATCGCCGTTGAAGCGGAAGATTCCGCCTGCCTGAAGGCGGCGCTGGATGCGGGCCATCCGGTGGACCTGCCGCGCGTCGGGCTGTTTGCCGAGGGCGTGGCGGTGAAGCGCATCGGCGATGAGACGTTCCGTCTCTGCCAGGAGTATCTCGACGATATCGTCACCGTCGACAGCGACGCGATCTGCGCGGCGATGAAAGATCTGTTCGAAGACGTGCGCGCCGTCGCGGAGCCGTCCGGCGCGCTGGCGCTGGCGGGAATGAAGAAATACATTGCGCAGCACAACATTCGCGGCGAGCGGCTGGCGCACGTGCTTTCGGGCGCTAACGTCAACTTCCATGGCCTGCGCTACGTGTCCGAACGCTGCGAGCTGGGCGAACAGCGTGAAGCGCTGCTGGCGGTGACCATTCCGGAAGAGAAGGGCAGCTTCCTCAAGTTCTGCCAGCTGCTGGGCGGCCGTTCGGTGACGGAGTTTAACTACCGCTTTGCCGATGCCAAAGACGCCTGCATTTTTGTCGGCGTGCGCCTGAGCCGTGGCCTCGAGGAACGCAAGGAGATCCTCAGCCTGCTGCACGAGGGCGGTTACAGCGTGGTCGATCTGTCAGACGATGAAATGGCGAAGCTGCACGTGCGCTACATGGTCGGCGGGCGTCCGTCGAAGCCGCTCAAGGAACGCCTGTTCAGCTTCGAGTTCCCTGAATCACCGGGCGCGCTGCTGAAGTTCCTGCACACCCTGGGCACGCACTGGAACATCTCGCTGTTCCACTACCGCAGCCACGGCACCGACTACGGTCGCGTGCTGGCGGCGTTCGAGCTGGGCGAGCACGAGCCGGATTTCGAAACGCGGCTGAACGAATTGGGCTATGAGTGCCACGACGAAACCCATAACCCGGCGTTCCGGTTCTTCCTGGCGGGTTAGCGAATCACCCTAATGTCGTACCAGAACGTGAAAATCATAGCGACTGTCTTGGCAGGTAAGGGCTATCGACCAGGACAGTCTCTTGATGGGTTAACCCGTTAATAATATGCAGGGCGCTCTGACGGCCTATTTCATAGTGCGGTAACTGCACGGTGGATAACGGCGGCAGAAAGAGATCGCCCGTCCCCACCATATTGTCGTACCCCAGCACGGCAACATCCTGCGGGATCTTAAGTCCCCTGGTCAGTAACGCCTGATAGACCACAAAAGCGATACGATCGTTACCGCAAATAATGGCGTCAAACGGGCGCTCCGATCCGGTCATAAAGCGATTAACCAGCTTCGCGGCATCCAGATAATGTTTGTCTCCTTCCGGCAGGTAGTGATGGACGAGCCGCTGGGTGTCGACGCCATATTCCCTGCAGGCTCGTTCAATGCCCGCCCGACGTCGCTGGCTGACGACCAGCTCCTTCGGCAAATGAATGCACAGCGGTTTTCGATATCCTGCTTCCAGCACTGCTTTCATCCCCGCGTATTGCCCGTTTTCATCATCAGGGATGTAGCTGGCCACTTCCCCCGTCAGGCTTTCACAGTTCGCCAGTACGCAGGGAAGGGTGCGCAGCTTTTGCGGAATGGGAACCTGGCGCAGGCCCATTGTGGTGTAGATGATGCCATTAGGCCGATGGGAGAGCAGCAGATCGACGATCTTGTCGGGATTGTCGTCAGAGAACATGTTGACCTGAAAGCTGTTCCAGCCGTGGGCGCGCGCGGTTTCTTCTATCGACAACGTAATCTCGACGGAAAATGGCGTGGTGGTGGTGTCTAACGCCAGCACGCCGATGGTATTTAGCGTAGATTTTGCCCCGCGGATTTTGCGCGCCGACATATCAGATACATAGTTCAGCTCGTTCACCGCCGCCATAACCCGCTCGTAGGTGTCCTTTTTCAGCCGCTCGGGTTCATTAAGGGCGCGTGAAACCGTCATCAACGATACGTTTGCCAGCTTTGCCACGTCTTTCAATGACGCCATGATGAAAATCCGTCCCGATCTAAAAATGCGAAGGCGCTAACAATACCGCAATGTTAACGTTAACTTTTGTGATTAACATCGCAAGCACGACAAAGGCTGCATGATTGCCAGAAATGTTAACGTTATCTTTTTGTGCAGAGGGCCGAATCGTATCAGGCGGCGCATCAGATAACTTTGAGGGCGGTGGATGAAGATGGAATCGTTATTGCAGGCAGCAAATAGCGTTATTAAAGAAAATCAGAAAGAGGTAAAGCGACGCTGGTATCCCGAATACCATCTTGCTCCCCCCGTTGGCTGGATGAACGACCCTAACGGCCTGACGTGGTTCAACGGCTATTTCCACGCGTTCTATCAGCATCACCCCTCGTCGCCCGAGTGGGGCCCTATGCACTGGGGGCACGCGCGCAGCCGGGACATGGTGCGATGGGAGCATCTGCCCGTCGCGCTCGCGCCGGAAGGCCCGGAGGATCGCGACGGCTGCTTTTCCGGGTCTGCCGTGGTAGCGGGTGAAAAACTGGCGCTGATTTACACCGGCCATAAGTTCCACGGTCAGCCCGTCGATGAAAATCTTTATCAGGTGCAATGCCTGGCGACCAGCAGCGATGGAGTCACCTTTCATCGGGAAGGAATGGTGTTGGATACACCCCAGGGCCTGCATCATTTCCGTGACCCAAAGGTGTGGCGCGAGAAAGAGGCCTGGTACATGGTGGTTGGCGCGAAAAAACAGGGCAAAGGCGAGGTGCAAATTTATCGCTCTGCGGATTTACGCCATTGGGACGTTGAAAGCGCTATCGCAGGCGAGGCGATTTGCAGCGCTTACATGTGGGAATGTCCGGACCTTTTCCCGCTCGGCGATAAGCACATCCTGATGTTCTCTCCTCAGGGCATTGCGGCGGAAGGCTACCGCTATCGCAATCTCTTCCAGAGCGGCTATGTGGTGGGCCGCTGGCAGCCGGGAGAAACCTTTGCCCCAGAAGGCGCGTTTAAGGAGCTTGACCACGGGCATGATTTTTACGCACCGCAAAGCTTTACCACGCCTGACGGACGCCGCGTGATCATGGGATGGCTTGCCATGTGGGAATCTGTGATGCCGGAAAAAGCAGACGGATGGGCAGGGATGCTGTCGTTGCCGCGTGAGCTGACGTTGTCTGAGGATGGACGGGTTTGCCAACATCCGGTTAAAGAGCTGGAAGCGCTGCGCGGCACCTGCGAGCAATGGCAGCCAGCAAAGCTTCAGCAGCAAACGATGATCCTGAAGGAACATGTCCGGGCGATGGAGGTGCAGATCGAATGGGATACCTCATCCAGCGATGCCGAACGTTACGGACTTTCCCTGGGCAGCGGCGCCCGCATTTATGTGGATAACCAGTCACAGCGCATTGTTCTCGAGCGGCATTATCCTGAGCACAACATCAGCGGTTACCGCAGCGTGCCCCTTCCTGAGGGCGATCTTTTACGCTGGCGGTTGTTCATCGACAGCTCATCGCTCGAGCTCTTTATCAATGCGGGGGAATACACGATGAGCAGTCGTATTTACCCGTCGGACGACGATCGCCAGATGGCATTATTTAGCCACTCAGGTAACGCCACTGTGCGTCACGCCTGCGCATGGCCATTAAGCGCTGAGGGGCAGTCATGAGAATCTGGGCGCTCGGTGACGGCGTAGTGGATTTACTGCCGTTTGAAAATATGAAGTTTGAAGCCTGTGCGGGTGGCGCGCCGGTGAATGTTGCCGTAGGTGCCGCGCGCCTGGGCTGTGAGAGCGGTTTTATCGGTCGCGTAGGGAATGATCCCTTTGGCCATTTTTTGCATCGCAGCCTGACGGCATTCGGCGTGAATACCCGACAGATGCAGTTTGATGAAAAACATCACACCAGCACCGTGGTCGTGTCCTTAAACGACGACGGGGAACGCCAGTTTGATTTTCTGGTGAGCGCCTCGGCGGACCGCTATCTGACGCAGGACGCTCTGCCGGACTTCGGCGCTGATATCTTACACTTTTGCTCCCTCGCGCTCGCGGCTGAAACCTGCCGGAATACGCTTGAACGGGCAATAGCGAATGTTCGTCGCGCAGGCGGCGTGGTGAGCTTTGATATCAACCTGCGTGAGAAGATGTGGAGCGATGCCAGGGAGATGTTCAATACCATTCAGGCAAAGGCGCTTGAGGCCGATGTGCTGAAACTCTCTGAGGAAGAGTGGTACTGGCTGACCGGCAGTCACGATTTCACCACCGCGTTAGCCAGGCTGGAAGCTTATCCTGCCCGCTTAAAGCTGGTGACCTACGGTGCGCAGGGCACGCTGGTTATCTGGCAGGGCAAAGCCTTTCATTTCTTCGGCTTTCGCGTTGAGAGCATTGATACTACAGGGGCAGGTGATGCGTTCATGGCCGGCGCGCTGAGCGCCCTTTCCCGTTCAGGCTGGCCGGAGACGTTTGAGGAACTGGCCGCGTTGGTCACTCAGGCCAGCGCCTGCGGCGCAGTGGCGACAACGCAAAAAGGGGCGCTCACCGCCATTGCGGATCGACAACAGCTTGATTTATTCCTGCAATCTTCCCCGGAGCTGGAGGTGGAAAGCAAAGGATAACCATCTCCGATAACGCGCTTTGCGGCGATGATGAATGACGACTCCCTCCTGGTAATCGGTATGAGGAGGGCACCTGTTCTCTGAAAAAATGGGTGACTCACCCTGAATGTATAGCGCAACGAAAGCTCATTGGACATTGTCTCCTTATGGCAGGATGAAAAATGGAAACAAGCATGCTGTTCAGTAATAGAAAATATTTTGGCGCATCAGGATATCTGCTTTTCTTTTTTGGTGCCTGGTCGCTGTGGTGGTCTTTTTATGCGATTTGGTTGAAAACAAAAATTGGGCTCAGCGGTGAAGAGTTAGGTTTGCTTTATTCCGTTAATCAATTCTTCAGCATGATTTTTATGATTGGATATGGATTTATCCAGGATAAATTAGGGATCGGGAAAACGCTAATCTGGCTGATGAGTATAATGCTGGTTCTAACCGGGCCCTTTCTGATCTATGTTTATGAGCCATTGCTGTCATCCCGCTTTACGCTGGGCATGTTCGTCGGCGCGATTTTCTTTGGCTTAGGATTTCTGGCGGCATGCGGATTAATCGAGAGTTACGTTGAAAAGCTAAGCCGCCTGTTCAGCTTTGAATTTGGCACCGCACGACTTTGGGGAAGCGTTGGCTATGCCGTGGGGACATTAATTGGCGGGATCTGCTTCAGCATCAACCCCCATATCAATTTCTGGGGCGTTTCGGTGATGGGCGTTTGCTTCCTGTTCATCAACATCGTGCTCAAGTCAGACGTGCCGCGTCGGCATGCGGGGCAGAGCAATGTTGTCAGAACGCAGGACTTTTTGTCCATCTTTAAGGATAAGCAGTTCTGGTTCTTTGTGATTTTCGTGATTGGCACCTGGTCATTTTATAATATCTACGATCAGCAGATGTTCCCGGTATTTTACGCCGGCCTGTTTGATAATCCAGAGACGGGGGCGCGGGTCTATGGCTATCTGAATTCTGTACAGGTTATTATGGAAGCCGTTGGAATGGCGCTGGTGCCTTTTCTGATTAATAGAATTGGTCCAAAGTCGGCGCTGCTATTGGGCGGAATGATTATGGCCTGCCGTATTTTAGGATCGGCCATTTTCTCGGATATTTACATCATCTCCTTTATCAAAATGCTGCATGCGATTGAAGTTCCCCTGTTTGTGCTGTCGGTCTTTAAATTCAGCGTAGCGAACTTCGATAAACGCTTTTCAGCGACGATCTATCTCGTCGGATTTAATATCGCAGGTTCGCTGGGCATTATCATGCTTTCATTGCCGATGGGGCGGCTGTTTGACAAAGTAGGTTACCATACAATATTCCTGATTATTGCCTCCGTCGTGATTGCGATGATTGTGCAGGGGTATTTTACGTTAAGTAAGAAATCACATAAAAAGGACGAGATTCAGACGGTGTATGAGCCTTAACCTCCGCAGGAGAAGCGCAGGGCTTCTCCTGCCCGTCAGGCATTGTTATGGGTTTGAACGATCTTCCAGAACGCATCAATAAGCGGCTCAAGCAGCCGCTTTTTTTGTGCGCAAACGCCAAGCTCGAACGGCGTTTTTTCGTCGCTGCGCTCTAAAATCATGACGCGGTTACGCACCGGCTCGGGGCTGTTTTCCAGCACCACTTCCGGCAGCAGCGCCACGCCGCAGCCCAGCGCCACCATCGAGACCATGGCTTCGTGGCCGCCGACCGTGGCGTAAATGGACGGGTTGCTGATCTTCTGGCGGCGGAACCACAGCTCGATGCGGCGGCGCACCGGCCCCTGATCGGCCATGATGAACGGCACCGTCGACCAGTCCGGCTTTTCCACCGAGACCTGATTACGCACCGGGCAGGGCAGCGCGGGGGCGATCAGCACCACCGCCAGATTTTCCAGCATCGAGAACGCCACCGCGCCCGGCAGCGTTTCCGGCTTACCCGCAATCGCCAGATCGGCTTCGCCCGTCACCACTTTTTCCATCGCGTCGGCGGCGTCGCCGGTAGAAAGCTTAATTTCAACCGACGGATGCTCGGCGCGGAAGCGGTCGAGAATAGGGGGAAGATGGCTGTAGGCGGCGGTGACGGAGCAGAAAATATGCAGCTCGCCGGAAAGCGACGGCCCCTGCTGGTCGATGGTGTGCCGCAGCTGCTGATACTGCAGCAGCGTTTGCTGCGCAAAAACGCGCAGCTCTTCGCCCGCTTCCGTAAGCGTGACCGTGCGGTTATCGCGCACGAACAGCGGCTGGCCGAGGTCTTCCTCAAGGCGCTGGATCTGACGTGAGAGCGTGGAGGGGCTGACGTGCATGGCGCGCGCGCTGCGGCCAAAATGACGGCTTTCCGCCAGGTGCAGGAACATTTTCAGATCGCGTAAATCCACCGATTCCACTCCCTCTTTTTACATTGCATAAATTGCAACATGACGTTGTGAATATATCAATTTCCGCAATAAATTTCCTGTTGTAATGTGGGTACATTGTCGCTGAAAGGCGAACCGAACAATAAGACACACAACATCACGAGGTATCACCCATGGCTAACTACTTTAATACACTGAACTTGCGCCAGCAGCTGGCGCAGCTGGGCAAATGCCGCTTCATGGCGCGCGATGAATTTGCCGATGGCGCGAGCTACCTTCAGGGTAAAAAAGTGGTCATCGTCGGCTGTGGCGCGCAGGGTCTGAACCAGGGCCTGAACATGCGTGACTCCGGTCTGGATATCTCCTACGCGCTGCGCAAAGAGGCGATTGCCGAGAAGCGTGCCTCATGGCGTAAAGCGACCGAAAACGGCTTTAAAGTCGGTACTTACGAAGAGCTGATCCCACAGGCGGATCTGGTAGTTAACCTGACGCCGGACAAGCAGCACTCTGACGTTGTGCGTTCCGTACAGCCGCTGATGAAAGACGGCGCGGCGCTGGGCTACTCCCACGGCTTCAACATCGTTGAAGTGGGCGAGCAGATCCGTAAAGACATCACCGTGGTGATGGTGGCACCAAAGTGCCCGGGTACCGAAGTGCGCGAAGAGTACAAGCGTGGCTTCGGCGTGCCGACGCTGATCGCGGTTCACCCGGAAAACGATCCGAAAGGCGAAGGCATGGCGATCGCCAAGGCGTGGGCGGCGGCCACCGGCGGCCACCGCGCGGGCGTGCTGGAATCTTCCTTCGTTGCCGAAGTGAAATCTGACCTGATGGGCGAGCAGACCATTCTGTGCGGCATGCTGCAGGCCGGTT
>AGFS01140303.1_pt1 | contig 16954 bp, 13 predicted proteins | sample 305828 | NCBI WGS metagenome assembly AGFS01 (sample SAMN02954281, study PRJNA62041) | ant fungus garden metagenome | biome: terrestrial; feature: Atta colombica fungus garden; material: fungus garden; isolation source: Atta colombica fungus garden top | host: Atta colombica | place: Panama: Gamboa...
CGCGACGGCTTAAAAGAGACGGCGCTGGCGGTGGCGCGCACCATGGCCGATATGCCGCAGGTGAAGCGCGGCCTCAGCGAGCCGCCGCAGAGCAATATTATTCAGCCGCTGGCGCAGGCCATTACCCGACGTAACGATCTGCTTTACGCGATTGTGACCGACATGCGCGGTATCCGCTATTCGCATCCGGATAGCGCCATCATCGGTAAACCGTTTATCGGCGAGGATATCCGCCCGACGCTCGCCGGGCGCGAAAACGTGGCGATTAACCACGGCGTACTGGCGCCGGCGCTGCGCGTGTTCACCCCGGTATTCAATGAACAGCATCAACAGATAGGCGTGGTGGTGGTGGGGATTTCGCTGAGTAAAGTCGACGAACAGATCGCCAATAGCCGCTGGGACGTCCTGCTGACCATTCTGTTCAGCGCGCTGGTCTGCGCAATCGGCACCTGGAGCCTGGTGCGCGGCTTGAAGCGTATTTTGCTGGGGCTGGAGCCGCAGGATATCTCTACCCAGTTCCAACAGCGTCAGGCGATGCTGCACTCGCTCAAAGAAGGCGTGATCGCTGTGGATAGCAGCGGCCAGGTCACGCTAATTAACCCGGCCGCCCGCGGCATGTTACTTAGCGGGCCGGATAAAAGCATCGATCGCACCCCGCTGCTGGCGGACCTGCAGGAAGTTCTGCGCAGCGGCGAGCCCATCTATGACCGCGCGCTCGGCTGTAATGGCTTGTTGCTGATTAGCAATACCGTCCCGGTGCGCAGCCAGAACGCCATCGTTGGCGCCATCAGCACCTTCCGCGATAAAACCGAGATGAGCCAACTGGTGCAACGGCTGGATGGCATGATGAGCTACGTCGATGCCCTGCGCACCACTTCGCACGAATTTATGAACAAGCTGCACGTGATCCTCGGCCTGCTGAATATGAAAAGCTATGACAAGCTGGAAGAATATGTGCTGCAAACCGCCCATGCCTATCAGGCCGACATCGGCGAAATTCAGCACCGGATAAAATCGCCGGTGGTCGCCGGCTTCCTGATTGGTAAAATCCAGCGCGCCAAAGAGCGAGGCTTCACCTTGAACCTCGCCGAAGAAAGCCTGGTGCCGGATTGCCCGAATGAAAAACAGGTCACCGTGCTGGTAACGGTATTAGGTAATCTCATTGAAAATGCGCTGGATGCGATGAGCGGCCAGGCGGAAGGTGAAGTGAGCCTGCTATTGCACTATCAGGATGGCTGGCTAAGCGGTGAAGTCAGCGACGACGGCCCGGGGATCCCGGCGGCCAATATCGACGCCATTTTTAATAAGGGCTTCTCCACCAAAGGCGAGAATCGCGGCGTCGGCCTGTTTCTCGCCAACCAGCAGCTCCACGAACTCGGCGGCACGCTAGCCGTTGAGTCCGAGCCTGGCGTATTTACCCAATTTTTTGTTCACCTGCCCTGGGATAGTAAAAGGAAAAAAGCGTGATAAATGTATTGATTGTTGACGACGATGCGATGGTTGCCGAGCTGAATCGCCTGTACGTGGCGCGCATCCCCGGTTTCAGCTGCTGCGGCACCGCGTCGACGCTCGGCAAAGCCCAGGAGATGATTAACGACCCGCAGATGGCGATCGATTTAGTACTGCTGGACGTTTATATGCAGCAGGATAGCGGCCTGGATCTGCTGCCGACCATTCGCGCCAGCGGCCGCGCCATCGACGTGATTATGATAACCTCCGCCGCCGATGCCGCCACCGTTCAAACCGCCATGCACTACGGCGTGGTGGATTATCTGATTAAACCTTTCCAGTTCCCGCGCTTTGAAGAGGCGCTGACCGCATGGCGCGAAAAGCGCAAACTGATGACCGGCCAGCCCTATTACGAGCAGGCGGATGTCGATCGTCTGTTGCACGGCGGCGCGCCGGAAGCGGCTGACGCGCGTAAGCTACCGAAAGGCTTAACGGCGCAAACCCTACGCACGCTGTGCCAGTGGATTGACAGCCACCCTGATGTGGAATTTTCTACCGATGAGCTGGCGGCGGCGGTGAATATCTCGCGCGTCTCCTGCCGCAAATATCTGATCTGGCTCGCGCAGATCAATATTCTCTATACGACCATCCATTACGGCGCGACCGGCCGACCGGTGTATCGCTACCGCCTGGTCGCCGAGCAGTACGGCCTGCTCAAGCAGTACAGTCAGTAATCTGGTAGCCGCTGTCGCGCAGCTGAAAGCGGATGCGCTGCGGTGACGATAGAATCACGTTGCGGTTTTTGGTGACAAAAATCGCTTCAATGTCGTCCCGCTGGCGCAGCGCCGCGCAGCCCTTCTCCACGCCAAGGCCATACAGCAGCGTGGTCCAGATATCGCCGTCCAGTGAATCCGCGGAAATGACCGTGACGCTGTCGAGTTCGTTATCCAATGGATAGCCGCTGCGCGGATCGAGGATATGGTGCCAGCGTTTGCCATCCTGCTCGAAATAGCGTTCATAGGTGCCTGAAGTGACAACCGACTGCCCGCTAACGGCAATCGAGCCGATAAGTTCCTGCGCCGCGGCAAAGGGTTTTTTCAGCCCAATCGCCCATTCCCCTAACGTATGTACATTGCCGCCGAGATTAATCAGCGCCTGTTCGATCCCCTGCTGGCCCAGGTAATCGCGTACCCGATCGGCGATATATCCTTTGGCGATTGCGCCAAGGTCAATTTCCATTCCAGCCTGCGCCAGCCACACGCTCTGCTTTTCGTCATCGAGAATGACATCCTGCGGGCGGGTTAACGGCAGCCGCGCCGCAATATCCGCCGCCGACGGCACGCTATGCCCCTGAAAGCCAATGCGCCACAGTTTAACCAGCGGGCCGATAGCCAGATTAAAGGCGCTGTCACGCACCATACTGGCGGCTTTAGCGCACTTAATCAGCTGGTACACCGGACGGCTAACGGTAACGGGATGACGCCCGGCGGCATGGTTGATATCCATCACCTGCGACTGCGCGCGGTTAACGGTGAGCAGATCTTCGTAGCGTTTAATTAACTGAAATACGCGGGAGGCCAGCGCCTCATCGTGGGAATAGAGTTTGAGCAGGATGGGCGAGCCCATCAACACGGCGGAGTAGCTATAGACGCGGTTATCGGACATCGGGCTCTCCTTAGAAGGGATAAGCCGGGCGGCTAAGCCAGCCCGGCATCAGCAATTACCTATTATCCTCTGGCACGTTTCGCCGCCTGATGGCCCGCGAGGGTACCGAAGATGATGATATCCGCGACCGCGTTACCGCCGATGCGGTTACCGCCATGGATACCGCCAACCACTTCACCCGCGGCGTAGGCGCCGCGAATTGGCTGCTGCGCCACATTCAGCACTTCGCCATCGGTATTAATGGTCACGCCGCCCATAGTATGGTGCACCCCTGGGGCAATACGAATGGCGTGGAACGGGCCTTCGTTAATCGGCGCGCGCAGCGCGGTTGTGCGGCCAAACGCTTCATCGTGCTGTTTTTCCACCGCGCCGTTGTAGCATTCCAGGGTAGCGAGGAACGCATGGTAATCCATCCCCAGCTTCTCCGCCAGTTCACGCGGCGAGCTGGCGCTGGTGACGAAGCCTTTGGCGATATACTCGTCGGCGGCTTTGTTTTTCGCCCGCACATGCTCGTCGAAGACGATGTAAGCATAGTGTTCCGGCAGCGCGATAATCGCCGCAGACACTTTATCGCGGGTCTCCATCTCGTTGAAGAAGCGGTTCCCCTGCTGGTTAACGAGAATAGCGCCGCCGCCGCGAATCGATTCGGAAATCAGGTACGAGGTCTGCTGCTCGACGGTCGGGTGAATTTGAATTTCGCCCATGTCCACGGTGCCGGCGCCAATACGTTCCAGCAGCGCGATACCGCTACCGGTCGCCCCTTTATGGTTGGTGGTCACGAAGCCTTCGAGGTCAGGACGATATTTCACCACCATCGCGCTGTTGGCGCTGAAGCCGCCGGTCGCCACGATAATACTTTTGGCCTGCACTTCGATGACCTCTTGTTCATCGTTGATAAGACGCACGCCGCTCACTTCGTCGTGGCGCATCAGGATCTCTTCTACCGAGGTATCCAGCAGCACATCGATACCGCGTTTGGTGATATTACGCACCAGACCGCTAATCAGGTAGCCGCCAACCGCCGATCCGTCGCGCGGACGGTGGGTACGGTCGATACTCATCCCGCCGGTGGTGGTGATATCGTTAAGCATAATCCCACGGTCCGCCAGCCATTCAATGGCTTGCGGCGCGTTTTCAACGAAACGGCGCAGCAGCTGCGGGTTGTTTTTGTTGTGGCCGCCCTTCAGGGTTTCCTGATAGAACAACTCTTTACTGTCCTGAATACCTTTGACGCGCTGGAAGCGGGTTTCCGCGGCGTTCATCCCGGCGGAAGCTTTGATGGTGTTGCCGCCAATAGTCGGCATTTTTTCGACGATCAGCACGCTGGCGCCTTCGTCGTGGGCCTGAATCGCCGCAGCCAGACCGGCGCCACCGCTCCCCACCACCACAACGTCATAGCTTTTCGGCGCGGTATCGTTGCCGCCCTCTTCCGCGGCCAGCGCTTTGCTGGATTTCAGCATCGCTTTGGACACCGCTTTTTTCACCGCTTCGCTCTGGCTGGTCGCGCCGGAGATAGCATCGACGTGCGGCGTGTTGGCGGTCAGAATACGTTCGCGGATCTCTTCGAAGCTGGTGGTAAATTCAACGCTCTGTACTGGGCTTGCGGCCAGCTCGATATCCGCAATGCGATCGTTTTCGAGGCTGACGTTAATGACCAGTTCGTTGGCATCGTCCTGAACGGTTTCGACAAACATCCCCGGTTTAAATTTCGCGTCGCCCATGCTCATGTCGCGGATCATCGCTTCGACCAGCGAGAAACGCCACAGCGGTTCCGGAATGTGCAGCGCCTCGCGCTGGGTGCTGTCGATAAAGAGTTCCAGCTCTTCGCCGGCGGCGATACGTGAAGCCCAGTCCGGATAGGCGATGCAGGCGCGGCCGACGGCCATCAGGTCATAACCGTGATCGAGGCCCTGTTCGGCGTCGGCTGCGTTAACCACTCCGCCGACACCCATCACCGGCACCTGCGCCAGCGTTTCAGAACGCATGGCGCAGTATTTTTCAATCAGCGGCGTCGGATCGCAGGTATCAACGATAGACGGGCGCAGCGTCGCGCCAACTGAGAAATGCAGATAATCGACGCCGCGGGCGGCCAGTTTCTCCAACAGATACATGGTGTCGTCGAAGCGGATCCCCGGGACTTCCATCTCTTCCGGCGAGAAGCGATAGCCGATAATAAAGGCATCGTCAGCGTACTGACGGGCCATTTTATGCGTGATGTCCAGCACCGCCAGCGGGAATCTGGCGCGGTTATCGCGGCTGCCGCCCCACTGGTCGTCACGCTGGTTAGAGTTCGGCGAATAGAACTGCTGGATAAGATAGGTGTTGGCGCCGTGGATTTCGACACCGTCGAAACCGGCAAGAATCGCGCGGCGTACGCCGTCGCCAAATTTGGCGATCATGCCTTCGACTTCTTCACCACTGAGGGCGCGCGGCATAGCGGCGCCGTCGCGCGGCGCGGCAATGGCGCTCGGCGCCACCGGCTGGCGACCGCCAATCAATTGCGGGTCAACCATGCGACCGCCGTGGTAAATCTGCAAAATCGCTTTTGAGCCTTCCGCTTTAATCGCTTCGGCGATTTTCGCCAGCCCGGCGATTTTTTCATCGTTATCGATGCCGATAGCGCCCGGGAAGGCCAGACCATAATCATCAATAAAGCAGCATTCAACGATGATAGTCCCGATGCTGCCGGCGCGGGCGCGATAGTATTCAACGAGCTCGCTGGTGACGGTACCATCGAAATAACCGGTGCAGGTGGTCATTGGCGCCATTAGCAAACGGTTTTTCAGTTCAGTCCCATTCGGTAAAGTAAATGGCTGCAGAATTCGTTCGTTACTGGTCATATTAATACTCCAGATTTTAAATATTGAAATTCAGAATTGGGTGACGGAAATTTTATTGATTGTTTATTTTCATTCCTGTTGTCATGCCAATAATATAGCGTGTTTTTTAGTTACTAAATTAATTACGTTAGTTAAAAAACTATTTAATACCTGCAATAACAGCAATACCTCTATTGTATTATTAAATTTATATATCGCATTTACATAATACAAATGAATGATAACATTTCGGTCACTTTTGTTAACGCTAGAAAAACGCGCAAAACAAAAATAAAACACGTAATTTCAATAACTTAAATAATTAATTGCTTTAGCCATTTATTATTTTTTAAGCGTTCCCTTAACAATTGACGTTTCTTGCGGATAATAACCACATCATCATATGTGGTTATTGCCAAACGAAAAAAAAGATCCAGATCACCTGTTTTTTTTGATCTCGATCAATTGCAATGCAACGTGAAAGCGCAATATATAAATACCCAATGAATTTAATTTAACGCCGCGAAAAACGCGTTAAATAACCGTTTAAGCAATAAGCAATCTCGACCATTAATAATTAAAGAAACTTTCGCAACTAAAAAAAATCGAGCGTTGTAAGCGAAGACGGAACCGTATTTTCAACTACTAGCAGATACTCATTATGAAAGAGAAAAAGACAACCATACCGCCTGCCGGTGCCGCGTCTAACGCGGCGTATAAACGTCTGATCATGATGGCATTGCCCATTATCGTCGCCGTACTGCTGCTGTTCGTCCCGGTGCCTGACGGCTTACCGCCTTTCGCCTGGCACTATTTTGCTATCTTCGTTGGCGTCATCGTCGGCCTTATCTTCGAACCGCTGCCGGGCGCCGTTATCGGTATCACCGGGGTGGTGGTGATTGCTTTATGTAGCCAGTGGCTACTGTTCAGCCCGGAACAGATGGCGGCGCCAAGCTTTAAGCTGGCCGGCGCGTCATTTAAATGGGCGGTCAGCGGCTTTGGCAACTCTACCGTGTGGCTTATCTTCGGCGCGTTCATGTTCGCCGCCGGCTATGACAAAACCCAGTTCGGCCGCCGTCTGGCGCTGATTCTGGTAAAATATCTTGGCCGCCGCAGCCTGACGCTGGGCTACGCCATTACCTTCGCTGACCTGCTGCTGGCGCCGTTTACCCCGTCCAACACCGCACGTAGCGGCGGGACCATCTACCCGATTATCGCTAACCTGCCGCCGCTGTACGGTTCTAAACCTAACGATCCGAGCGCACGCCGTATTGGCTCTTATCTGATGTGGGTAGCCATTACCGCCGCCTGTATCACTAGTTCTATGTTCCTGTCGGCGCTGGCGCCGAACCTGCTGGCGCTGGCGCTGGTAAAAAGCATCGTTGGTATCAACATCTCCTGGGGGACCTGGTTTATCGCCTTCCTGCCGCTCGGTATCCTGTTGATTCTGGCCATGCCGCTGCTGGCGTACTGGTTCTATCCGCCAGAAGTAAAAATCAATAACGAAGTGCCGCTTTGGGCCGCTCGTGAACTGGAAAAACTGGGCAAACTGTCGCGCAATGAAATCCTGCTGCTGGTGTTTGTTTGCTTCGCGCTGATGATGTGGATCTTCGCCGCCGACTGGATTGAACCGGCGCTGGCTGCCCTGCTGGTTATCGTGCTGATGCTGTGGACCGGCGTGCTGTCCTGGAGCGATATAACCAACAACAAAGCGGCGTGGAATACCTTTGTCTGGTTCGCCACGCTGGTCGCGCTGGCTGACGGTCTCTCCTCCACTGGTTTCATCGCCTGGTTGGGTAAAGAAGGCGGCGCGCTGATGAGCGGTATTTCTCCGGGCGTTGCGACCATCGTCCTGCTGCTGGCGTTCTATCTGCTGCACTACCTGTTCGCCAGTACCACCGCGCACACTACCGCGCTGCTGCCGGCCATGCTGACCATCGCTTCGACTATCCCGGGAATGAATATGGAAGTCTTCGTCCTGCTGATGGTGACCTCGCTGGGCGTGATGGGCATCATCACCCCGTACGGTACCGGTCCGAGCCCGATTTACTACGGCAGCGGCTATCTGCCGACCAAAGACTACTGGCGCCTCGGCACCATCTTCGGCGCCATCTTCCTGGCCGCCCTGCTGCTGATTGGCTATCCGTGGATGTCCATGATGTTCTGATTCATAACCGCCGGGTCTTCCCCCGGCGGTTTTTATCTTTATGGAGTATGTGAATATGTCGACGAAACCCTTTGTTTATCAAGACCCGTTCCCGATGGCGCATGACGATACCGAATACTATTTGCTCAGCAAAGAGCACGTCTCCGTCGCCGAATTCGATGGTCAGGAAGTATTGAAAGTGGAACCACGGGCGTTAACCCTGCTGGCGCAACAGGCCTTCCACGATGCCGCTTTTATGCTGCGCGTCTCGCATCAGCAGCAGGTCGCGGCCATTCTGCTCGACCCGCAGGCCAGCGAAAACGACAAATACGTCGCGCTGCAGTTCCTGCGTAATTCCGAAATTGCCGCCAAAGGCGTGCTGCCAACCTGCCAGGATACCGGCACCGCCATCATCATGGGTAAAAAAGGCCAGTGCGTATGGACCGGCGGCGGCGATGAAGCCGCGCTGGCGCAGGGCGTCTATAACACCTATACCGAAGACAACCTGCGTTACTCGCAGAATGCGCCGCTGGATATGTATAAAGAGGTCAACACCGGCACCAACCTTCCGGCGCAGATCGATCTCTACAGCGTCGACGGCGATGAATATAAATTCCTGTGCATGGCGAAAGGCGGCGGTTCCGCCAACAAAACCTATCTGTACCAGGAAACCAAAGCGTTAATCACCCCGGCGAAGCTGAAAAACTATCTCGTCGAGAAGATGCGTACCCTCGGTACCGCGGCCTGCCCGCCCTACCACATCGCTTTTGTGATCGGCGGCACCTCGGCGGAAGCCACGCTGAAGACCGTTAAGCTGGCTTCCGCCCGCTACTATGACGACCTGCCGACCGCAGGCAACGAGCACGGTCAGGCCTTCCGCGATGTGCAGCTGGAGCAAGAGCTGCTGCAAGAAGCGCAAAATCTCGGTCTCGGCGCGCAGTTCGGCGGGAAATATTTCGCCCACGATATTCGCGTTATCCGTCTGCCGCGCCACGGCGCTTCGTGCCCGATCGGCATGGGCGTCTCCTGCTCCGCCGACCGCAATATCAAAGCTAAAATCAACCGCGACGGCATCTGGATTGAAAAACTGGAAAGCAACCCGGGGAAATACATTCCTGAACACCTGCGCCAGCAAGGCGAAGGCAATGTGGTTAGCATCAACCTGAACCAGCCGATGAGCGAAATCCTGGCACAGCTGTCGGCGCACCCGGTCTCCACGCGTCTGAGCCTTAACGGCACCATTATCGTAGCCCGCGACATTGCCCACGCGAAACTGAAAGAGCTTATCGATAACGGCGAAGCGCTGCCGCAGTACGTGAAAGATCACCCGATCTACTACGCCGGTCCGGCCAAAACGCCGGCTGGTTACGCCTCCGGCTCCCTGGGCCCGACCACCGCGGGACGTATGGATTCCTACGTCGATCTGCTGCAATCGCACGGCGCCAGCATGGTGATGCTGGCCAAAGGCAACCGCAGCCAGCAGGTGACCGACGCCTGCCATAAACACGGCGGCTTCTACCTCGGTAGCATTGGCGGCCCGGCGGCAGTCCTTGCCCAACAGAGCATTAAGAGCCTCGAGTGCGTGGCTTATCCGGAGCTGGGAATGGAAGCTATCTGGAAAATCGAAGTCGAAGATTTCCCGGCCTTTATTCTCGTTGATGATAAAGGTAACGATTTCTTCCAACAGATCCAAAATCAGCAGTGCGCCGGTTGTAAACAACACGGCTAATTCCCTCCACGCCCGGCGGCTCATCGTCGGGCGTATTCTCCCCCTTTACTCTTGAATTCACCCGACGCTGAACTATGCTCAATCCAGCAGCCGTTCAGAGTTTGACCAGCTGAAAAATAACAATAATTCCCCCTTTTCCGGTGTCGCATATGAACAGGATCCAGGCGTTATTAACGGCGTGTTTTCTGCTATGGCTGGCCTTTCCCGCTTTCGGCGGCAGAACCGCGTCAGCTGCCCACCGCTCGCGAGCAGGCGCGAACCGTCGCTATTTTCCATCAACCGATCGTCATGCTGCAGGCCACCTTCGGCCAGACCACGCCGGAAGAGCGGGTTCTGCGCATCCGCAATACGCTACGCGCCTTTACCGAGGCCGATATCAGCCAGCCGCTACAGGTGGTGCCTGTCACCCGCTACAACCAGCCGGGGCGGCTGTTCCTGATGAATGGCAAACCCATCATGTTACTCAGCCAGGCGGACCTCGATGAAGGCGACGATCTGACCCTCGATCAGGCGGCGCAGCGCGTTCTTGCCCGTATGGAAGCGCAGCGGACGTCGCTGCGCGAACAGTACAATACCCGCTATCTGCTGCTGGCGGCGCTAAAATCCGCCGCCGGCGCGTTGCTCCTCGCCCTGGCCTGCTATCTCGCTTTCCGTTCGTGGCGGCGAGTGAGGCGCTTTTTCCATCTGCGGATCCTCGAAAAGCGCAGCCTGATCCCGCATAACTGGCGGCGTTTTCTCGGCAACATTGAAAGCCGATTATACGCGCTGCTGGTCATACTGCTTGGGGTACTGGCGGGTTATGTTTGGCTGAGTTGGGTATTCAGCCTGTTTCCTTGGACCCGGGTATGGGGAGAGTCGCTCGGTGAGTGGTCGGTAGGGGTGATTCGCGATATTTCGCTGTCCATCGTGTCGGCGCTGCCGGGATTGATGATCGTACTGCTTATCTTTCTGATTACGTGGTTTATCATCCGCCTGCTGAAGGTGGTGTTGGATCAGGTCGCCGCCGGACGTCTGCAGATCCCCGGTCTGCATCCGGAAACCGTCGGCGCCACGCGAAAGCTTATCGCCGTGGTTATCTGGCTTTTTGCGCTCTCCGCCGCCTATCCTTTCCTGCCTGGCGCAAATTCTCTGGCCTTCAAGGGGATTAGCGTGTTCTTCGGTCTGATGTTGACGCTGGGCTCAGCGGGGGTGATGAATCACGCCATGAGCGGCCTGGTGCTGATTTATACCCGCGCGCTGCATAAAGGCGACTGGATCCGCATCGCCGATAACGAAGGCCAGGTCAGCGAGATCGGCATGCTGGCGACCAAAATCCTGACCCGCGAAAACTATATTGTCACCCTGCCGAACGCGGTGGTGGTCAGCGGTAAAATCACCAATCTCAGCGCCAGCGACCCGCAACAGGGAATCAACCTCACCACCGGCGTGACCATTGGTTACGACACGCCGTGGCGGCAGGTACAGGCGATGCTGGAACTGGCGGCCCACCGCGCCCAGGGAGTGGATCATCAGGTGGCGCCGGTGGTTCGCAAACTGGGATTGCTCGACTGGTATACGTCGTATGAACTGCAGGTGCGGCTGTTACCGGAAACGACGCTGCCGGAGGGGCGCAACGCGCTGCACAGCAGCATTATCGATGTATTTAACGAATTTGGCGTGCAGATTATGTCGCCCAATTTTGTCATGCAACCGAAAAGCGCGGTGGTGGTCGCCAAAGAGGATTGGTATACCGCCCCGGCGGTCGCGCCGCAGGAGCGCGACAGGTAACGTCGTCCCACGCCGACGCAGCGTCATCAGGCAATGCCGGATGGCGCTGCGCTTATCCGGCCTACAACTCAAAATCCCCGGTAGCGCTACCGCTTACCGGGGCTACAGCGCTGTGCGATTTAGTAGCCCGTACAAGGCGCAATGCGCCGCCCCGCTACGCCTGCGCGGCGTCAATCTCGGCAAACACCTGCTGCGCGAGGTGCAACGTGGCGTTTGCCGCCGGTAAGCCGCAGTACAGCGCCGAATGCATAATCAGCTCTTTCAGCTCATCACGGGTCACACCGTTATTAAAGGCGGCGCGCAGATGCATCTTAAGTTCCGCCTCGCGGTTCAGCGCAATCAGCATCGCAATAGTGATCATGCTGCGGGTATGGTGATCGAGCCCTGGACGGGTCCAGGTTTCTCCCCAGGCGTAACGGGTAATGAAATCCTGAAACTCCTCGTTCAGCGGCGTCAGATTCTGCAGAGTACGGTCAACGTGAGCATCGCCTAATACCTTGCGGCGAACCTCCATTCCCTGCTGATAACGTTGTTTATCTTCCATTTTGCTCCCCCAGCAAAAAGCCGTTCAGCGCGGCGTTAAAGGCAGCAGGCGCTTCAATGTTCGACAGATGCGACGCCTTCAACACCACCACCTGTGAAGTGGCGATCTGCTGATGCAGGAAGTTAGCGTCGGCGACAGTCGTGACAGGGTCACTTTCTCCGGCAATAATCAGCACCGGAATCGCAATTTGCCCGACCTCCCCCCGCAGGTCTGCCGCCGCCAGGGCTTCACAGCAGGCAGCGTAGCCTTCGGCGTCGCTATGAGTCAGTTGATGGCATAATGCCTCGACCACCTCCGGCGCGCGCTGGCGGAAAGCATCGCTGAACCAGCGATCCGCCGCCCCCGCGGCAACCACATCCATCCCTTCCTGACGTACCGCGCGGGCGCGAGAAAGCCAGCCCGACTGATCGCCGATCCGCGCCGCGGTATTGGCCACCGCCACCGCATAAAAACGTTCCGGCGCAAAGCGCGCCAGCCATAATCCCGTCAGCCCGCCCATCGAAATACCGCAAAACAGGGCTTTGTCGATATTAGGTGATCGAGCAGCGCAATCACATCTTCACCCAATTGCGCCAGGGTCACCTTGCCGTTTTTCGTCGTTTTACCATGGCCGTGGGTGTCATAACGCAGTACGCGAAAATTCGCCGTCAGGGCCTCCATTTGCGGCTGCCACATTGCGCGCGTGGTACCAAGCGAGTTCGACAGCACGATAACCGGCGCGCCTTCTGGCCCGTCGAGTTGATAATCAAGATTCATGACGTTGCTCCTGATAACGCGCCAGTACCTGGCGCACAAAGCGTTCGGCGCTACCGGTGGCCGTTGCCGGATCCAGTAGCGAGTTTAAACGTTCGCGGGAGAGAAACTGACTGACCAGCGGGTCAGCCGCCAGCAGATCGACAAGTAAACCGTGACTGTCCAGAGCCTGGCGGCACAGCGCTTCTACACGGTGATGCGCCTCGGCTTTGCCGATAAACTCCGCCAGCGCCAGGGTCACCGCTTCCGCCATAATCAGCCCGTGGGTAATATCAAGGTCGGCACGCATCTTATGCACGAAAACCTGCATCTCGCGCACCAGCATGTCAGTTTGCGCCAGCGCCCCGCCCACCAGCATAATCAGCTCCGGTAGCGTTTCCCATTCCGCCTGCCAGCCGCCGAGCGCGCGCTCATGCTGTTGGATTTGACCGGCGTAAAGGGTGGCGACCAGCCCCGGCGTGCGCTGCGCCGCGGTTAAAATCGCCGCGCAGGAGACCGGATTACGTTTGTGCGGCATGGTCGAGGAGCCCCCGCGCCCTTCCGCCAGCGGCTCGCCGACTTCCGCAACCTCGGTTTGCATCAGCAGCGAAAAATCATTGGCGAATTTTCCCAGAGTGCCGCAAACGCCAGCGAACCAGGCGCCGACTTCGAGGAAACGATCGCGCTGGCTATGCCATGGCGTATCCGGCAACTGCAGCTCGAGGGTTTGCGCTAATGCCTGCGCGACCTGCGGCGCCTGCTGTTTCAATGAATCAAGCGTACCAGCCGCGCCGCCAAACTGCAGCGCCAGCACCCGTGGGCGCATCTCAATCAACCGCTGCTGCCAGCGCAGCAGCGCATCCAGCGTCCCCGCCAGTTTAAGGCCAAAGGTGACCGGCAGCGCATGCTGCATCCAGGTGCGCCCCGGCATCACCGTATGCTGATAGCGCTGCGCCTGTTCGGCAAGCGCATCAATCAGGCTTTGTAGCAGGCTATCCGTCGCCGCCAGCGCGCCGCGCAGTTGCAAAACAAACCCGGTATCGATAGCGTCCTGGCTGGTGGCGCCCCAATGGACATAGCGCGCGGCGTCAGGATCCTGCGCTTTCACCCGCGCGGTCAGCTGTTTGACCAGCGGAATTGCCAGATTACCGGCGCTGGCCGCAGCCTGTCCCAGCGCGTCGAAATCAATAAGCGCATGCCGGCAGGCGTTGACTATCGGCGAGACTGCCGCCTTCGGCACCAGACCGCAGTCGGCCTGCGCCTGCGCCAGCGCGGCTTCGAAATCCAGCATGCCCTGTACCCGCTGCGCATCACTAAACCAGTCGGTTAGCGGACTGCTGCGCAACATGGGGGTCAACAAACTCATCGCAACTCCTTAAACGCGTTCAATAATCAGCGCAATCCCCTGGCCCACGCCGATACACATGGTGCACAGCGCATAGCGGCCGCCGGTACGCTTCAGCTGATATGCGGCGGTCATCGCCAGACGACCGCCGGAAGCGCCTAGCGGATGGCCCAGCGCGATGGCTCCGCCGTTGGGGTTAACGTGGGCGGCATCATCCGGCAGACCTAAATCACGGGTAACCGCCAGCGCCTGTGCGGCAAAAGCCTCATTCAATTCGATGACGTCCATCTGCGCCAGCGTCAGCCCGGTTTGCGCTAACACTTTGCGCACCGCCGGCGCCGGGCCGAAGCCCATAATTCGCGGCGCCACCCCTGCCGTCGCCACGCCGACAACCCGCGCCAGCGGCTGTAAATCATTCGCCGACATGGCCTGTTCACTGGCCAACAGCAGCGCGCAGGCGCCATCATTGACGCCGGAGGCGTTACCGGCGGTAACGCTGCCGTCGGCTCGGACCACGCCGCGCAGTTTAGCCAGCGCCTCCAGCGAGGTGCTGCGCGGGTGTTCATCGCGGCTGAAACACAGCGGTTCACCTTTGCGTTGCGGTACCGATACGGCGATCAGTTCATCGGCGAAACGCCCCGCTTCCTGCGCCGCAGCGGTACGCAACTGGCTACGAAGCGCAAAAGCATCCTGGTCGGCGCGAGAAATGGCAAACTCATCGGCGACGTTTTCCGCGGTTTCCGGCATCGAGTGCACGCCGTACAGCGCTTTCATCTGCGGGTTAATAAAACGCCAGCCAATGGTGGTATCTTCCATCTGCATCGAGCGGCTAAAGGCGCTCTCGGCTTTGCCCATCACAAACGGCGCGCGCGACATACTCTCCACCCCACCGGCGATCATCAGCTGGGTTTCGCCGCTTTTAATCGCCCGCGCCGCGACGCCGATCGCATCAAGGCTCGAGCCGCACAGGCGGTTAATCGTGCTGCCGGGAACGCTCTGCGGCAGGCCGGCCAGCAACAGCGCCATACGCGCCACGTTACGGTTATCTTCTCCGGCCTGGTTGGCGCAGCCGTAGATCACATCGTCAATTAGCGCCGGATCGAGACCCGGATTACGCTCCAGCAGCGCTTTCAGCGGCAGCGCCGCCAGATCGTCAGCGCGCAAACTCGATAATGCGCCGCCAAAACGGCCAAACGGCGTACGCACCGCATCACAGATAAATGCCTGATTCATCATAGGTTCCTCACGCGCTTTCCGCCAGTTGTTCAAAAGTCAGCGCCACCGGAGTGATGCGCTGTAGCTCTTCAAATGAGAGGCCGTTAAAGATTTCGCGTACCACCGGACCACGGTCGGTAATATCGATGACCGCCAGATCGGTATAGATACGGCTGACGCAGCCGACGCCGGTCAGCGGATAGCTGCACTGCTCGACCAGTTTGCATTCGCCATCGCGGGTCAGATGGTCCATCATTACAAACACCTGGCGGGCGCCGATAGCCAAATCCATCGCCCCTCCGACCGCCGGGATCGAATCCGGCGCGCCGGTGCTCCAGTTAGCGAGATCGCCGCTGGCGGAAACCTGATAGGCGCCCAGCACGCAGATATCGAGATGCCCGCCGCGCATCATGGCGAAGGAGTCGCCATGGTGGAAAAAACAGCCGCCCTGCAGCAGGGTGACATACTCTTTACCCGCGTTGATCAGCTCCGGGTCCTCTTCGCCGGGCTGCGGCTTCGGCCCCATTCCCAGTAGCCCGTTTTCACTGTGCAGGAACACCTCTTTATCGGCAGGTAGATAGTTGGCGATACGGGTCGGCAGGCCAATACCGAGGTTTACGTAAGCGCCTTCCGGAATATCGCGGGCGACGCGCTGGGCCATTTCGTCACGAGTCAGTTTTTGCATGTTCGGCTCCTCAGGCGCTTTGCGCGGCGGACAGATTTTCCAGCGAGAATACGCGCTGGACGAAAATCCCCGGGGTGATGATGTTTTCCGGGTCGAGTTCGCCAAGGGCGACCAGTTGCGAGACTTCAACAATGGTGGTTTTGGCGGCGGTCGCCATAATCGGGCCGAAGTTGCGCGCCGCTTTGCGGTAGACCAGGTTGCCCCAGCGGTCGCCCTGATGGGCTTTAATCAGCGCAAAATCGGCTTTAATTGGATATTCAAGCACGTAATGACGGCCGTCGATTTCCCGGGTTTCTTTGCCTTCCGCCAGCGGCGTGCCGTAGCCGGTAGGGGTAAAGACCGCGCCGAGACCTGCGCCAGCGGCCTGGATCCGCGCCGCCAGGTTGCCCTGCGGCACCAGTTCCAGCTCAACTTTGCCGCGGCGATAGAGGTCATCGAAAATTTGTGAATCTACCTGGCGCGGGAATGAGCAGATCATTTTGCGCACCCGCCCGGCTTTAAGCAGCGCCGCCAGCCCCACTTCGCCATTACCCGCGTTGTTATTAATAATGGTTAGGTCGCGGGCGCCCTGGTCAATCAGGGCGTCAATCAGATACGTCGGCTGCCCGGCGGGGCCAAATCCGCCGATCATGATGGTCGCGCCGTCGTGGATCCCGGCAATGGCCTTACTCAGCGTCGACACGCTTTTATCAATCATCAGGTCGCTCCTTAACGTGCGGTAATCGCACTTATATGCGTTGTTCGCACAAAATGTGACCTGCTTAACGATGCTGGTCAAGGGCGATAATCGAAATATGGTGCGATAATCGAACATCGTATATCTTTAGCGAAAGAATGTGATCGATGGCAAATACGGAG
>AGFS01002792.1_pt1 | contig 16917 bp, 14 predicted proteins | sample 305828 | NCBI WGS metagenome assembly AGFS01 (sample SAMN02954281, study PRJNA62041) | ant fungus garden metagenome | biome: terrestrial; feature: Atta colombica fungus garden; material: fungus garden; isolation source: Atta colombica fungus garden top | host: Atta colombica | place: Panama: Gamboa...
GAACCCGACCAAGCTGATCGAGGTGGTGCACATCGGGAAGCAGATGCTGATGACCCGCGGCTCGCTCACCACGTTCAGTATCGCCAACGACGTGGCGAAGTATTTCGCCATTATTCCGGCCGCGTTTGCCGCCACCTATCCGCAGCTCAACGCGCTGAACGTGATGCACCTGCACTCGCCGTCATCGGCCATCCTCAGCGCGGTGATCTTCAACGCCCTGATTATCGTCTTCCTGATCCCGCTGGCGCTGCGCGGGGTGAGCTATAAGCCGCTGACCGCCGCCGCCATGCTGCGCCGCAACCTGTGGATCTACGGCCTGGGCGGGCTGGTGGTGCCGTTTATTGGCATCAAGGTTATCGACGTGCTGTTGACCCTCTTCGGGCTGGTTTAAAAGGTGAATCAAATGACGATGTTACGTCCCGCTATACTTCTGTTTATTCTGCTCTCTCTGATCGCCGGCGGGCTGTACCCGCTGGTGACCACCGCGCTGGGCCAGTGGTGGTTCAAGGACCAGGCCAACGGCTCGCTGATTATGCAGGGCGGCGAAAACCGCGGCTCGCGCCTGATTGGGCAGAACTTCACCGACGCCCGCTACTTCCAGGGGCGCCCTTCCGCCACCGCGGAAAGCCCGTATAATCCAATGGCATCCGGCGGCAGTAACCTGGCGGGGAGCAACCCCGAGCTGGATAAGACCGTTGCCCAGCGCGTTGCCGCACTGCGTAGCGCAAACCCGCAGGCCAGCCGCGAGGTGCCCGTGGAGCTGGTGACCGCGTCGGCCAGCGGGCTGGACTACAGCCTGTCGCCGCAGGCCGTCGCGTGGCAAATTCCGCGCGTTGCCGCCGCCCGCGGGCTGACGGTGGAACAGGTAAGCCAGCAGGTGGCGGCGCACACGCAGAAGCCGCTGGTCAGCTTCCTCGGCGCGCCGGTGGTGAATATTGTTGAGCTGAATCTGGCGCTGGACGCGCTAAGGAAAAACTAAATGACCGACGAGCCTCTTCGTCCAGACCCGGACAGGCTGCTGGAACAGACGGCAGAAGCCCATCGCGGCAAGCTGAAAATTTTCTTCGGCGCCTGCGCGGGCGTCGGAAAAACCTTCGCCATGCTGACGGAAGCTCAGCGGCTGCGGGCGCAGGGGCTCGATATTCTCATCGGCGTGGTGGAAACCCACGGGCGCAAAGAGACGGCGGCGCTGCTCGCCGGGCTTGCCACGCAGCCCGCCCGCCGCATCAGCCATCGCGGCAGGCTGGTCACCGAGTTCGATCTGGACGCCGCCCTCGCCCGCCGCCCCGCCCTTATCCTGATGGACGAGCTGGCGCACAGCAACGCGCCGGGCTCGCGCCATCCGAAGCGCTGGCAGGATGTGGAGGAGCTGCTCGAGGCCGGAATCGACGTCTTCACCACGGTGAACGTTCAGCATCTCGAAAGCCTTAACGATATCGTCAGCGGCGTAACCGGCATTCAGGTGCGGGAAACCGTCCCCGACCCGTTCTTTGACGCCGCCGACGAGGTGGTGCTGGTTGACCTGCCGCCGGACGATCTGCGCCAGCGCCTGCACGAGGGCAAAGTCTATATTGCCGGCCAGGCCGAGCGCGCCATCGAGCATTTCTTTCGCAAAGGCAACCTGATCGCCCTGCGCGAGCTGGCCCTGCGCCGCACCGCCGACCGCGTGGACGACCAGATGCGCGCCTGGCGCGACCTGCAGGGACAGGAGCGCGTCTGGCACACGCGGGATGCCGTTCTGCTGTGCATCGGCCACGGCAGCGGCAATGAAAAGCTGATCCGCACCGCCGCGCGGCTGGCGGCGAAGTTTGGCAGCGTCTGGCACGCGGTGTACGTTGAAACGCCGCAGCTTCACGCCCTGCCGGAAAACCAGCGTCGCGCGATTTTGAGCTCGCTACGCCTGGCGCAGGAGCTGGGGGCCGAAACCGCGACCCTTTCCGATCCGCAGGAAGATAAGGCCATTCTGCGCTACGCCCGCGAGCACAACCTGGGCAAAATCGTCATTGGCCGCCGTCATCACCGCCGCTGGTTTAGCCGCGAATCTTTTGCCGACAGGCTGGCCCGCCGCGCGCCGGATCTCGATCTGGTGATCGTAGCGCTGGACGATAAGCCCACGCCCCTGCCGAGCCGCGCGCCGGACGCCCGCGCCTTCGGCGAAAAATGGCGTATTCAGATCCGCGGCTGCCTGGTCGCCGTGGCGCTGTGCACCCTTATTACCGTGATTGCCAGCCAGTGGCTGATCGCCTTCGACGCCGCGAACCTGGTGATGATCTACCTGCTGGGCGTGGTGGTCGTTGCCCTCTTTTACGGGCGCTGGCCGTCGGTGCTGGCCACCGTCATTAACGTCGTCAGCTTCGATCTCTTCTTTATTGCCCCGCGCGGGACGCTTGCCGTTTCGGACGTGCAGTACGTGCTGACCTTTGGCGTGATGCTGACCGTCGGGCTGGTGATCGGCAACCTGACCGCCGGGGTGCGCTACCAGGCGCGCATCGCCCGCTATCGCGAACAGCGCACGCGCCACCTGTACGAGATGTCCAAATCGCTGGCCGTTGGCCGCACGCCGCTGGATATCGTGCAGACCAGCGAGCAGTTTATCCGCTCGACCTTCCACGCCAGCAACCTGATTCTGCTCCCGGACGAGCGCGGCCAGCTGCGCCCGCTCACCTCCGCGACGGGCATGACGCCGTGGGATGAGGCCATCGCGCGCTGGAGCTTTGACAAGGGGCTTCCCGCCGGAGCCGGCACCGACACGCTGCCGGGGGTGCCGTATCAGATCCTGCCGCTGCGCAGCGCGGATAAAAATCAGGGGCTGGTGATCGTCGAGCCGTCTAACCTGCGCCAGCTGATGATCCCCGAGCAGCAGCGGCTGCTGGAGACCTTCACCCTGCTCGTCGCTAACGCCCTCGAGCGCCTGGCGCTGACCGCCAGCGAGGAGCAGGCCCGGCTGGCAAGCGAGCGCGAAAGCATCCGCAACTCGCTGCTGGCGGCGCTCTCCCACGATCTGCGCACCCCGCTGACGGTGCTGTTCGGCCAGTCTGAGATCCTGACGCTGGATCTGGCCGCCGAAGGCTCAAAGCACGCGATGCAGGCCAGCGAAATTCGCCAGCACGTGCTGAACACCACCCGCCTGGTGAACAACCTGCTGGATATGGCGCGCATTCAGTCGGGCGGCTTCAACCTGAAAAAAGAGTGGCTGACGCTGGAGGAAGTGGTTGGCAGCGCGCTGAAGATGCTCGAACCGGGGCTGGGCGGTCGGCATATTGCGCTGAACCTGCCGGAGCCGCTTACGCTTATCCACGTCGACGGCCCGCTGTTTGAGCGCGTGCTGATCAATCTGCTGGAAAACGCCGGTAAGTACGCGGGCGATAACGCGCAGATCGGCATCAACGCCACGGTGAAAGACCGGGCGCTGCGCCTCGAGGTCTGGGACTCGGGGCCGGGCATTCATGTTGGGCAGGAGCACGCCATTTTTGAGAAGTTCGCGCGCGGAAATAAAGAGTCCGCAATCCCCGGCGTTGGCCTCGGGCTGGCTATTTGTCAGGCGATTATCGACGTGCACGGGGGGACGATTTCAGCCGAGAACCGGCCCGAAGGCGGCGCGCGGTTTTGTGTTACACTTCCTCTGGAAGCCCCGCCAGAACTTGATGAATTACCCGAGGATATGTGATTAACGTCCTGATTGTTGAAGATGAACTCGCCATCAGCCGCTTTCTGCGCACCGCGCTGGAAGGCGACGGGCTGCGCGTTCACGAGGCGGGGACGCTGCAGCGCGGCCTGATTGAAGCCGCCACCCGCAAGCCGGACCTGGTGATCCTCGATCTGGGGCTGCCGGACGGCGACGGCATCGATTTTATCCGCGAAGTGCGCCAGTGGAGCCAGATGCCGATTCTGGTGCTCTCCGCCCGCACCGAAGAGACGGATAAAATCGCGGCGCTGGACGCCGGTGCGGACGATTACCTGATCAAACCGTTTGGCATCGGCGAGCTACAGGCGCGGCTCCGCGTGGCGCTGCGTCGCCACGGTACGGCGCCCGCTTCTGACCCGGTCTACACCTTTGGCGACGTCCGCGTTGACCTCGCCGCTCGCCGCATCCTTCGCGGCGAGGAAGAGATCCACCTCACCCCGATCGAGTTCCGCCTGCTGGCGGTTTTGCTCAATAACCACGGCAAGGTACTCACCCAGCGCCAGCTGTTAAGCCAGGTCTGGGGACCGAACGCCGTTGAACATAGTCACTATTTACGCATTTATATGGGCCACCTTCGCCAGAAGCTGGAAATTGACCCCGCGCGCCCCCGCCATTTATTAACTGAAACCGGTATCGGTTATCGTTTTATGCTCTGAATAACTATTCATCTTTATTTTAAGTTAAATCATCCCCAGCCTTCATGCATCCAGAAAATAACGCTTATTTTATTTTCCGCTTTATTTCTTCGGCTGTCGCACATTTTAAAAACACGACATTAACATCATAACAACAACACAGAACGTTGAACTGGGATATTCATTCAAAACGAATAATTATTTCTGTTTTGATCGGTTAACGGTGATCTTCTTCACAGTTAATCATCCTTTCCTGGATAAAATGACCGTGCTTTCAATCATGAAAGGAATATGAACATGGAAAATAACAATCGATTAATGCCCCACATAAGGCGGACGACGCATATCATGATGTTTGCCCACCGCAACTGCTTCGACTTTCATCTCTTTAACGCCCGGTAGTCCTTCGACCGCTGGCGCGCCCGTTCGCAGACAAACCTGAAACACCTTATTTTACAGGCTATTGCCTGTGAACCACTGCGCCCGTTCCCGCTGATTCAGACGCATCCGTAGCCGGACGGACTGAATTTTATTTCCAGAAAAGCAATGAGCTGATTTTTTATCAGCGGCCCCGCTTTGCTTTTTTTTCCGGTTAACTGTCGATTTCTTGATGAGCGGAAATCGAGGGACTTCTATTACCTAAAATAAAGAGATTAAGATGAAAAGTTTAAAAATCGCCGCCAGCCGCGCCTGCCCCGACTGTTTTACCACCCACCGGGAAATAGTCGACGTTAGCACCACGGATTATATTGACGTTGCCGCGGTCGTGCTGGCGATCAGTGATATTCAAAACGGCGTATTAGAAGAATTAGACGCAACGGGATTTACTATTCCGGTATTTATCGCCACCCACAAAGAGGAAATTGTTCCGGCGGACTGCCTGTCGCGGATCCACGGCGTATTTGAATCGTCTGATACCAGCAATCATTTTTACGGGCTTCAGCTGGAGGCCGCCGCGCAGAAGTACGAAACGCAGCTGCGCCCGCCGTTCTTCCGCGCGCTGGTCGATTACGTCCAGCAGGGCAACAGCGCCTTCGACTGCCCGGGGCATCAGGGCGGCCAGTTTTTCCGCCGCCATCCCGCCGGGAATCAGTTTGTTGATTTCTTTGGCGAGACGCTTTTCCGCGCCGATTTGTGCAACGCCGACGTGGCAATGGGCGACCTGCTGATCCACGAGGGCGCGCCGTGCATCGCCCAGCAGCATGCGGCAAAGGTCTTTAACGCGGATAAAACCTACTTCGTGCTGAACGGCACTTCCTCGTCAAACAAAGTGGTGCTGAACGCCCTGCTCACGCCCGGCGATCTGGTGCTGTTCGACCGTAACAACCACAAGTCTAACCATCACGGCGCGCTGCTGCAGGCGGGCGCGACGCCGGTGTATCTGGAAACCGCGCGCAACCCGTACGGCTTTATCGGCGGGATCGACGCGCACTGCTTTGAAGAGCGTTACCTGCGTGAACAGGTGGAGCACGTTGCGCCGAAACGCGCCCGCGACGCGCGCCCGTTCCGCCTGGCGGTGATCCAGCTTGGCACCTACGACGGCACCATCTATAACGCGCGCCAGGTGGTGGACAAGATTGGCCACCTTTGCGACTACATCCTGTTTGACTCCGCCTGGGTGGGCTACGAGCAGTTTATTCCGATGATGGCCGACTGTTCGCCGCTGCTGCTGGAGCTAAACGAAAACGACCCGGGCATTCTGGTGACCCAGTCGGTGCATAAACAGCAGGCGGGCTTTTCGCAGACCTCGCAAATCCACAAGAAGGACAGCCACATCAAAGGCCAGCCGCGCTACGTGCCGCACAAGCGGCTCAATAACGCCTTTATGATGCACGCCTCCACCAGCCCGTTCTATCCGCTGTTTGCCGCTCTCGATATTAACGCCCGCATGCATGAGGGCCAGAGCGGACGCAACATGTGGATGGACTGCGTGGTGACCGGCATCGAAGCGCGCAAGCTGATCCTCGAAAACTGCCGCTTTATCCGCCCGTTCGTGCCGGAAACGGTGGACGGACGCCCGTGGGAAAGCTGGGACACGGCGGAGATCGCCACCGACCTGCGCTTCTTCCACTTCGTGCCGGGCGAGCGCTGGCACGCCTTTGAGGGTTATGCCGAGCACCAGTATTTTATCGATCCGTGCAAGCTGCTGCTGACCACGCCGGGCATCAACGCCCGCACCGGTGACTATGAGGATTTCGGCGTGCCCGCCACCATTCTCGCCAACTTCCTGCGCGAGAACGGCATCGTGCCGGAGAAATGCGACCTTAACTCAATCCTGTTCCTGCTCACCCCTGCGGAAGACATGGGCAAACTGCAGCAGCTCGTGGCGCAGCTGGTGCGCTTCGAGAAGCTGCTGGAGAGCGACGCACCGCTGATCGACGTGCTGCCTTTTCTTTATAAACAGCATCCGGAACGCTACGCCGATTACACCCTGCGCCAGATTTGCCAGGAGATGCACGACCTGTATGCCCGCTATAACGTGAAGCAGCTGCAAAAAGAGATGTTCCGCCAGTCCCACTTCCCGCGCGTGATGATGAATCCGCAGGACGCCAACTACGCCTATCTGCGCGGTGAGGTCGAGCTGGTTTCCCTGCGCGACGCCGAGGGCCGCATCGCCGCCGAGGGCGCGCTTCCGTATCCACCGGGCGTGCTGTGCGTGGTGCCGGGGGAAGCCTGGGGCGGTTCGGTGCTGCGCTATTTCACCGCGCTGGAAGAAGGGATCAACCTGCTGCCGGGCTTTGCGCCTGAGCTACAGGGCGTGTACGTGGAGGAGTGCGACGGCCGCAAGCAGGTCCGCTGCTACGTCATCAAACAACCTGACGCCCGGCCCGCGCTGCTGAAAGGAGAGGCATTATGAGCAAGTCGAACAAGATGGGCGTGGTGCAGCTGACCATCCTCACCATGGTGAACATGATGGGTTCGGGGATTATCATGCTGCCCACCAAGCTTGCCGAAGTGGGCACCATTTCAATCATCTCCTGGCTGGTGACCGCGGTGGGCTCGATGGCGCTGGCGTGGGCCTTTGCGAAGTGCGGAATGTTCAGCCGCAAGTCCGGCGGGATGGGCGGCTACGCGGAGTACGCGTTCGGCAAATCCGGCAACTTTATGGCGAACTACACCTACGGCGTGTCGCTGCTTATTGCCAACGTGGCGATTGCCATTTCCGCCGTAGGCTACGGCACGGAGCTGTTTAGCGCGACGCTCAGCCCGGTGCAGATTGGGCTGGCGACCATCGGCGTGCTGTGGATTTGCACCATCGCCAACTTTGGCGGCGCGCGCATCACCGGGCAGCTCAGCAGCATTACCGTCTGGGGCGTGATTATTCCGGTGGTGGGGCTATGCATTATCGGCTGGTTCTGGTTTAGCCCGACGCTGTACGCCAACTCCTGGAACCCGCACCACGTGCCGTTCTTCACCGCGGTGGGCTCATCCATCGCCATGACGCTGTGGGCCTTCCTGGGGCTGGAGTCGGCGTGCGCGAACGCGGAAGTCGTTGAGAACCCGGAAAAGAACGTGCCGATTGCGGTGCTCGGCGGCACGCTGGGGGCGGCGGTGATCTATATCGTGTCCACCAACGTGATTGCCGGAATTGTGCCCAATATGGATCTGGCGAACTCCACGGCGCCGTTCGGGCTGGCCTTCGCGCAGATGTTCACGCCTGAGGTAGGGAAAGTGATTATGGGCCTGATGGTGATGTCGTGCTGCGGCTCGCTGCTCGGCTGGCAGTTCACCATCGCGCAGGTGTTCAAGTCATCCGCTGACGAGGGGTATTTCCCGAAAATTTTCTCCCGCGTGACGAAGGCCGATGCGCCGGTGCAGGGCATGCTGGCGATTGTCATCTTCCAGAGCGGCCTGTCGCTGATGACCATTAGCCCGTCGCTGAACAGCCAGTTCAACGTGCTGGTTAACCTGGCGGTGGTGACGAACATCATTCCGTATATTCTGTCGATGGCCGCGCTGGTGATTATTCAGAAAGTGGCGAAGGTCGATCCGGGCAAAGCGCGGGTGGCGAACGTGGTGGCGCTGGTGGGGGCTATTTACAGCTTCTATGCGCTCTACTCTTCCGGTGAAGAAGCGATGCTCTACGGCGCGATGGTAACCTTTATGGGCTGGACGCTGTACGGGCTGGTGTCGCCGCGGTTTGAGTTGACGAACAAACACAGTTAGGGAAAAGCAAAAACGGCAACCCAAGGGTTGCCGTTTTTAGTGTTTTCTCCCTCTCCCCGTGGGAGAGGGCCGGGGTGAGGGCACCAGCCCGCACCACACCATCACTTACGCGTTTTTCAGCACTTCGCTGACAATCTCTACCGCTTCTTTCTCAATCTGCTGACGATGTTCAGCGCCGAGGAAGCTCTCGCAATAGATTTTGTACGCATCTTCCGTACCGGATGGACGCGCGGCGAACCAGCCGTTCTCGGTCATCACCTTCAGACCACCGATAGACGCCCCGTTGCCCGGCGCGGCCGTCAGGCGCGCGGTGATGGGGTCACCCGCCAGCGTGCTTGCGCTGACCATCTCCGGAGAAAGCTTCGACAGAGCCGCTTTCTGCGCGGACGTGGCTGACGCCTGAATGCGGTTGTAGCTTGGCGCGCCGAAGCGTGCTGCCAGCTCGTTGTAGTGCTCCTGCGGGTTCTTGCCGGTGACGGCCGTGATTTCCGCCGCCAGCAGGCACATGATGATGCCGTCCTTATCGGTGGACCACGGCGTGCCGTCGAAGCGCAGGAAGGATGCGCCCGCGCTCTCTTCGCCGCCAAAGCCAAAGCTGCCGTCGTGCAGACCGTCAACAAACCACTTGAAGCCGACCGGCACTTCCACCAGCTTGCGGCCCAGTGCGTCAACCACGCGGTCGATCATCGCAGAAGAGACCAGCGTTTTACCGACGGCCACCTCTTTGCCCCACTGCGGACGGTGCTGGAACAGGTAGTTGATCGCAACGGCCAGGTAGTGGTTCGGGTTCATCAGGCCCGCCGGGGTCACGATGCCGTGGCGGTCGTAATCCGGATCGTTGGCAAACGCCAGGTCGAATTTGTCGCGCAGAGCCAGCAGGCCCGCCATCGCGCACTCGGAGGAGCAATCCATGCGGATCGCGCCGTCTTTATCCAGGTGCATAAAGCGGAAGGTCTGATCGACGTGATCGTTGACGATGGTCAGGTCCAGCTTGTAATGCTCGGCGATGCGCTTCCAGTATTCGATACCGGAGCCGCCGAGCGGGTCAACGCCCAGCTTCAGGCCCGCTTTCTGGATCGCCGCCATGTCGACGATATCCGCCAGCCCTTCCACGAACGGCTGCACCAGATCCTGCTCTTTCACATGGCCGGACGCCATGGCCGCATCCAGGGACATACGTTTCACGCCGTCAAGATCGGCTGCAAGCAGCGCGTTCGCGCGGTCTTCCATCACTTTGGTGACGTTGGTGTCCGCAGGGCCGCCGTTCGGCGGGTTGTATTTGATCCCCCCGTCATCCGGCGGGTTGTGGGATGGCGTAATAACGATGCCGTCAGCCAGCGGGCCACCCTTTTTGTTGTGCACGAGAATGGCGTTAGAGACCGCCGGAGTTGGCGTGAAGCCGTTATTCTCCTGAACAATGACATCGACGCCGTTCGCGGCCAGCACTTCCAGCACCGAAATGAACGCCGGTTCAGACAGGGCGTGAGTATCTTTCCCGACGTAGCACGGACCGGTGACGCCGTTTTTGGCGCGCTCTTCCGCGATGGCCTGGGCAATGGCCAGAATGTGCGGCTCGTTAAAGCTGTGGCGCGCCGCGCTGCCGCGGTGGCCAGATGTACCAAACTTCACTGCGTGTTCTGCGTTGCCGACGACCGGTTTCAGCACGTAGTACTGTGCGGTCAGCTGAGCGACGTTAATCAAATCGCTTTGTTGTGCAGGTTGGCCTGCACGGCTGTGATTTGCCATTGCCTGGTCCTTCTGATGCAAGGGTTAAATTGTACCGCAAACCTTCTCAATCAATTCCGCAGGGAACTGCATGGACTGCATGATGTGTTCAATCATGCTGCACTTGCGGCCCGTATTGGTATTGGTGATGACCCAGTAAGGTGTTCCCGGGACATGTTTAGGTTTGGTTTGATTGCCGTTTTGCAGCAGCGTCTGCTCGTCGCCGGCGAAGTACACGCGGGTACGACCGTGGAGCGATTCGGTCGCTTCAGCAAACGCTTTGTTATCCAGTGAGTAGAGTGTAGACAGCACCAGCATAAAGCGGTTAACCGCTTTTTTCTGTTCCGCATATTCGTCGGACAGCAGCAGCTCGCGCACCGCGCGGACTTTGTCTTTTACTGGCGTGGCGACAGGTTTTGCTGAGGCAGTCACGCTCGGCTGAGGCGCGGCCTCTTTTGGCGCGGACGTTGCGGGCTGTGCGGCGGCGGAAATTTTAAGCATACGCCGTAAAATGTCTGACGCGCTCTCCCCGATATGCCGCGTTTGGCTGGCGATATACTGATAGAGTTCGTCATCAACTTCGATTGTTTTCATCTTAATCCAGTGCGATATCTTATCTGAATACAAGTCGTTGGGATTATAGGAGCAAATCCCAACAGCGGATAGCGTCAAACCAGGTTGGCGGCAAAAGTCGGAATAAACTGGATCCTTGCAGCCGGGCGGCAGAATGGTGAACATGATACCCTAACCTGACATACGTAAAAAAAGAACTTTGCCATGAAATTGAATACCCGAGCGCAATCTGCACAATCGCCGAACAATAATTCCCCCATTGTCCTGGTTCACGGGCTTTTTGGCAGCCTCGATAACCTGGGCGTGCTGGCCCGCGATCTGGTGGCCAATCGTGATATTTTGCAGGTCGATATGCGCAACCACGGCCTCTCCGGGCGCTCGGAGGAGATGACCTACGCGGCGATGGCGCAGGATCTGCTCGACACGCTGGATGCGCATGGCCTGGAAAAAGCCACACTCATCGGGCATTCCATGGGCGGCAAAGCGGTGATGGCGCTGACCGCCCTCGCCCCCGAGCGAATTAGCGGTCTGGTGGTGATCGACGTGGCGCCCGTGGATTACGACGTTCGCCGCCACGACGAGATTTTTGCCGCCATCAATGCGGTGACCGAGGCGGGCGTTTCTACTCGCCAGCAGGCTGCCGCCGTGATGCGCGAACACCTTGATGAAGAAGGCGTGGTGCAGTTTCTGCTGAAATCGTTTGTTGACGGGCAATGGCGCTTTAACGTGCCGGTGCTATGGAATCAATATGACGAGATTGTCGGCTGGAAAACGGTCCCCGCCTGGCCGCACCCGACCCTCTTTATCCGCGGCGGTAACTCGCCTTATGTCACCGACGCCTACCGCGACGCGCTGCTGGCGCAATTTCCTCAGGCGCGCGCCCACGTGATCGCCGGTGCCGGGCACTGGGTACACGCGGAAAAACCGGACGCCGTGCTGCGCGCCATTCATCGCTATCTCTCTGACACAGCGAATTGATTAAAAACCCAGCGACTGGATGACTGCGGGCTTCCAGTCGTTGGCGTGTGGTTTTCGCTGATGTATGATGGCGCGCTTATCGCCCGGGCATTAGCAGGGCGGCGTGTTTCCCCCGAAGTCTCAGAATCATGGCCAAAGAACAAACGGACCGTACGACACTAGATCTGTTCGCGAATGAGCGTCGACCGGGACGACCGAAAACGAATCCGCTCTCACGTGATGAACAGCTGCGTATTAATAAACGCAACCAGCTTAAACGCGATAAAAATCGTGGGCTTAAGCGTGTCGAACTGAAGCTCAATGCTGATGCGGTTGATGCGCTTAACGAGCTGGCTGAGGCTCGCAACATTAGCCGCAGCGAGCTGATTGAAGAGATGTTGATCGCCCAGCTCGGGACGCTCCGCGCGAAAGCATAAGTCTGAAAATTCCCCAAAATCCTCTTTTCATGTAGCACAGAGTGCAGTCCTGCGCGATTGCGGTTTCCGCAGGGTTGCGTGTTCTGCTATTATTGCCCTTATCCGTGGACAATTTGCGCCACCATACTATTAAGTTTCAAGAGGTTATTTTACTCATGGCAATCATCGGCATTTTCTTCGGCAGTGACACCGGCAATACCGAAAACATCGCAAAAAACATTCAGAAACAGCTCGGTAAAGACATTGCCGATGTGCACGACATCGCCAAGAGCAGCAAAGAAGATCTCGAAGGCTATGACATCCTGCTGCTGGGCATCCCGACCTGGTACTACGGCGAAGCGCAGTGCGACTGGGATGACTTCTTCCCTACGCTTGAAGAAGTGGACTTCAACGGCAAGCTGGTCGCCCTGTTCGGCTGTGGCGATCAGGAAGACTACGCGGAATATTTCTGCGATGCGCTGGGCACTATCCGCGACATCATCGAGCCGCGCGGCGCGGCGATTGTCGGCCACTGGCCAACCGCGGGCTATCATTTTGAAGCCTCTAAAGGCCTGGCGGATGACGATCACTTTGTAGGCCTGGCCATTGACGAAGACCGTCAGCCAGAACTGACCGCCGAACGCGTTGAAAAATGGGTGAAGCAGGTTCGTGAAGAGCTGAACCTGGACGACATCCTCAACGCCTGATATCCCTGCGGCGCAACTTCGGTTGCGCCCGTTGTTCAGGTCAAACCGATTAAATTAATTGCTACAAACTTTTAACTTTTTCGTCCAGACCTGTACAATATCCCCCTGGTAAAACGTGGGCTCCATCGGACAAGTTTGTTGGTGATACCCCATTTTTATAAGCATACTTTGCTTGAGACTTGCAGTTTTCATTTAGGCGTGGCAGTTCTATAATGAGACGCATTATCCCAAGTGCATTCTCTCTCACTTGTTCTTTTGAAGTGAATCGTTTAGCAACAGGACAGATTCCGCATGACCGACAACAATACCGCATTAAAGAAGGCTGGCCTGAAAGTTACGCTTCCTCGGTTAAAAATCCTTGAAGTGCTTCAGGGGCCAGATAATCACCATGTCAGTGCGGAAGACCTTTATAAGCGTCTCATCGACATGGGCGAAGAAATTGGCCTGGCAACCGTCTATCGCGTGTTGAACCAGTTTGATGACGCGGGCATTGTTACCCGTCATAACTTTGAAGGCGGTAAATCTGTTTTCGAACTGACTCAGCAACACCACCACGATCACCTGATCTGCCTCGACTGCGGCAAGGTGATTGAATTTAGCGATGATTCCATCGAATCACGCCAGCGTGAAATCGCAGCGCGTCACGGTATCCGCCTGACTAACCACAGCCTGTACCTGTATGGTCACTGCGCTGAAGGCGATTGCCGCGAGAACGACCGCGCGCACGACGCCAAGTAATCCCTTTCATACTCTGAGCCAGCCGCAAGGTTGGCTTTTTTTTGCCAAAAAAAGCCCGGTGGCGCAGCGCCACCGGGCGTAAAAAACATCGCATTAGTTATTGTTGCTGCGAATTTCCTGCCAGATCTTATCGCAGCGCTTCGCCACTTCCTGATCGTTACCGGTTTTACGCGCCTGAATGCAGGCTTGATAATCCATCACCCGGACGTTCTCCTGCGTGGCGAACTGCTCGTGCGCCTTCTCTTTTTTCAGCACGTTCAGCACGCTTTGACAGGCCTCGATTTTTTCTGGCGAGCCTTGCGCGGTATTGATACAGGCGCTGTACGCCTCTTTCAGCCGCGAATCTTCTTTCGGCCCCGGTGAGGTTGCGCAGGCCGCAAGCCCGGCGGTCATCACCGCGACAAGTACGATTTTCTTAAACATAGCCGTCTCCATTTCGGCGAGCCTTAGCCCGCCAGAGCGTTTATCAGAAGATAGTGAATGGGGCGATAACAATGAACTTCACGTCGCGCTCATCCTGGAAGATGTTGCCGTAACCGCCGCCCCAGCTCGGGATATCGGAGTGGTTGTCGTACTGGGTGAAGTGCAGTTTGAACATGGTGCCTTTCGCGCGGCCGTCCTGGACGGTGTACATCGCATCCAGGCTGTACGCAGACTCTTTGATTTTGTTGGACGCGTAGTCTTCACGCTGGCCCGCGGCGTTGATAAACCAGTCGGCCGGTTTTGCATCCCAGGCGTAAACGTAGGACGCGCCGACGGCCCAGCCCGCCAGATCCCAGTTTTTGAGGTCATACATCGCCCCGAAGAACACCGCCTTTTCACCGTTGGCGTTAAAGTCTGAGCGGTTATCCCACCAGATATCGAGACGACCGTTTGAGGAAGCGTAGGTTGGCGTCATGCGCTGCAGGAAGTAACCCTGCTGCCCTTCCGCCTTCACCCACGTCCCTTCCAGGCGCAAATCCACCACCTCGGCCACCTTGTAGCCGAAGGTCAGCGCCTGCAGCCAGGCGGTGCCATCGTAGATATCGTTGATAGTATTGTTGTCGGCCTTATCGCGCGCGCCGTAGAACTGATAGCTGGTTGAAAGCGGGGAGCCCGCGACGTCAAACTTGTAGCTGGCTTTGGCAAAGTATTGATCGACAAAGCCCTCTGCCTGACCGAATGCGGCTTCAAGCACCAGGTCATTCTTGAAATCGTATTTGGCACCGAGGGAGTGCAGGTAATCGACCTTAGTCTTGCGGTCGTTCTGGTAGAACTTGTCCATCTCAATGTGCCACGGCGCTTTGTACTCGTTGGTCCACATGTAGGAGAAGCTCAACGCCCCCGCATCGCCGTAGTCAAAGTTCGCCCCGGCTTCCGCCCCCTGGTATGTGCCAGGCATAAAGCTCCAGTGCGGGGCTAACAGCGTTTGGCCGGTTGGTTGAATGTAGCCCGCGCGAGCCCAAGCCGGGCCGTATTTAAATTTTGCCGCCGCTTTATACAGGCTAATACCGCTTTTATCGCCGGAATAGTCTTCGTCGTAGGCTTTATTGCTGGAGGAGAAGGCAATTTCGTTCGGGTGGCCGCTGTCGCCGTTTTCCGCCATTTCAATCGCGGTGAATGCAGCGATATCCAGACCGAACATGTCTGCCGCATAGCCCGACTGGAAATCGAGGTTGGCGTTCCAGGTTGAGTGGGAGAGGTTTGTTTTGTACTTATCTTCAGCGACGTCTTTACGGTCACGTTCACGCTGCCAGTAATAGATGCCCCCGGTGAGGGTCGAATCATCGATAAAACCTGCTGCTTTAGCTTCTGGAGTAACGACTAACCCCGACATTGCTGTCACACCGGCAATAGCCAGCGCCAGCGCACTACGTTTGCCACTGAACGTACGCATAGATTATTCCTCTTTGACGAATTAAAGCGCCTAAAACGGCGAAAATATAAAAGACCTAATGGTCAGGGGTAGTTAGAAATACCCTCGAATTAACTACCGTCTTTAGGGTATTTTTCGCGACGCGAATTATCAATGCTTTTTAGAGGGCAAAACTCAGGATTATGACGAAGTGCACATAATTAGTAGTGCTTTGTAACATTTGAGCAGAAGTGAGGTTTTACAAGGGCTAACGGTGATTTTCACGGGGAAGCGCACGGAATTTACGCTTATTTTTTAGCTTTTCGAGCAGGAGTAAATATTAAAACTTTTTTTAAATAAAATAAGTAGCACCACATTGACCAGGATTTAACGAGAAGCATATTAAGCCACATCGATAATGGCCTGATCGTTAAATAAAAAAACGCCGCTATTAGCGGCGTTTGTTTCTCATTGACCAGCGTGGCGCTATTATTCGCCCACTTTAGCCCAGGTATCGCGTAGCCCGACGGTGCGGTTGAACACCGGTTTTTCAGCGGTGCTGTAGCGGCTGTCGAGGCAGAAGTACCCTTCACGCTCGAACTGGAATGCTTTGCCCGCTTCAGCCGCTTTCAATGACGGCTCGGCATAGCCCTGCTTGATCACCAGCGACTCAGGGTTGATGACGGACAGGAAGTCTTCAGCCGCACCCGGGTTAGGCACGCTGAACAGGCGATCGTACAGGCGAATCTCGACCGGCAGCGCGTGGGCAGCGCTCACCCAGTGGATCACGCCTTTCACCTTGCGGCCGTCAGCCGGATCTTTACTCAGCGTGTCGGCGTCGTAGGAGCAGAAAATGGTGGTGATGTTGCCTTCGGCATCTTTCTCCACGCGCTCGGCCTTGATCACGTAGGCGTTACGCAGGCGAACCTCTTTGCCCAGCACCAGACGCTTGTACTGCTTGTTCGCTTCTTCACGGAAGTCGGCGCGATCGATCCAGATGTCACCGCTGAACGGCACGTCGCGGGTTCCCATCTCCGGCTTGCTCGGATGGTTCGGCATCGCCACCATTTCGCTTTCGCCCTGCGGGTAGTTTTCGATCACCAGCTTAACCGGGTCGATAACGGCCATCGCGCGCGGGGCGTTTTCGTTCAGGTCTTCGCGGATGCAGGATTCCAGAGAGGCAATCTCAATGGTGTTGTCCTGCTTGGTGACGCCGATGCGTTTGCAGAACTCGCGAATAGAGGCGGAGGTGTAGCCGCGACGGCGCAGGCCAGAAATGGTCGGCATACGCGGATCGTCCCAGCCCTCAACGTGCTTGTCGGTGACCAGCAGGTTCAGCTTACGCTTGGACATCACGGTGTATTCCAGATTCAGACGAGAGAACTCGTACTGACGCGGATGCACAGGAATGGTGATGTTATCCAGTACCCAGTCGTACAGGCGACGGTTGTCCTGGAACTCCAGCGTACACAGCGAGTGC
>AGFS01131359.1_pt1 | contig 16698 bp, 7 predicted proteins | sample 305828 | NCBI WGS metagenome assembly AGFS01 (sample SAMN02954281, study PRJNA62041) | ant fungus garden metagenome | biome: terrestrial; feature: Atta colombica fungus garden; material: fungus garden; isolation source: Atta colombica fungus garden top | host: Atta colombica | place: Panama: Gamboa ...
TTCTGCGTCACATACGCCTATCCAGCTCATCGCGATCCTCCAGGCTTTTGTTTCATATATGAAACTCTGTTTCTTATTTAATACGGTCAATATAAAAGCGATGAATGTTTCGTCAAGCGCCGATGTGACGATTTTGTTAAATAGATGCTATTTAATGAGCTAACTGTGCAAACGATCACGAAAAAATGCAGCGATATGAAATTTTCATTATTCAGGCGTGAATGAATACGTTTTTATAATGTCACTGTGATGTGATAAAACGCAGTTGACTTCTTTTCTTTTTATTCATTAAAAACTATTAATGTGCGCGGATAAGGTGTTTCACAGGTGAAACTAAATTCACTTTTATGTCTATAAAACAACGAGTTTCACCTGTGAACCATTTTAGATGGGTGACAATCACTTCCCTGAAAATAAAATGCTTCTACTCGGTTTTGGAAAATACAATGAGGGCATTACGGCAAGGCAAGACTGCGCTGCCGTGACGTATTATTATTTCCGTACCGGCAGGGTAAATATCGCTTTAATGATTATTAACCGGGGATTTGCCGAACATCTTCAGCCAAATGATACGAAAATGTTAACAAACGCTTAGTTTTGGATGGGGTTTTGATGCGGATTGGATCGATGGTTATTCCGCCGCTGGCGGAAGGGAGGCGCTGCTGCGCATGCATCGCGCAGCAGCACCTGACGCGTAGGCTTATTCGCCTTTTTTCGCCGCCTGGATGTACAGCATCTCCAGCGCCAGGGTCGCCGCCGCCAGCGCGGTGATCTCGGACTGGTCGTAAGCCGGAGCCACCTCAACAACGTCCATGCCGACGATGTTCAGATCTTTGAGGCCGCGCACCAGCTTGATCGCGCGGTCGGAGGTCAGGCCGCCGATCACCGGCGTGCCGGTCCCTGGTGCAAAGGCCGGGTCCAGGCAGTCAATGTCGAAGGTCAGGTAAACCGGCATATCGCCCACGATCTGCTTCACCTGCGCAATGATGTCGTCCACGCCGCGGTCGTTCACCTGGCAGGCGTCCAGCACGGTGAAGCCATTGTCTTTGTCGAACTCGGTACGGATGCCGATCTGTACCGAGTGATTTGGATCGATCAGGCCTTCTTTTGGCGCGGTGAAGAACATGGTGCCGTGGTCAAACTCGCAGCCGTTGGCGTAGGTATCGGTATGGGCATCAAAATGCACCAGCGCCATCTTGCCGAAATGCTTCGCGTGGGCGCGCAGCAGCGGCAGAGTGACGAAGTGGTCGCCGCCGAAGGAGAGCATCCGCTTCCCGGCCGCCAGCAGCTTCTCCGCGTGCGCCTGCAGCTTTTCACTCATTTCACGCGCGTCGCCGAAGGCGTACACCAGGTCACCGCAGTCCACCACGTTCAGGCGCTCGCGCATGTCGAAGTTCCACGGGAAGCGGTTATGCTCCCACGCCAGGTTGGTTGACACCTGACGGATGGCCGCAGGCCCGTGGCGCCCGCCGGCACGACCCGAGGTCGCCATATCAAACGGCACGCCGGTGATGACCCAGTCAGCGTCGCTGTCGTACGGCTGGAAGTTCATCGGAAGGCGTAAAAAACCAAACGCGTTAGATACCAGAGAGTTGTCGTACTGATGACCTAAAGTGCTCATGTCCTGACCTCATGTAGAGTCGATACGGTATAAAAGATGAAAAAAAATCCCCTCCGCGTCGTTAAACCCGACGAGGAAGGGATTGATGTCCTTACTGCTTTGAGTCTAATGCTAGCGCCTGAGGCCTTAAGATTCAAGTTAACACTCATCGTGATAAATCAACTCTGAATTCCTACTAATGCACAGACAAGCATTCGCACCAGGAATATTATTTACACCAAATATCAATTCATAAAAAATCGAGGCGAACGATGTACTATATATAGGAATTTGCTCACAATTAAAAAATTAATCCATAATTTAATTAAATATAACGACTCGAAATTAAGAATATATTTAGGGCTGTCTGATAGCAGCAAGGGTTATTAAATCTATACAATCCATATCCCAAAAATATTATATGGATATTGTTATGAAAAAGTTGTCTAAATTTGTATTACTGACCGTTTTATCCACTATTGGCACCGCAGCCGCGGCGGAAGACGGCACCATTACCTTTGACGGCACCATCAGCGATGCGACCTGTACTATTACCGGTGGCGATGCATCAGGCGAGTCTGCTTCTCCTGACTTTACCGTACACCTGCCTTCTATTAGCACAACTGCTCTGCAAACGGACGGCCAGCGCGCGGGCGATACGCCATTCTTCATCAAATTAAGCGGCGCTAACTGCACCAATGGGAAAATTGCCAGCGTGTTCTTCGAACTGGCACAAAGCACCAACATTAACGCCGTCACCGGTAACCTGAAAAACTCCGTAGCCAAAACGTCCGGCGGCGCAGACAAAGTGGAAATCGGTTTACTGGATTCTACAAAAGCCATTCTGAACCTGAATACCGCTAACAATAACGCGAAAACCGTTACCGTTTCCGGTAATACCGCGAAATTTGACTACTGGGCACAGTACGTAGCCACCGGCGGTGCAGCTACCGCAGGTAAAGTGACGACTGACGTCGTGTACTCCATTAAATACCAGTAATAGTGCGTAGCCGTTTTACCCACTAATTTTCTCCTAAAGGATTAGGCCAGATGTTAAAAAGTTTAGTTAAATCTTCTGTTCTCATTATCACTCTGGCCTTTTCCTTCACGGCCAGTGCGACCATTCAAATTTTAACCACCCGCGTTGCCTTCAACGCCGGGGAAAAAGAACAAACGTTACGCATTAATAATATTGGCAAAACGCCTGAACTGGTCCAGGTCTGGCTTTCCAGCACCGATAAGTCCGACGGCGTGGCCAAAGAGCAACTCCCTTTCTTTATTAACCCACCTGCAGCCAGAATCAACGCGCAAAAGGGTAAAGTATTCCGTATTTTCCAGACGGATGAAGCGGTGTCGAAATACCCTAAAGATCGCGAAACCGTGCTGTGGCTAAACGTGCTGGATATTCCACCGGAAGCGCCAGAAGATGCCGATAAAAACCAGCTCACCATGGCATTCAGGACGCTGATTAAATTCTTCTATCGCCCTGTAGGACTGAAAGGCAATCCTATGGAAGCGGCGGATAAGTTAACCTGGGAGCTGAGGAAAACGGCTAAGGGTTATGACGTCGTTGGCACCAACAAATCCCCTTTCCACGTGAGCATGACGAACGTTTGGCTGACCGATGCGCAGGGTAAAGACGTGATGATTGACGGCCAAATGATTGCGCCTTACAGCACGCTCATCTATCACTTCCCGCAGGTTAATGCCGTTCAGGGTAAAGGTATATTTAAATACAATTATATTACCGATCTCGGTGCTTATATCAAACGAACCTATAACTTCTAATAATAAAGATATACACCAGGACGGTTGCATGTCGATGTTGTTTAAAACTAATAATAATCTGCTGTCAATCAGCAGTTTAGTCATTTCTATTACTCTGGCTTCACCGACTGCGCAGGCAGAAAACACGAATAAACCCATCAGTTTTTCACATGGGTTTATGAAATATTATGATAGCGGTATCGATCTCTCGCAGTATGACGGTGCCGCAAGAGTACAGCCGGGGAATTATAAGCTTGAGGTTTACAGTAACCTCAAGCGCATTGATACCTGGCCGTTAACCTTTATCGCGGCGGACAATCAGCAGGGCTTTAATGTTTGCATGAAGCCGGAAATGATCGTCCGCTTTGACGTCGACATTTCGAAGCTGCCGCCAGACTGGAAACAAAATGAGTGCATTATTCTGCCCGAGCTCATTAACGGCGCGACGGTAGAGTACGATCAGGATGAAGAGCAGCTCAAGGTGACCATCCCGCAGGTGATGCTGCTTAACACGCCTGACGGTTACGTCAGCCCTGAGCTGTGGGATGAAGGCGTGCCGGCGCTGATGTCCTCCTATACGCTGAGCGCCACCAGCTCGCGGTATCGCCCGACGCAGGACAACTCGCACTACATCTACAGCAACGTGCACAACACGCTCTCACTCGGCGCCTGGCGTTTTACGACCTATGACAGCCTGTCATCGGGCAGCGATACGGATAACTCCGGCATACAGCACATTCAGGCCTATGCCGAAAGAGCCATTGCCCCCATCCAGTCACAGATTGTGCTGGGCGATCTCAATACCACCGGTGATTTCTTCGACACGACCGCCCTGCGCGGCGTTCGTCTGGCAACGGACGATCGCATGCTGCCAGACTCGGTGCGTAACTACGCGCCGGTGGTGCGCGGCATTGCCAACAGCAACGCCACGGTAACCATCAAGCAGGGCGGCAACACCATCTATGAAAAGGTCGTGCCGCCGGGTGAATTTGCGATAAGCGATCTCTACGCCACCGGCTATAACGGCGATCTTGAGGTTACGGTTAAAGAAACGAACGGCAAAGAGTCGAAGTTTGTTGTTCCTTACTCCAGCGTGCCGCAGCTGCTGCGCGAAGGCTATTACCGCTACTCCGTCGCCACCGGCGAGATCCGTGACACCTGGCTGCGAGAAGATCCGAAAGCCATTGAGGGCACGCTCCAGTACGGCTTGTTTAACAACCTCACCGGGTATGTCGGCGGACAAAGCGCCTTCGAAGGTGACTACGCGTCGCTGATGACCGGCTTTGCCGTCAACACCTCGCTGGGGGCGTTAGGCATCGACGTCACCCGCTCGTTTACCCACTTTGAAGGCCAGCCTGATAAAGGGGACTGCGGTACGTTTTGCGACATGAGCCTGCGCATCAGCCTGGCCAAAGCCCTGCCGAACACGGGTACCAACTTCAGCCTGATTGGCTATCGCTACTCAAGCTCGAACTACTACTCCCTGAACGATGCCGTTAGCCTCAAGCGCGCGCTGGAATCCGGCGAGGAGGATTACTTACCGCAGCGCTATCGCGAGCGCCTGGAAGCCAATATCAACCAGATGCTGCCCGCAGGCTGGGGGAGTTTCTACCTCAGCGGGTTCGTGGGTAACGTCTGGAATGACGAGCGCGGGTATAACGAAAAGTCGAACTACGTGGTGGGCTATAACAACCAGTTCGGCGTGACGACCTGGGGGATTTCCGTGGGCCGAACCGATAACGATGACGGCAGCCACGAAAATACGATCTATTTAAACATGAGCATGCCGCTCGGCCACCACTACGAAAAGCAGGCGCACCTTGGCGCTAACTTCAGCTACAACAGCGATGAAGCCAACTTCCGCACCTCGTTAAACGGTTCCGCGGGCGAGCGCTCGCAGTTTGGTTTCGGCGGCTATTTCAGCCAGTCCAACACGCCGGAAACCAACTTCGGCATGAACCTCTCTTACACCGGCGAAAGCGCATCCGGCGGCATGACCTATAGCCAGTCCAGGGATTCCTTTATGGGCGGCGTTAACCTGAACGGCGGCATGGTTGTGCATCAGGGCGGGGTCAACTTCGTCCCTACCCTCTCTGACACCATCGGCATCGTTGAGGCGAAAGGGGCGGAGGGATCGCGCGTTTATCCTGATTCTCAGGCCCTCATCAAGGATAACGGCTATGGCATCGTGAGCTATTTGGTGCCTTACAAATACAACGACGTCTACGCCGACCCGAAAGGCACCGCCTACAACATCGAAGTTGATGATACCCACCGAACCATTGTGCCCACGTCCGGCGCGGCAGTGTTGATCAAGATGGACACCCTGGGCAATAGCCAAAGCTTTGTGCGTTTCGTACAGCCTTCTCGCGAGGTTATCCCGTTCGGCGCCTCGGTGCTGAATGAAACGGGAGACAACATCGGCATGGTGGGCCAAAACGGCCTGGCGATGGTGGCGCTCAAAGAAGGCAAAAACGAACTTACCCTTCAGTGGAAGAAGAATAAACGCCCCGCGCAGTGTCGTGCCAGCTATTCGCACCTGAATGCGGAGGACAAGGGATCGGCGGAGGAGTCGTTTAAAGCCATTGAAATAACCTGTATCAGTAGCGAGACAACACCATGAAACGGATTTTTACGGCAGCACTGATCGTGCTGTCCGCTGCATTTTTTACTTTGTCAGGGAATAACGCCTATGCCGCGCTTTGCTCGCGCACTACCGCACTCGCGTCGTTAAATATCGCTGATGCTATCACCCTCAACCCGGCAAAACAGGGCGTGGTGGGCACCGTGCTGTGGAGCAAATCCTACCCGGTGCCGGACGTCAGCTATAAGTGCGACGGGTCTACGCAGTCCACATGGCACTCAACCTTTACGCGAAGCTACGTCGTCTCACAGGTACAAAATATTTACGTGACGGAAATTCCGGGGATTGGTATCCGCGTGCGCTGGCCCGGTCAGACGTCATCCTCGTGGATCCCGGGTAATTCAGGATCACCGACAACCTGCTCATCTGGCTGCTCGGTCTTGAACAGCACCGTGCTGGTTGAGTTCGTGCAGATTGGCAGCCTGAGCGAAGGTGAAAGCTACATTCCTGCCGGCACCGTCGCTCAGGCGTCGGTGATTCCGACGGCGGACTCCAGCGAAAAACTGCCGATTATGGAAGTCAGCTTTGGTGCCGCCATCAAAGTCGTCACCCGTTCATGCTCAATTTATCCGTCGTCTTCAAGCATCGATTTGGGCACCTACAGCATCGCCGACTTTCAAAACAGCAGCACAAAGCAAGGCGATAAAAAAAATTTCAGCATTATCGTTGGCTGCCCCTCGACAACGACGGTCGGGCTGACCTTTGACTCCGTAAATAAGCTGCCGTTTGGCGCGCTGACGGGATTGATTGGCGTTGAAAGCGGTGAAGGTTATGCCGGCAATTTTAGCATTCGCCTGTACGAAAAAACGGCCACCGCCTCCCCGTTAAAATTAGGCTCGGAGAAGAAGTACACGGCTTCGCCCACGCTCACCAAAAACTATCAGGCAGAAATTTACGTCGAAGACGGCGTGGATCGCAAAACCCTGACCCCCGGCAAAGTCGTCGGCGCGGTTCTTTACACCATGGTTCTTTATTAACGCTCAGGGAGAGAGAAATGCGTTATATGTCCTTTACTAAAACAGCCCTTTTTTTATTGCCGCTGCTGCAGGTGGCGCATGCCGCTACCCTGCCCTCCGTTCAGAACAAGCAGGAGCTTGACCGCCTGGAGCGCCAGAGCAATCAGTTTCTGATTGAAGAGGCCAAAAGAACGGAAGCGCTTCTTCAGCAGCAGCGCGCCCTGCGCGGCGAAGATGCCTCTTCTTCACTTCCGGCTGACTCCACGTGGAAATTTACTATCACCAAAATCGAGATCCTCAACGATACGATTTTTGAGGATTCTCCGCAGCGAGAGGCCATCGTTGAGCAGTATCTGAATAAAAGCCTGGGCAAAGCCGAAATATTTAATCTGGTTAAAGAGTTAACGGATTTTTATATTTCCCGCGGCTATGCCACGACCTTAATCAGCATTGAGCCCGGCAATATTAAAAGCGGCACGCTTAAGCTGCGCGTGCTGTGGGGAAAGATTAGCGATTTTAAGGTCGACGGTAATGAACCGACCTTCCGCGAAAAAACGCGCCTGTTTACCGCCTATCCTTTCGCCAAAGATAACATTCTGAATATGCAGGATATCGACCAAATGGTTGAAAACCTGATGCGCGTATCAAGCGGCGACAACATCAGCGTTGAACCTTCGGTCATTAACGGCTATTCCGATCTCAACCTTATTCGCCAACCCTCATTCCCGCTCGACGTGGCGGCGGGTTTAAATAACTCCGGGAATGCCGCTGACGGCTGGCAGCAGTATTACAGCAGCCTGACCGCCAAAAATATCGCCGGTTTGAACGATATTTTTAACGCCTATTACTCCTGGAACAACCTCAAAAACGAGAATGACAAGCAGGACTCGTGGTCATTTAGCTACAGCGTGCCGCTGGGCTATTGGGGATTTGATGCCAACTACTACAAATCCGAATATGAAAAAGGGATCGACGGCGGATTTGGTATTTATGATTCTGACGGCACCTCCGAGCGAGCCTCGCTGCGCGTCAGCCGCATGCTTGTTCGCGGCGCGACGGGCAAAACCAGCGCGTGGGTGAAACTTGAACGTCGCGATAACTATAACGGTATCGAAAACGCCAGAATCGACGTCAGCTCAAAAACGTACACCTCTCTGGCTTCCGGCCTCACCTACGTTGGCGCGGTGGGCGGCGGCTGGTTCTATGGCGATCTGAGCGTCACCGCGTCGACGCCGTGGTTTGGCTCAGCCAGCAACGGCGATGACGATCTCAGCGGCTTCGACGTCGATTACGTGAAATATAACGGCATCGCCTCATGGACGCGCCCGCTGTTTAAATTTGGCCGCCTTGGCATGACCTACGAATTAAACAGCGGCTTCCAGTACACGCCTGACACCCTGGTCAGCGATGCCAAAGTCACGCTGGGCGACGAATATACCGTTCGCGGCTTTAAAGATGAAAACGTGATGAGCGACAGCGGCGCGTGGATCGCAAACAGCCTTCAGTTCCCGTTCGATATTGGCCTGGCCGGTATCTACCAGCTCACGCCTTATCTCGGCTACGACTTTGGTTTCACAAAAGATAATTGCCCCGACGGAATTAACACCTGCGATAGCCAATTCATGATGGGCGCATCCGTTGGCGTCAAGGCAACAGGCAGCCACTTCACTTCCTACATTACGGCTGGATGGCCCGTCAAAAAACCAGACTCCATGGAAGATAAGACCATCGATAACACGGTGGTTTATTACAAAACGGAAATTAATTTCTAAAAAAGGGAAGGATTATGAAAACAAAAAAACACAGGGTGGCGGCATAACTGCCAGCAATTTGCATAAGCGTCTCTGCCCATTATATTTGTCGCTAGCCAGTATTTTATCGGCCACTGCCGATGCGGCGACAACGCCTGATACGCGTCAGAAAAATGGCCCAACCATGGGCCAGGCGGCCAACGGTACGCCGGTTGTCAATATTGCTGACCCTAACGGGAAAGGCATCTCCATGAACAAATTCAACGAATTTAACGTTGATAAGCAGGGGATGATCTTTAACAACAGCATGAAGGATGGCGTCACGAAAATTGGCGGCTATGCGGTTAAAAACGCCCAGCTCCAGCACGAAGCCAGCGCCATCATCAGTGAAGTGACGGGGGCTAAAGCGTCCTACATCAACGGGACGATGGAGGTCTTTGGTAAAAAGGCCGACATTATTATTGCCAACGAAAACGGCATCAGCGTTAACGGTGCTACCACCATCAACGCCAACAGCCTGACGCTGAGCACCGGTAAAGTGCAGGCGAAGGAAGATGGTACCTTTAAGCTGGCCGTAGAAAAAGGCGCGGTCTCCGTCACCGGACAGGGGATCAACACCGACGGTTTAAGCTTCTTTGACATCGTCAGCCGCAGCGCGCAGCTGGAAGGCGAAATCGCCGGCAGCGCGGATATTAAGGTGCTGGCGGGTCAAAACGATTACGATCTTGCTAACCGTAGCCATACCGTGCGCAGCAAAGGCGACGGGAAAGGCCCGGCGGTGGCTATCGACGGTAGCGCGCTGGGCTCCATGTACGGCGGAAAAATTCAGCTGATCAGTACCGAATCCGGTGCGGGCGTGCGCCACGCGGGCGGGATTATTGCCAGCAGCGATCTGGACGTGAACGCGGACGGTGACATCGCGCTGGCAAGCCTGTCGAGCGATAAAAACCTGACGCTCTCGGGTAAAAATATCACCCTCAACAAATCCACCGCGGGCGTGCAGGCGAAAAGCAACGTCGTCCTGAACGCGCTGGCGGGCATTACGCTCAATAGCGACGTTATCTCTTCTGGCGGCACCATCCGCATTGATGCCAGCTCGCTGGTGCAAAACGCGGCTTCACTGGTCACCAAAAATACGTCCACCACCATCCCGGCGATCCAGATCAACGTTGCGGGCGAATATACCCTGAGCGGCAAGCTGCAGGCGCTGGATGCGAACGGCAAGGTTATCGCCGGTGGCGTTGTGTCGCTGAAAAACGGCGATTTCGTCGTCAAAGTCAGCGGCGTGGAAGTGCCGTTCACCTCGTTAATCTCTGACGCGCAGGTGGTTAGCCACAGCGGTGATGTTCAGATCAGCGCAGGCAAGATGAATAACAACGGCGGCGATATCCTGGCGAAAAAAGGCACGCTGCAGTTCACCCTGATAGATGCCTTCGTAAACAGCGGCTCCGTCAGCGCGACGGGCGACGTGACGATTGCCTCCGGCTCGCTGAAAAACAGCGGTATTCTGTACGCTTCAAACAACCAGACCATCAACGTTGGCAGCCTCGATAACGAAGGCCGCATCTTCGCTGATAAGCGTCTGGTCATGAACGCGAGCGCCCTGAACAACAATGGAAACATGGGCGTTACGGCAGGAGAACTTCAGCTCACCAGCACGGGCGACCTGACCAACTCCGGCACCATCAGCGGCGACAATGCCAACGTAACAATTAACGCCGACGGCGACGTTGATAACAGCGGCAACATCATCAGCAATAAGAAAGACGTTGCCCTGACCGCGAAAGGCAAATCCGTTAAGAACAAGGGCAAGATTGAAGGCGCTAACGTCACCCTGACCGCCTCTGACGCCAACGCAACGCTCGACAACAGCGGCACCGTAAACGCCAAGCAGAAAGTTCAGGTGAAAACCGCGAAGCTGAGCAACAGCGGCGGCACGCTGAGCGCGGCGGGCGATATGGCGCTGAACGTCAGTAAAGAGCTGGCCAATACCAAAGGCGGTCAGATCCTCGCGAACGGAACCCTGTCCCTTGACGGCGCGCATACCACTACCCTGAAGAACGAGGGTGAAGGCTGGATCCAGGGCAAAAACGTTAGCCTGACCAACATGGCCAGCATCGACAACACCGGCAACTCGGTGATGCTGGCGACGGGCGAGATGGATCTGTCCGGCACCCGCACGCTGACCAACGATGGGTCCGGTATTCAGGCGACCACGCTGCTTCTGGACGGCCTCAGCACGCTGAACAACGTTAATGATGCCACCCTTTACAGCAGCGGCAACCTGACGATTGCACATCTCGACACGCTGAATAACGAAGCCTCTCAGATCGTTACCGACGGCGCGCTGGCGCTGATGGATATCACCACCCTCTCCAACGCCAAAAATGCTGCGATTGTGAGCGGCACCGGCATGACGATTGATAAGGTCAAAACGCTGACCAACAGCGACAGCGCGGTGATTCAGGCGGGCAAGACGCTTAGCGTGACCAACGTCGATACCCTGAACAACCGCACCGATGCGGCTTTACTGGCATCCGGCAATATGACGCTGGACGGCGTGAAGGCGATCAACAACGATTCTGTGATCCTCAGCGACGGCAGCATCACCCTGCAGAGCGGCAACACGCTGGCTAACAACGGCATCATTCAGGCGGGCACCGACCTGATCCTTCGCCATATCAAAACCGTGGTGAACGACGGCAGCGATCGTGTTCTGATGGCTCTGCGTAACTTAACCATTGAAGACGTGGATTCCCTAACCAACGCCAACGGTGCCGTGATTACCGCGGGCATGAACGCGGCGCTGAACGCCCTTGGGATCCTCTCCAACCTCACCGGCGGCGTTATCCAGGCCGTGGACGGTGCGCTGACGGTGGTTACGGATACGCTGACCAACAGCGGCACGGATTCAGCCGTCGTCGCGGGCGGAAACGTCACCGTCACGGCGGACAATGTGACCAACGAAAACGGCGCTGCGATTGTCTCGACGGATAACAACCTGACGCTGAACGTGGCGCAGAACCTGAACAACGCAAGCGACTCCGCGCTGGCAGGCGGCAAGACCGTCGCGCTGAACGTTGAAAAAGGGGCGATCAAAAATACCGGCAATGCGGTCATCACGGGTAAAAACGTCATCGTTAAGGCGAAGGACCTGCAGAACGACCTGAACGCGGCGATTAACGCCGACCGCGATCTGAGCCTCGACGTCACCAGCTTCAACAATAACAACGGCGTCATTCAGGCGGGCAATGACCTTAACCTGGAAGTTGATAACAGCCTGATGCTGAGCGACGATAACGGCGACATCAACGCCCGACACGCGTTGAACATCACCACCCACGGCGATTTCATTAACAACACCAACGTCGAATCCGTTGGCAATATGACCGTCAACGCGGACGGTTATTTCCTGAACGTAAAATCTATCATTTCCGCAGGCGATCTGACTATCAAGGCCAGCGATATTACCAACGACGGCAGCAGCCTGCTGTGGACGATGGGTAATATGAACCTGGAAGCGCGCAACGGCACCGTCCTTAACGGGTATGGCGGCAACATCCTAAGCATGGGCGATATTTCGATCATCGCCAATGAGATCTGGAACAGCGCCGGTATTATTCGTGCAGAAAAAGACGTCAATCTCGATGCTAAAGTGCTGAAAAATGAGAGCACCTATACCGGGGATGAGGTTGGCGTTACGGGTTCACAGTCGGCTTATGCAGAATACGACACTATTGAAAACGTGATGACTAAGTCTAACACGCGGATCGCGCTCAATATGCCGATAGTCACGTCGGGGCTGAAGTTGGACGAGCTTGCTGAAATCAGTGCGGGTGGCAATATCAATATCAACCAGCGTGATATTTATGATACCCATGAAGTCACCAACGTGGGTGGACTGATTCAGGCAGCAAAAGACATCACCATTACCGGTAACCTGCATAACACACCACGCTATGGCGAGATGTCTTTATATGATTACCTCCAGATTCCTTTAGAAGGCGATCAATACGACCGTAACTTCATTGCATATGAATGGAAAGTAGCATCAGTCCATAAAGGCACCTGGGATTTCACTACGTTATATCAGTTCCTCGATTTCGAATTCGGTAACGGTAGCGCTGCTTCAAAAACAGGTGATGAGGATACCGAGAAAGATATTTGGTATAACGCGGTTGTCATGCAAGGCAACAAATCCACTCTGTTTAACAGCATGATGATCGGCATCTTTGGCGAAACCTGGCAAACTACCGGCTACGGCAAGATGCGCGAACAGTGGGCAAAGGTCACGGCCTCTGACGGCCAGGCGCTGAAGGACAAGAAAACCTACTACGTGCCGCAGGAAAAAGGTGAAATTACCGCTGGCGGAAACTTCACCCACAACGGCGGCGTGCTGGATAACGGTATTGACGGTTCGGGCGAAATCAACAGCAACGCTAACATCAGCGATATTGACGTTGGCGAATACACGGTTGATACCATTACCCCGGACTTTAACGTTGCGGTAAACACCAAAACCATTGATGAGCTTGCGATGGGCATCAGCCCTATGCCGACCATCAAGGATCTGGTGTCTCTCCCGGGCATGTTTGAAGTCTCAACCGACTTCAAAAAAACCGCCGAAGCGGAGAAAAATGGCACCGCCTATCCGGGGCCAAAGAACAATATCGTTCCTATTTTCGAAACCCGTCCGTCAATGATCGATCAGAACGCTTATACCGGTTCTGACTACTTCTTCGATCAGGTGGGCTACAACCCTGAAGAGCCCGTTAACGTTATCGGGGACAACTATTTCACCTCTGAGCTTATCCGTCGTGAAATCAGCAGCTCCGTCGGCAGCTTCTTCTCCATTCGTGACGGCCTTGAGGGCGACGCGCTGGTTCAGGCGCTGATGGATAACGCGGGCGTTGCGGCAAAAGACAACGCGCTGGGGCTGGTTATGGGTGAACCGCTCAGCAAAGACCAGATGGACAACCTGAATTCCGATATCGTCTGGTACGTTAATCAGACCGTCAACGGCGTAGACGTGCTGGTACCGGTGATTTACCTGTGCCCTGAAACGCTGCGCCAAATGGAGTCCGGCGACGTTAACGGCGGAACCGCCACCGTCCATGCTGGCGGCGATATGAACGTCGATGCCGACTCCATTAACAACACCAATGGCTCCATCTCTTCCGGCGGCAACATGACGCTGGTTTCAGACGGTGACATTAACAACGTTAGCAACGGGATGAACGCGGGTATTACCTCCGGCGGCGACATCAGCATGTCCAGCACCAACGGTAATATCAACAACAACGGCGCCGAAATTAAGGCTGACGGCGACATCAACATGTCTGCCGCAAACGGTGATATCAACATGACCGCAAGCGTGGGTCATGCTGAGAACGGCGAGCAGGTTATTCATGCCTTTGATGATGGCGTCACTGCAGGCGGCAGCATCAGCATGGAGGCTAAATCCATTACCTCCAACGCGTCCGATATTACCGCCGGTAAAGACGTAAGCATGAACGCCACCGAGGGTGACGTCACGTTCAACGATCTGCACGAAATCGATGCTAAACGCACTATCGATAACGACGTCAGAAACGCCTTTAACTTCACGCTCTCCGATACGCAGACCACCACCGGCACCGCGGTGGGTTCAAACGTTACCGCTGGCGGTAACATGGACATCCACGCGAAGAAAGATGTGGTGATGGAAGGCGGTACCTATAATGCGCAAACAGGCAGCATTAGCGCTGAAAACGACGTGACCATCAAAACGTCCCAGGACGTTGCGCACGAAGAAGAGCACTCCAGCTCGCGCGAGTTTACCCTCAGCGCAGGCGCTAACGGCGGCGGCCAGTCGGTCAATACCAGCTACGGCACGATGAGCGGCGGCAACACGGAGACCACTCAGGGTGATTACGTTAGCCCGGGCAGTGAATCCGATACCTCTGCGATTGGTAAAAAACCTGGCCGTGCGCCAGTGTCCGATCTCGCTGGCTTCAACCTGGAGTTTAACTCCACCAAAGATTCGTCCATCACGGATACCAAGAAGAATACCAACGCGTCCATCAATTTCGATAAGTCTGGATCTATCGAAGCGGGCAAAACCGCCGACATCGGCGGGGCCGATCTGCGCGCCGGTGACTCACTGAACATCAGTGCTGAAGACGTCGCGACCACCAAATATCTGGACGAGAGTAAAAATACCTCTACCCATAAGGAAACCACGTTTGGCATTTCCGGTGAGGTCCACAGCACCGTCGCGGACACCATTGATAAGTCCGGTAACCTGATTGAAAAAGGAACCGATGGTCAGTCCGCCAACGCGGCCACGACGCTTGCAGAAATCGGGGGCGATGTTTCCAATATCCTGCTCAACGATCTGGCGGGCGCGTCCGTTACCATTGGCGGTAGTTCAACCAAATCGAAGTCGAACACCACGTCAACTGCGGAAAATATCAACCATATCAGCGCGAACAACGTATCGATCAACACCAAGAAAGATACCACGCTGAACGGTAGCGATATCAGCGGCCAGAACGTTGAAATCAACGCAGGCGGCGATGTCAACATGAACGCGGCGAAATCCACTACAAGCTATACCAATACCACCGACAAGCATTCCGGGGGCATTACGGCAGGTGTAGGCGTGGATCTTTCCGGCGTAAGCGGCGGCGCGTCCCTCGACTACAGCGGCAGCACCGAGACAGGTACAGGTAACACCACCAGCTACACCAACAGCACCATCACCGGTGGCGACGTTAAGATCAAGACCGGCGGCGACATGACCATGACCGGTGCCAACATTGACGCGAATACCGCCAATGTTGACGTAGCGGGCGACATGACCATCAACTCCGTTCAGGATACCAAGCACACCGACAACGAGCGCGCCAACTGGGGTGCATCCGTAGGGGTGGCGATCTCCGGCAAAGGCGTTATGCCTACCGGTGCGGTTAACGCTGGCGGTGGCTCTGAAGCCTACGACTCGTCAAGCACCGCCAAGCAGTCGGGCATTAACACCACCGGACAGCTGGACGTGAAAACCGGTGGCGACCTCAACATGGCCGGCGCCAATATTATCTCTCAGGACGGGACGGGCTCCGTCGACGTTGCGGGCAACATCAACGCCAAAACCCTGGACGATTCCGTCGAGCAGGACGGCCTCTACGGCGGCGGCGGGATTGGCATCGGCGGCGTACCGGGCAAAAAAGGGGGTATCCCGTCAGGTAACATCTACGTCGATACCGTGGACGAGATCCATCGTAACGAAACCCAGAAGTCAACCATCTCCGTGGGCGACGTTACCAGCAAAGGCACCACCGGCGAGATTAACACCAACAAGGACGAAATGTCCGTGGTGACCCGCGATGAGAAAGAAGCGGGTAACAACATCTCCTATACGCTAGCGGATCCGGGCTTCGGTAAGAAGAGCAAGGGCAGCTACGACGTCGATACGCCTGATACTAAACATCATGGCGATACCGACAACCATAAGCCAGCCGATAGCACGAAGCACAAGGACACCACGCCGTCTCAGCGGACTTTCAGCGAGGACGTCCCGGTCGTTACGCCGTCCAAAGCGGGCGATCTGAAGCCTGCGCCGAAACCGGCTGACAGCACGAAGAAGAAGGATACCACCCCGTCCGACACCGCCCACAGCGAAGACGTGCCGGCCGTTACGCCGTCTAAAGCGGGCGATCTGAAGCCTGCGCCGAAACCGGCTGACAGCACGAAGAAGACGGATACCACCCCGTCCGACATCGCGCACAGCACCGACGTGCCGGCCGTTACGCCGTCTAAAGCGGGCGATCTGAAGCCTGCGCCGAAACCGGCCGACAGCACGACGCCGAAGAAAAATGGGACGTTCCGAATACGAACTACCCAACCCTTTCTCCGGGTTCTGCCACCGGTAAAACCGGCAAGGACATGCCGAAAACGCCTGAGCACAGAAAGTGGAATGGCGACATGACCAACGGCGTGGCG
>AGFS01090871.1_pt1 | contig 16448 bp, 16 predicted proteins | sample 305828 | NCBI WGS metagenome assembly AGFS01 (sample SAMN02954281, study PRJNA62041) | ant fungus garden metagenome | biome: terrestrial; feature: Atta colombica fungus garden; material: fungus garden; isolation source: Atta colombica fungus garden top | host: Atta colombica | place: Panama: Gamboa...
CACAAACCTAGGCCAGCTGCTTCCTGCTAATCAACGGCCCGTCAATCTTCTTCATCGAACGGTCCAGCACCTCTCCAATCACCGACGACAGCTCGTTCAGCTCAAACTTCGCCACGTAGCCGTCGGCCTTCACCTTGCGAATATGATCTTCGTTGGCGTTGCCTGAAAGGGAAGAGTGGATCACCACCGGAATATCCTTCAGCACCGGGTCAGACTTAATCTTGCGCGTCAGCGTAAAACCGTCCATCTCAGGCATTTCAAGGTCGGTCAGCACCAGCGCGATTTTATCGGTAATCGGCACCCCTTCCGCCTGCGCCTGCGCGGCCAGCACGCCAATTTTTTCCCACGCGTCTTTGCCGGTGATGTGCAGCTGCGCCGGAATAGACATCGCCTCCAGGCCTTTCTCCAGCATCGAGCGCGCGACTTTGGAATCTTCCGCCACAATGGCGACCGCGCCCGGCTTGATGTTGAACTGGGTGGTTTGCAGATTCGTGGCGTGCAGATCGTGGTTCGCCGGGGTGATGTCATACAGGATCTGCTCGACGTCCAGCACCATCGCCAGATCGTTGGTATCGGTCTTTTCGTCCAGGCAGGCGATGCTGGTGATGTAGCGCCCGCTGACCGCCGTCTCCGCCGCGTGAACCTGCTTCCAGTCCAGACGCATAATGTTCTCAACGGATTCCACGGCGAACGCCTGCACGCTGCGCGCGTATTCGGTGATCAGCAGAATGTTCAGCCCGGTCGTCGGTTTGCATCCGGCCACGGCGGCGAGGTCAATCACCGGGATCACCTGATCGCGAATGTTCACCATGCCCATCAGCGGAGACTTCATGCCCGCAGGCTTTGTGAACTCCGGCATCGGCACGATCTCGCGCAGCTTAAACACGTTAATGCCAAACAGCTCGGATTTGTTTTCGTTCAACGAGGTGCCGAGACGGAACAGCAACAGCTCAAAACGGTTCGACAGGGTCAGATTCGCCCTGTCATCAATATCTTTCTGGAAATTATCCATTCTACCCTCAAGTGAAATGCTGCCCTTTTAATCGTTATCGGCATTCCGGGGGAAAAATGAAGGGCTAAACGCTGACCTGGGTAAAATCTTCAGCCAGCATGCAGTTGTCGAACACCGCCCGGCACTCCGCCAGCAGGCTTTCGCCGCCCCGCGCGTCGTAGCGCGAGCTCACGTGAGTCACGATCAATTTCCCCACGCCCGCGTCGCGCGCCAGCTGCGCGGCCTGACGGGTTGAGCTGTGCCCGCGGCCGTTGGCCTTCTCCTCCATTGCTGCTTCGAGCGTGGCTTCATGCACCGCCACGTCCACGCCCTGCGCGAGCAGCAGGGCCGACGGGCAGGGGGCGGTATCGCCAAAAATAGCCAGCTTTTTGCCCGCCTGCGGTGGGGAAAGATAGTCTCGCCCGTTGACGACGCGCCCGTCCTCCAGCGTCACGGTCTCGCCCTGCTTGAGGCGCTGGAACACCGGCCCCGGCCTGACGCCGTCGGCGATAAGCGCAGCGGCGTCGAGCGCGCCGGGTCGGTCATGCTCTTCGATACGGTAGCCGTAGCACTCAACGGGATGATTGAGCTGCCGGGCGGTCACCCTGTAGCACTCGTCCTCAAAGACCAGGCCTTCGCCAATCTCCACCACCTCGAGCGGGTAATCGGTCCACGAGCCGCTGAGGCGCAGCGTGGTTTCAACAAATTCCGCGATGCCCTGCGGACCGTAGATCGTCAGCGGATGCGCAATCCCCGCCATCGAGCGGCTGCACAGCAGGCCCGGCAGGCCGAACAGGTGATCGCCGTGCAGATGGGTAATAAATATTTTATCCAGCTTGCCGGGATGCCAGGCGGTGCGCAGCAGCTGGTGCTGCGTGCCCTCGCCGCAGTCGAACAGCCACAGGCCCGCCCGCGTAGGATGCTGTAAATCCAGCAGCATGGCGGTCACGTTGCGCGAGCGGGTTGGCACGCCGGCGGACGTCCCCAGAAAAATCAGTTCCATAATGCAATCAGCCCTTTGCCGAACAGGAAGGTGTTTAGTATAACGTGGTGAACCCCAGGAAGGAGACCGACATGATCGAGTGGCAAAATTTACACCATAGCGAGCTGACCGTACCGTCCCTTTACGCGCTCCTCAGGCTGCGCTGCGAGGTGTTTGTCGTTGAGCAAACCTGCCCGTATCAGGACATCGACGGCGACGATCTGGTCGGTGATAACCGCCATATCCTCGGCTGGAAAGATGGCGAGCTGGTGGCGTATGCGAGGATTCTGAAAAGCGACAGCGACGTCGAGCCCGTGGTCATTGGCCGCGTAATTATCAGCGGCAGGGCGCGCGGCGAAAAGCTGGGCTATCAGCTGATGGAGAAAACGCTGGAAGCCTGCGAAAAACAGTGGCCGGACAAGGCGTTATACCTCGGCGCGCAGGCGCATCTGCAGGGCTTTTACGCCCACTTTGGCTTTAGCCCGGTAACGGACGTTTACGACGAAGACGGCATTCCGCACGTAGGCATGGCGCGGGAAGCGAAGCAGGCGTAAACCGCTGTCGTTGTCTATAGTTAGCGAACTGGTAAACAATCATGGAGAAAAATATGTCATTTCAATCATGGGATACCCGCATCGATGACGACCTGGCGCTGCTGAGCGAAACGCTGGAAGAGGTGCTGCGTTCCTCCGGCGATCCTGCCGACCAAAAATACATTGAGCTGAAAGCGCGCGCGGAAAATGCGCTGCACGAGGTGAAAAACCGCGTCAGCCACGCGTCCGACAACTACTACTATCGCGCCAAAAAAGCGGTCTATCGCGCCGATGACTACGTGCATGAAAAACCGTGGCAGGGCATTGGCGCCGGAGCCGCCGTCGGCCTGGTGTTAGGGTTGCTGCTGGCCCGCCGCTAGGCGATGGCGCAAGGTTAACCACTCCCTATACGTGGGTACTGCTTTTTATGGCCAGTACCCCGTATAATGCGAGGTTTTAACAGGGAGAGGTCCGCGTGCTTTCGATGTCCATCGCGCTGGAACGCCTGCGCAGCCAGCTTGCGCAAGCGTTGCCCGCAATACCCGGTTTGCATCATTTCGATGTCTCTTTCCCGTTAAACGACGCCTTCGACCCGCTGGCCTGGCTCGGCTCGCAGGCCTGCTACCCGCAGTTTTACTGGCAGCAGCGCAATGGCGATGAAGAACTTGCCGGGCTCGGTGCCGTCGCGCACTTCGGCTCCCTGGCAGACGCCTCCCGTTTTCTAAACTCCCACGACGCGCCCGACAGCACCCGCATCTGCGGGCTTAACGCGTTTAATCCTGAACAGGGCAACCTTTTCCTGCCGCGCCTGCTGTGGCAGCGCAGGGCTGGCGTCGCCACGCTGCGCCTGCAGCTGTGGAGTGACACCTCCCTGCAGGACGATGCGCGCCGCGCGCTGGCATTCCTGGCACAGCTTCACGACGCCAGGCCTGTTCCTGCGCTGTCGGTGCAGGTGCAGCGCGAAACGCATCTGCCGCAGCGCCCTGAATGGCTCAACCTGATACGCCGGGCCACGGACGCCATTGCCCAGGGCGATTTTGAAAAGGTCGTGCTGGCCCGCGCCACCGACCTGCACTTCAATCAGCCGATAAATGCCGTCTCGCTGATGGCGGCCAGCCGCGCGCTGAACGTTAACTGCTATCATTTCTGCATGGTGTTTGACGCCGGAAATGCGTTTTTAGGCTCCACGCCGGAGCGCCTGTGGCGCAGGCGCGGCACGCTGCTTCGCACCGAAGCGCTGGCGGGCACCGTCGCCAGCCACAGCGACGATAGCCAGGCCCAGCGCCTCGGCGACTGGCTGATGAACGATGATAAAAACCAGCGGGAAAACATGCTGGTGGTAGAGGATATCTGCCAGCGCCTGCAGCACCATACCCGGACGCTGGAAGTGCTGCCCGCGCAGGTGATGCGCCTGCGCAAGGTGCAGCATTTGCGCCGCTGCATCTGGACCGAGCTCCGGCAGCCCGACGACGAACTGTGCCTGCACATACTGCAGCCGACCGCGGCGGTCGCGGGCCTGCCGCGCCAGCCCGCGCGCGAATTTATCCAGCGTCACGAACCGTTCGATCGTGAATGGTACGCTGGATCGGCCGGGTACCTGTCGCGCCAACAAAGCGAGTTCTGCGTGGCCCTGCGCTCGGCGCGCGTGCGCGACGCGGCGCTGCGCCTGTACGCGGGGGCGGGGATCGTGAGCGGTTCCGACCCCGAACAGGAGTGGCAGGAGATCGAAAATAAAGCCGCGGGCCTGCGTTCATTGCTCCTTAGGGATTAATACTGAATCGCGCATTCCCGATTCATATCAAAATACCCATTTTTTCTATTATTTATACTGTGTCGTATTCTTGATACTGGACAATCTCATGTCAGTAAGTTCGTTTAACCGGCGCTGGGCGACGGTGATCCTTGAAGCCCTGACCCGCCATGGCGTCAGGCACGTGTGCATTGCGCCGGGCTCTCGCTCCACGCCACTCACCCTGGCGGCGGCGGAGAACAAGGCATTTATTCACCACACCCATTTTGACGAGCGCGGCCTCGGCCATCTGGCTCTCGGGCTGGCAAAGGTCAGCAGAGCGCCGGTGGCGGTGATTGTCACCTCCGGCACGGCGGTGGCGAACCTGTATCCCGCGATCATCGAAGCCGGATTAACCGGCGAAAAGCTGATCCTGCTCACCGCCGATCGCCCGCCCGAGCTGATTGACTGCGGCGCCAACCAGGCGATTCGCCAGCCGGGCATCTTCGCAACGCACCCCTCAGAGACCGTTTCGCTCCCGCGCCCGACGCAGGACATTCCCGCAAGCTGGCTTGTTTCGACGCTCGATCACGCTATGGGATCGCTGCGCAGCGGCGCGCTGCACGTTAACTGCCCGTTTGCCGAGCCGCTGTATGGCGAGATGGACGACACCGGGCTGGCGTGGCAGAACGCCCTCGGCGACTGGTGGCAGAGCGAAAAGCCGTGGCTGCGCGAACACACGCATCTTGAAAGCGCGAAGCAGCGCGACTGGTTCTTCTGGCGTCAAAAGCGCGGCGTGGTGATTGCCGGGCGCATGAGCGCCGCGGAGGGCAGGCTGGCCGCGGAGTGGGCGAAAACGCTGGGCTGGCCGCTGATTGGCGACGTGCTTTCACAGACCGGCCAACCGCTGCCGTGCGCCGACCTCTGGCTGGGGAACGCGAAGGCGGTAACGGAACTCGCGCAGGCGCAGATTGTGGTCCAGCTTGGCTCAAGCCTCACCGGCAAGCGTCTGCTCCAGTGGCAGGCGACCTGCGCGCCGGAGGAGTACTGGCTGGTCGATCCGCTGGAAGGACGGCTCGACCCGGCGCACCATCGCGGCCGCCGCCTGGTCAGCAACATTGAAAGCTGGCTTGAGCTGCATCCGGCTGAAAAACGCAGCCCGTGGGCGGTCGACGTGCCTGAACTTTCTCGCCAGGCGTGGGAGCTGACCAAAGCACACTGCGACGGCTTCGGCGAGGCGGAGCTGGCGCACCGCATTCGTCACTACCTGCCGGAGCAGGGACAGCTGTTCGTCGGCAACAGCCTGGTGGTGCGCCTGATAGACGCCTTCTCGAAGCTGCCTGCCGGCTATCCGGTGTACAGCAACCGCGGCGCGAGCGGCATTGACGGACTTCTCTCTACCGCCGCGGGCGTACAGCGCGCCAGCGCGAAATCGACGCTGGCGATCGTGGGCGACCTCTCCGCCCTGTACGACCTCAACGCGCTGGCGCTGCTGCGCCAGGTTTCCGCGCCGTTTGTGCTGATCGTGGTGAATAACAATGGCGGGCAGATTTTCTCCCTGCTGCCGACGCCGCAAAGCGAGCGCGAGCGCTTCTACCTGATGCCGCAGAACGTGCAGTTCGAGCACGCGGCGGCGATGTTTAACCTGAAGTATCACCGCCCGGAAAGCTGGGACGACCTGGACGCCGCCATGGCCAGCGCCTGGCGTCAGCCCGGCGCCACGCTGATCGAGCTGGTGGTGAACGAGGCCGACGGCGCGCAGACCCTGCAAAACCTGCTGGCGCAGGTGAGCCACCTGTGATCCTCGGGGGCGTGCAGCAGGGCGGAAAGCCGGGCTACCCCTGGCTGGTTTTTCTGCACGGCTTTTCCGGCGACTGCCGCGAATGGCAGACGGTTGGGGCGTCGCTGAGCGATTATCCCCGGCTGTATCTCGACCTGCCGGGGCACGGTGCCTCTGCGGGAATTGGCGTAAGCGGGTTCGAGGCGGTGAGCGATCTGCTTGCCAGAACCCTGCTTAGTTACAACATACTCAACTACTGGCTGGTGGGGTACTCCCTCGGCGGCCGCATAGCGATGTTTCACGCCTGCCAGCGCCCGATGGGGCTGTGCGGTTTCGTTATTGAAGGCGGTCATCCCGGCCTGGCGGATGAGGCTTCGCGTCAGGCACGCCTGGCCTCTGACCGCCGCTGGGCAGCGCGCTTTCGCAGCGAACCGCTGGCCGACGTTTTTGCCGACTGGTACCAGCAGCCGGTTTTCGCCTCGCTCACCGAGGCCCAGCGCCGGGAGCTGATTGCCCTGCGCAGCCTGAACAGCGGCGCGCATCTGGCCGATATGCTGGAAGCGACGTCGCTCGGCGCTCAGCCCGATTTACGCCCCGCGCTGTGGGGGCGGGACTTCGATTATTTGTACGGTGAGCGTGACGAAAAGTTTGCGGCAATCGCCGCGGAGCTGAACGCCACTCGCCATGTTATTCCTCACGCCGGACACAACGCCCATCGGGAAAACCCCGAAGCGGTCGCGTCCTGTCTGGCTCAGATACTGCGTCTTCGAATAAAGGACACTCTATGATCTATCCTGATGAACACATGCTTTACGCCCCGGTTGAATGGCAAGACTGCTCCGAAGGCTACACCGATATTCGCTATCACAAATCTGCCGACGGCATTGCCAAAATCACCATTAACCGTCCGCAGGTGCGCAACGCGTTCCGTCCGCTGACCGTGAAGGAGATGATCCAGGCGCTGGCGGACGCGCGCTACGACGACAATATCGGCGTCATCGTCCTGACCGGCGAAGGCGATAAGGCGTTCTGCTCCGGCGGGGACCAGAAGGTGCGCGGCGACTACGGCGGATACCAGGACGATGCCGGTACGCATCACCTGAACGTGCTCGACTTCCAGCGCCAGATCCGCACCTGTCCAAAACCGGTTGTGGCGATGGTGGCAGGCTACTCCATCGGCGGCGGCCACGTGCTGCACATGATGTGCGACCTGACCATCGCGGCGGAAAACGCCATCTTCGGTCAGACCGGGCCGAAAGTCGGCTCCTTCGACGGCGGCTGGGGCGCATCCTATATGGCGCGCATCGTCGGGCAGAAAAAAGCCCGCGAAATCTGGTTCCTGTGCCGCCAGTACAACGCTCAGGAAGCGCTGGACATGGGCCTGGTCAACACCGTGGTGCCGATTGCCGATCTTGAAAAAGAGACCGTGCGCTGGTGCCGCGAAATGCTGCAAAACAGCCCAATGGCGCTGCGCTGCCTGAAGGCGGCCCTGAACGCGGACTGCGACGGCCAGGCGGGCCTGCAGGAGCTGGCGGGTAACGCCACCATGCTGTTCTACATGACCGAAGAGGGTCAGGAAGGGCGCAACGCGTTTAACGAAAAGCGCCAGCCGGACTTCAGCAAATACAAGCGTAACCCGTAATGCGTCGCGCGCAGGTTTACCGCTGGCAGATACCGATGGACGCGGGCGTGGTGCTGCGCGATCGGCGGTTAAAAACCCGTGACGGACTCTTTGTCCATCTTCAGGTGGGCGAGCGGGAAGGCTGGGGCGAGGTTTCGCCCCTTCCGGGCTTCAGCCTGGAGTCGCTGGATGACGCTCAGGCGGCGCTGCTCGCCTGGGCGAGCGCGTGGCGAGAGGGTGCGGATCCGGCGCTGCCGGACCTGCCTTCCGCTGCCTTCGGCATCAGCTGCGCGCTGGCGGAGCTGGGCGGTACGCTTCCGGACGCGGCAAACTATCGCGCCGCGCCGCTCTGCACGGGCGATCCGGACGAGCTGTTTGCGCTGCTTTCCGCCATGCCCGGCGAGAAGGTGGCGAAAATCAAGGTTGGCCTCTACGAAGCCGTTCGCGACGGGATGGTGGCTAACCTGCTGCTCGAAGCCATTCCGGACCTGCGCCTGCGCCTGGACGCGAACCGCGCCTGGACGCCGCTCAAGGCGCAGCAGTTCGCCAAGTACGTCAATCCCGCTTACCGCAGCCGCATCGCGTTTCTCGAAGAGCCGTGCAAAACGCGCGAAGCGTCCCGCGCCTTTGCCCGCGAAACGGGGATTGCGATTGCCTGGGATGAAAGCCTGCGCGAGGCCGACTTTGAGTTTGTCGCCGAGCCGGGCGTGAGCGCGGTGGTCATTAAGCCGACCCTCACCGGCAGCCTCGAGAAGGTGCGCGAGCAGGTTGCCGCCGCGCACGCGCTGGGGATGACGGCGGTGATCAGCTCGTCCATCGAATCCAGCCTCGGGCTCACGCAGCTGGCGCGCGTCGCCGCGTGGCTCACGCCGGATACCGTTCCGGGCCTCGACACGCTGAGCCTGATGCAGGCGCAGCTGGTTCGCCGCTGGCCTGAAAGTGCGCTCCCCTGTCTTAACGCCGAGGCGCTGGAGCCGCTGCTATGAGCTTTACCGACTGGCCCTGGCGGCACTGGCGCGCGCGGCGGGCGGAGAAACCCGCGCTGCGGTTAGGCGATGAAACGCTCACCTGGCGGCAGCTGTGCGAGCGGATTGACGGCCTCGCACGCGGTTTTCACCAGCAGGGCGTGAGGGAGGGTGACGGCGTAATGCTGCTTGCCCACAACCATCCGCGCGCGCTGCTGGCGTGGCTGGCGCTGCTCCAGTGCGGGGCGCGCATTCTTCCGGTAAACCCGCAGCTTCCGCGCCCGCTGCTGGACGTGCTGCTCCCGCAGATGACGCTGCGCTTTGCGCTGGTGCTGGACGGCGCGTTCGACGGGCTTGCGGCGCTGTCGCTGAGCGCGGCCACCGGCGCTTACGGCGCGGAGTGGAACCCCGACCGCCTCGCCTCCATGACGTTAACCTCCGGCTCCACCGGCCTGCCCAAGGCGGCGGTGCATACCTGTGCCGCCCACCTTGCCAGCGCCGAGGGCGTGCTGGCGCTGATGCCGTACGGCCCCGATGACGACTGGCTGCTGTCGCTGCCGCTGTTTCACGTCTCCGGCCAGGGCATTTTGTGGCGCTGGCTGCGGGCGGGAGCGCGCTTAACCGTGCGCGAGAAGCAGCCGCTGGAGCAGGCATTGCGCGGCTGTACGCACGCGTCGCTGGTGCCGACGCAGCTCTGGCGCCTGCTGAACGCCGACTGCCCGCTTGCGCTCGGCGCGGTGCTGCTCGGCGGAGCGGCGATTCCCATCGAATTGACCTTTGCGGCGCGGGAGAAGGGCGTTCGCACGTTCTGCGGCTACGGCCTGACCGAGTTTGCCTCGACGGTGTGCGCCAAAGAGGCGGACGGTGAGGCCGACGTCGGCGCGGCGCTGCCGGGCAGGGAGGTGCGGATCGTGGAAGGCGAAATCTGGCTGAAGGCGAAAAGCATGGCCGCGGGCTACTGGCGGGACGGCGCGCTGCTGTCGCTGGTGAACGACAAAGGCTGGTTTGCCACCCGCGATCGCGGCGAGCTTCACGATGGCCGCCTGACGGTGCTAGGACGCATGGACAATCTGTTCTTCAGCGGAGGAGAGGGCATTCAGCCCGAAGCGCTGGAGCGCGTGATTGCCGCGCACCCGCAGATTAGCCAGGTCTTTATCGTTCCGCTGGACGACGCCGAATTTGGCCAGCGCCCGGTGGCGGTGGTGGAGTGCGAGCCGGGAGCGGACGTTGCGCGACTGCCGGAGTGGGTCAAGGATAAGCTGGCGCGCTTTCAGCAGCCGGTGCGCTGGCTGGTGCTGCCCCCGGAATTGAAAACCGGCGGGATTAAAATCTCCCGCCAGGCGTTAAGGCAGTGGGTTAATGCGCAGCTGAAAGGCTAGCTAGCCGATATCGGGCTGCGCCCTGCGCTGGCGGCGACGCAGCAGGCGCAGCACCGGCGGCACCACGATCACCATAATCGCCATCCCCAGCAGCACCTTCGTCACGCTGCTCTGCCACAGAATCGACATATTGCCGTTGCTGATCGAGAGCGCGCGGCGCAGGTTCTGCTCCAGCATTTCCCCCAGCACGAACCCTAAAATCAGCGGCGACATCGGGAAGTGCATCTTGCGCAGGATATAGCCCAGCACGCCGAGCAGCACCATCAGCACCAGGTCGAAGGTGGTGCTGTGAACCGCATACACCCCCACCGCCGAGACCGCCGCAATGGCCGGTACCAGGAACCACAGCGGAATGGTCAGCATGCGGGTAAACAGCCCAATCAGCGGGATGTTCATTACCAGCAGCATCACGTTGGCAATCAGCAGCGCGGCGATCAGGCCCCAGACGATATCCGGCTGCTCGGTGAACATCGCCGGGCCCGGCGTGATGTTGTAGAGCGTCAGCGCGCCCATCATCACCGCCGTGGTGCCGGAACCCGGCACGCCGAGCGTCAGCATCGGAATGAACGAGCCGCAGGCCGACGCGTTATTCGCCGCCTCCGGTGCCGCTACGCCGCGGATATCCCCTTTGCCAAAGCTGTCGCTGTTGCCGCTCAGCTTTTTCTCGGTCATGTAGGTGATGGCGCTGGCGATGGTCGCCCCCGCGCCGGGCAGTACGCCGACGAAGAAGCCAATCACCGACGAGCGCAGGGTCGCGCCCACGCACTGCGCCCCCTCCTTAACGTTAAAGAGCATTCGGCCGGTCTTGCGCACCAGCGTCTGCCCGCTGCTGGTATGTTCCAGCATCAGTAGTATTTCTGAGACGGAGAACAGCCCAATCACCACGACGATAAACTGCACGCCGTCGGACAGGTGCACGCTGTCAAAGGTAAAGCGATAAACCCCGGTGTTAGCATCCACGCCGACGGTGGCTAACCCTAAGCCAATCAGCGCGGACAAGAACGACTTCAGCGGGTTTTGCGCCATCATGCTGCCGAGGCAGGCAATGGCGAAAACCATCAGTGCAAAATATTCCGCCGGACCAAACGCCAGCGACCACTCGGCCAGCGCGGGGGCAAACAGGATGATGCCGCCGATCGCAATCAGCGAGCCGAAAAACGAGCTGACGGCGGAAATGGAAAGCGCCACGCCGCCGCGCCCCTGCTGCGCCATCGGGTAGCCGTCCAGCGCGGTCATGATCGCCGCCGCGTCGCCGGGCACGTTGAGCAGGATCGACGAGATGCGCCCGCCGTACTCGCAGCCGATATAGACCGTTGCCAGCAGGATCAGCGCGGACTCCGCGGGCAGGTGCAGGGCGAACGCCAGCGGAAGCAGAATCGCCACGCCGTTGATGGGCCCGAGGCCGGGCAGCAGGCCGACGATCGTGCCGACGAAGCAGCCGATCAGCGCGATGACCAGGTTTTCCGGGGTCATCGCCACGGCGAACCCCTGAGAGAGGTAGATCCAGGTATCCATAGCGAACTCCGTTAGTTAAGCCATGCGCCGAGAGGCAGCGTTACGTCCAGCAGGCGATCGAAGGCGTACCAAAGCAGCAGCCCCAGCACCGCGCCCGAGATCCCCGCCGCGGGCAGGGTCGCGTTAAACAGCATGCCGATGACTACGGTCAGAACGGCGGTCGCCACCGGAAAGCCGAGCCACTCGAAGCCCCAGGCGTACATCAGGAGAATGATGACCATCACCAGCAGGCGCTGAAGGATGCGCTTCGGCGGCCACTCAACGGTGTCGGGGTGGCGCAGCAGCAGGGCGACAGCGCAGAGCAGCATCAGGCCAACAATGCCCATCGGAAAGGGGCGAGGCCCCACGGGTTCGTAGCTGTATTCGCTGTGGATTTGCCAGGCGATGAACAGCCCGCCAATGCACAGCAAAAGCCAGATCCCGGCAAAAATACGATCGCTCATCGTGCCTCCGCTTATTTCGCCAGACCAAAGGCTTTTGCCTGCTCACGGTAATCGCTTACCTGTTTTTTGACGTACTCATCAAGCGGCTTGCCGTTGAGGTTAAATTCAAACAGGCCGCGCAGCTCGCGCTGCTTTTTGAAGTTGTCGGTCTGCTGAAGTTTGGTGAATTCGTCCACCCACCACTGGTATTCCGCGTCGGTCACCTTCGGCCCGACGAAGAAGCCGCGAATAATCGGCCAGACCAGGTTGTAGCCCTGCTCTTTGGCGGTGGGGACGTTCGCCAGCGCGCCCGGCAGGCGTTCATCGGCAAAGACCGCCAGCACGCGAATCTTATCGCCGCTCAGGTACGGCACCATTTCGCTGAGGTCGCCGGAAACCGCCTGAACGTGGTTGCCCATCAGCGCCGTCACCGGCTCGCCGCCGCCCTCAAACGCCACGTAGCGCATCTTGTGCGGATCGACCTTCGCCTGCTGCGCCAGCAGCGCCGCCTTCATCCAGTCCTGGCTGCCAATGGAGGCGCCCGCGCCAATCACCACGCTGTTCGGATCTTTTTCCATCGTGGTCAGCAGGTCCTTCAGCGATTTCCAGGGCGAGTCGGCGCGCACGGCGATCATGCCGTAGTCGGTGCCGACGGTGGCCAGCCAGCGCACGTCGTCCACGCCGTAGCGGCCAAATTTGCCCTGCGAGAGGTTCAGCAGCGAGCCGCCGGAAAAGGCGACCACCGTGCCCGCTTCCGCAGGGCGCTGCGCGACGATGGCGTTATAGGCCACCGCCCCCACGCCGCCCGGCATGTAGGTGACGCGCATCGGTTTTTCGATAGCGCCGGTTTCGAGCAGGCTGACCTGAATCAGCTTGCAGGTAAGGTCGAAGCCGCCGCCCGGCTTGGCGGGGGCGATACATTCGGTGCGCGACGGCGCGTCCTGCGCCAGGGCGGCGGGCGCGCCCATCATCAGGAGGGCTGCAGCAAGGGTAGAGAGTAAAGGCGTTTTCATCGTTGTTCCTCACGCTACGGGTTCAGATCGACAGTCTGATTATGTGAATCACCTTGTAGTGATTCCGTTGCGTGATTGTTAACGCATCAACCTTTCATTTCCCTTTCAATGCCGGATGAGGTTTACAGGATGTGATGTGCGTCGCTTATCGTCTGGCGCGGCGCGGCTATTTAGCGATCGATTTCACACAGGTGCATCAGGATCGTAGAGAGCAGCAGCGTCTCTTTCGTGTTGGCGATGTCGGCCACGCCCGCTTTTTTATACGCGTCCGGCGTCCACGAGTTATGCAGTGAAATCAAACCGCACCGGGCGCCGCTGAGGATATGTTCAACGTCCTCTTTTGGCTCGGAAAAGTAAAAATCCAGATATCGATAGTAGGCCGTTTCTTTTGCGTTCGATATCTCAAGAATATTGCCGCTGGTGGCGGCATCAATGATGCGGTGCGCGTTGGCGTACTGCTCATCCTTCAGCAGCGCGTCGACAATACCGTTGCCGACGTAGTCCCACGGCAGCGGCTCGGGAAGCGGCTGCGCCAGGCGTCTGGCGATGCGCTCTGCCCAGTGGGCAAGGAGCGGGTTATTCGGCTCGGACGAAGACATGACCGCCAGGTGGATGCTTTTTTTCTGCGGATAGCCGAAGGCCGAAAACGCATTCGTCGGGAATATGGCGTCGCTGAAAAGATCGCGCGTCATGAGGGTATCGGCATCCATAAAGAGTCCGCCTCGTGAAAGAAGCACCCAAACGGACACCACGTCTGACTGCATGGGCAGCGAGAGCTGATAAAAGGACGGCGTCAGCAGGCCGGGAGGAAGATACTGATGAATATTTCCGTGATTAATGATTTCTACGCTGACGCCCGGCGCGTTTAACTGCCAGGTGTGCATGCACATCTTGATATAGGCGGGCATGCCGACAGCGTCGCGATCCACCCAATAAGTATAAATTTTCATCTGAATTATTCCGGGAACGTATGGCGAACAAGAGCGACGGTTTCACGCCCGTTCTTAAGCCGCGAGGAAAAATTTTGGGCGTATGGCCGCTTGTCCGATGCGTTTTTTGTGTTAAGCCGTCCGCAGAACCCAGTGCGGCATGTTGCAAAGATGTAACATAAAGGCATTCTTTTCCTGTGAGCAGAGCCTGACGTTTAACCCGCCTTAAGCCGGTCGATCGCAGCCTTAAAAGGACTAAAAACAGGAGGATGCAACAGAATGCGTCTTTTACTTGCGGAAGATAATCGCGAGCTGGCGCACTGGCTTGAGAAAGCGCTGGTGCAGGGCGGCTTTGCCGTGGACTGCGTGAGCGACGGGCGCGGGGCCGATCGTCTGCTGCAGAGCGAGGACTACGCGGTCGCGATTCTGGATATCGGCATGCCCAGCTATGACGGGCTGGAGGTGGTGCAGCGCCTGCGAAAGCGCGGGCAGACGCTGCCCGTGCTGTTTCTGACCGCCCGCAGCAACGTGGCGGACAGGGTGAAAGGGCTCAACGCGGGGGCGGATGACTATCTTCCGAAGCCCTTTGAGCTGGAGGAGCTGGACGCCCGCCTGCGCGCGCTGCTGCGCAGAAGCGAAGGGCGTACCCAGGAGCGCCAGCGGCTGGGCGAGCTGGAGTACGATGACGACGGTTTTTTTCTCCTGCGCGACGAGCCGCTTTCGCTGACCCCGCGCGAGCTGTCGCTGCTCAAGGTGCTGATGCACCGCCGGACGCGCCCAGTGTCGCGCCAGCAGCTTTTCGACCAGGTGTTTAGCCTTAACGACGACGTCAGCCCGGAAAGCATCGATCTCTATATCCACCGCCTGCGCAAAAAGCTGAGCGGCAGCGGGGTGCGCATTACCACGCTGCGCGGCCTGGGATACGTGCTGGAGTGCGGCGATGAGGTGGGCTAAGCCGCAGTCGCTGTATATGCAGCTGCTGCTTTTTCTGGGGCTGCCGCTGCTCCTGCTCTGGGGATTATCGACGTTTAACAGCTACGTCAGCGCGCTGCAGGCGGCGACGCAGGCTTACGACCGCACGCTGCTCTCGTCGGCGCGAACGGTGTCGGAGCGGCTGGTGGTTCACAACGGCAGGCTGGAAGTGAACGTGCCCTGGGTGGTGCTCGACAGCTTCGAGCTGAACATGAACGATCGGCTCTACTACAAGGTGGTTGACCCAGAGGGCCGGGTGATTTCCGGCTTTGACGATCTGCCGAAAATGCCGCCCTCCACCTCGCGCACCACGCTCTACCCGGCGCTGGCGTGGTTTTATCACACCGAGTACCGCGGGCAGGCCATCCGCGTCGCCAGGCTGCTTCAGCCGATCAACGAGGGGAATATTGTCGGCATGGCGGAAATCTACGTCGCCGAAACCCTGCAGTCTCGGCGCTATCTTGCCAGCCAGCTGCTCTTTTCGTCGTGGGTGTCTCAGGGCCTGCTGGTGCTGCTGACGCTCATTCTCACCGCCTGGCTGCTGCGGCGCGTGCTGCGCCCGATGCGCCAGCTCTCGTCACTGATGGTGCGCCGCGAGCCGGGGCTGCTGGCTCCGCTGCCGGAGCTGCTGCCGTGGTCCGAAACGCGGCTGCTGATTGTGGCCTTTAACCGCTACATCGACAGGCTGCGCGGCGTCTTATCCCGCCAGGCGCGCTTTAGCGCGGACGCGTCTCACCAGCTGAAAACGCCTCTGGCGGTGCTGAAAACGCAGGTCTCCGTCGCCCTGACGCGCAACGACCCCGCACTTTGGCAGGAGAGCCTGCGGGCGATCAACGTCACGCTCGATAACACCATTCTGTTAACCGAGCGCCTGCTGCAGCTCTCCGCGGTCAAGCGCAAGGAGCAGGGCGAGAAACAGTTTGCGCCCGTCGACCTGGTGCAGGTGGTGCAGAACGGCTGCTTTTCCCGGCTGGCGCAGGCGCGCAGCAAGGAGATCGATCTTGGCTACGACGGCGCTCAGCGGCCCGTGACGATCGAGGGCGATGAGGTTTTGCTGGGCGAACTGTGCGCCAACCTGCTGGAGAACGCCATCAAATACACCCCACAGCACGGCGTGGTGACGGTCTTCCTGCGCGCCGATGGCAATGCCGTTGAGCTTCGCGTGGAGGACAGCGGCCCCGGCATCGACGAGGCGCTGATGCACCAGGCCATGCAGCCGTTCCACCGGCTGGATAACGTGGGCGACGCGCCCGGCTCGGGCATTGGCCTGGCGCTGGCGAGCGACATCGCCCGGCTTCACCGGAGCCATTTGCAGCTTTCGCGCAGCGAAACGCTGGGCGGCCTGTGCGTGACGCTGCGGGTGCTGAAGAGTGAATAAGGCGGACAGAATCAAATCGTTACAATCAAATCGCCAGCCGCACGCGGAGAGCTTGATCCCCTGACGGCTCAGGTTAAAATCTCGCGGTTTTGGGACATTTCTCTTTAAATTGTGCGGGAACACGACAATGAAAAAAGTGGCATTACTGGGCTTAGGCCTGATGTTTGCGTCGGCGGCGGCAAACGCAATCTCCTTCAACGGCTCGGCGGGCCAGGATTACACCCACCTGGGCTTTGGTA
>AGFS01006591.1_pt1 | contig 16429 bp, 14 predicted proteins | sample 305828 | NCBI WGS metagenome assembly AGFS01 (sample SAMN02954281, study PRJNA62041) | ant fungus garden metagenome | biome: terrestrial; feature: Atta colombica fungus garden; material: fungus garden; isolation source: Atta colombica fungus garden top | host: Atta colombica | place: Panama: Gamboa...
TTATTAAAAGCCCTGAGTTAACGCTCAGGGCTTTTTTCTTATCCGTCATACAATTATTGCTAAATTAGCAAAAATCCTCTGCGTTTCGCGCCCTTTTTCTACATAACCGCACCATAGATAATCTTCCTCATATCGCAAGCACTATGATTAACGAGGAATAATATGGCTATCCCTGCATTTGGTCTCGGCACGTTCCGCCTGAAAGACGACGTTGTTATCGCATCTGTAAAAACTGCGCTTGAGCTCGGCTACCGCGCCATTGATACTGCGCAAATCTATGAGAACGAAGCAGCCGTTGGTCAGGCAATCGAAGAAAGTGGCGTACCGCGTAACGCGCTTTTTATCACCACGAAAATTTGGATTGAGAACCTCAGCAAAGACAAGCTGATCCCGAGCCTGAAAGAGAGCCTGAAAAAACTGCGCACCAACTATGTGGATCTCACTCTTATCCACTGGCCATCCCCTAATGATTCGATTTCGGTTGAAGAGTTCATGCAGGCGCTTCTGGAAGCGAAAGAGCAGGGTTTAACCCGTGAAATTGGCATATCCAACTTCACCATTCCGCTGATGGAAAGAGCTGTGCTGGCAGTAGGTGCAGAAAATATTGCCACTAACCAGATCGAGCTATCGCCTTACCTACAGAACCGTAAAGTGGTCGAGTGGGCAAACCAGCATGGCATCCATATTACTTCTTACATGACGCTGGCCTATGGTAAAGCGCTGAAGGACGAGGTAATCGCACGCATTGCAGATAAACACAGCGCGACGGCCGCTCAGGTCATTCTGGCATGGGCGATGGGTGAAGGTTATGCAGTGATCCCATCCTCAACGAAACGCGAAAACCTGGCCAGTAACCTGTTAGCGCTTGAGCTTAAGCTGGATGACGACGATAAAAAGGCGATCGCTGCGCTGGATCGCAACGATCGCCTGGTGAGTCCGGAAGGGCTGGCGCCAAACTGGGATTAATATGTAACCCCCTCTGTATGCTAAAACCCTCTCACAGCTCCTTCGGGAGCTGTTTTTATATGCTCGCTCAGGAAGTCGATAAATGCGCGTATCCGCGTGCTAACGGCTCTGTCGCTGTAATATACCGCGCTAAAAGGCATCTCTACCGGCAGACGTTGTTCTGGCATCAACTCCACCAGCTCGCCGCGGGCAATTTCCTTATCAATCATATAATCAGATAAACAGGCAATCCCATTCCCTTCCAGGCACAGCTGCTTGAGCGTTTCACCGCTATTGGAAGATAGCCCGCACTGAATCTCATGCAGCTGTCCGTCGCGGCACGCAACAGGCCAGGTATTAAGAGATGAAGGCTCCGTAAAGCCGAGGCAGAGATGCTGCTTGAGCTCTTCCACCGTCGCTGGTTTTCCAAACTGAGCAATATACTGTGGAGATGCGATGATCTTCCGATAGCTGGTAAAAAGCGGGCGGGCGCGCAGGCTAGAGTCTGTTAATGTTCCCGCCCTAATTGCCACGTCGACCTTTCTTTCAATCAAATTAATGAATGTCTCAGACGAAACCAGCGAGAGCGTCATCTCAGGATAGCGTTCCCGGAAGGGTTTAATCAGCGGCATCAGAAAATGCAAAACGACAGGCGTTGCCGCATCGATTCGCAGAAGACCACGCGGCGTGCTGCGCGATTCGATAATTTCAGTCTCGGCAGCGGCCATCTCCTGCAGGACCGATTGTACTCGTCTGAAATAGCGCTCGCCTTCTTCCGTCAGGCTCAACTGGCGCGTTGTTCTGTTGAGTAAGCTCACGCCCAGCTTCGATTCCAGCTTTTTCACCGAGCGGCTGACAGCCGAATTAGCCTGTCCCAGCTGTTCCGCCGCGCGGCTAAAACTACCGCTTTCGACAACGGCGACAAAGATCGTCAGCTCTTCCGACGTCGCTTTCATTATTGCACCACCCGCAAAATTAAATTGATATTTTGACCATTTTTGTTATTTAAGCACCGGCGCATACTGCCTGTCATCTTAATTCTGAATACGGAGTATGTTATGCCACTGGCGCTACTGGCCCTGACAATCAGTGCCTTTGCAATCGGCACGACCGAATTTGTGATCGTAGGCCTTGTTCCGACGATTGCCGATCGGCTTGCCATCTCTTTGCCCTCAGCTGGGCTTTTAGTCTCTATATACGCGCTTGGCGTTGCCATTGGCGCTCCCGTGCTGACGGCGCTGACCGGGCGCTTTCAGCGTAAACAGCTGCTGGTTGCTCTGATGGTGTTATTTACTGCCGGGAATATCCTTGCATGGCAGGCTCCCGACTACACCACGCTGGTCATCGCCCGGCTGTTAACCGGCCTTGCTCACGGCGTTTTCTTCTCTATAGGATCAACCATTGCAACGAGTCTGGTGCCGAAAGAGAAGGCCGCATCGGCCATCGCGATTATGTTTGGCGGTCTTACCGTTGCGCTGGTGACCGGCGTACCGCTCGGCACCTTTATTGGTCAGCATTTTGGCTGGCGCGAGACGTTTCTTGCGGTATCTTTGCTGGGCGTCATTGCGCTCGTGGCGAGCCTGCTGCTGGTGCCATCAGATATACCAAGCCGCACGAGCGCCAGCCTCAAGGAACAGCTCAACGTGCTGACTCATCCGCGCCTGCTGCTCATCTACGCGGTTACGGCCCTTGGATACGGCGGCGTATTCACGGCTTTCACCTTCCTGGCTCCAATGATGCAGGATCTCGCTGGCTTCTCCCCGAGTGCGGTGAGCTGGATCCTGCTGGGATACGGAATCTCAGTGGCGATTGGCAATATCTGGGGCGGCAAGCTGGCTGATAAGCACGGAGCGGTGCCTGCGTTGAAATTTATCTTCGCAGCTCTGGTTGTGCTGCTAACTACCTTCCAGTTCACGGCATCGATGAATTACGCCGCCCTGGTTACGATATTGATGATGGGAATATTCGCCTTCGGAAACGTGCCTGGTCTGCAGGTTTACGTAGTGCAAAAAGCCGAGCTTTACGCGCCGAATGCGGTAGATGTCGCCTCCGGTCTTAACATTGCAGCGTTTAACATTGGTATCGCTCTGGGCTCCATTATTGGCGGGCAGACGGTAGAGCATTTCGGGCTTGCACAGACGCCGTGGATCGGCGCAGTCATCGTACTTGTGGCGTTACTGTTGATTGGCCTGAGCGGGCGCCTCGATAAACCCGCGCGTGTCGCGCTCGGGTAACTCGCAGTAGGCGCTTGCTTACAAAACTGGAAAGCGGTTTCTCAGAAATTGCATTGAAAGTAAAACATAAAGTCCCTATAACAGTAGAACCAGTCCGTTTTCCGGGCTGGTTCATTGCTATAGAGGTCGTTTCCAAAAGTGCGAAAAAATACCTATGCCATGCGCTATGTTGCCGGATTACCCGCGGAGAGGATTTTACCTCCGGGGTCGTTTGCAAGCCTTAGCCAAGCATTACCCGCCGGCGCTCCGTTAAGCAGCGATGAAAAAATTCGCGTTCTGGTGTGGAATATTTTTAAGCAGCAGCGCGCCGACTGGTTATCCGTGCTGAAGAATTTTGGTAAAGATGCGCATCTGGTGCTGTTACAGGAGGCGCAAACGACGCCTGAGCTGGTCCGGTTTGCAACGACGAACTATCTCGCAGCCGATCAGGTCCCCGCATTTGTTTTACCGCAACATCCTTCTGGTGTGATGACGCTTTCTTCCGCGCACCCGGTTTATTGCTGCCCTTTGCGCGAGCGTGAGCCGCTGCTGCGCCTGGCAAAATCCGCGCTGGTAACCGTTTATCCCTTGCCGGACAGCCGTTTGCTGATGGTGGTAAACATTCACGCGGTTAACTTCAGCCTGGGCGTGGATGTGTATAGTAAGCAGTTACTTCCCATTGGGGACCAGATTGCGCATCACAGCGGGCCAATCATCATGGCCGGCGATTTTAATGCCTGGAGCCGCCCGCGCATGAACGCGCTGTATCGCTTTGCGCGCGAAATGTCCCTGCGTGAAGTTCGCTTTACCGACGACCAGCGCAAAAAAGCGTTCGGCCGTCCTCTCGATTTTGTCTTCTACCGCGGCTTAAGCGTGCATGACGCCTCCGTACTGGTGACGCGCGCCTCCGATCACAATCCGCTACTCGTCGAATTCAGTCCCGGCAAACCTGATAAGTAATGGTGCGTCAGGTCTGCCGTGGGGCAGACCGGCTCGCGGTGCTGCCCTTTATTTTTAACCAACAAAAGGACAGTGCAATGACGACAACGACACGCTCCCATCATGACAATGTAGAAAAGCAGTTTGGCTCTCAGGCAAGCGCTTATCTTAGCAGCGCCGTGCATGCCTCCGGGCGCGACCTGGTGCGTCTTGGTGAGCGCTTATCAGCGTTTCCCCAGGCGCATCTGCTGGATTTGGGCTGCGGGGCAGGGCACGCCAGCTTTACGGCTGCGCAGCACGTAGAGCAGGTTACTGCGTATGACTTATCCAGCCAGATGCTGGACGTCGTTACAGAAGCAGCTAAAGCCAAAGGACTGAAAAACGTCGCGACGTGCCAGGGCTATGCCGAGTCATTACCCTTTGCCGATGCGTCTTTTGAGATCGTTATCAGCCGCTACTCTGCGCACCACTGGCATGATGTCGGGCAGGCGTTACGTGAGGTAAGGCGCGTACTTAAGCCAGGCGGGATCTTCATCATCATGGACGTGATGTCTCCGGGGCATCCGGTGCGCAACATCTGGCTGCAGACGGTAGAAGCGTTGCGCGACACGTCGCACGTTCAAAATTACTCAAGCGGAGAGTGGTTAACCTTTATCACCGAGGCAGGTTTGATTTCACATTCATTGGTCACGGATCGGCTGCCGCTCGAGTTCAGCTCATGGATCGCCCGCATGCGGACGCCGGACGCGTTAAGCCAGGCGATTCGGTTGTATCAGGAGAGCGCTTCGGCGGAGGTGAAGGCCTACTTTGAGCTGAAGGATGACGGCTCGTTTACCAGCGATACCATCATGGCCGAGGCGTATAAAGCGGGATAAAACAAAAAGGCACCGAGGGGAATCGGTGCCTTTTTGCATCAGGTCGAGCGATCAGGAATCCGGCGTAGCGTTGTTTTTCACAAACAGCGTTAGCTGGTCGCCTGGCTGCAGGTTGTCAGTATCATGATTCCAGCGCATCACATCTTTGATGTTCACGCCGTGGCGTTTAGCGATACTGGAAAGCGAATCCCCCTTGCGCACGCGATAGGTAATGCTATCGCTGTTTCTGGCGAGACGCTCTGCACTGTTACCTGCACCTACCGTCAGAGTCTGACCCACTTTCAGACTAGAGCCGCGCAGATTGTTCCACTGCTGCAGATCTTTACTGTTCACGCCGAGACGTGAAGCAATGCCCGAAAGCGTATCACCCGAACGAACCTTATAACTCCGGCTGCTTACCGGTGAGGTATCGGCGATCAGCGTTGACTGAACGGCGGCAATCTCACCCGAAGCTAAAGACTCGCGTAACTGCTCAGCATGTTTCTGCGGAACCATTACATACTGCGGGCCGCTTGCCCCCAACGTTGAGCCTTTAACACCTGCATTAAAGGTTTTAAGCTTACTCACCGACATACCCGTCATATCAGCAACCTGTTGAATATCAACCGGACTGCTGAGGCGAACGCGCGCCAGTGCACGACTTTCGTCTGGTGTTGGCAGTTGCACACCGTAGCGCTTGCTGTTCTTGAGGATGTCGCTCAAGGCCAGCATCTTGGGTACGTAGATCTTCGTTTCCTGTGGCAGTGAAAGCGACCAAAAATCGGTGGATTTTCCACGCGCTTTATTCGCTTTCATTGCCTTCATGACACGACCTTCACCGCTGTTATACGCTGCGACCGTTAACAACCAGTCACCATCAAACATCTTGTTCAGACGCTGCATCATGTCGAGAGCGGCTGTCGTTGAGGCGACAACATCGCGACGCGCATCGTAACTGCGGGTCTGTTTCAAACCATAATTGCGCCCTGTGCTCGGAATGATCTGCCAAATACCTGCGGCATTGGCGCCAGACGTTGCATGTGGGTCAAAAGCGCTCTCCACTATGGGTAGGAGTACCAGCTCCATAGGCATGTTACGTTTCTTAACTTGCCCGGCTATCCAGTACATATACGGCTCTGCCCGTAACGTTACATCGTGGAGATAGCTCTTATTTCTCAAATACTTCTGTTTCTGTTCGCGAATCCGGCTGTTTTCCGGAATTCCCATCTTTAGCTCGTCGCCAATAGAGGCCCACAAGTTCTGTTCCTGCGCGAATGTTGTCCCATCGTCCAACCATCTTGCCGAACTTGCAAACTTCCCTGCTTCCCCTTGACCAGCTGCAGAAAGGCTCTGTGCGTGCTGTTGTACGTTACTGGCGTTTTGCGCCTGGCAACCGACAAGCAGGACAGAGGCGAGTAATATCGCTTTTGCCTTCATGTGTGTGTCAATAGTTGCTTAAAAGACGAGCGATGATAACGGCGAAATTTTGAAAAGGCAACCCGCATTTATCTGAAGTTATCTTTCTTTGACCTTAACCATGCAAATCGTGCCTCTGGTTGTTGCAAATTTGTTTCTTGGTTAATTTTTTAATTAAATCAATATCATAAGTTCGTAAAAATAAATTTATTTTACGCTCATTTTTCAGAATTACGGGGAGTGTTTTTTGGTTTTTTGCGCGTAACTCCTTCACTTTCTGGTAATAATCCTGAATCGCTGGATCGTCAGGCAAGATGCTGGCGGAAAACTTCATATTCCCTAATGTATACTCATGTGCGCAACAAATGACGGTTTCATCCGGCAGTGCATTAATTTTTTGTAAAGATTGATACATTTGTTCTGGCGTGCCTTCAAATAGCCTTCCGCACCCGCCTGAAAATAATGTGTCGCCGCAAAACAGATAAGGTTTGCTATAGAAAGACAGATGTCCTGAAGTGTGACCTGGGGTAGCAATTGCGGAAAAATCCCACTCACGTATGTGGATAGTTTCGCCTTCTTTGACTACTTGCGTTGTACCCTTATTTTGTGTCTCGGCGGGCCCATAGACCGCAAGATGTGGAAACGCAGCAAGTAAATCTGCTACACCGCCCACATGATCGTTATGGTGGTGCGTCAGAAGAATGGCTTCAGGTAGCCAGCCATTTTCTTTAATCGCACGTAAAACGGGGGCTGATTCACCCGGATCGACGATGATGCAGCGTTTATCGTCGTCAATTAAAACCCAAATGTAATTGTCCTGAAGGGCGGGAATACTGATAAGATTCATACATTACCTCTTAAAACGTGGCGGAATTGTTGATGAAACCGGCAAGGATACCTCAGGCTGTCGCAGCACCGGAACGTTGGGCTGAATTGCCCTGGGGTGAATACTATCGCGAGGCGCTGGAGCAGCAGCTTAAGCCCTGGCTGGCAAAAATGTACGGCTTTCACCTGCTTAAGATTGGCAACCTCAGTGCAGAAATCAATACCGAAAGCTGCGCTATCTCTCACCAGGTGAATGTCTCACTCTCTGGATTACCCGTTCAGGTTGTCGCTGACCCGCTGCATTTGCCGTTTGCTGAAAAATCCGTTGATGCCTGCCTGCTCGCCCATACCTTGCCCTGGTGCAGCGATCCGCATCGTCTTCTGCGCGAAGCCGATCGGGTGCTGATTGATGACGGCTGGCTGGTGATCAGCGGCTTTAATCCTTTGAGCCTTATGGGATTACGTAAGCTGGTTCCGGTGCTGCGCCGCAAAGCGCCCTATAACAGCAGAATGTTTTCAATGATGCGCCAGCTAGACTGGCTCTCGTTGTTGAATTTTGAAGTGCTCTCCTACGGCGGTTTCCAGGTACTTCCCTGGACGCGGCAGGGCGGGGCGTTGCTCAGCACGCACTTGCCTGCGTTAGGCTGCATGCAGTTTATTGTGGCGCGTAAGCGGACAATTCCTCTTACGCTTAACCCAATGAAACAGTCTAAATCGAAATCACAAATTCGTCAGACCGTTGGCGCCACGCGGCAGTATAAAAACCGCGATCAGGATTCAGGCTGGTAGCCGACGTCTTCGTGAGCAGGGTTAGACGCCGCCGCCCGCGCCAGTTCGTCGCAACGTTCGTTTTCAGGGTGTCCGGCGTGGCCTTTTACCCACTCCCATTTGATTTCGTGCTGGCCTAAGGCCGCATCGAGACGCTTCCACAGGTCGACGTTCTTAACCGGCTTTTTCTCTGCGGTTTTCCAGCCGCGTTTTTTCCAGTTATGGATCCACTGCGTTATTCCCTGACGCACGTACTGGCTATCGGTACTCAGCGTAACGTCGCAGTGCTCCTTAAGCGCTTCGAGCGCGACAATCGCGGCCATCAGCTCCATGCGGTTGTTGGTCGTCAGGAAATAGCCTTCGCTAAAGGTTTTTTCGTGCTGACGATAGCGCATAATCGCGCCATAGCCACCGGGCCCTGGGTTACCCAGACAAGATCCATCGGTGAAAATTTCTACCTGTTTACGCATCTCTGGTAGACTTCCTGTATTTGAAACGATCAGTTAAACGATAAGTCTGACATAAATGACCGCTATGAGCACAGCAATAACTCGCCAGATTGTTCTCGATACCGAAACCACGGGTATGAACCAGATCGGCGCGCACTACGAAGGGCATAAGATCATTGAGATCGGTGCCGTAGAGGTAGTGAACCGCCGACTTACGGGAAACAACTTCCATGTTTATCTCAAGCCCGATCGGCTGGTGGACCCGGAAGCCTTCGGCGTTCACGGTATTGCCGATGAGTTCTTGCTTGATAAGCCGACCTTTGCGGACGTCGCGGATGAATTTCTCGAATACATCAGAGGCGCAGAGCTCGTCATTCACAACGCGTCGTTCGATATCGGCTTTATGGACTATGAGTTCAGCAAGCTCAATCGTGATATTCCGAAGACAAATACCTTCTGTAAGGTCACGGACAGCCTGGCGCTGGCGAGGAAGATGTTTCCCGGCAAGCGTAACAGCCTCGATGCGCTTTGCTCGCGCTATGAAATAGACAACACCAAGCGAACGCTGCACGGCGCGCTGCTTGATGCCCAGATTCTGGCAGATGTCTATCTGACCATGACCGGCGGGCAAACGTCGATGAAATTCAGCACCGAGAATGAATCGCAGCAGACGCAGGGTGAGGCGGGCATTCAGCGCATTGTCCGACAGGCCAGCCGTCTGCGGGTGGTTTTGGCCAGCGATGCCGAGCTGCTCGACCATGAATCGCGACTGGACCTCGTGCAGAAGAAGGGCGGAAGCTGCATGTGGCGCGCGTAAATTGTGTAGAAATGCGTGTAAAATCACCGTTTGGGTGATTTTTACAGCAAACGATTCAAAACGTGAGAAAAAGCGTTGACGAGTTCAGAGGCAGACCGTAATATTCGCCTCGTTCCCCAAACGGGAACAGTGGAGCGGTAGTTCAGTCGGTTAGAATACCTGCCTGTCACGCAGGGGGTCGCGGGTTCGAGTCCCGTCCGTTCCGCCACTATTCAGAAGGCCTGAATCAGAAATGATTCAGGCCTTCGTCGTTTCTACAGCTTATAAACCTCACGTCACGTACATGCCGGGCAAGACGCAAGCGCCGCCCGGCTTCTGATTAGCCGATGTTAAACGGGTCGGCATCCTGCCAGGCCGGGAATTTCTCCCGATACTCTCTCAGCGCCGTCAGCGACAGCTCCGCATCTATTCGCGTGGCCTGATGCGGTTCGGCGGTGGCGATAATCTCTCCCTGCGGATTTATCACCCGGCTGTCGCCGCGATAGTGATGCCCATTGCCGTCGGTCCCGACGCGGTTACAGCCCACCACGTACGCCTGATTTTCTATGGCGCGCGCCACCAGCAGCGCCTGCCAGTGCAGCGAGCGCGGGGCAGGCCAGTTGGCGACGTACAGCGCCAGATCGTAGTCGTTGCGGTTGCGCGACCAGACCGGGAAGCGCAGGTCATAGCAGACCAGCGGCAGGATGCGCCAGCCGCGCCACTCAAAGACGAGGCGTTCGTTACCCGCTTCATAATGATGATGCTCGTCGGCCATGCGGAAGAGGTGGCGCTTGTCGTAAAAGTGCACTTTCCCTTCTGGCTCAGCCAGCAGGAACCGGTTGACCGGCCCGCGCTCGGTTTGCAGCGCGGCGCTGCCGGCTATCAGCGCGTTTGTCTGCTGCGCTTTGGCATGCATCCAGGCGACAACCTCTTCCTGTGGCATCGACTTTTTAGCGGCTTCCATCGCGAAACCGGTGGTGAACATCTCCGGCAGAACAATCACATCGCGCCCGGTAATCCCTTCCAGCTGACGATCGAAGTGGCGCAGGTTGGCAGGGCCGTCCATCCACGCTAAAGGCTGTTGCAAAATCGAAATCTTTAAGCCAGGCACAATACAGACTCCTAAAACGATCGCTTTTTCACACTGTAGCACGACATAAACAGAATGGGAGGCAATAAAAAACCCCGCGCTGGGCGGGGTTTGTGAAGGCGAAGCGCGCTACGCGGCTTCAGGTTTGCGCTGCTTCTCCGGAAGCTTTACCGGCTGCGTCGCCAGCTCGTCCGGTTCAAAATCATCCACGTTAATGCTGCGCAGACGGCTCTCTTCGGCTTTCACCAGAACAGCCGCTTCATCCTGGTTAATGATGCCGCCAGACAGAGCCTGTTTCGCCAGTTCATCCAGGCGGGTAAACGGCAGGTTTTTGCCCAGCTGCTTGCAAATCTTCTGATGAATCGGGTCGGCGGCCATCACGTCCCGCAGCGCCTCTTCCAGCAGGCCCACCGGATTATGCTCGGTTGGTTCCAGATACTGGCCGCGGCCAATGCGTGAACGCGTTGCGCTCGGTATCTGCAGGATCTTCGCGACTTTGTGATCCAGCCTGTCAGACGGTGCCAGATAGTGACGGCCGGTCGGGAAGATCGTTGCGCGCAGAACGCCTGCCACAAAGCGGTTCGGGAAGTTCGCCAGCAGATCGTCAATTGCCTGTTCTGCCTGATACAGCGCGTCCTGAACGCCCCAGTGCACCAGCGGCAGATCCGCTTCTTGTCGACCTTCGTCGTCGTAGCGCTTGAGCACCGCCGAGGCCAGGAAGATCTGGCTCAGCACATCGCCCAGACGGGCAGAGATACGCTCGCGACGCTTCAGGCTTCCGCCCAGCACGGCCATAGAAACGTCAGACAGCAGGGCCAGGTTGGCGCTCAGGCGGTTCAGGTGCTGGTAGTAACGTTTAGTCGCATCGCCGGTTGGGGTCGCGCTGGTCAGCCCGCGCGTCAGGCCCAGCCAGAAGCTGCGCACCTTGTTGCTGCCCACGTGCCCGATATGTTTAAACAGCAGCTTATCGAAGGCGTTCACGTCGTTATTCTGCGCGGCGGCCATCTCTTCAAGCACGTATGGATGGCAGCGGATGGCGCCCTGGCCGAAGATCATCATGCTGCGCGTCAGGATGTTTGCCCCTTCAACGGTAATGGCAATCGGTGAGCCCTGGTAGCCGCGCGCCAGGAAGTTGCCTTCGCCGAGCATAATGCCTTTACCGCCCGCGATATCCATCGCGTCAATGATTGACTGCTGCGCGCGGTGGGTACAGTGGTACTTCACAATCGCCGACAGCACGGCCGGCTTCTCGCCGAGCATAATGCCGTAGGTAATCAACGATGCGGCGGCGTCCATCACGTAGGCGTTGCCCGCAATGCGCGCCAGCGGCTCCTCGATCCCTTCCATCTTGCCGATAGAAATTTTGAACTGACGGCGAATATGCGCGTAGGCGCCAATCCCCATCGCCACGGACTTCAGGCCACCGGTAGAGTTCGACGGCAGGGTAATGCCGCGGCCAACCGACAGACATTCCACCAGCATGCGCCAGCCCTGACCGGCCATTTTCGGACCGCCGATGATGTAGTCAATCGGCACAAAGATGTCCTGACCGCGGGTAGGGCCGTTCTGGAACGGCACGTTGAGCGGGAAGTGGCGACGGCCAATTTCAACGCCCGGCGTTGAGGTTGGGATCAGCGCGCAGGTAATGCCCAAATCTTCTTCGCCGCCCAGCAGTTTTTCCGGGTCGGAGAGCTTAAACGCCAGGCCCAGCACGGTCGCGATAGGGGCGAGCGTAATGTAACGTTTGTTCCAGGTCAGGCGCATACCCAGCACCTGCTGTCCCTGCCATTCGCCCATGCACACCACGCCGGTATCCGGAATCGCGCCCGCATCGGAGCCCGCTTCCGGACTGGTCAGCGCGAAGCACGGAATTTCCTGACCGCGCGCCAGGCGCGGCAGGTAGTGATCTTTCTGTTCTTCAGTACCGTAGTGCTGGAGCAGTTCGCCCGGGCCTAACGAGTTAGGCACGCCAACGGTAATGGCCAGGATGCCGGAGACGCCCGCCAGCTTCTGCAGCACGCGAGCCTGGGCATAAGCGGAAAATTCAAGCCCGCCGTACTCTTTCTTAATGATCATCGCGAAGAAGCGATGCTCTTTCAGGTAGGCCCACAGCTCCGGCGGCAGGTCGGCCATTTCGTGGGTGATGGCGAAGTCGTTTGCCATGCGGCACGCTTCCTCCACCGGGCCGTCAATAAAGGCCTGTTCCTCTGCGGTCAGGCGCGGCTGCGGGTAGTTATGCAGCTTTTTCCAGTCCGGGTTGCCCTGGAACAGATCGCCTTCCCACCAGGTCGTGCCCGCATCGATTGCTTCTTTCTCCGTGCGCGACATCGGCGGCATCACTTTACGGAACCCTTTGAACACCGGCGCGGAGATCATCGACTTACGCATCGGCGCAAGATTCAGCGGCAGAAGAATCAGGGCCAGCAGAACCAATACCCAGAGATTCCAAAGACCTGCGACGCCAAGCGCAGCCGTCCAGGCCAGGAGTATCAGGCTGCTCAGGAATAAACTTACGCGGTGATAGAACAGCACACCGATGAGAATAACGGTTGCGATAATGCTCAAAATCATCATAAAGAAAAGCTCCCTTGCTTGTAGGAGGTCTGACCACTTGTGATGATATGGTTGTAGTTGATGTCATTTTCTTTAGCAATGTGTTTACAAGATAATTACAACCTGGTTCACATTGTTCGTGACAATACGGGCACGAAAAATCAAAACGCCCGATGAATCGTATGGCTTAAGCTTCTCGCTTTTAACGCTATCCGGTACACTCCACTGTGTTATTTCATCAATACTGAAGGATTATCCTCATGTACCAGGATCTTATTCGTAACGAACTGAACGAAGCGGCGGAAACGCTGGCTAACTTTCTGAAAGATGATGCCAATATCCACGCCATTCAGCGCGCGGCGGTTCTGCTGGCGGACAGCTTCAAAGCGGGTGGTAAAGTGCTCTCCTGCGGTAACGGTGGTTCCCACTGTGACGCGATGCACTTCGCGGAAGAGCTGACCGGGCGCTATCGTGAAAACCGTCCGGGCTACCCGGCGATTGCGATTTCTGACGTGAGCCACATCTCCTGCGTGAGCAACGACTTTGGTTACGACTATGTCTTCTCTCGCTACGTGGAAGCAGTAGGCCGTGAGGGTGATGTGCTGCTGGGTATTTCTACCTCCGGTAACTCCGCTAACATGATCAAAGCGATTGCCGCCGCGCGTGAGAAAGGAATGAAAGTCATCACGCTGACCGGTAAAGACGGCGGTAAAATGGACGGCACGGCGGATATCGAGATCCGCGTTCCGCACTTTGGTTACGCCGATCGTATTCAGGAAATTCACATTAAAGTGATCCATATCCTGATCCAGCTGATCGAAAAAGAGATGGTCAAGTAAGACTTCGCTGGGGGGCGCTTGTGACCCCCCGCTGTTGTGGAGGTAACGTATGTGCGAACTGCTCGGGATGAGCGCCAATGTGCCAACCGATATCTGCTTTAGTTTTACCGGGCTGGTTCAGCGCGGTGGGGAACCGGGCCGCATAAAGACGGCTGGGGCATCACCTTCTACGAAGGCAAAGGCTGTCGCACGTTCAAAGATCCGCAACCCAGCTTCAACTCGCCAATTGCCAAACTGGTGCAGGATTATCCGATCAAGTCCCGCTCGGTGATCGCCCATATCCGTCAGGCAAACCGCGGCGAAGTGGCGCTGGAAAACACCCATCCCTTTACCCGCGAGCTGTGGGGGCGAAACTGGACCTACGCGCACAACGGCCAGCTCACGGGCTATAAATCCCTCGAGACCGGGAATTTCCGCCCGGTCGGCGAAACCGACAGTGAAAAAGCCTTTTGCTGGCTGCTGCACAAGCTGACCGAGCGTTACCCGCGAACGCCCGGCAATATGGCTGCCGTCTTTAAATACATCGCGTCGCTGGCGTCTGAGCTGCGCGAGAAGGGCGTATTTAACATGCTCTTATCTGACGGGCGCTACGTTATGGCGTTCTGCTCCACGAATTTATTCTGGATCACCCGACGCGCGCCCTTTGGCGTGGCGACGCTGCTCGACCAGGATGTGGAGATAGACTTTCAGAAAGAGACCACACCAAACGATGTGGTCACCGTGATTGCGACGCAGCCGCTGACGGGCAACGAAACCTGGCAAAAGATTATGCCAGGCGAGTGGGTACTATTTTGCCTCGGGGACCGCGTAATTTGACGCCAGCTGAGGCTGAACGACTTCGTGGCTCAGCGGCTTGCTGACCACGTAGCGGCCACCAACGATAGAGATAACGGGTGGCTTGTGGGTTTGCTCAAAGTAGTCGTAGCCCGGCTTCAGCTGTTTCCAGAAATCGGCATAGTAAGAGTACTTATGGCGCGCCATGTTGGCATCGGTCATGCGGAACGGATAGATGCTAACCTGAACGTTAGGCTGACCAAACACCAGCGCGCCCGTCACAAACTGGAAAATCTCATCAATACCGGTATCCGTCATCGCATAACAGCCGACGGACACGCAGGCACCGTGAATCATCAGGTATTTACCTTCATAACCGTGCGCGCGGTCATAGGCATTTGGAAAGCCGATATTGATCGCTTTATAGAAGCGGCTGTCAGGTTTTAGCTGATTACGCTGAACGTTGTAAAACCCCTCCGGACTTTTAAAATCGCCCTGACGCTGTTTCGGCCCCAGGCCGCCGGAGTAGTTACAAATTTTGTAGCTATCAAGTAGCTGGTACGTCTCGCCCATTTTCACAAACAGATCGAGGGTGCGCTCTTCCTTGTAGATTTGAATATAAACCGGTGATCCCATTAACTGCTGCTTATATTCTTTGCTGATGGGTGTGGTGGAGCTGTTGCTGCTGAGCAGCCCGGCAAACGACACACACGGAATCAGAAGCATCGCAATGAATAATGCGATTTTACGCATACTACGAGTTCCTTGATAAAACTATGACCAACTTGCCAGAACGGCAAAAAGAGACCCGAAATCAGAAAACTCTGGACAGGCGCGCTCACATTAGCACCGCTATAGATTTTCGCAATAGCGAAGCTGCGAGTTTACACATTTGTTTTACGCTACAAACATTGTAAAAGACGTTGACCTCAGAAACTTTGCGTAACGGCTCGCAGTTTGGCGTCCTGGACGGCAGATTCGCTGCCGCCGACGCGTGAGATGCTGTTACAATCCGTCTCCTCTGGCTTGACGTCTACGGATACCTGCTAACCACATGTTTAGAATAAGAAAAGGACTTGATTTACCGATCGCAGGCAGACCTGAGCAGCAGGTTACTGCCGGCGCTGGCGTTCGTCATGTTGCTCTTTTGGGCGACGACTACGTGGGGATGCGCCCCTCGATGCTGGTGCAGGAAGGCGATCGCGTCGTTAAGGGGCAGGCGCTGTTCGAGGATAAAAAAAATCCCGGCGTTCTGTTCACTGCACCCGCCAGCGGAACGGTTGTGGGCATTCATCGCGGCGAGCGCCGCGTCTTCCGGTCCATGGTCATTTGTATTGAAGGAAACGACCAGCGTGAGTTTACCCGCTATGATCCTTCGGCACTGTCTACCCTCAGCCGCGATACCGTTCAGGCGCAGCTGCTGGATTCCGGCCTGTGGACCGCGCTGCGCACGCGTCCATTCAGTAAATCTCCCGTTCCCGGTTCGGTGCCCGCCGCCATCTTCGTCACGGCTATCGACACCAACCCGCTGAGCGCCGATCCCGAGCCTCTCATCCTGACGGAGAGAAAGGCGTTCGATGCGGGGCTAACCGTCTTAACGCGGCTGACGGCGGGAAAAGTCCACGTTTGCCAGGCGAGCGGAGGCAAGCTGGGCGGCCATCCGCAGGGGCAGGTCACCTTTAATGCGTTTGCAGGTCCCCATCCGGCGGGGCTTGTGGGCACCCATATCCATTTCCTCGAGCCGGTCAGCCTGGCGAAGCAGGTGTGGCATCTCAACTATCAGGACGTGATTGCCATCGGCAGGCTTTTCACCACCGGCGAGCTGTGGACCGAGCGGACGATCGCCGTTGGCGGACCGCAGGCGGCGCATCCGCGCCTGGTGCGCACGCTTCTGGGAGCGGACATTAGCGAACTGCTGGTGGGCGAAACAAAACCCGGTGAGAATCGCCTGATTTCCGGATCGGTGCT
>AGFS01074259.1_pt1 | contig 16370 bp, 8 predicted proteins | sample 305828 | NCBI WGS metagenome assembly AGFS01 (sample SAMN02954281, study PRJNA62041) | ant fungus garden metagenome | biome: terrestrial; feature: Atta colombica fungus garden; material: fungus garden; isolation source: Atta colombica fungus garden top | host: Atta colombica | place: Panama: Gamboa ...
CGCGATCCGCCCGGAAGTGACGGATATCATGCATAAGCTGCGCGAGCAGGGCCATCGCGTGGTTGTGCTATCGAATACCAACCGCCTGCACACCACCTTCTGGCCGGACGAATACCCTGAAATCCATGCCGCGGCCGATAAGGTCTATCTTTCCCAGGAGATGGGCATGCGCAAACCGGAAGCGCGGATTTATCAGGCCGTACTTCAGGCAGAAGGCGTTTCCGCCGCCGATGCCGTCTTTTTCGACGACAATGCCGAAAATATCGAGGGAGCTAACCAGCTGGGCATCACGTCAATTCTGGTGACCGGAAAAGAGACGATACCGAACTACTTTGCGAAGCAGCTATGCTAAAAACCGTTCATCAAAAAGCCACGCACCACACAAGACCGCTGCGCGCGTGGCTGAAGCTCCTCTGGCACCGCATTGACGAAGACAACATGACCACGCTGGCGGGCAACCTTGCCTACGTGTCGCTGCTTTCGCTGGTGCCGCTGGTGGCCGTTATCTTTGCGCTGTTTTCCGCCTTCCCGATGTTTGCGGACGTGAGCGTGCAGCTTCGCCACTTCGTTTTCGCGAATTTCATCCCCGCCACCGGCGACATCATTCAGAACTACATCGAGCAGTTTGTCGCCAACTCCAGCAAGATGACGGCGGTGGGGGCGTGCGGGCTGATCGTCACGGCGCTGCTGCTGATGTACGCCATTGATAGCGCGCTCAACACCATCTGGCGGAGTAAAAAAGCGCGGCCCAAGGTTTACTCGTTTGCCGTCTACTGGATGATCTTAACGCTTGGCCCGCTGCTGGCGGGGGCAAGCCTGGCCATCAGCTCGTACCTGCTTTCGCTGCGCTGGGCGAGCGATCTGAATACCGTGATCGATAACGTCCTGCGCATCTTCCCGCTGATTTTGTCGTGGCTCTCTTTCTGGCTGCTGTACAGCGTGGTGCCGACCACGCGCGTGCCCAATCGCGACGCCGTTATTGGCGCGCTGGTGGCGGCCCTTCTGTTTGAGCTGGGCAAGAAAGGCTTCGCCCTCTACATCACCATGTTCCCGTCCTATCAGCTGATTTACGGCGTGCTGGCTGTGATCCCCATTTTGTTTGTCTGGGTATACTGGACGTGGTGTATCGTCTTGCTTGGCGCCGAAATTACTGTCACTCTCGGCGTATACCGCGATCTCAAAAAAGCAGCACTTGCTGAAGAACAACAAGAAGCAGACCAACCATGATTGCATTAATTCAGCGCGTAACCCGTGCCAGCGTCACCGTGGAGGACGAGGTGACGGGTGAAATTGGACCAGGACTTTTGGTGTTGTTAGGTGTCGAAAAGGATGATGACGAACAAAAGGCGAACCGCCTGTGCGAACGCGTCCTGGGCTATCGCATCTTTAGCGATGCCGAAGGCAAGATGAACCTCAACGTGCAGCAGGCGGGCGGCAGCGTGCTGGTGGTTTCCCAGTTTACGCTGGCGGCGGATACCGAGCGCGGCATGCGTCCGAGTTTCTCAAAAGGCGCCGCGCCGGATCGCGCAGAAGCGCTTTACGAATACTTTGTTGAGCGCTGTCGCCAACAGGATATGAACACGCAAACCGGACGATTCGCTGCGGATATGCAGGTATCGCTGGTGAACGATGGCCCCGTGACGTTCTGGCTCCAGGTATGAGCCAGGTGGCGGCGCGGCCGCGGGTAACAAGAGAGAGTACAGCTATGTATCACCTTCGAGTACCGCAAACGGAAGAAGAACTGGAAGCGTATTACCAGTTCCGCTGGGAAATGCTGCGCAAGCCGCTCCATCAGCCGAAAGGCTCGGAACGCGACGCCTGGGACGCCATGGCGCACCATCAGATGGTGGTGGATGAAGAGGGTAACCTCGTCGCCGTCGGACGTTTGTATATCAACGGCGATAATGAAGCCTCGATTCGCTTCATGGCGGTGGATCCGTCCGTTCAGGATAAAGGCCTGGGGACGCTGATCGCCATGACGCTCGAGTCCGTCGCCCGCCAGGAGGGCGTTAAGCGCGTCACCTGTAGCGCCCGCGAAGACGCGATGGATTTTTTTGCCAAGCTGGGCTTTGTGAACCAGGGCGAAATTACCGCACCGCAAACCACGCCGATTCGTCACTTTTTGATGATCAAACCGATCGCCACGCTGGACGACATTCTGCACCGCGCCGACTGGTGCGGGCAGCTGCAGCAGGCCTGGTATCAGCACATTCCCCTGAGTGAAAAAATGGGCGTGCGCATCCAGCAGTACACCGGGCAAAAGTTTATTACCACCATGCCGGAAGTCGGCAATCAGAACCCGCACCATACGCTGTTTGCGGGCAGCCTGTTCTCGCTGGCGACCCTCACCGGCTGGGGGCTGATCTGGCTGATGCTGCGCGAGCGGCACCTTGGCGGCACGATTATTCTGGCGGATGCCCACATTCGCTACAGCGCCCCGATCAGCGGTAAGCCCAGCGCGGTGGCCGACCTCGGCGCGCTCGGCGGCGACCTCGACCGTCTGGCCCGCGGCCGCAAGGCGCGCGTGCAGATGCAGGTTGAGCTGTTCGGCGACGAAACGCCGGGCGCGGTGTTTGAAGGCACCTACATCGTCCTTCCCGCGAAGCCGTTTGGCGCGTTTGAGGAAGGGGGGAATGAGGAGGAGTGATCTCCTCTTTATTATCGCCGGGCGAAATTAATCCGCCAGGCGATATCCCGCATAAGGTCTCGTGCTGAGGGGCTAATTCCCCCAAGCTGGAAGAAGCCGTGAATGACTCCCAGCCATCGCTGGGCGGTACATATTACGCCTTGCTCTGTCAGGCGCTGATGGAGCGCTTCGCCTTCATCACATAGCGGATCATACTCAGCGGTAATAATATGCACAGGCGGTAGGCCACCCAAATCGTCTCGCCATAACGGGCTCGCTTCTGGGTGCTGACGGTCTGTCTCTGCAAGATACATATTATAACCACTGAGTAGCGTATCGCGGGTAATTACGTAATCTTTTCCGTTCAAGGAATAACTTTCAAAACTCGCAGTGGCGTCGAGCATAGGATAGATAAGAATAAGTTGTGCAGGTTGCCATAGCCCTTTTGCTTTGAGCCGTAGTGACGTTACCAGCGCCAGGTGTCCTCCCGCACTGTCTCCGCAGAGTGTTATCTGATTTTTATCCGCGCCTAGTTCATCTGCATATTGCCAGACGAGATCTGCGCCTTTCTCTGCGTCATCGTGCGCGGCAGGGAAAGTATGTTCAGGTGCTAGCCTGTACTGAATTGCAATAACACGGCAATTCCCATAGAGCGCCAGTTGACGAAGTTGATTATCGTGCGTTTCAAAACCGCCGCTAATAAAGCAGCCGCCATGATAGTAGATGACAGCCGGTAGTATCGTGGAAGCATTCAGAGGTGAAAAAACCTTAACGGTCAGATCTTCCAGTTTTAGCGTTTCCACTTTTACCCGCCGCTCGGTATCTCCGGCAAGCACTGCACTGGCAACATACCCCGCCCGGCGATCATCGATGCTCATAAGGCGTGAAGAGGGCCGGCCAGCAGCGATGAAATCCTCAACCAGGTTATAAATCCCTTTTTCCAGTGTCATAGCTTTGTTCTCATGCCTGTATAGATATACAGGTTTATAACGCTCTTTGGTGCAAATGAAAAGTGAGGGTGAGGATAAGGATTCAAAACTGGAAATCGGCTCGCAAAAGTAACACGTCCCAGGGTAGGCGCTTTAATTAAAGGTTAAGGATAGAGGGCCTGTTTCGGCCTGAGTAAGGGCGATATCCGCCACCTGCATGCCCGCGATCTGGTGCTGCACGTCGTATTCGGCGGCGTTATGGATATCGGTCCAGCCGAGCGTGCCGGTGTCGAGGCGGTTCCTGTCCGCGGTGGAGGCGATAACCGCGCCGTCGAGCTGCGTGTGGTCGCCGACGGTAATGTCGAAGCCGCCGGTGCCCGCGAAGATGCCGGTCTGCTCCTTCACGGAGGCATAGTCGCTGGTCATTTTGTCGCGGCTGTAGCTGACGCTGGCGGAGCCGCTCATGGAGCCAATGGAGAAGCTGCCGCCCGCGCTGATATTCTGCTGTTTGCTGTCGTAGCTGTCGGTGTCCTGTTCGCTGGCGAGGGCCAGATTACGCCCGATATCCGCGACGACGGTTTTGCCGCTGGCCTGTGCTCCGGCAAGGGTGGCGTCGCGGCCGCTGACGATGCTGAGCGTCTCCCCGGCGTTCAAAAGGGATTCGGTGTGGGTGGTGCCGTTGCCGCGCTCTGTGCCTTTGCCGCCGTTGACGCTGGCGGAGACGTTGAAGCCAACGCCGCCGGAGCCGTAGCCGATACCGACGCCCGCGCTGCCGCCGTGGTTGGGGTGATGTTGTGACGAGCAGAACGCTTTAATGCCAGATTATTTCCCGCCTGCATTTCTTTCCCTGAAAATATTTACCGAGATTATTTAAAATGAGCTGTTACAGCCTCTTGTATTATTTTTACGAGCCGCCTCGCATTTATTAAACGTTTCCCGTAATGCAGTGCTGTATCTTTATCCATAGCGATATAATAGGCGCAGGGAAACTCAGCAATACAGGCTGTGAATAATATGTAGTAAAAGTGAAACGATAAGGACGCGGTATAAAGGTGCGCTAACACCAATATACCGCTAACCACAAACAACTAAGCAGGAGTTGATTATGGCTGCGAAGAATTCTATGCCAGAGTGGGCTATTGCCCAAACAGAAATTGCAGTATTTGAGAGTGATAACGATATTCGCGACCCGGTGCACAAAAAAGATGCTCGTCGCCTCCATGGCAAGCGGACTGGTGCTGCTTCTTTACATCCCAGAGCAGATACGCCGAAGGACAGTTCGGCCTGTTGTGAACTTTATTCCCGGATGGATAGTAATTACCTTCCCCTTAGCGGGCAGTGGTTGTCGAACGCAGGTTTCATTGATGGTATGCCGGTGAAAATCCGTGTGATGAAGGATTGTATCGTTATCACGCCACAACATACACGCGAGCTATGGGGTTGCCTGGAAGGTATGAGTATGGTGTATATAAATAAACAAAAAGTGGTTGACTGGTTGAAGACGTTTCCCGGGGCATTGAATGATTTAGGTGATTTGCCTGTGATCAGACGCGGTAATTGACACTTAAAAGAGATCCCGGCTCAGTGGCCGGGATCCAATACTAAAGATATTTTGTTGGTATATGAGATAGCTGCTTTTCTAGGGACCAGTTTTCAGGCTCAGATTTTTTATGGCTCCACTTAGCACCACCATCTAACCATTGTGCTCGGTATTTATTGATACCTTGCAAAGTGGAATCTTCGTAGCCGAACTCTACCCCACAACAATCACATATATCGTATGTTGGAGATTCCCCGTCATCACCCCAGGGTGCATCTAATTGCTCTGCACCACATACTCGGCAGATATATAGCTCATTATTTTTGTGCATTGAAATAGTCCAAATTTGTTGGATAGCCATGATCTGAGGGATCTGGCCTGAACATTGTTTTAGGTACACCATCTGCATTTTTAACGGCAAATGTATTGGAGGATGGGTTGTAATAAATTGTATCACCGTTTTTCCGGGTTGTAGTGATTGTACCGGCTGGTGGATTTGTGACAAAGTTATGCGAAGCATCCACATATTGTTTCGCATTCTGATACTCAGGAAACTCTTTCCCATGTTTTGTCCAGTGCCCATAGGCATTACCCACAGGTTCTGCTTTCTTGGTTTCTGTCCAAATCTGAGTATCTTTAGATTTACCACTTTTAGCTTTCCCGCCACCACCTTTCTGCGGATCGCCATTCTCATCCACAACCTTAGCGGTTCGATTGAACAGTGGATTAATATCGATGATATCCACTGAACGCAACCCAAGGCGTTTCTCATCTTTCTTGCTTAGCGCATTATTCTCTACCACCGTCTTCCCAACCTGCGCCCCGGCAATAGCGCTTGCCGTGCCGTCTCCCGCTACGCCGCCCGCTATCCCTGCGGCAAGGGTCGCCAGCGCGCTGATGGTCTGCTTTTCACTTTCACTCAGCGCAGTAACATCCTTATTGTACAGCTCCAGCGCGATACTGCCCGCCAGCTCCCCGGCCAGCGCTCCCGCCGCGCCCGCAAGCGCATCTTTCCCCTGCATCGCCGCCAGCACGGCGTTCGCGACCGCGTGGGCGGCGGCTTTTTCGGCCTCTTTACCTTCCTTCTCCAGCCCCATCCGGTGGCCGATGATTTCCGCCACGTACGGCGCGGCGGCTCCGGCCAGCGCGGCGGTCATGTCGCCGCCCGCCAGTCCATGCGCGGCCGCGGTGGCGGCCTGGATGGCGCGCTGCATGTCGCTGCCCGTGCCGTACTGCTCCATCGCCGTGCGCCCGGCCTGGTCGGCTATCTCCTGCGGGGTCGGGTTGCTCTTGCCGTCCGCCCTCAGCTTCTCCTCCGCGGCGCTGAGCGCGGCCGGGTCCTTCATGGCCTCCTGCTTCGCGATTTCACCCTGCGTTTTAGCGATATCCGCCACCTGCATGCCGATTTCCGCGATAAGCTGCGCCTCCTCCATCCTGCGCTGCTCTTTCTCCTTGTCGAAGATGGCGTCGATGCTGCTGTTGGCATTCGCCGTGTCGCGGCTCAGGTCCGCCACGTCCTGCGTCTGGCTTGTGGTGTCGCGGACGGTAACGGTTCCTTCCCCGATGGCCGCGCGCGTCGTGCCCTCGGCGCTGCCGCTGCTGTCCGCCCCGACCAGCAGGTTGCTCGCCATGTTCCCGGCGAACTGCCCGGCGATGCTGCCGCCGGTGCTGATGCCCGCGCTCTGGTGCTGCACGTCGTATTCGGCGGCGTTATGGATGTCGCTCCAGCCGAGCGTGCCGGTGTCGAGACGGTTCCTGTCCGCCGCGGCGGTGGAGGCGATAACCGCGCCGTCGAGCTGCGTGTGGTCGCCGACGGTGATGTCAAAGCCGCCGGTGCCCGCGAAGATGCCGGTCTGCTCCTTCACGGAGGCATAGTCGCTGGTCATCTTGTCGCGGCTGTAGCTGACGCTGGCGGAGCCGCTCATGGAGCCAATGGAGAAGCTGCCGCCCGCGCTGATATTCTGCTGTTTGCTGTCGTAGCTGTCGGTGTCCTGCCCGCTGGCAAGGGTCAGATTACGCCCGATATCTGCGACGACGGTTTTGCCGCTGGCCTGTGCTCCGGCGAGGGTGGCGTCGCGGCCGCTGACGATGCTGAGCGTCTCCCCGGCGTTCAAAAGGGATTCGGTGTGGGTGGTGCCGTTGCCGCGCTCTGTGCCTTTGCCGCCGTTGACGCTGGCGGAGACGCTGAAGCCAACGCCGCCGGAGCCGTAGCCGATACCGACGCCCGCACTGCCGCCGTGGCTCTCGTTTTTGCCGTCGAGCGTCGAGGTGTTGAGGGCGGATATCAGGTTCACGTCGCGGCTGGCCTGTAGCCACAGGTCGTTCTGCGCGTCAAGCTGGCTGCCGTGAACCAGCAGGCCGCCGTCGGTAGCCACCACGGTGAGGTTATTCCCGGCGGTGAGGCTGCTGCCTTTGGCGGTGGTCTGGGTGCTGGTCTGGGTGGAGGTTGACGACTGGCTGCCGTAGGAGAGGCTGACGCCGATGGTGTTGTCGTTGCCCTTCTGGTTGCCGGTGGCCTGGTCGAGCAGGACGGACTGCGCGCCCTGTCCGATGGTCAGCGCGCCTTTCACCGCCTGCAGGGCGGCGAGGCGGTCGTTATCGGTCTCACTGGCCTGCTGCAGGGTACGGACGCTGCTGTCGAGCGCGCCGCCCGCAGCGCCGGAGAGCGCGAGGGTCAGGCCGGAGGTTTTCTGCTCGACGGTGTGGGTCTGGGTGCCGCTGTCGGTGGCGGCGGTGATGCTGACGTTTTTCCCGGCGAGCGTCATGTCCTGCCCGGCAATCAGCTCGGAGCCGTGGACGCTCAGGGCGTTGCCCGCGCTCAGGGTGACATTGCCGTTAACGGAGCCGATGGTGCTGCCGCGATGGGTGGCGTCCTGCGCGGTGTCGGAGATCTTAAGGCTCTGCTTGCCGTAGCTGGCGCCGATGCCGCCCGTGCCGGACAGGCCGGTTTTTTTCTCCTGCCGCCAGTGGATTTCCTGCGAGGACTCTTCGGCGGTGGTCACCGACAGGTTATTCCCGGCGGCGAGCGCCACGTCCTGCGTGCCGATGACCTGGCTGCCGCTGACGGTGAGGTCCCGGCCGCTGACGATGGTCACGCTGTCGCCGCCCAGGCGGGAGGCGGTGGCGCGGTTAACCAGGCTCTCGTCGTGGGTCTCCAGCGATTTGCCCGAGAGCAGGCCGCTGCTCTGCTGCTTGCTGTGTTCGGTGAGGTGATAGCCGCTCCGTCCGGCATTGATGGTGACGTCGTTGTCAGCCTGCACCATCAGCGCCTTCCCGGCGTCGAGCGCGGCGGCGGTGGCGATCAGGTTATTGCCCGCCGCGAGCGTGAGGTTGCCGCGGGCCGTGAGGCTGCTGCCCGCATCCTCGTGCCGGGTCAGGGTGCGCCAGGTGTCCTTGCCGAAGCTGCTTTCCTCGCTGTGGGTCAGCGTCTGCACGCCGAGGGTGATGTCGTGTCCGGCCTGCAGCAGGGCGTCGCCCTGGCTGTTGATCTGCGTGGCGTCCAGGCGAATGTCGTTGCGTGCGGCTAGCTGCAGCGTGCCGTTCTCGTTCTGCACGAACACCGTGGCCAGACGGTCAATGTACTGGCCGTCGGCGTTGGTGGTAATCGTGCTGCGGCTGATGATGTCCCGCCCGGCGGCGAGCGTCACGCCGTCGCGCCCGGTGAGCTGTCCGCCGGTGTTGATGATGTCATCCCGGGCGGCGAGGCTGAGCGCTCCGGCGTCCATGCGCCCGGTGTTGCTGATGTTCTGCGCGGAAACCTGCGCGCGCTCGCGCCCGGCGAGGTTGCCGCTGTTGGTCAGGTCGCCCGCCACGTCCAGCGCCACCTGGCGCCCGGCCAGCAGCGCGCCGCTGCCGTCAACGTCGCCGGGCTGCACGCGGGCATACACCTGCGGCACCAGCACGTCTTCGCGGCTGCCGTCCGGCAGGGTGACGGTCTGCGTCACCATCCACACCATGTCGGTGGTGAGCAGGGCCATCTGCTCCGGCGTCAGGGCGACGCCCGGCACCAGGTTGTACTGGCGGGCAAAGGTGACGCCGTTGTCCATCAGCGCCTGATACTGGGCCTCGTCGCTGGCGTAATTCCCGAGGAAGCGCTGCCCCGTCAGGGCCATGACCTGATCGCGGATCAGCTTCTGCTCGTAGTAGCCGTCGCCGAGGCGACGCAGGATCCGGTCCGGGTCGCGGGTCAGCTGGCTCATCATATAATCCGAGCCGAGCCATTCGCGATTGTTCGCAAAGCGCGGATCGGTCTCCACCAGGTAGCCCGCGCTGCTTTCCGGATGCACCACGTAAAGGCTGCTGTCCGGCAGGCGGACGTCGGGCGTCAGCACCCGGATTTCACGCGGCGTCTCGCCGCTGGCGGTGACCGGAACGATAACGACCGGGGAGAGGCTGCTGTCGCCGCGCGCGCTATCCGGGCCGCTGAGCTGCACGTCGTCCCGCGCGGTGATGACGGTGCCGGAGCCGGTCACGCTGGCGTTGCCCTGCCAGGCGAGAATGCCGAGATCGATCGTCTCCGTCAGCGGGGCCGGGGCGTAGCTGCTCCGGTCCTTGCCCTGTGTCGTTTTGGTGCCGCCTACCTTTTTCTTCTTCTTTTTGGCGTACCAACGGGTCTGGGTGCCGGTATCGGTGGTAATACGCACGCCGGTGGTGGCTTCGTTTTCAATCCGGCCTGCAAGCGCGCTGAGCGTGCCGCCTGCCACAATCTGGCTGTCGCGGTTGGTTATCTGTCCGGCGGTGATGGCCATGTTGCCGCCCGCGATAATCTGGCCCGGATCGCTGCGGGTGACCTGCGTCTCCTGCACCTTACGGGTGTAGTCGTACTCGTAAAACTCCTTGCCGCCTTTCCCGTCCGGCGTCTGCGCGTCGTGGACGCCGTACTTGTCCGTTTTGCTGAGATCGACCTCGCTCCAGTCGTAGCGCACGATGTCCCCCTGGTACGTCATCTCGTGACGCTTGCTGGTTTCGGTGGTGACGATTTTTGTGCTCAGGTGGTCGTTAATGTTGTTCAGCGTGGCGACGTCAAGCCGCAGGCTGCCGCCGGCCTCGATGCGCGCGCTGTGGTTGTCGATCAGCTGCGCCTGGCCGCTGGCCATGTGGTTCGCGTCCAGCGTGCCGCCGATCGCCATGTCGCCGTCGCTGTAAATCAGGCCGTGCTCCCGGTTGGTCACGGTCTGCGCCCCGATGTCCAGCCGCGCGCGGGCGGCGATGACCGGCGCCTTTTTGCCGTTGCCGGAGTTATCCAGCGTGCCGGTGGCGATGGCGACGTGGTCGCCGTAAATGCGCCCGGAAGGGGCGTTGGTGAGCGAGCCGCTTTCAATCCAGGTGAGGCCGCCGTCGAGCAGGCCTTTGTTGGTCACGGCGTTCTTAATGATCAGGTGATTTTCACCGGCGCTGATCTCGCCGTCAGCGTTATTGGTCAGCTTGTTCGCCGCGAGCGTCAGCGTGCCGCCCGCCTGAATCTGCGCGTTGTTGGTCACCGCCTTGGCAACGCTGATGTCGGCGTTGCCGACCGCGATGACCCGCCCGCTGTTGGTGAACGCCTGCGCAAGCGTCAGGGCGAGATCGCCCAGAGAGAGGATCTCGCCGTCGCCGCTGAGGTCGCGCGCGGTGAGGCCCACGCCTTCATCGGCGATCAGCGTGCCGCCGGTGTTGGTGACGCTGAGCGTTTTTCCGCCGCTGACGTCCAGCTGCCGTTCGGCGGAGAGCAGGCCGAGGGCGTTGTTGAGCGCGGTGGTCACGTTCAGGGCAAGCTGTCGGCCAGCCCGCATGGCTCCCTCCGCATTGCTGACGGTCTGGCTGGCAATGCTGACGGTGTCGCCCTCGATGCCCCGGTCTTCGCCGGAGGTGGCGTCGTTCAGCAATGACTGCGCGGTGACGGACAGCGTGCCGCCGCTGCGCATCAGGCCCGCGGTGTTGTCCGTCAGCCCGGCGGCGATGAGGATATCGCCCGGAGAGAGCAGCTCGCCGTCCTGGTTGAGCAGGGCGGTGGCCTGAACGTCGATGGCACCGCCCGCTATGCTGCCGCGGTGGTTGTCCAGCTCGCTGACGCGTAGCGCGGCCTGCCCGGCGGCCTGAATCGCGCCGTTCTGGTTATTGAGCGCCTGGCCCTGCGTGTCGATACTGGCGTCGCCGCCGCTCGCGATAAGGCCCTGCGCGTTATTCAGCTCGCCGCTGTTGAGCGTCAGGCTGCCGCCGCTGAAAATCCCCCCGCGCTCGCTGCCCTGCTGGTTGATGAGCGTTTGCTCCTGCGTGTCGAGCGTCAGGGCGGCGTTTGTCTGGATCAGGCCGTCGGTGTTGTCGAAGGCGGTGCTTTTCCCGGTCAGCGCACCGGCCGCGGCGAGGGTGCCCTGCCGGTTGTTGACCTGCGCGGCGCTGAAGGTCAGGCCGCCGTTCTGCGCAATAATCTGCCCGTTCTGGTTATCCAGCCCGCCCCGCAGGGTGAGCGACATCGCGTCGTCGCCGATCTGCAGCATCGTTCCACTGCGGTGCGACAGGCTGTCGGCATTGACCGTCAGCCGCTGTGCCTGGGTTACGCTGTCGTCCATCTGCAGCTGGCCCGCGCTTAACGTCAGGCCGCCGCTGCTGAACAGCTCGCCGCCGTTGCCCTGCACGCTGCTGGCGGAAACGATGAACTGCTCGCCGCCGTGCAGCAGCTTGCCGCGCGTGTTGTTTAGCGTTGCGGTGTCGATGGTGAACCGCTTTGCGTTGCTGCTGATGGCACCGTCCTGGTTATCCAGCCCGTCCCGCAGGGCGAGCGTCAGGTCGTTCGTGCCGGTCTGCACCAGCTTGCCTCCCGCGTTGAGCAGGCGGCTGGCATCAAGAGCAAGCGTCTCGCCGCCGAGCGCGCCCCCGCGGTTGTCTATCGTCGCGGCCTGCTGCACCGTCAGGCTCCGTTGCGCGCCGACGGTGGCCTGCGCGGTGATGACGTCCTTGCCTTTTGCGTTAAGGGTGACGTTACGCCCGGCGGTCTGGCTGCCGTGCAGATCGAGGCCGCTGCCTGTCAGGCGCGCGTCGCCCGCGGCCTGGTGCTGCCCCTGCGAGCTTAACTGGCCGCGGCTGGTGACGGTCAGGTCTCCGCGGTCAGCAACGCTGCCGTCGGCGTTGAGTCCGGCCGCCAGCACGCTCCGCGCGGTGCCGGTCACGCGGTCTGCTTCAACCCTCACGCTGCCCGCCCCGGCCAGAAAACCGTCGTGGTGCAGCGCGCCAGCGGCGGTGACCGTGGCGCTGCCGCCTGCGTAGACCGTGCCGCTGCTGGTGAGGTTTTCGTTCGTGGTGAGGCGGATATCCTGCTGCGCGGTGATGTTGCCGCTGTTTTCAATGCGCCCGTCGGCGGAAAGGGTGACCGCGCCCGCCTCCGCGCCGATATTGCCCGCGTTGCGCACCCCGACGCCTTTTTCCGTGCCGAGCAGGCGGATTTTTCCGGCGTACATGCCGCCGACCTGCGCGACGTCCAGCGCCAGCGCGGGCTTCGCCGCATCGCTATCCGCGAGGGCGGTCACCTTTTCATGTGCGGCATCCACCGCGTTGCGCCCGGCGGTGACGCGCAGATCCTGCGCGTGAATGGCGGCGTTCACCTGTACCGCCCGGGCGATGATGTCGGTGTGCGTCTGCCGTGAGGCATCCAGCCCGCTGCCGTTCACGGCGATCTCACCGCGCTCCACCTGATACCCGGTTATCCGGCCGTCCTGCATCTGCGCGGTGCCTGTGGTCAGCGTGGCGCGCCCGGCGTTGATAAAGCCGCAGCCGTCGCAGGTAATGCCGGACGGGCTGGCGATGACCACGTCGGCCTTCTGCCCGGCCACCTCAATAAAGCCGTTGAGCTGGCTCGGGTTGCGCGCGTTCACCTCGTTGAGGATGACCTTCGCCTCGCCCTTCGCCAGCCACGGGTTGGCCGTGACCATGCCGCCGATCTGGGTTGAGGCGTTTTTATGCGAGTTGTTGAGGATCACCCCATCCCGGCCCACGTCGAACTGGCTGTAGGTGTTGCGGGAGACGCCGCCTGCCGACGGCGTCTGGATATTCACCTGCGTCGTACCGTTCGCGCTGCTGATGACGGTGGGCTGTTGCTTCGCGGGCGCGGAGGCGTCCGCCACGATGCCAGCGGCCTGTACCGTTACTGCACCGGAGGCCAGCCACAGGGCGAGGCTGAGTGCCCCGACGCGGCAGACAAGGCGCTGAAGGGCGTGCCCGATGCCGGAAGAGGCCGCGCTTCCCGTACAGCCGCGGGCAAGCTCGGAGACGACCATCAGCATGCCGCGGGCTTTATTGAAGACGATACGGTACAGGCGTTTATTCATGGTGAAATCCTTTTATTTTTATGTCCGTACAGCGGGCAGTGACGGCTCCGTCGGCTGCCCTCGCGCGCGGTCAGAAATCCATATTCAGGTTGAAGCCGAAGGTCGCCGGGCTGGTTTTAAAGCCGTCGGGGCGGGAGAAGGGCACGCCCGCGAAGGCGTCGTAACCCACTTTCCAGAGCGCGCCGCGCAGGCCTGCGGCGCCACCGGCCAGGTGGGCGCCCGTGAGGTATTCCGTTCCCTTGCCCGCGACCTCGCCGTAGTCGGCCGCCAGGTAAAATTCGGTTCCGGCAAGCGGGGTCTGCCAGGAGAGATCGTTGCGCACCAGCCAGCCGCGATCGGCGTTAAGCGTGCGTTCGCCGTCAAAGCCGCGCACCGTCCAGCGCCCGCCGATGGAGAACTGATCCTGCGAGGTGAGCGGCGTGTTGCTGGTCTGACGCTGCCAGGCCACGTCGTAGCGCAGGCGCTGCGCGCTCAGCTCAAACGGCAGGCTCAGGCGCGCGTTGGTGCGAAGAATGCGGCCTAGCGCGGTGGCTTCTTCAAACGTCTCTTCCGGGGCAGGCTGCGCGCCAAACCACCGCGTGCCGCGCTGGTAGCTGATGCCCGCATCAAGCGTGGCGGGGCCGATATAGTGGCGATGCTGAAGCCCGGCTTTCCAGGAGGAGACGTGGCGGCGCTGCACCTCCACCTCGGTGTCGTCGATGTAGTTTTTCGTTATCCGGCTTTCTACGTCCCAGGTGAAGGTGGTTTTCTGCGCGCTGCTGCGGTGCAGCACCCGGCTGGCCTGCGCCACCAGGCTCTGGCTTTTACCGCTGTAGCGAATGTCGCCGTTAAGCCCCGCCACGGTCTGGTGGTAGTGGTAATCGCTGCCGGTGAAGGAAAATGCCCACCAGCCCACGGGAACGGACCAGTGGGCGCTGAGGTTCTGGTTGCCTTTTTCCGGCCCGGTCTGGAGGTCATGGTTAATGGAGAACCAGAAGAGATCGCTCAGCGCCAGCGGGTTATCCAGCGAAAGCGTCATCCCGCCCTGATAGCGGCCCGTGGACGAGGTGCCGGAATCATCAAGCGACAGGCCAAGCCGCCAGAACTTGCTCTGCTCGCGGGTAATGACGATATCGCTCTCGCCGGGCTGCTCGGCCGGAACGATGTCCATCTCGACCTTCACGGTGGGCAGGCGCTGGAGGTTCTCGAGGCCCTGCTCGATATCCCGCAGATCCAGCAGGTTGCCGTCGTGCGCCGGGAAGGCGCTGTAGAGCCACAGCCAGCGGCTGCTGTCGTCGGTTAACCTGACGTGGCGGATCTTCCCTGGAATAACGGCCAGCGCCAAATGCCCGCTCTTTAAATCCTGCGCGGGCGCCAGCACGCGAGCGGTCGTCCAGCCGTGGGAGATCAGCCGGTTTTGCAGCAGGCTCATGACGTGGTTGATACCCTTCGCGCCGAGGCATTTCCCCACGGCCTGATTGGCCATGCGCTGCAGCGGCACCCAGTGCGGAAGCGCGTCGTGCCCGGACAGCGTGACGTCACGGATCGTGAAGCAGGGCGTTTCGGCTGCAAACTCGCCGTCGTCGCGCTTTTCAGGCGCTTGCAGCCGAACGTCGGGCGCGGGAGGCGTCAGCTGGGCTTCCAGCGCCTGCTGGCGCTGCTGTTGCAGAATAAACTGCTCGTCCCCCGGTGCGGCGACGGCGGCCGAAGAGAGGCAGAAAAACGCGCAGCGAAAAGAAAAGCGCGTAAGGGGCGCTAAGGTTCGAAATTCCATTTCGACATATTCCCTTGCAATTTGTCATGTTTTGATAAGGCGGGAATAGTGGCGAAGAAAGGCCGATTTATCTACGGAAGGGGGGGTAAACAGAATCCGAAAATGCAGGAAGCGACGGGGGGATTAACACGAAAACGGAGCGTGGCTCGCAAAGTACGAGCCACTACAGGAGATTACTCCCCTTCACCCGGGAACAGGAACGGGTTGATCGAGCTGCGGGCAAAGCCCTCTTGCTCCATCTTTGCGTCCAGAATCAGCGAGGCGAGATCGTCGGCCACGGCTTCGACTTTCGGGTCTTTTTCCTTGATAGAGGATCTTCAGGTAGGTTCCGCAGTCGCCGCAGCTTTCGGCTTTCACCGCCGCGTCTTCGTTCTCCAGCGACCAGTAGTTGAGGTCGCGGGTCTGCTCGCAGTTGCTGCACTTGATGCGCACCACGTGCCACTCGGTTTCGCACAGGTTGCAGTGCAGGTAGCGCAGCCCCTGCGTGGTGCCAATCTGCACCATGCTGGAGACCGGCATAGAGCCGCAGACCGGGCAGAACTGACGCGCTTCGCCGTATTCGGCGCGCGCTTTGCCGGGGATCAGGCTCGCCATCTGCGCCCAGTAGAGCGACAGGGCGGCCCAGATAAACGGCGCTTTATCGCTGCTGACCAGCGAGAAGTCGGACGCAAACAGCGCGCTCGCCATCTCTTCCAGCTCCATGTCCGACGCTTTTTCCAGATTCTCGATCACCGCCAGCGCGGTGCCGCTCATCTCGGGCTTCAGCTCGGCAATCAGCGAGTGCAGCAGCTTATGCCAGTGCTTGTCGCGCGGCAGGACGTGAATATCCAGCGGCGGCTTGCCCCGATCGCTGGCTTCCTTAATGCGCGCGGTGAGGTCCATCTGCAGCGGGTGGTCGTACAGCACCACTTCCTGCGCGTGGGCGACCAGCGCCGCAAAGCGCAGAAAATCGCCCAGCGGGTTGCTCTCGGCCAGCTCGCGCAGACGCTCCGCGCGGCGGTTGTAGAGGTTCTTGAGTCTGGGGAATAACAGCGGCGGAATATAATCCGCCGTGCGTTTCTCGCTCGACCCCAGCTCATCTTGCGGGATTATGCGAATACTCATTCAGATGACTTTTCCTGTTTCTGGCGGACTTCGCGGTACCAGCGCGGGTGATGTTTCTTCGCCCACGTTTTGGTAACCCAGCCTTCCACCATCGCGGTAATGGTGCCTTTCACCCAGA
>AGFS01082916.1_pt1 | contig 16119 bp, 12 predicted proteins | sample 305828 | NCBI WGS metagenome assembly AGFS01 (sample SAMN02954281, study PRJNA62041) | ant fungus garden metagenome | biome: terrestrial; feature: Atta colombica fungus garden; material: fungus garden; isolation source: Atta colombica fungus garden top | host: Atta colombica | place: Panama: Gamboa...
CGTGAAGTACCAGTGCCCGGACGACGGCTGCGTAAAGTTCGAAATCTCACCGCTGATCCAGACCTGCCCCATTTCCTGCTCAAGCAGCAAACGCACCGTCTGGTTAAGGCGGCTAACGGTATAAATTGAGGGGGATTGAGAGGGTAACATGTGAGCGAGATCAAATTCTAAATCAGCAGGTTATTCAGTCGATAGTAACCTGCCCTGAGGCGAGCGCAAGCATTTTTTGCAAAAAAGTGTAGATGCAATCGGTTACGCTCTGTATAATGCCACGGCAATATTTAACCACCCAGGTCAGAGATATTGCCCATGCTACGTATCGCTAAAGAAGCACTGACGTTTGACGACGTCCTCCTCGTTCCCGCTCACTCCACCGTTCTGCCGAATACTGCCGATCTCAGCACGCAGTTGACGAAAACCATTCGCCTGAACATTCCTATGCTCTCAGCGGCAATGGACACCGTGACCGAAGCGCGCCTGGCTATTGCCCTGGCACAGGAAGGCGGCATTGGCTTTATCCACAAAAACATGTCTATCGAGCGCCAGGCGGAAGAAGTTCGCCGCGTGAAGAAACATGAATCCGGCATCGTGTCCGATCCGCAGACCGTACTGCCAACCACCACCCTGCACGAAGTGAAGGCCCTGACCGAGCGTAACGGCTTTGCCGGCTACCCGGTTGTGACCGAAGAGAACGAGCTGGTGGGCATCATCACCGGCCGCGACGTGCGCTTCGTGACCGACCTGAACCAGCCGGTCAGCGTCTACATGACCCCGAAAGAGCGTCTGGTGACCGTGCGCGAAGGCGAAACCCGCGACGTGGTGCTGGCTAAAATGCACGAGAAACGCGTTGAGAAAGCGTTGGTTGTCGACAGCAGCTTCCACCTGCGCGGCATGATCACCGTTAAAGATTTCCAGAAAGCAGAACGTAAGCCGAACGCCTGTAAAGACGAGCATGGCCGTCTGCGCGTGGGCGCGGCGGTTGGCGCGGGCGCGGGTAACGAAGAGCGCGTTGACGCGCTGGTTGCTGCGGGCGTAGACGTGCTGTTAATTGACTCCTCTCACGGCCACTCCGAAGGCGTTCTTCAGCGCATTCGTGAAACGCGCGCAAAATATCCTGACCTGCAGATCATTGGCGGCAACGTGGCGACGGGCGCAGGCGCGCGCGCGCTGGCTGAAGCCGGCTGCAGCGCGGTGAAGGTGGGCATCGGCCCAGGCTCCATCTGTACCACCCGTATCGTGACCGGCGTAGGCGTTCCGCAGATCACCGCCGTATCCGACGCGGTTGAAGCGCTGGAAGGCACCGGCATTCCGGTAATTGCTGACGGCGGGATTCGCTTCTCCGGCGACATCGCCAAAGCTATCGCCGCAGGCGCAGCCGCCGTGATGGTGGGCTCCATGCTGGCAGGGACAGAAGAATCCCCGGGCGAGATTGAACTCTTCCAGGGCCGTTCTTACAAATCTTACCGCGGCATGGGCTCCCTGGGCGCGATGTCTAAAGGCTCTTCCGACCGTTACTTCCAGACCGATAACGCCGCCGACAAGCTGGTGCCGGAAGGTATCGAAGGCCGCGTGGCCTACAAAGGCCGTCTGAAAGAGATCATTCACCAGCAGATGGGCGGCCTGCGCTCCTGCATGGGCCTGACCGGCTGTGGTACCATCGACCTGCTGCGTACTAAAGCGGAGTTCGTGCGCATCAGCGGTGCGGGTATCCAGGAAAGCCATGTTCACGACGTGACGATCACCAAAGAGTCCCCGAACTATCGTTTGGGCTCCTGATTTTCTTCGCCCGACCTCGCGTCGGGCGATTTATTTAATCTGTTTCACTTGCCTCGGAATTAGCGTCAATGACGGAAAATATTCATAAACATCGCATCCTCATCCTTGATTTCGGTTCTCAATACACTCAGCTGGTGGCGCGCCGCGTGCGTGAGCTGGGCGTTTACTGCGAGCTGTGGGCGTGGGATGTCACGGAAGCACAGATCCGCGAATTTAACCCAAGCGGCATCATCCTCTCCGGCGGTCCGGAAAGCACCACCGAAGAGAACAGCCCGCGCGCGCCGCAGTACGTATTCGAAGCGGGCGTGCCGGTATTCGGCGTGTGCTACGGCATGCAGACCATGGCGATGCAGCTGGGCGGCCACGTTGAAGGCTCTAACGAACGCGAGTTCGGCTACGCGCAGGTTGAAGTTGTCACCGACAGCGCCCTGGTGCGCGGCATCGAAGACTCCCTGACCGCAGACGGCAAGCCGCTGCTGGACGTGTGGATGAGCCACGGCGACAAAGTCACCGCCATCCCGTCTGACTTCGTGACCGTTGCCAGCACCGAAAGCTGCCCGTTTGCCATCATGGCGAACGAAGAAAAACGCTTCTACGGCGTGCAGTTCCACCCGGAAGTAACCCACACCCGCCAGGGTATGCGCATGCTGGAGCGCTTCGTGCGCGACATATGCCAGTGTGAAGCCCTGTGGACGCCGGCAAAAATCATCGACGACGCCGTAGAGCGTATCCGCCAGCAGGTTGGCAATGACAAAGTGATCCTCGGCCTCTCCGGCGGCGTGGACTCTTCCGTCACCGCGATGCTGCTGCACCGCGCCATCGGCAAAAACCTGACCTGCGTCTTCGTGGACAACGGCCTGCTGCGCCTGAACGAAGCCCAGCAGGTGATGGACATGTTCGGCGACCACTTCGGCCTGAACATCGTTCACGTGGAAGGCGAAAAGCGCTTCCTGGACGCGCTGAAAGGCGAGAACGATCCGGAAGCCAAGCGTAAAATCATCGGCCGCGTGTTCGTTGAAGTGTTCGACGAAGAAGCGCTGAAGCTGGAAGACGTGAAGTGGCTGGCGCAGGGCACCATCTACCCTGACGTGATCGAGTCTGCGGCCTCCGCGACCGGTAAAGCGCACGTTATCAAATCTCACCACAACGTGGGCGGCCTGCCGAAAGAGATGAAGATGGGCCTGGTTGAACCGCTGCGCGAGCTGTTCAAAGACGAAGTGCGCAAGATCGGCCTGGAGCTGGGTCTGCCGTACGACATGCTCTACCGCCATCCGTTCCCGGGTCCGGGTCTGGGCGTGCGCGTGCTGGGCGAAGTGAAGAAAGAGTACTGCGACCTGCTGCGTCGCGCGGACGCGATCTTCATTGAAGAGCTGCACAAAGCCGACCTGTACAACAAGGTGAGCCAGGCGTTCACCGTGTTCCTGCCGGTTCGCTCCGTCGGCGTGATGGGCGATGGCCGTAAGTACGACTGGGTTGTCTCCCTGCGCGCGGTAGAAACCATCGACTTCATGACCGCCCACTGGGCGCACCTGCCGTATGACTTCCTGGGCCGCGTGTCTAACCGCATCATCAACGAAGTGAACGGCATTTCCCGGGTGGTGTATGACATCAGCGGTAAGCCACCGGCAACGATTGAGTGGGAATAACTCCCACCCAATAGTCTCGTGATTATCAAAGCCCGCACTCTGCGGGCTTTTTTTTCGCTAAATCATTTCACCGCTTGCTCAATCGTCCGGGTGATTTCTTCCGGATGGCTCACTTCTGTGATTAGTCATGCGACAGCCACAGAAGACCATTTCTATGTATCCGCGCTGTTTGCAGCACGCGTCTTTTTGTACCGACGTGTCAGCATTGCGTCTGGGATACGTTGCGATACAGTTTTCCTGCCTGTACCGCGCGCGATAGCGATGGCTAACACCGCTATAACCAGCGTCAGACCGAGTGAAACCAACATGGCTTCGGCAATACCCAGCGTTTTACTGAGCCACGCATAGGCAAACGGCGACATGGCCGCCATCAGCTGTCCGGGGATGAACAACCAGCCCGTGAGGCTGGCGTAGCGCTCGGCGCTGAACAGCTCCAGCGGCAGCGTCGCTTTGACGATGGTCATCAGCCCGTTAATCGCCCCATATCCGAGCACAAACCCGGCTGCGCTCCAGGCAAATGCGGGGCTGCTCAGGCCGACAAGAAAGCAGGCTGGCATGGCGAGGGCGGTAAAAAGCGTCAGCCTTATCGGCGTCAGGCGCCCGCCCGCCAGCACCTCCATCAGCCGAGCGCCGGTCTGGCCCACTCCCCACAGCGCGCCAGCGCTGACCGGCAGGCCGAAGCTGACGAGAAACTCAGGCAGATGCGTGGAGGTGCCGTTAGAGACGAACGTGACGAGGGCAATGAACAGGGCGTAAAGCCAGCCGCTGCGGCGATCGTTCTCCGTGGCCGGGGGCGCAGGCTGTGCCTGTACGGCGAGCCGCTGGCGCGGGAGGTTGCGAATGAGGAGCGCGCTCAGCAAACCGAACAGGGCATAGACCAGCAGCGCGCTCCGCCAGCTCATGATGTGGAGAAGCGCGTCCCCCAGCGGCCAAAAGACCGCCGATGCCAGCCCGCCCGCCAGCGTAATGCGGGAGATCGTTCGTCTCGCCTGCTGGCCATAAAGATTCACTATCGCGGCGAAGAGCGCATCGTAGAGCGACAGGCGCATGCCAACGCCCGTCAGCACCCAGGCGCAGTACCAGCCCGCGAGGGAGGAGGCATGCGCCATGCTCAGACAGCCTGCGGCAATCATTAGCGTGCCGCTCATGACCACGCGCTGGCCGCCAAAACGGGACAGCAGAAACGCGACGAACGGGGAAACGCCCGCCATGACCAGCATCGCGAGCGTCAGGCCGAGGTAGATTTGCGGTGATGACCAGCCGCTGTCGGCGGAGATAGCCGATGCAAACGTGCCGGGCATGTAAAACGAAATGCCCCAGTTGATGAGTTGATTACACCCGGCCCGGAGGGCGAGGCTGCGTGGAAGCGGAGCAGTTTTCATGTGGTTTCATTCCGTCAGGCAGTTGTCCTCAGCATATCCGGCGCGCTATTGTGCTGGCAGAGCCTTAACCTTATGAATGGCATAAGAGAAACTTTGAATGACGACGCTCAACCTGGGGCAGATTGCAACCTTTCGTCTTGTCGTGCAGCGCGGCAGCTTTTCCGCAGCGGCGGATGCGCTGGGGATTTCCCAGCCTGCGGTCAGCCTGCAAATTCGCCAGCTGGAGCAATTTTTCCAGACGCGGCTGCTCGAACGCACCGGGCGGGGGATCAAGGCAACGCCCGCGGGGCTTGCGCTGCTGGTGCAGGCGGAACGCATCGAGCAGACCGTGGATGAAGCCATACGCGCCGTGAGCGCCCTCAGCCACGAGGTCAGCGGCACGATTACCCTGGGGACCGGCGCAACGGCGTGCATTCATCTTCTGCCGCCTCTGCTCCAGCAGCTGCGCAGCGATTATCCGCTGCTGAGCGTCGGCGTGACGACCGGCAACACGCGCGATATCGTCCGCGCCGTGGAGGAAAACCGTCTTGATATGGGGCTGGTAACGCTGCCGGCGGCCGGGCGGGCGCTTAACGTAACGCCCGTGATGGACGAAGAGTTTGTCTTTATCGCTTCGCAGCAGGCTGATTTTGCGGGCATGACGCCCGCGCTGCTGCATGCCCATCCGTTAATCGCGTTTGAATCGGGAAGCGGCACGCGCGCGCTGATTGACGGCTGGTTTGCCGCGAGCGGGCTTGCCATCGCGCCGGTCATGGAGCTTGGCAGTATCGAAGCCATTAAGCGAATGGTGCGGGCCGGGCTGGGCTACAGCATTGTGCCGGGCATGTCGGTCGCGCATTCAGCCGATCGTGAGGGGCTAAGCGTGCGTTCACTCACGCCGGTACTGGCGCGACAGCTGGCCGTCGTGATGCGTCAGGATAAAATCCTCAGCAGGGGAATTGCGGGCATTGTTCGCCTGCTGCAGCACCGCTGTGCGGGCTAGCGCTCGGGCGTTGTTTCGACGGTCAGGCTGGACTGCTGGGACTGAATTTTGTCCTGATGGTGATACCAGGCGCCAATAGAGGAATAAACGAAGCGGCCAAAGAAAAACAGGAAGCTGATGAGCAGTATGATGCGGGTCATCCGAGTGTTAAATCGATGTCGTTTGCGCATAGGCGGGGTCTGGCTCACGCTGTTTTCCTGGGTATACCCTTCCGGGCGATGCGGCTATTAAGGCACAGCAAGGGGAAAGGGTCAATTACGGAATGCGTAAAAAACCGTCAATCCAATACATTTGCTTATTTTATTAATGATTTGTATATATTGGCCGCTCTGATAGGAATTAAAAAGAGACTAAAAAAATCGTCATAAAGTGCAAAGCGATAAATCTAATTTGATTTAGGTCAACGGATTCCCGTCACCAGTAACTAAAATCCCTCCTCCTGCATGGTTGGGCAAATTTCATCTGTACCGCATGCGCGTCAGGATGGATGCCTGTCTTTAATTACTCTCTGGAGAGAAAAGGCTAACCCGGGCATCTATGACTATTATTTCCTTTCTAAAACGCAAAAAAGATCGCTGGTGGGCGCTTCCTCTCGTTTTACCCGTTTTGCTGATGCCGCTGCTCAGCGTGGCGAACACCTATACGCACCTGGGTGAAGGCACCGTCATCCTCTACTATTTTCCGCTCTCGTTTCTGCTGACGATGATGCTGATTTTTGACTTTGCGGCGCTGCCGGGCATTGTAGTGTCGCTGATCTGGCGCTACTACCCGACCGTCAGCCTGTTTGAAACGCTGGCGAGCGTGCTTCACTTTGTTGTTCCCCTGGTGCTCAGCTGGGGAGGGTATCGCGTGTTTGCGCCCAAGCGCAGCCGGATTGCCTACGGCGACGCGCGGCTGATGGGGCAGCGCATATTCTGGCAGGTGTTCTGCCCGGCAACGATGTTCCTGCTCTTTTTCCAGTTTGCGGCCTACCTGGGCATCTATGACAGCCGGCAGAGCCTGCAGGGGCTCAACCCCATGAACATTTATACCCTGATCAACTACCAGGCGCTGCTGGTCAGCGGGCTGACGGCGGTCCCGCTGAGCTATTTGCTCATCCGCCTGATTCGCCATCCGCGCTACCTCAACGCGGTGGTTTCGCAAATCCGCATGCAGATAGACAAAAAGGTTACGCTGACCGAGTTCACGATCTGGGCGGCGATTCTGGGCGGATTGCTTTCGCTGCTGCTGCTTCCGATGAACGAAAATAGCTCGATATTTAGCACCAACTATACGCTGTCGCTGCTTATGCCGGTCATGCTCTGGGGGGCGATGCGCTTTGGCTATAAGCTGATGTCAATCATCTGGACGCCCGTGCTGCTGGTGACGATCCACTATTTTTACCGTTATATTCCGATGAATCAGGGGTATGACATTCAGCTGGCGATAACCTCCTCAAGCTACCTCGTTTTCTCCTTCGTCATCATCTATATGTCGATGCTGGCGACGCGGCAGCGCGCGGTGAATATTCGCTTTCGCAAGCTGGCGCTGCTTGACCCGGTTCTGCATATGCCGAACCTGCGCGCGTTATCCCGTTCGCTGAGCAAAACGCCCTGGTCAGCCCTGTGCGTGCTGCGTATTCCCGAGCTGGAGGTGCTAGGGCATAACTATGGCGTCCTGCTGCGCATTCAGTACAAGCAAAAGCTGGCGGAATGGATTAATAATTCGCTACGTCCGGATGAGGGCGTTTACAACCTGACCGGCTACGATCTGGCGATCCGTATGACCTCCGAAGCGCACCAGGAGCGCATTGAGATGCTGGACGCGCACATCAAAGAGTTTCGCTTTATCTGGGACGGCATGCCGCTTCAGCCGCAGGTGGGCGTGAGCTACTGCTACGTTCGCTCGCCGGTGAAACATCTTCACCTGCTGCTGGGCGAGCTGAGCGTCATTGCCGACCTGTCGCTTTTCACGCATCATCCTGAAAATCTGCAGCAGCGCGGCGCGATGCATTTACAGCGCTCGCTCAGGAGCAAAGTCGATATGATGAACCGCCTTCAGCGCGCGCTGGAGCAGGACGAGTTTATTCTGAAGGTTCAGCCCGTCAGCGGGCTACGAGGCGATCGCTTTTATGAAGTGCTGCTGCGGATGCCGGATGAGCAGGGCGAGCTTCTCTCTCCCGACGGCTTCCTGCCCGTTGCGCAGGAGTTTGGGCTGTCGTCTCGCGTGGATCTGTGGGTGATTGAACGCACGCTGCAATTCCTCGCAGCGCACCACGACCGCCTGCCGGGGCAGCGCTTTGCGATCAACCTTGCACCGTCGACGGTGTGTCGCGCGCAGTTCCCGCACGAGGTGTCGCTGCTTTTGACGACGTACGGCATTGAAGCCTGGCAGCTGATTTTGAAATCACGGAATACGGCAGCTTTGGCGGCACCGAGCAGGTAACGCAGACGCTTAAACAGCTGCAAAAAATGGGCGTGCGCATCGCCATCGATGATTTTGGCACCGGCTACGCCAGCTATGCGCGCCTGAAAAGCGTGGATGCCGATATTCTCAAGATTGACGGCAGCTTTATCCGCAATATCGTCAGCAACAGCCTGGATTACCAGATCGTGGCGTCTATCTGCCATCTGGCGCGAATGAAAAAGATGCTGGTGGTGGCAGAGCAGGTCGAAACGGAAGAGATACGCAGCGCGGTGAACGCGCTGGGTATCGACTATGTGCAGGGAAATCTGATTGGCGAGCCGGTTGAGCTGGAGTCGCTTCTCGAAGAGCAGGCGCCGCGGGTGGACGCCTGAGCCGTTAAGCCGCCACTTCCGGCGAGCTTTCTTCTTCGATTTTAAGCATCCAGCCGGTTACCGCTTCCCAGTACTGCTGCTCTTTTTCCAGATCCAGCAGGACCAGCGCGTTCTGGCTAAACCAGTCGTGCGGGAAGCTCAGCGTCCAGTGGTGATCGTCCGTTGTCAGCCTTAGCGTCGGCGGCGTGGTCGTGGCCTGGCGCTGATTGTTAAGCAGCACGCCGAGGCGCAGCAGCTGAATGAGCGGCAGAAACTGCTTTTTCTTGAACAGCGTAAAGCGCGGCAGATCGTCAAGCTTGATGGCCTTGCGGTGGTAGCGCACCAGGGTGGCCATCATGGTCTGCTGTTCCTGATTAAAGCCCGGCAGGTCGCTGTTCTGCAGGATATACGCCGAATGGCGGTGCATCCCGCTGTGGTTGATGTTCAGGCCGACTTCATGCAGCATGGCTGCCCATTTGAGCAGGGCGGCAAGCTGCGGATGGTCCAGCTTGGGGTTTTGCGCCTGCCACTGCTCATACATTTGCACCGTGGTTTCCAGCACGCGCCTCGCCTGTTCGCGATCGATGTTGTACTGGTTTGCCAAGCTTTGCGCCGTGCGGCTGCGAATGTCCTGATGGCGGAAGCGGCCCTCCATTTCATACAGCACGCCTTCGCGCAGCGCGCCGTCGGAAAGGCGCAGCTCCTTGATCGCCAGCGCGTCAAACACGCCGCAGAGGATCGCCAGCCCCGGCACGAATACGGATTTCCGCTCTTCAGAAAGCCCCGGCAGGCTCAGCGAATCGAAGCTTTTATGCTTTAGCACTTCGTCGGTGAGCAGAGTCAGACGTTCAGGGGTGATAATCCCGTCCTTTTCGCCCATCGCCAGCAGCACTTCATGCGCCGCCTTAATGGAGCCCGATGCGCCCAGCGCGACGTTCCAGCCCTGAATGCGGTACTGCCAGGCCAGATTTTCCAGCTTCTGGATCGCGGCCATGCGCGCGCGCTGGAAGTTCTCGCGGGTGATTGTGCCGCCGGGGAAGTACATCTGCGCGAAGCTGACGCAGCCCATGCGGCGGCTTTCCACCAGGCGCGGCTCAAAGTCTTCGCCAATCACCAGCTCCGTCGATCCGCCGCCGATGTCGATCACCAGCTTGCGGCCTTTTTCTGGCTGAGTATGTTCAACGCCCATAAAGATCAGGCGCGCTTCCTCGTTGCCGGAGATGATCTCAATCGGGTAGGGGATAACCTTTTCCGCGCGCTTGAGAAACTCGGCGGCGTTCAGCGCCTGGCGCAGGCTGTGCGTGCCGACGATGCAGACGCTGGACGGCGAGAAGCCCTGCAGGCGCTCGGCAAACAGCGAGAGGCAGTTTAGTCCGCGCTCCATCGCCTCTTCGCTGAGCATGCCGCGCGCGTCCAGGCCGTCGGCCAGGTGTACGCGCTGCTTCAGGCGGCCGATGATCTGCATCGCGCCATCCACCTCGCGGGCGATGACCATGTGGAAGCTGTTAGAACCAAGATCGACCGCAGCAAACTCCTGCGGGCGGGGTGCGTTATCATTTATCGGCATAGGTTAATCGGGTTGCTCGAGTGATTTGATATAGTCGTAAATCGCCAGCTGCGACCGCACTTTACGGCGATTGCCGCGCGGCACGTAGCGATTACTGAGTTCTTTGTCGATATAGCGTGCTTTCACCGTATCGCTAAACAAAATCTCGATGATGTCGAGGATTTGCTGTTTCAGGCGCGGATCAAGCAGCGGAGCCGCGACTTCAATTCGGTAATCAATGTTGCGCGTCATCCAGTCCGCGGATGAGAGATACACCTGCTTATCACCCGCATTATCAAAGATATAAATGCGGTCGTGTTCCAGATAGCGGTCCACGATGCTGATGACGCGAATGTTATCGCTGATGCCTTCCAGCTCTGGGATGAGCGAGCACATGCCGCGAATGAGCAGGTTAACCGGCACGCCGGAGCTTGACGCCGCGTACAGGCGATCGACAAGCCCTTTATCAACCAGGTTGTTGAGCTTCAGCGTAATGCCGGACGACAGGCCCTGCTGCGCGTTGGCAATCTCTTTGTCGATCATCTGATACAGCAGGCGGCGCGAGTTCTGCGGGGAGACCAGCAGATAGTCGAAGCTCACCGGGCGGTACGGATTCTCGATGAAGTTAAATACCCGACGCACCTCGTTGGTGATCCGCGCATCGGCGGTCAGCAGCGAGTAGTCGGTATAAATGCGCGCGGTTTTCTCGTTAAAGTTGCCGGTGCCGATGTGGGCGTAGCGCACCACGTCGTCTCCCTCTTTACGGGAGATCAGGAACAGCTTGGCGTGAATTTTCAGCCCCGGCGCGGAGAAGATCACGTGTACGCCGGCTTCCGTCAGGCGTCGCGCCCAGTGGATGTTGGCTTCTTCGTCGAAGCGCGCCTGCAGCTCCACCACCACGGTCACTTTCTTGCCGTTGTGCGCGGCGTGGATCATCGCGTCGATGATGCGCGAATCTTTCGCCACGCGGTAGATGTTGATCTTGATCGCCAGCACGTTCGGGTCGAACGACGCCTGGCGCAGCAGTTCAAGCACGTGCTCGAACGTGTGATACGGATAATAGAGCAGGACGTCGCGCTCGCGGATGGCGTCAAACCCGTTGCGGAACTTATCGAACCAGATATGGCGCAGGCGCGGCAGAGGCTTGTTCACCAGGTTGGCTTTGCCGACGTTCGGGAAGCCAATAAAGTCTTTAAAGTTGTGGTAGCGGCCGCCGGGGATAATGGAGTCGTAGCGGGAGATGGTCAGCTTCTCGCGCAGCATTTCCACCATCGCGTCGGGCATGTCGCGCTGATAGACGAAACGCACCGGCTCGGCGGTCAGGCGCTGCTTGAGGCTTGAAGACATCAGCTCCATCAGGCTGGCCTCCATCTCGTGCACCAGGTCATATTCGGCGTCGCGGGTCATCTTCATCGAGTAGGCGTTGAGCGCGTCGTAATCGAAGAAGCCCTTGAAGATATCGTCCAGGCAGTAGCGAAGAATGTTGTCCAGCAGGATCATCGGCTTGCGTCGGCGCGGCGTTTCCGGCGGCAGGTTCACAAAGCGCGGAACCTTATCGGACGGAATTTCCAGCAGCGCGTAGCTGATGCTCTCGCCGCGAATGATTTCGACCGCCAGATAGGTGTAATCATCCTTCAGGAACTGTACCAGGTCGGTTTCGCGGTTGATCAAAATAGGCGTGATGTGCTGGCGCAGATAGTGTTTGAAGTAATGACGCAGCCAGGTCTGCTGGTTGACGGAAAGCTGGCGTTCGTTGATCAGGAAGATTTGGTTGCGCGCCATTTCCAGCAGCAGCTCGTTGTAAAGGCCATCAAACTCCTGATCGGCCTTCATGACGCGGGACTGAATTTTGCCGAGCAGGTGGCGCGAGTGCGAGTTCAAACCCTGCTCTTCGCTGATGATGATCCGCCGCTTCAGTTCGGCAAAACGCACCTTGTAAAATTCATCCAGGTTATTCGAGTAGATACCTAAAAAGCGCATACGCTCAATCAGCGGGTTGGTTTTGTCCGCCGCTTCCTGAAGCACGCGCTCGTTAAAGGCTAACCAGCTAAGCTCTTTCTCAATGTATAACTTTTCCTGACCCATTACAGCTCACACTCCAGTTCAATCACAGGACGTGGTAAATCCGTCTCGTCCTTATTATGGCGAGCATTTCCACGATATGTCCAACAGTGCCAGAAAAGTATGACAGTTATTTTTTTTGTTGGGGAATTTAGAGGGTTGGAGAAGGGATTGTCGGGTGGCGCTGCGCTTACCACGACCTACGGGACCGTAGGCCCGTGCAAGCGAAGCGCCGCCGGGCAATTCAAACAGACTACTCTTCCGCCGCATGACCCTGCGGGGGTAACTTCACGCCGTCCAGCCAGGCGCCGCCGTCGCGCATCTCAAGACGCCCGTCGACAAACCAGCTCACGACCAGCGGATAAATGGCGTGTTCCTGCGCCTGCACGCGTTCCGTCACGTCATCTTCGCTGTCGCCGTCAAAGACCGGGACCTTCGCCTGCAGGATCACCGGGCCGCCGTCCAGCTCGTCGGTGACGAAATGCACGGAGGTGCCGTGCTCTTCGTCGCCGTTTTCCAGCACCTGACGGTGGGTGTGCAGGCCAGGATATTTCGGCAGCAGAGAAGGGTGGACGTTAAGCAGGCGTCCGGCGTAGTGCGCCACAAAGGCCGGGCTGAGGATGCGCATGTAGCCCGCCAGCACCACGACGTCGGGCGCGTAGGCGTCAATCTCCTGCACCAGCTCGCGGTCGAACGCCTCGCGACCGGCGAACTGGCTGGCCTCCAGCGCGTGGGCGGGAATGTTCGCTTCCCGCGCCCGCTCAAGGCCGAACGCGTCGGCCTTGTTGCTGAACACTGCCCGAATGGTGCCATTGATTTTCTTCTGCCTGCAGGCGTCTATGATGGCCTGCAGGTTGCTTCCGTTACCGGAAATGAGCACCACGATGTTTTTCATTCAATGACCACACGCTGTTCGGAATCGGAGGCTTTAATCGTACCGATTTTCCACGCGTTTTCACCTTTCTCGTTCAGCAGCTTAACCGCGTTATCCGCTTCGCTCGCCGGCAGGGCGATAAGCATGCCCACGCCGCAGTTAAAGGTGCGGTACATTTCGTGGTCGCTCACGTTACCGGCCGTTTGCAGCCAGTTAAAGACGGACGGCCACTGCCAGGAGGATTCGTCGATCACGGCCTGCGTGTTGTCCGGCAGCACGCGCGGAATGTTTTCCCAGAAGCCGCCGCCGGTCAGGTGGGCAATGGCGTGCACGTCCACATTCTCGATAAGCTCAAGAATGTTTTTCACGTAGATGCGGGTTGGGGCCAGCAGGTGGTCGGCCAGCGGTTTGCCGTCGAGCTCGGTGGTCTGCGGGTCGCAGCCGCTGACCTCGAGGATTTTACGCACCAGGGAGTAGCCGTTAGAGTGCGGTCCGCTGGACGCCAGGGCAACCAGCACGTCGCCGTCAGCCACTTTGCTGCCGTCAATGATTTCTGATTTTTCTACTACGCCGACGCAGAAGCCCGCGACGTCATAATCTTCGCCGTGATACATACCCGGCATTTCCGCGGTTTCACCCCCGACCAGCGCACAGCCAGATTGCAGACAGCCTTCGGCGATGCCGTTGATCACGCTGGCTGCGGTATCCACGTCCAGCTTGCCGGTCGCGTAGTAGTCGAGGAAGAACAGCGGCTCCGCGCCCTGCACCACCAGGTCATTGACGCACATCGCCACCAGGTCGATGCCGATGGTGTCGTGACGCTTAAGATCCATCGCCAGGCGCAGCTTGGTGCCCACGCCGTCCGTACCCGAGACCAGCACAGGTTCACGATATTTTTGCGGCAGCGCGCACAGTGCGCCGAATCCACCCAGGCCGCCCATCACTTCCGGGCGACGGGTTTTTTTTCACCACACCTTTGATTCGGTCAACCAGCGCATTACCTGCGTCAATATCAACACCGGCATCTTTGTAGCTGAGAGAAGTTTTGTTGGTCACGGCTTAAGTCCCCACGCGATTGCATAGCTTGTAAGAAAAATCGGCGCAATTCTAACAGTCCAGGCAAACGTTTGCGAGCCTATTATCGGAAGGCGTTATTTTTTTTCTGCACGCCTTGTTACCGCTGCCAAAGTTGACTCCGTTCACGGAAATGAAACCGGTTTCGGTTTTCTGCTTGCAACCCGTTACCCCTTTGAACATCATCGTTCTGAAACCGGTTTCTGTAACTGTTTTTGCAGAAAATAACGCAGAATGAGGGAATGAGAATGTCAGGATTCAAAGCAGGTTTTCTGTGGGGCGGCGCCGTTGCCGCACATCAGCTTGAAGGCGGCTGGAAAGAGGGCGGCAAGGGCGTCAGCGTTGCCGACGTAATGACGGCGGGGGCGCACGGCGTGCCGCGCGAAATTACGGCGGGCGTGCTGGAGGGGAAAAATTACCCTAACCACGAAGCCATCGACTTCTACCACCGCTATAAGGAAGACATCCAGCTTTTTGCCGAGATAGGATTCAAATGCTTCCGCACCTCCATCGCCTGGACGCGCATCTTCCCGAAAGGGGATGAGCAGGAGCCAAACGAAGCGGGCCTGCAATTCTACGACGATCTGTTCGACGAGTGCCTTAAGCACGGCATTGAGCCGGTCATTACCCTGTCGCACTTCGAAATGCCTTTCCATCTGGTCACCGAATACGGTGGCTGGCGCAACCGCAAGCTGATCGACTTCTTCGTTCGCTTCGCAAAAGTGGTGTTCCAGCGCTACCAGCACAAGGTGAAGTACTGGATGACCTTCAATGAGATCAACAACCAGGCCAACTTCCACGAGGACTTCGCGCCGTTTACCAACTCCGGGCTGAAGTACGCGCCGGGTGAAGACCGCGAGCCGGTGATGTTCCAGGCGGCGCACTACGAGCTGGTCGCCAGCGCGCTGGCCGTGAAGGCAGGGCGCGAGATTAACCCGTCTCTGCAGATTGGCTGCATGATTGCCATGTGCCCTATCTACCCGCTGACCTGCGCCCCGGACGATATGATGATGGCGATGAACGCCATGCACCGTCGCTACTGGTTCACCGACGTGCACGTGCGCGGCGCGTATCCGCAGCACCTGCTCAACTACTTTGAACGCCGCGGCTTTGCGCTGGATATTACCGAAGAAGACAAAGCCGCGCTGAAGCAGGGCTGCGTGGATTACATCGGCTTTAGCTACTACATGTCCTTTACGACGAAGGCGACGGCGGACAACCCGCAGCTGGACTACGACGAGAGCAAGAGCCTGGTCTCCAACCCGTACGTGCAGAAGTCCGACTGGGGCTGGCAGATTGACCCGGTTGGCCTGCGCTACTCCCTGAACTGGTTCTGGGATCACTACCAGCTGCCGCTGTTCATCGTTGAAAACGGCTTTGGCGCGATTGACGTGCAGGAGAGTGACGGCACGGTGAACGACCAGTACCGCATTGATTATCTTGCCGCGCACATCAGCGAGATGAAAAAAGCGGTGGTGGAAGACGGCGTGGATCTGATGGGCTACACCCCGTGGGGCTGTATCGACCTCGTATCTGCCGGCACCGGCGAAATGAAAAAGCGCTACGGCTTTATCTTTGTCGATAAGGATAACGAGGGCAACGGCACGCTGAACCGCAGCAAGAAGAAGTCGTTTGACTGGTATAAGCAGGTGATTGCGAGCAACGGCGAGCAGCTATAATTGCCCGGTGGCGCTGCGCTAACCGGGCCTACGGGCTTGTAGGCCGGGTCAGCGTTAGCGCCACCCGGCAGAACCCCATCCCTAAGCCGGAGCTCAGCCTCCGGCTTTTTTGTCTTTGCTTGATCCCTGTCAAGCAACATGGGTATGGCCTAATCCGAAAAAAGCGGTATAATCCGGCGATTTTTTTGCGGATGCCACCTCAGAGGAGAAAGAGAATGAAGATTGTGGAAGTGAAACACCCACTCGTTAAACACAAGTTGGGCCTGATGCGTGAGCATGACATCAGCACGAAGCGTTTTCGCGAACTGGCTTCTGAAGTGGGCAGCCTGCTGACCTACGAAGC
>AGFS01054943.1_pt1 | contig 16023 bp, 13 predicted proteins | sample 305828 | NCBI WGS metagenome assembly AGFS01 (sample SAMN02954281, study PRJNA62041) | ant fungus garden metagenome | biome: terrestrial; feature: Atta colombica fungus garden; material: fungus garden; isolation source: Atta colombica fungus garden top | host: Atta colombica | place: Panama: Gamboa...
CTACAACGTGCTGCTCATTACCGTGGATAATCTCAACTATTCACGCTTCGAGAAGAACATGCCGCAGCTGGCTGCTTTTGCAAAAGAGAGCGTCAACTTTAGTCAGCATATGAGCTCCGGTAATAGTACCGATAGCGGAATGTTCGGCCTGTTCTACGGCATATCGCCGGGTTATATGGATGGCGTGCTCTCGGCGCGTATCCCGGCGGCGCTGATTACCGCCCTCAACCAACAGGGTTACCAGTTGGGCCTGTTCTCATCTGACGGTTTCAGCAGTCCGCTCTATCGTCAGGCGCTGCTGTCGGACTTCTCGCTGCCGGCGGCCAAAACGCAAAGTGACGAGCAAACGGCAGACCAATGGATCGGCTGGCTGGATCGCTACGCCCAGGATGAGAACCGCTGGTTCTCGTGGGTATCGCTGAACGGCACTAATATTGATAACAGCCAGCAGCAGAATTTTGCGCGCACCTATGGCCGCGCCGCAGGCGACGTCGATACGCAAATTGGCCGCGTGCTCGACGCGCTGCGCAAAGCGGGCAAACTGGATAATACGGTGGTGATTATTACCGCCGGGCACGGTATGCCGCTGGATAACAAGCAGGGTAAATTCGACTGGTCACGGGGCAATCTGCAGGTGCCGCTGGTTATTCACTGGCCGGGAACCCCAGCGCAGGAGATCGCCACGCTCACGGATAACAAAGACGTGATGACGACGCTGATGCAGCGTCTGCTGCACGTGTCGACGCCAGCGAATGAATATTCGCAGGGCGAAGACCTGTTTAGCCCGGCGCGCCGCCGCAGCTGGGTCACCGCGGCCAATAGCGATACTCTGGCGATTACCACGCCAACGATGACCGTGGTGCTCGACCACAACGGCACCTATCACACCTGGAACAGTAACGGCGAGAAGGTGAAAGACCAAAAACCACAGCTCAGCCTGCTGCTGCAGGTGCTGACGGATGAAAAACGCTTTATCGCTAACTGATTGATTAATTTTGAATCAATCAGTTGTCGGTCGCTTGCATTCGATGGGGGAACGGGTAATATTATCCTCCACGCGTCGGCACGTAGCGCAGCCTGGTAGCGCACCGTCATGGGGTGTCGGGGGTCGGAGGTTCAAATCCTCTCGTGCCGACCAAAAACCTTCGAAAAACCAGCCTCTTATGGCTGGTTTTTTTGTGCCTGTTTTTTGCAGGGGGTGAAACCCCGTCGAAAAACTCGATCCTTCCTTCACTCCAGACCTGAAACGTGTCCCCCTGCCCGGCCTTTCTCTATAGATCATTCACCGCGTAACCGCCGGCTGTAACTACCCCTGCCCATCATGATGAAGCAGGACATCCGCCCCTCGCTCAGCGGAAATTCAACTCAGTAAATATACACTTCTTACTCAACCTGTTTTCCCATATTTGTTATATGACGGCAGGAAACTTATATGGCATAAGAGCAATAAACGCACATCGAAAGGAATGACGTTATGTCGCTTTATGACCTCAGAACCGAAGCGCATGCATTACCTGAAGCCTGGCACTCTCATGTATTAGGCCGTATTGGCACTGCAAATCTTAAAGTTGTACGAATGGATGAACGCTCAGTAGCTGAAGAAGTACATGAGTATGACGAGGGGTTACTGGTCATTAATGGACAACTGGAGCTGAGTGTGAAGGGAGAAAAAATCACTGTATCGTCTGGCCAGCTTTATGTGGCAAAAGCTGGCATTCCTCATACGGTAGATACGGGCAGCTTTGGTATACTGGTTATCATTGATTTACCCGAAACGGACGTTGTCTAAACGTTGATTGCAAGGATGTTAAAGACCGCTTTATGGATATGTTCAAGTTAACACCCTGGCTAAATTGCTGGAATCTCATTCCTGATGGCCCCCCATTTGTCACTCATACGTCACAGTTGTATCCGGTCAAAACAGCAACCCATGGTATTAAAGCCATGTTAAAAGTCACTGATGATCCTGACGAACAAGCCGGTAATGCACTCATGGTATGGTGGGAAGGGAACGGCGCTGCCCATGTGATTGCACATGAAAAGGAAGCTATTCTTCTCTCAAGAGCCACAGGTTCCGCGTCTTTATCAGCAATGTCTCGTGGAGATAGGGATGATATCGCTTGTCGTATTTTATGTATGACTGCGAACCGGCTTCATTCATTCGCCAAAAGACCGTTCCCCCGGCTAACCTCCCTGCGTGAATGGTTTTATCCTCTAAAACCAGCCGCCTTGCAGTATGGCGGTATCCTGACACGTTGCGCAGAAATTTCAGAAGAGTTGCTTTCTTCTCCACGAGATGTGGTTGTATTACATGGCGACTTACATCACGGTAACGTGCTTGATTTTGAAACGTCCGGTTGGTTAGCCATTGACCCCAAAGGGCTGATAGGTGAACGGGGATTCGACTTTGCTAATATTTTTACTAATCCGGATCTTGGTTATCCGGTACCTGCTGTTGCGACTGTACCAGAGACCTTTAAACAGCGTCTAAGCATCGTTACCAGGATGGCAGACATGGATAAAGAGCGCCTGCTCAAATGGATAATTGCGTGGTGCGGTCTTTCAACCGCCTGGTCACTCTCAAGTAACGAAACGACTTCAATAACAATAAAAATTGCCGAACTGGCGATTGCTGAATTGGAATCGTGAGTGGGATATCGCCACTGGGTATGGTGATTTCCTGCACGCCCGCTTCGCGTCAAGAGTAGATACATCAGGAAACAAGCCAACAAGCACCTGAATATGAGTGTTTGCCAGACAGATTTTATCCCTTGGTATAAATATCAGGCCTGGTAATAGTCCAGGCGTAGTTTTCCTGGTTTACTGGCTGGTAGCCGAACTTTTCGTAAAGCCAGGGCGCGGTGGTGGTGAATAACATAATTCTGCGAAGCTGTTCAAATAAAGGATGATTATGCAAACATTCCATCATCCACCTTCCAAGCCCTTCTCCCTGATATTCTTCGAGCACATACACATCACAAAGATAGGCAAATGTAGCAAAATCCGTAATCAGGCGAGCGAAGCCTATCTGAGTATCATGATGATAAATGCCAAAATTAAGGCTGTTTTCAATTGATGTAGCGACAGTGTCAAGATTGATACCCTTGGCCCAGGTCGACCTTGTCAGATACCGATGGATAGCCTTAACATCCAGTTTTTCTCTATCTGTACTGACCAGGTAGCTATTCTTGCGCCACTCGTAGATCTCGGAAATATTCACTTTCGGCCATACCTCAAATAGTTAGATAAACCCAAGCCTATCACCTGACGAAAAAATGTATGATTTAAATTGCACGGACGGATCGCCACACATGATCATGTCGTCTTGTAGCACATCTTTTTAATGTTTGTACTCCCCTTCCCGCTAAGACTGCGATTATCCTGATGGCAAATTGTTAAATTCCATCTATTATTCGACTGTATTCGTTATCATCTGGAGCGGACCCAATGAGAGTTAAAGGACTTCCCAAAGGATTTTTTATCCTTATTTTACTGATCGTTACCCTGGCCTTTTTTGACGTACTCTCCCCTTACTATTCCGCTATCCTGTGGGCCGCAATCCTGGCGGTGATATTTAATCCGATAAAAAACAATATCCGTACGCGCATCGGTGAACGCAACGGCATCGCGGCGCTCCTGACCGTCGTCATTATCTGTCTTATTGTTTTCACCCCGTTGGCGATTATCATTTCGTCGCTAGCCTTCGAGCTGAACGTGGTCTACACCAAGCTACAGCATAATGACACCCAGTTTCCGACGGTGGTCGCCAACCTGTTTGCCCATCTCCCGAGCTGGGCCAGAAGTTTCCTCTCAGAGCACAATCTCGATAGCGCGGAACAGATTCAGCAGCAACTATCCGATGCCGCCCTGAAAGGCGGACAATATCTGGCCGGTAGCGCCTTCCTGATCGGTAAAGGGACGTTCGGCTTTACCGTCAGCTTCGGCATTATGTTATATCTGCTGTTCTTCTTGCTGAAAGATGGCCCTTATCTGGTGCTGTTAATCCTCGAATCTTTGCCGCTATCCAATTATGTCAAACAGCACCTGTTTGCCAAATTCGCCGCCGTCGCGCGGGCGACGGTTAAAGGTACCGTCGCCGTCGCGCTGGCACAGGGGGCGCTCGGCGGCTTTGCATTCTGGATCGTCGGTCTTGATGGCAGCATTCTATGGGGCGCTTTAATGGCCTTTCTGTCGCTCATCCCGGCGGTGGGCTCCGCCATTATCTGGGTGCCGGCGGCGATTTATCTGTTCGCCACCGGGCAATTGTGGCAAGGGGCGTTTATTGTCGGTTTCTTCGTCATTGTCATCGGCCTGGTGGATAACATTCTGCGTCCGCTGCTGGTGGGAAAAGATACCAAAATGCCGGATTACCTGATCCTGATTGCCACTCTTGGCGGCATGGAAATCTACGGTATCAACGGTTTCGTCATTGGCCCGCTGATTGCCGCCTTGTTTATTGCCTGCTGGAACCTGTTATCGGGGCGTGAACACGCCGGGAACGCCGACTTACTGGACGAAGAGTTTATTGAAGAAGCCAAAAACAGCCGCGATGAATAGCTGGCGCACGCTTCACTTTACTAGTGCATTTCACTATTCATATTGAAAATAATGGTAAATAACTCTTACCATTCAGGGCAATGATGTTAGTCTGTATTGGTTAGTAACGATAATAAAGGATGATCAACCGTGAAAAAAATCGCTACGCTTGCTGTTTCTCTGCTGGCCGTTGCCTGTGTTTCCACCAGCGCGTTAGCCGCTGAGCAGCCGTTGGAGAAAGTCGCCCCCTATCCGAAAGCGGAAAAAGGGATGAAGCGTCAGGTGATTCAGCTGCCGCAGCAGCAGGATGAATCCGCGTTAAAAGTTGAACTGATGATTGGCCAGACGCTGGAAGTCGACTGCAACCATCACCGCCTCGGCGGTCAACTGGAAAGCAAAACGCTGGAAGGCTGGGGCTATGACTACTATGTCTTTGATAAGCTGACGTCCCCGGTTTCCACCATGATGGCCTGCCCGGACGGTAAGAAAGAGAAGAAATTTGTTACCGCGGGTCTCGGCGATGCAGCCATGCTGCGCTACAACAGCAAGCTGCCGATCGTGGTTTATACTCCGGCCAACGTTGAAGTGAAATACCGCATCTGGAAAGCCGAAGAAACTATCGGTAATGCCGTGGAGCGTTAATCGCCAGCGGTAATACAAAACGGCAGCCCTCGGGCTGCCGTTTTTGTTATAGCGCGATATCCGCCATCGGTTTGCCGCCGGTCAGCGGCTTGAGTTCAGCCTGCGGCACGTCGTCTGCCGCGGTCGTCGGCTCGTAGTGTAGCCCCAGCACTTCACTGGTCCACGCCAGCGCCTGCTCAATAGCGGCCGGATTACCATCCAGACGCATGCCGTAGCTCGGCACGATCTCTTTCATCTTCGCCTGCCAGGCCGGCGTCTGTACTTTGTCTTTGAAGACTTTCTCCAACAGCTGCACCATGATCGGCGCCGCCGTCGACGCGCCAGGAGAAGCGCCCAGCAGAGCAGCTACGGTGCCTTCATCATCGCACACCACTTCGGTGCCAAGGCGCAACACGCCGCCCATCTTCTTATCACGCTTGATAATCTGTACACGCTGGCCGGCCTGCCACAGGCGCCAGTCTTCTTTGCGCGCCTCCGGGTAGTACTCGCACAGCGCGGCATGACGATCTTTATCTTTCTGCAATACCTGGCTAATCAGATATTTCACCAGGTCAAAGTTATCCATCCCGACGTTAAGCATCGGCAGAATATTCGAGGTATTGGTCGACGCCAGCAGATCCCAAAGGGAGCCGTTTTTCAGGAAGCGGGTCGAGAAGGTCGCGAACGGCCCGAACAGCACCACGCGTTTGCCGTCGATAATACGGGTGTCGATATGCGGCACCGACATCGGCGGCGCGCCAACTTCCGCCTGGCCATAGACTTTCGCCAGGTGATGATTAACCACTTCCGGGTTCTCACACACCAGGAACTGTCCGCCAACCGGGAAGCCCGCATACTCTTTCGCCTGCGGAATGCCGGTTTCCTGCAGCAGCGTCAGGGCAGCGCCGCCCGCGCCAATAAAGATGAATTTGGTTTTGATCGTCCGCTTCTGGTGACGATTGTTGGCATCCGCCAGCGTCACCGTCCAGCTGTTGTCCGCATTGCGCTTAAAGCGGCGAACGACGGTACCCAACTGGAGAGAGAAGTTATCATGCGTCTGTAGCCCGGCGATCAGCTGGCGAGTGATCTCGCCGTAGTTAACGTCGGTACCCATTTCGGTACGCGTTGCCGCGACTTTTTGCTGCGGATCGCGCCCTTCCATCACCAGCGGCGCCCACTCTTTGATCTGCTGATGATCTTCAGAATAACGAATACCGCGGAACAGTTCGCTCTGCTGCAGCGCCGCGTAGCGCGCGCGCAGGAAGTTAACGTTGTCTTCGCCCCACACAAAGCTCATGTGCGGCACGCTGTTAATAAAGGATTTCGGCTTAGTCAGGATGCCGCGGGTCACCTGGTGGGCCCAAAACTGACGAGAAATATGGAAGGACTCATTGATATCGACCGCTTTGTCGATATTGATCCCATTGGCGGTTTGCGGCGTGTAGTTGAGCTCCATCAACGCCGCATGGCCGGTACCCGCATTGTTCCAGCCGTTCGAGCTTTCCTCGGCAACGCTGGTCATCTGCTCGACCATGGTAATAGACCAATCCGGCTCCAGTTCCTGCAGCCAGGTTCCCAACGTGGCGCTCATGATACCGCCGCCAATCAACAATACATCCGTCTCTTGCTCATGGCGGGTGTTGGTCCGATTTGTATTGGAACCAACCGCCTGTGAGCTGGGTACGGCCATCTTTTTCTTCATCGGATTTGAGCCTTACTTTTACTCGCTTTTTTTATTTAGCGCAGGTGAAACGATTCTCGGGATCAAAGGTACCACCTGTACTCAAAAATTTAAATATTGTTTAAATTTTAAGTTGAGTTTTGAGATCTGTTATAAAAATGTTTAATAAATGTGTACACAAAATCACTTTTTGTACTGGTATGATGGCCCTTTCCGCGCTATCATCTCCCGTTCTGTGATGGAGCGCACGCCAACGGCGGCTTGTCTTCATTCAAATTTTTTATCATCCGCGAACTTTTATGCCCTCAACTTCCCGCACTCTCTCACCGGCGTTGATAACACGCGAGACCCTCGCTGGCGTGCTAACTGCCCTGGCGTTAATCCCTGAAGTCATTTCATTTTCGGTCATTGCCGGCGTGGACCCGCAGGTCAGCCTGATTGCTTCAGTGGTGCTCTGTCTGGCGATGTCGGTTCTCGGCGGGCGTCCGGCGATGGTGACGGCGGCGGCAGGTTCTGTCGCCCTGGTAATTGGCCCGATGGTACATCAGCATGGCGTAGGGTATATTCTGCCTGCTGTCATTCTGGCTGGTATTATTCAAATTTTGTTTGGGGTATGCGGTATGGCGCGGTTAATGCGCTTTATCCCGCCAGCGGTGATGACCGGTTTTGTTAATGCGCTCGGCATTCTTATTTTTTTCGCCCAGGTTCCCCATTTCTGGAGCAGGCAGCCGCTCATCGTTGGCCTGTTCGTTCTGACGCTGCTCATCGTGCTGTGGGCGCCGCGTTTTATCAAAGCCGTGCCGGCGCCGCTTATTGCTATCGTCCTCCTTACCGCTTATACCGTCACCAGCGGACAGTTGCTGCCGACCGTGGGTGATGAAGGCGCCATGGGCGGCGGTCTGCCGGGCTTCAACGCGCTGGCGGTGCCGCTGGATTTAAGCACCTTGAAAATTATCTGGCCCTGCGCCCTGAGTATCGCCTTTGTCGGCCTGATGGAATCGCTGTTGACGGCAAAGCTGGTTGACGATCTCACCCATACGCCGTCAAATAAGTCGCGTGAGAGCGCAGGACTGGGGGTCGCCAATATCCTCGCGGGCTGCTATGGCGGCATCGCCGGGTGCGCGATGATCGGCCAGACTATCGTTAACGTGGAAATGGGCAAGGCGCGTAGCCGCCTATCGACGATAGTGGCCGGTCTGGTACTGCTGCTTCTGGTGACGGCGCTTAGCCAGGTGATGGCCAAAATTCCAATGGCGGTGCTGGCCGGGGTCATGGTGATCGTGGCGGTGAAAACCTTCAGCTGGCAGAGTATTCGCCCAACCGCGCTGGCGCGCAATCCGTGGCCGGAAACGGTAGTCATGGCGGCAACCGTCGTCGTGACGGTCACGACCAGTAATCTGGCGATCGGCGTACTGGCGGGGCTTATCGCAATGGCGCTCATCCCTCGCCGCCTGCGCGTAAAAGCGCAGCTTACATCAGAAACAGCGTCGCCAGACCAAGGAAAATAAAGAACCCGCCGGTGTCGGTAATCGCGGTGATCATCACGCTGGAGCCGACCGCCGGATCGCGCCCCAGCTTGACCATCACCATCGGGATGATAACCCCCATCATCGCCGCCATCAGCAGATTGAGCATCATCGCCAACGTCATCACCCCGCCAAGCTGCGGGTCATCGTATAACCACCAGGTGATAGCCCCCATAATTCCGCCCCATACGAGGCCATTAATCAGCGCCACCCCCATCTCGCGCAGGATCAGGAAGGTAAAACTTCCCGGCTGGATCTTTTGCAGCGCCATCGCACGGACGATCATGGTGATCGTCTGATTGCCGGTATTTCCGCCTATCCCGGCGACGATCGGCATCAGCGAGGCCAGGGCCACCAGTTGAGAAATGGTATGTTCAAAGCCATCGATCACCCGTGAAGCGATAAACGCCGTACAGAGGTTCACCGCCAGCCACGCCCAGCGGGTTTTCACCGCTTTGCTTACCGGCGCAAAAACATCATCATCTTCGCTCAGACCGCCCATCCGGCGCAGATCGTTATCGGTCTCTTCGTACACCACATCGACGATTTCATCGATGGTCAAACGCCCCATCAGCTTGCCGTCGGCATCAATCACCGCAGCACTCAGTAAGTCATCACGTTCGAAGGTACGCGCCACTTTCTCCGCCTCTTCCTGCGGCTGGAAAGTCACCGGATCGCCTTCCATCACCTCGCCAACGCGCTTTTGCGCATCGTTGAGCAGAATAGTCTGCAGCTCCAGCTCGCCGAGCAGCAGTTTATTGCGCGTGGTGACGAACAGTTTATCGGTGTTTTCCGGCATTTTGCCCAACCGGCGCAGATAGCGCTGTACCGCCGCCAGAGTGGCTTCCGGGCGAACGGTAATCACCTCAAACTCCATGATCGCGCCGACGGTGTTATCGGCGTAGCGCATCATCTGGCGAATGCGCGCGCGTTTATCCGGCGGCAGCGTCGCCAGCAGGCGGCCGGTTAAGTCGCGCGGCAGGTGCTGCAACAGGTAAACCTGTTCATCAATATCCAGCGATTGCAGGGCAAATATCAGGTCGTGGTCGCTCATCTTGTCGATGAGATCGCCCCATACGCTCTCTGACGCCTCCAGCAGCACTTCGCCGCGCTTGTCATCGGCAACCAGCCCCCACAGCGCGGTACGCGCGTCATAAGGCAGCGCTTCCAGGGCATCGGCGAGATCCGGCGGCGGCAGATGCGACACCAGCACTTCCACTTCCGCCAGGTCATCGGCCAGCGTCCCTTCATCATAGCGCTCCGCGAGGGTGAGTTTCCCCAGCAGCGCGGAGGTGACGGCTTTATCAGTGCTCAATAGCCAAATCAGGCGGGCGCGTTCTTCATCGCGTAATCGGGCGCTTTTTTTATGCAAAACGGACATCGCTCAGGCAATCCTTGTGAGAATAGAAGTCGACCTGCATGGCCGCAGCCATAAGCATAGCGCGAGGAGGGGGAAATAATAACCGCCAGCAATTTATCTGCTGTAAAAACCAGCAATATGTCCCGAACGGACGAAAACGCCCGATCGGGTAACCAGCAAAAACGTTAAGCAGTACGTGCTACCGCGTCGCGGGTCGCCAGTTCGCGCTCAACGCCGGTGAGCTCGCTCAGCTTGCCGCTGCGCATCTCCAGCAGGCGATCGGCATGCTGGAAATAGTGATCATCGTGGCTGATGGCAAACACGGTTTTCCCCATTTGCTGCATCAGCGGCAATAGCACCTGATAAAACTCGCGCCGGAAATGCGGATCCTGATCCGCGGCCCACTCATCGAGCAAAATGATATCGCGCTCTTCGGCCAGCGCCAGCAGCAGCGCCACACGCTTTTTCTGCCCTTTAGACAGCTTCAGATCGAGGATTTTCCCCTCTTCCAGCTGCAGCTTGTGGTCCATCTTCAGATACGCCAGCCACTTCGCGACCAGCGCCGGATCGGCGCGTTCGCCTTTTGGCCCTAACAGACGATCAAATAGCCAGACATCGGTAAATACCGCCGAGAATAGCTTGCGGTAATCTTCTGGTTTTTCCGTCGCCAGAGGTTGACCATCGAGCAGGATCTGCCCGGAGAGCGGTTGATACAGCCCGGTCAGCAGCATCGCCAGCGTCGACTTGCCGCTGCCATTGCCGCCAATCAGAAACACCAGTTCGCCGCGTTTGAGAGTCAGATTAATCGGCCCGACGGCAAAACTGTTATCCGGGTAGCGGAACGAGACATCGCGCAGCTCCAGAGTCTGCCAGTGCGGATGCGCCTGCGGCTCGGGGAAACCGGGGCGGTAAGGCGCCAGCGCGAACTGATGCAGTTTATTGAATGCCACCTGGGCGCTGAGCAAGGTCGGCAGCGCCCCCACTGCCGACAGCAGCGGCGTACGCAGGAATAGCAGCGTCAGGGAATAGGTCGCCGCCACCGCGGTATTGGCCCACCCGAGGCCATTAGCCATCCAGAACACCAGACCGATGGCGCCAAGCATCATGATATTCGACCAGTTCACCGCGCTCAGGTGGAACGTATCGGCGCGAATGATGTGGTGGCGATAATCGCGGGCATCCGGCAGATACAGCTGATTAAAAACATATTCGGCGCGTTCGCGGTTCAGCGTCAGCTCTTTGCGCCCTTCCAGCACCGTCTGATAATCATGATACAGCTTATCTTCGGTCTCGCGCAGCGTCGCCATATGCTTATAGACGCGCGCCACCAACACAAAGCCGCCCCAGATGGTGACCGCCATCCAGACCGCGGTCACCAGCATCATTTTACCTGACAGAAAAGCCAGGTAGGCGGCGGACCCGAAGGTCAGGATAATCCCCTGCACCAGCTCCGGCAGGCGCACAAAGGCGATGGTAATGTTACGCACGTCGCTGGTTAAGCCCGCCAGCAGCGAAGCGCTGCCGATTTTTTCGATCTTTTCGATTTGGGTGTCGAGAATGCGTTTTATAAATTCGCCGCGCAGGCGATAGACGAAATGGTGGCCAAGGGTGGTTAACGCCAGCTGCGAGCCGAGCGTGACCGCCATCAACAGCAGCAGCAGGCCGAGAAACTCCGGCAGCACGGTGAGCGAGGTATCCACAAGGGAAATCAGGCGCAGGTTAATAAAGGCGATAAGCCCGATACCCAGCGCCGCGCTGAGCAAACTCAGCGCCATGACGGCAATGAACGGCCAGCGGTACTGGCGCCAAACAAGAACAAGTAATTCCATAAGCTACGATCCGGACAAGCAAACAGCCAGCAGTTTAAACGGCTTGCCGACGACAGCAAGAATAATTCTTATTTTTGTTTTTGCCGGCCTCCCGCGAGGCGAAACGTGAGGTTATAACGACAGGCGCCGGTCAGCGGGTGCTCCCCCGGTTTAAGCGGCTGGATGCCGTGGTAAAAGAGCCGTGATTCGCCGCCCCAAACCACCACATCGCCATGCTCCAGCAGCAGCCGACGCAGCGGATCGTTACGTTTCAGCCCGCCAAACTGAAACACTGCCGGCAGTCCCAGCGACACCGAAACGATAGGCGCACGCAAATCCCGCTCGTCTTTATCCTGATGCAGCGACAGCTTCGCGCCCGGCTGGTAGCGGTTAATCAGACAGGCGTCCGGGGAGAAATGCGCATAGCCCGCCTCCTGCGCTGCCTCCGCCGCCAGTTGCTGAAAGAGCGGCGGCATCGGCGGCCAATGTTCGCCGGTCAACGGATCGCCCGGCGCATAGAGATAGCCGTGCATATCGGTCGTCCAGCCGAGTTGGCCACAGTTGGTCATAGCCACCGACATGGTATAACCACCGGGGGTCACCATCTGGCGGAACGGAGAAGCGCTGGCCACTCCGGCGATGGCCTGCAGCAGCGCCGCCGCGCGCTGAACGGCGAAACGGCGTAATATCATCGCCCCGGGGGCCAGCGGCTCCTGCCAGGGCGGCGTATCGGCAAACAGATCGAGCATTATTTCTCCCGTATTTTTGCTTCGCGCGCCAGCAGCAGCGCTTTGCGTTCGCTGCCCCAACGATAGCCGGAAAGCGCCCCGCCCTCACGCACTACCCGATGGCAAGGAATGACTATCGCCAGTTTATTAGCCGCACAGGCCCCGGCAACCGCTCTGACCGCACGCGGTTGACCAATGCTGTGCGCCACCTCGCGGTAGCTGCGGGTTTCGCCTGGCGGGATCTGGCGCAAGGCTTGCCACACCCGTTGCTGGAAAGCGGTACCGCGAATATCCAGCGGCAGATTCACCGCCTGCTGCGGATTATCCAGATGGGCAACCACCTGCGCCACGCGTTCGGTAAACGTGTCATCACCCGGCTGTAATTGGGCGCCGGGAAACAAGCTCTCCAGCTGCGCATATAACACCTTATCGTCATCGCCCAGCAACACGGCGCATACGCCACGTTCGCTGAACGCCACCAGGCACCGGCCAGAGGCGCTATCGCTGCAAACCCAGCGAATCACCACATCTTCGCCGCCGCGTTTAAACTGGCGGGCGGTCATGCCCAGCGTCTCGTTTGCCTGGCGATAATAGCTGGCGGAATCGGGGAAGCCTGCAGCTAATGCCGCGCGGGTGACATTCTCGCCCTGGCTTAATGCTTCGCGTAGGCGCCGCGCGCGCCACGCCTGCTGCCAGGCCTTGGGCGTAAGCCCGGTGACGGATTTAAAAATACGATGGAAGTGAAACGGGCTGACCGCCAGCTGCTGCGCCAGCGCCTCAAGGGTGATTGGCGCCTCTTGTTCCAGCAGGCGACAGGCGGCGGCCACCTTCTCGACCCGCTGTTGGTCGGGGTCAAGATTATCCGGCCGACAGCGTTTACAGGGGCGATATCCGGCGGCCTTTGCGGTTTCGACATCAGAATAAAAGCGGACATTCTCCCGTAGCGCGCGCCGTGAACGGCACGAGGGACGGCAGCAGACGCCGGTGGTCAACACGGCGAAGACAAACTGCCCGTCGGCGCTGGCGTCACGTTCGCAGACCGCCTGCCAGCGGCGGTCATCGTTAGTCATATCGGCAATCATCGGTTTCATAGCGGGCTCCTGCTGTAAGTGTATCCTTACTTTGCGCCTTGCTCCGATCTAAAAAACTGCGCTTCTTGCTTTTTAATTCTGCTCACCGACGAGGAAGGTGCGGAACTGCGGCGACATCCAGGTCTTAAAGCCGTCGCCCTCTTTGACAATCATATAGACCGCCAGCCCCTGCTCGTGTGCCACCTGTTGGGCTTTTTCCGGCCCTAATACCATCAGCCCGGTATCCCAACCGTCGGCTTCCAGCGCCGTCGGCGCAATCACCGTCACCGAAACCAGCTTATGGTTGATGGGGTGCCCGGTTTGCGGATCGATAACGTGAGAAATACGTTTGCCGTCCAGCTCGTAGTAGTTGCGATAGCTGCCGGAGGTGCTGATGCCGTGGCCGTTGATATCGACTATCGCCTGGACGGCGTTTTCGCGGTCGGTTGGTTTTTGAATCGCCACTCGCCAGGGTTTATCGTCGCCGTTCATCCCGCGGCTGACCAGCGCGCCGCCAACCGATACCAGATAGCGGGCAATTCCTTCCTGCTCCATCAGCCGCGCCAGATGATCGGCGGCATAGCCCTCGCCGACCGTGGAAAGATCGACAAATAAATCGGCAATATCTTTTTGCAGATACTGTTGATCGGCGCGGTTAATCACCGTCAGATGCTGCAGCCCGGTACGCGCTTTTGCCGCCGCGATTTGCTGCTCCGTCGGCGTTTTTACCGGTTGCTTATCCGGGCCAAATCCCCATAGATTGACCAGCGGTCCGACGGTAACATCCATCGCTCCGGCGGTTTTGGCGCCAATACGCAGCGACAGAGTGACGATATCCGCCATCGCTTCGTTCACCGGCCACGGTTCGGTAGTGGCGGCATGATTGAAGCGCATCAGCGCGGAGTCGTTTTTCCAGGTCGAAAGCAGCAGATCGTCACCATCGAGCTGCGCCTGAACTTTATGGCGTAAATCTTCGGCTTTCGCCGGATCCAACCCGACGACGCTAACGCGCCAATAGGTCCCCATCGTTTTGCCATCGAGCACGGTGGCGGCGGATTTTGGCGTGGCCGGGGAGGTCGCGGAATCACAGCCGGTAAGCAGAACGCAGAGGCCGATAAAGGCGGCGCGGAAAAAGGTGGTATCCATGAAAACGGGCTCCTGTTACAAAGGCAGCCAGAGTATACCAGCGAGGTTAAACCGGGCATAAAAAAAGGCGCCCGCAGGCGCCTTTTTCAACACTTCAGCTTGCTTAGAACTGGTAAACCAGGCCCAGAGCAACGACGTTGTCGGTAGAGATACCGGCAGCGCGGGTGAAGTCGTTGTCGTCCAGCAGGTTGATTTTGTAATCAACGTAGGTGGACATGTTTTTGTTGAAGTAGTAGGTCGCGCCCAGGTCAACGTATTTCAGGATATCCTGGTCGCCATAGTTGATACCGGTGCCACGAATGGACAGGTCCTTACCTTTAGACTGCAGGTAAGCGATGGACGGACGCAGGCCGAAATCGAACTGGTACTGAGCAACCACTTCGAAGTTCTGCGCTTTGTCAGCAAAACCGATGTCGCCAGTGCGAGTTGCGTTGTAAGTCTGGGTGTACTGAGTCGCCAGGTATACGTTGTTAGCGTCGTATTTCAGGCCACCGGTATAGGTTTCAGCGTCGTCGCCGTGACCCATAACACCATTAACGTTCTGATCGTCAGTACGTTTAGAGTGGGAGTACGCGAAACCAGCGCTGATGCCGTCCCAGATATCATAAGTAACGGAGGTGCCGTAGCCTTCGCCGTTCTGTTTCTGGAAGCCGCGACCGTTGTTGGTCATGTCTTCACCGCTGGTGCTGCCGTTTTTACCCTGGTACTGCAGAGCAAAGTTCAGGCCGTCAACCAGACCGAAGAAGTCAGAGTTACGGTAGGTAGCAACGCCGTTAGCACGGGACTGCAGGAAGTTGTCGGAACCGTAGGTGTCGCCGCCGAATTCCGGCAGAACGTCGGTCCAGGAAGTCACGTCGTATACAACGCCGTAGTTACGACCGTAGTCGAAAGAACCCGCGTCGCCGAATTTCAGACCAGCGAATGCCAGACGGGTCCAGGACTGCTTGTCAGAACCTTCGGTGTTGTTAGCCTGAACGTTGTATTCCCACTGGCCGTAACCGGTCAGCTGGTCGTTGATCTGGGTTTCGCCTTTCACGCCGATACGCATGTAGGTCTGGTCGCCGTCTACGCTCTTGTCGTCAGAGAAGTAGTGCAGACCATCAATTTTACCGTACAGATCTAATTTGTTGCCGTCTTTGTTATAAATTTCAGCCGCATTTGCTGCGCCCGCTACCAGCAGTGCTGGTACCAGGAGGGACAGTACTTTAACTTTCATGTTATTAACCCTCTGTTTGTTATATGCCTTTTATTATTGCCACTGCTTACTGATTACCCTTCTAATCAGTCGGCTGTATTCATTGTGCTGCAAAATGCAGAATAATCCAACAAGAATATGATACGAAAACTTCTAAGGTGTTTCAAAATGCGCACAAGATGTTTCAATTTGTAAATATCAAGGAACTTTTCAGGCACGATAATGGTCGCCAAAATAAGCATCAAAAATACAAAAAAATAATATTTATCTTTAAAATCAAATTATTGAAAGCATGTAAATGTATAGCACTGAATGGTAAAACAAAATCTTCCCCGAAGACTAAAATAATCCT
>AGFS01114385.1_pt1 | contig 15649 bp, 10 predicted proteins | sample 305828 | NCBI WGS metagenome assembly AGFS01 (sample SAMN02954281, study PRJNA62041) | ant fungus garden metagenome | biome: terrestrial; feature: Atta colombica fungus garden; material: fungus garden; isolation source: Atta colombica fungus garden top | host: Atta colombica | place: Panama: Gamboa...
CGGTAATGCTGCCGACGTTATCCGTCGCATCAACAATAATCGGTGCGGCAGGTCCAGTGGTATCGACGACAAACGTTGAGTGCGGGCGACGGGGCACTCACGTTTCCGGCGCTGTCGGTGGCGGTGACGGTGAGTTGATGGTTGCCATCCGCCAGGTCGCTGGTGGGAGTAAAGGTCCAGTTGCCGGAGGCGTTGGCTTTCACGCTGCCGATGACGTTGCCGTTATCCAGAATCTGTACCGTGGCATTGGGCTCCACGGTGCCGCTCAGGGCAGGGCGGTTTTCATTGGTTTGCTGGCCTTCGGTGATTGTTCCCGTGGTCGGATCAACGTTGTCCAGGGCGGTAATGGCGGACGGTGCATCAGGCGGTGCCGTATCGACCACGACGGTAAACGGCGCGGTGGCAGTGCTGCTGTTCCCGGCGGCATCGGTGGTGGTCAGCGTAATAGCGTGTGGCCCTTCCGACAGCGGATCTGTCGGCGTCCAGGTCCAGTTCCCGGATGACGGGACCAGAACGGTGTCCACCACTTCGCCGTTGTCAAAGATTGTCACCGTAGAGCCTGCTTCCGCGGTGCCGCTGAAGGTCGGCTGGGTATCGTTGGTGGCCTGATTGTTCAGCAGAGGTCCCGTTATCCGGCCCCTCATCATCGGTCACCCCCGTCAGCACCGGGCGGTTTGGCGCGACGGTATCCACTACCAGTACAAACGGATCGCTCGGCGCGCTGGTATTGCCCGCGCCATTGGTGGCGGTCAGCGTCAGGCTGTGGCTGCCTTCAGCCAGCGGCGTCGTTGGCGTGAAACTCCATGCGCCATCTACTGCGGTTGTACGGCCAATTTCGACGTTATTATCATAAATGATAATGACCGATCCCGTTGCCGCCGTGCCGCTCAGGGCAGGCAGCGTGTCGTCGGTGCGGTCGTTGTTATTGAGTTCACCGGTAACCGTGCCAACGTTATCCAGCACGGTGTCCAGCGTTGGCGCTTCTGGCGTGGCGGTATCAATGGTGACGGTCCAGGTATTGGACTCCGCGGCGGCGTTACCCGCCGCATCGACAGCGACGGCGGTAAAGGTGTAGTTACCCGGTTGCAGGGCGGTGCCCGGCGTGAACACCCAGTTACCCTGGGCGTTGACCGTGGCAGAGCCGATTGGGTTAACGCTACCGTCAACATAAATGTCGACACGCACGCTACCCGCTGCCGTACCGCGCAGGGTTGGCTGGGTATCATCCGTTGCGCCTCCATTCTGCACCGGCCCGGTCACGGTGCCGACATCGTCAGTGACGCTGGTGATGGTGGCGACCGCAGGCGGCGTGACATCAACGGTCAGGTTGATCACCGAGGATTCCGCACTAAGCTGACCGTCAATTTCCGCGTGGGCAGAAATGGTGTGTGAGCCTTCGGTCAGTGGCGGATTGGGCGTATAGGTCCATGCGCCTGTTCCATCTGTCGCGATGGGGCCAGATAGCACACCATCAATCGTGACATAGACAACAGAACCCACCGCGGAAGTACCGGTGATCACCGGAGCCGGGTCATCGGTGCTGTCGCCGCTGCTGAGCGAACCTTGTTGCGGGCCAACGTTATCTTCAATGTTGATGATGATAGGTACCGCTGGTTCGGTCGGCGGCACGACGCTAATTTGCGCAGGTGGACTGTTATTCCCCGCCTCATCCTGAGCGGTGACGCTGATCTGGCTTCCTCCCGCAGGAACAGGATTGAGGGTCGTCTGGAAGTAACCCAGGCCGGTGGTGGTTGTGCGGCCAATTTCGGTGCCAGCATCGTTAAGAATAATAACTGTACTGTTCGGCTCGGCCTGCCCGGTAATGGTACCGCCATCGTTGCCAAGCTGAATGTTGGTTGGCGCATCCGGCGCATCGGTGTCCACGCGCAGAGTGATGCCATCGGATTCCGGCCCGACATTGCCCAGGTCGTCGACGGCCTGGAAGGTGATGACGTTATCGCCATCGGGGAGCGGATTGTCATCCGCCGGGGTAAAGGTCCATTGTCCCGTGCCGCTGACTTCCGCGCGGCCAATTTCGACGCCGTTGGCGAAAATAATGACCAGACCATTTGCTTCGGCGGTGCCGGTAAAGGTCGGCTTATTGTCATCCGTCAGGCTGCCGTCTTCTAATGGATCGGTAATGTCGCCAACGTTATCGGTAATGCTGTTAATAACCGGCAGATCCGGGCCGGTAGTATCAACCGTCAGCGTGAAGTTACCGCCTGGCTGGGTGGTGTTACCCGCAGAATCCGTCGCGGTAAGGGTGATAGTGTGTTGCCCATCGGTGAGCGCCGTCGGCGGCGTAAAGGTCCAGTCGCCGTTGGCATCGGACGTGGTGGTGCCCACCGCTACGCCGTCCACCAGAATGGTAATCAACGTATTGCCATCGGCGGTGCCGGTCAGCAGCGGCGTGGAGTCTACGGTGCGATCGCCGCTATCTATCGGAACGGTAGTGGTATTGGTGTTATCTTCCACGCTGACCAGTACAGGGTCCGCAGGTGCGGAGAGATCGACCCGGATTTCAAACTCATCAGAGGGATCGCTGACGTTACCTGCCGGATCGGTCGCCGTAACGTGCAGTTGGTAGGTTCCCTCTATTAACGCGTCATCCGGCGTCAGACTCCAGCGGCCATCTTCGCCCACAACCGTAGTGCCAAGCACCGTGTCGCCATTGTAGAGGGTGATCGTGTCGCCTTCGTTGCCGGTACCGCTCACCGTAGGCAGGGGATCGTTGGTCTCGTCGCCTGAGGCCAGCGGGCCGGTGTATTCATCAACGTTGTCCGTGACTTCGCCAATTGCCGGTTTGGTCGGGGCGTCCACATCAATGTTGATGGTGAACGGCGGAGAGGCCGGGCTGACGTTACCGGCGGCGTTGGTGGAGGTTACGGTGAAGATATGCTCCCCGCCTTCCAGCGCCGTTTCAGGGGTAAAGTTCCAGACACCGCCTTCTACCGTAGCGGTGCCAATCTCTTCGCCATTGTCGTAGATGGTGATGGTCGCCCCTTCAGGCCCGGTGCCGTTCAGCGTCGGTTGAGTGTCATCGGTCACCTGATTATTGGTCAGGTCGCCCTTATACAGACCGACATCATCGGCAATGGAGGTAATGGCCGGGGCGACGGAGGCGCTGGTGTCGACCGTTAAATTAAACGGTGTTTCCACGCCAACGTTGCCTGCGCCATCCACGGTGACAAAGGTAAGATTATGCTCGCCCTCTGTCAGCGCGGTGGTCGGCGTCAGAGACCATTCACCATTACTGCCGACGTTCGCTGTGCCGAGCAGCGTTTCGCCATCATAAATTTTGACCTGCGTATTGGGTTCCGCCGTGCCGGAGAAGGTGGGGCGACGGTCATCGGTGGTGTCACCGCTTTTCAGTTCGCCCTGGTAAGCCCCGACATCATCGGTGACCAGGATAATGCTCGGCGCATCCGGTGCTTCGGTATCGACGGTGAAGGTGAACGGCGTGTCGTTTGCAATCGTATTCCCGGCGGCATTTGTTGCGCTCAGGGTCAGGTTATGCGGGCCTTCTCCCAGTGGATCGGTAAGCTGTAAAGTCCAGGTGCCGTTGGTGTCGACATCGGCGGTACCCAGCAAAGTATCGCCTTCGTAAACAGAGATCGTCGAGCCGACCGCGCCCGTGCCGTTAATCTGCGGCAAATCATCGTTGGTCGACTGCCCGCTGTTCACAAAGCCAGTGCTCGGGGCTTGATCGTCCGTCAGGTGAGTGATCACCGGCAGAGTCGGTGCGGCGGTATCCACGATGATGTTGAAGGAACCCGATTTGTCGCTGGTGTTGCCGCTTTCATCGGTGGATGTCAGGGTGAAGGTATGGCTGCCGGGGCTCAGATCGCTCTCTGGCGTGAAGGTCCACACGCCCTGGTCGTTAGCCACAGCTTCGCCAATTTTGACGCCATTGTCGTAAATGGTGATCGTCGCGTTCGCTTCCGTTTCGCCGTTGAAGGTCGGACGCGGATCGTTCGTGGTATTCCCGCTGGTGAGTGCGCCTTCGCCTTCCGGCACATCATCAATAACATCGCCGAAGACCGGAATCGACGGTGGAGTGATATCCGGCGCATCGACCGTCGCGCTATCGCTGTCGTTCCCGGCGTTATCGGTGGCGATTGCCGTCAACTGCTCGCCATTTTTCTGCGGCGTGGTCAGCACCACTTCGAATTTACCATCACTGCCAGCGGTGGCGTTGCCCAGCGGGTTGCCGCCTGCGTCGGTAATAGCGACGGTGCTGCCGGGTTCTGCCGTACCGGTCACTTTTGTGCCGTCCTCGGATACCAGCAAGTTATCGGGCGCATCCGGCGCAATCAGGTCGGGTGCCTGAATACCGCTCGGCTGGCTGATATTACCGGCGCTGTCGGTGGCGGTGACGGAAAGGATCTGGTTGTTATCCTGTGCGGGCGTCAGCGTGATGCTGAAATTGCCATCGCCATCTGCGGTATCTGAACCGAGAATATTCCCGTTCGCATCTTTGATAGTAACGGTGCTGTTGGCTTCTGCGCTACCGGTGACCGTGCTGCCATCCTCAGAAATGATTAACCCGGTTGGCGCATCCGGGGCGCTCAAATCGACGGTGAAGGTTTGTTCCCCGGATTCTACGCTGACGTTACCTGCGCTGTCGGTTGCGATGGCCGTCAAGGTGTAGACGCCTTCGGTCAGCGGTGTGCTGACCGTCAATGTCCAGTTGCCCTGGGCGTCGGCTTTCACCGTGCCGAGTTCAATGCGTTCGCCGTTAAGCGTCGCCCAAAGCGTCACCGTGCTTCCGGCTTCTGCTCGCCCGCTTACGGTTGGTGTCGAATCGTTGGTGATCCCACCGTTTGCGACGTTGACGTCATTACCCGTCACTGAGGAGTATGTCGGGGCGTCAGGCGGTGTGGTATCGACTTTGATGATGAAATCAGGTGATTTGCCGCTGATATTGCCTGCGGCATCTTTTGCCGTGGTGTTGATGACCCAGTCACCATCCGTTAACGGAGTAGAAGGCGTGAAACTCCAGTTGCCTGCCTCATCCGCTTCGACGGTCCCGAGAACGGTGTTATTACCATAAATGGTGATGGTGCTGTTGGGTTCCGCTCTGCCCTGGAAAGTCGGCGAGGTGTCATCCGTTGATTGACCACTGGTGATTGCACCGGTGATGGTACCCTGATTATCAAAAACTTCGGCAATGGTTGGCTCATTCGGTGCAGTTTTATCGGGCGAAAGGGCGGTTGCCGGGTCACTGACGTTACCCGCTTTGTCTGCTGCCGTTGCGCTAAGCTGCTCCCCGGTGATTTGCGCCGGGTTGAGTGCGATCGTAAAGCTGCCGTTGCTGCCTGCGGTACCCGTTCCAATAACCGTTCCATCGGCGTCTTTAATGACCACCGTACTTCCCGCTTCCGCTTTGCCGCTAATGGATGCGCCATCGGCCGCGGTGACCAGATCGGTCGGTGCGGCAGGCTTAATGGTATCGACGGTAAAGCCAAAGCCGGTTATGGAACTATCCGGCGCAGACGCCCCGGTCGCCACGATGGAGTGGTTGCCATCCTTCAGCGGCGTTGTTGGGGTGTAGCTCCAGTTGCCGTCGCTGCCCACCTGAACGGAGCCGATTTTTTACACCGTTATCGAAAATATTGATGGTGGTTCCGGCCGTACCGCGTCCGCTGAAGGTCGGTCGTGAATCATCGGTGCTCTGTCCTGACGTGAGCGCCCCGGTGATAGTACCGACGTCATCGACCACGCTGCGCAAAAGGTTAACGGGTTCTTCAATCACATTGGGGGCGGTGATGTTCGAAGGGGAACTTTGGTTCCCTGCGGCGTCGGTCGCGGTTACCGAGAGACGCTCGCCATCGGTTTGCGGCGAGGTCAGCGTTATCGTGAAGTTGCCGTTACCATCGGCTTTCCCGGTGCCCAGTACATTGCCTTCGCTGTCGGTGATTTTTACCGTGCTTCCGGCTTCCGCTTTCCCGGTAAGCGTTGTGCCTTCGGCGTTAATATTCAGGTCGCTCGGTGCGCCCGGCGCGGTGGTATCGTGCGCGGTGACGCTGGTGGTGGGGCTGGTATTTCCGGCGGGATCTTTCGCTTCCGCCGTCAGGTGTTCGCCGTTGGTCTGCGGTTTATTCAGGTCGACGGTAAATTTCCCATCGCTGCCGGCGGTGCCGGTGCCAATAACGTTGCCATTGGGGTCGCGTATGGTCACGGTGCTACCGGGCTCGGCATTCCCGGTGACGGTCTTACCATCATTTGAAACGGCAACGTCGGTTGGCGCATTAGGTGGCGTAGTATCTGGCGCGGTGATTGGCGTGGATGGCCCGGTGTTATTCGACGGATCTTTCGCCTCAACGGTCAGGTGTTCACCGTTAGACTGCGGCTTATCCAGGCCGACGGTGAACTTGCCGTCATCGCCGGTTTTCCCGGTACCGATGATGTTGCCGTTGGGATCACGAATGATGATGGTGCTACCCGGTTCAGCGTTACCGGTGACCGTTTTGCCGTCCGGGGAAATAGCGAGATTGGTTGGTGCATCGGGTGGGGTGGTATCTACGGGCGGTTGCGGATTTCCAGGATCGGTTCCGCCATTGCCGCCATCATCATGATGATGGCTCCCGCTGCCGTTGCTGTTGGATGCGGCGATGCCAATCCCGGCGGCTGCGGCGGCTCCGCCCAGAATCCACGCCCAGGCGGCTCCGCCGCTTTCGTTGCTGCCTTCTCCGGCAACCAGCAGTTCATCAATGCTGCTGATTTGCTGGAAATGGAATGCGCCATCCGTGTCCTGTACCCACCAGAGCGCGCCGTTCGCATCTTCCAGCACAAGCTGGCTCTGCCCTAAATCTGAGGTGACGTAAAAGTTTTTCACCGTCACGGTTTCACCGTCTTTCAGGGTGATAACCAAATCCTGATTGGAACGCTGCATCGAGGCAATATCGGCGCGATCGACCTTAATTTTAACAATCGATGGGGCAGTCAATGTCACGCTGTCGGTTTCAGCCGTGGTGGCGACGGTAGTCATTTTTGAAATAATCGATACAGAACGCATGGTGTCACTCCATTCGAGGTGAACAGGTTGATCGCAATGGCGATATTCGGTTATTCAGCAGCTCAGGACTTTTACGCCGGCATATTTGTTGTGATATTCAGCTCTCCTGAAATTCAGGCAAAAGCGGTAGCGCCCACTATCGAAATAGTGGTTAGGAATATTCTTAAAATATTGACTGGCGAATAGTTAAATAATTTCTATCTGAAATTTAATTCCTTGCTCTAAATGCTCTTTTAAACATTGAAGTACTGTTGTTGATATAGCCAGATATAAGATAAATCGCAAACGGGCGATAAACCGAAAGCTTGCTAACTATCAGTTAAACCAGCATTTTATGCAGGGTTAATCGCGCTTTGGTTCATGTGGTTTTTAACATGGAAAGCAGATGCACCATTTTTTAACACCATGAATTTGTATGTTTTTATATTTTCTCTGTCGCAGGGTGACTGTTAATGATTTTAGGTAAGTCACCGAAAACTGGTGTAAAAAAAACGACAAAAAGCGGGTTTTAGGAAATGTCTGAATTCATATTCCAGGGCTTTTTCATTATTAATATGATGAAAATCATGAATAGAAAATATGATATATCCGTGATCGCGCGCGTAATTAATGTCAGAGTGGAATTATTTTTTATTCACTGGAAGGGATTTTGACGATATAAAATATATTATGAAATTAAGTTATGAGTTAAACAGAACAGAGAAGTTACGGCGAAGAATATATTCTTTAGAGTGTGGGAATTAACTGTTGCGATTCAGGGAGGTAACATAGGCAGGGAAAGTTTTGGAAGAACACCCGCACCTTTTCAGGATACGGGTGCATAACATTTTTTAACGCCCGGCGTTTTTTCATAATGCGCGCTTTATCCAGCTTCCACTCGCGATCTTTCACATCGTTACGCTTATCGTGTTGCTGCTTACCTTTTGCCACGCCGATTTTGACTTTGCACCAGGCATTCTTCCAGTAAAGTGAGAGAGCAACGACCGTATAACCGTCGCGGTTGATCTGGCCGATAAGGGTATCCAGTTCACGCTGATTCAGTAACAGCTTACGGGTACGCGTTGGGTCGCAAAACGTAGTGGGATGACGCGACCGTCAGCGGCGTGAAGTTTGCGCCAAAGAGGTAGGCTTCGCCATCTTTCAGGATCACGTAGCTATCGCCAATGTTGGCTTTACCGGCACGCAGGGATTTTACTTCCCAGCCTTGCAGCGCGAGGCCCGCTTCGTACTCTTCTTCGATAAAGTAATCGTGGCGGGCGCGTTTGTTTAGCGCAATGGTGGCCGATCCAGGTTTGTGTGCTTTTTTCTTAGTCATAATATCCTGAAGTCATCGCAGTTCGTACACATCTGCCTCAAGCTCCCGCGAGGCGCAATGCGCTATCTTAGCACGAGTTGCCGCGGAACGTTTTTTTTAACCGTAGATAAATGATACTATTTAGCCCGTGTTCGAACATGGAAATTGCTATGCCTCAGATTAGCCGTACTGCGCTGGTGCCCTATAGCGCGGAGCAAATGTATACCCTCGTCAACGACGTTAATGCTTATCCTGATTTCTTACCTGGCTGCACCGGAAGTCGCGTGCTGGAGTCGGGCCCGACGCAAATGACGGCGGCGGTGGACGTGTCGAAGGCCGGTATCAGCAAGACGTTCACGACGCGGAATATCCTCACCAGCAACCAGAGCATTCTGATGCAGCTGGTGGATGGGCCATTTAAGAAACTGATTGGTGGCTGGAAGTTTATTCCGCTCAGTCAGGACGCCTGTAAAATTGAGTTCCATCTTGATTTCGAATTTACCAATAAGCTGATTGAGATGGCCTTTGGGCGCATCTTCAAAGAGCTGGCGCTGAACATGGTTCAGGCATTCACGATGCGCGCCAGAGAGGTTTACAGTGCCGGGTAAGATTGTGGTCGAAGTGGCCTACGCGCTGCCGCAAAAACAGTATTTGCAACGTGTGACGCTGGAAGAGGGCGCCACCGTCGAGCAGGCGATTCTGGCGAGCGGTATTCTGACGCTGCGTGACGATATCGATCTTGCGAAGAATAAAGTGGGTATCTATAGCCGCCCGGTGAAGTTGCAGGACGTGGTGCAGGATGGTGACCGGGTTGAAATTTATCGCCCGCTGATTGCCGATCCGAAAGAACTGCGTCGCCAGCGAGCGGAGAAGTCAGCCGGGAAAGCCTGATGCCACTCTTCAGCTCCCAGAAACAAAAAAAGCGCTCACTGAGCGCTTTTTTATTGCCTGAACTTACTCGCCGGTCAGCGCAGGTTTGTTATCGATGTTGGTCAGCACACCGCTGCTGTTGAAGGTGAGCGTCAGCGTCTGCTGCGTCACTTTTTCATGACCCGGCTGCTGGCGGAACACGTAGAACCAGGTATTGGTGCCGAACGGATCGGACATCATCGGGGTACCTAATGCATAAGCGACCTGTTGTTGGGTCATGCCGATGCGGATTTTTGAAATATCGTTAGGTGCCAGATAGTTTCCCTGATTGATGTCAGGACGGTAAACCACTCGCTCCAGAGTGGAACAGCCTGCGGTCAACATCAGAAGAACCGCTGCGGCAGCAGTCAGCGTTTTACAGCGCATAGTGATTTCATTCCTTTTCGGGCCCGAGCAGTACGCGGCTCATATGTAATATGCCGATGATAATAGACCTGACGTCAGTTTAAAACCTTTTGCTGCCAGGACACACGGCGTTTTTATTGTGAACTCAGACTCCTGGGATGCGAAAAAGTTTACGCTGCCAGCAACTCTTTCGCGTTTGCCAGCGTGTTTCGCGTGACTTCGCTGCCGCCAAGCAGGCGTGCCAGCTCCTGCAAACGCGCGCGTTTATCAAGCACCTGCATGTGCGTTTCAGTCATTTCACCGTCGGTTTCTTTGCTGACAAAGAAGTGGTGATGGCCACAACCGGCTACCTGCGGTAGGTGAGTCACACACATGACCTGCGTTGATTCACCAAGCTGGCGCAGCAAGCGCCCGACAACGGCGGCGGTCGGGCCGCTGATCCCGACATCGACTTCATCGAAGATGAGCGCCGGGGTTTCCATTTTACGCGCGGTGATCACCTGAATAGCCAGCGCGATACGCGACAGCTCACCGCCGGAGGCCACTTTAGCAATAGGCTGGAGCGGCTGGCCTGGGTTGGTGGTGACGCGAAATTCAATGCGGTCTGCACCGTCTGCCGTGAGGTGCTGTTCTTCAAAGCTGACGTCGATAGTAAAGACGCCGTGCGGCATAGAGAGCGCATGCATGCTGTCGGTAATCAGCCCTGCCAGCTCCTGTGCGCTGTTGAGGCGCAAAGTATGAAGCTGATGTGCGGTTTTCAGCGCCAGTTCGTGATGACGTGCCACCGCGTGTTTCAGGGTTTCCAGCGAGTCGCTTTGATCGTCAAGCTGCTGCTGTTCATCGAGCAGCGACTGGTAGAAGTCGGGCAGCGCTTCCGGCGAAATATGGTGTTTACGCGCCAGCGCGATTTGCCGCGACAGACGTTGTTCCAGTTCATAGAGGCGATTCGGGTCGAGATCGAGACGGTCGCAGTAGTGACGCAGTTCATCGCTGGCTTCGCTGAGCTGGATGGAGGCTTCTTCCAGCATGTCGAGCACGCTGGCGAGTTTGTTGTCCATGCCGACCAGCTCCGTGGTGAGCTGTTTTGCAGTGTAGAGCTGGCTTAGCAGGTTGGCGTCTTCACCGTCGGCCAGCAACGCCAGCGCATGCTGGCTGGTGGAGAGCAGTTGCCCGCTGTTCGCCAGGCGCTTGTACTCTTCGTCGATTTGCTCGTATTCGCCCGGCTGCGGGTTGAATTCGATAAGCTCTTTAAGCTGATATTGCAGCAGCTCGGCGCGCGCGGCGCGTTCCTGGCTTTGCTGCTGATGCTGCGCTAAATCGCGGCAGCTTTGATGCCACAGATGGTAATGGTCGGCCATCTGGCGGGTGAGGGCGGATTCGCCCGTATAGCCGTCGAGCAGAGTTTTCTGATGTTCGGGTTTGACCAGAAGCTGGTGCGCATGCTGGCCATGGATTTGAATCAGCAACTGGCCCAGTTCGCGAAGCTGCGACAGCGGCACGGCGGTGCCATTGATAAAGCCGCGAGAGCGCCCGTCGCTGCTGATAACGCGACGCAGCAGGCATTCACGGCCATCTTCAAGCTGGTTTTCTTCAAGCCAGCGCAGCGCGGCTGGCGTGTCTTTCAGGGCAAAGCGAGCGCAGAGGTCGGCACGGCTGGCACCGGCGCGCACCATGTCGCCTTCCGCGCGGCCACCCAGGCACAGACCGAGGGCATCGATAGCAATAGATTTACCGGCCCCGGTTTCACCGGTGATGGCCGTCATGCCGCCGTTAAAGTCGATTTCAAGTTCACGAACGATTGCGAAGTTGCTGATGGTCAGTTGTGCCAACATAGCTGCTTTCCTGTATGAAAAACCATAACTGTGTTTTCATACAGTATAAACTGGTTTTTTATACAGTAAAGTGCTGTTAGCAAATTTAGAACAATTTTTTTGACCAGCCCAGCTTGGTGCTTAATGTGTTGAAATAGCTGTAATCTTTCGGGTGAATGAGATTCAGGTGATAATCGCTGCGACGAATTAATACATCTTCCCCTTCCTGAATCGGCAGGGCAATCTGGCTGTCGCAGCTGATTTCCAGGTCGTTGCGGCGATGCGAGAAACGCAGGCGAATGGTGCTGCTGCTGTTAATCACCAGCGGACGCGCCGAGAGTGTGTGCGGGAACATGGGCACCAGGGTGATAGCGTCCAGCGATGGCGTCAGAATCGGGCCGCCTGCCGAGAGGGAGTAGGCGGTAGAACCGGTCGGCGTCGAGATAATCAGGCCATCGGAGCGCTGAGAAAAGGCGAAGGTTTCATCAATATACACTTCGAACTCAATCATATGCGCCACTTTACCCGGATGCAGAACCACCTCATTAATGGCGGTGCTGATGCGCTTCTGGCAATCCTGCTGACAGACCTGCGCCTCCAGCAGGAAACGTTTCTCGGTGATGTAATTGCCTTCCAGCACGTCGGCTAATTGCTGGTGCGCGTTGTCCGGGTCGAGGTCGGTCAGGAAGCCGAGGTTGCCACGGTTAATACCGATCACTTTAATATCGTAGCGCGCCAGGGTGCGCGCCGCGCCCAGCATATTGCCATCGCCGCCCACCACCACCGCGAGACAGGCCTTTTGACCAATTTCTGCCAGCGTGCCGGTTTGCACGTTCTCCAGTTTCAGCTCTTTAGCAATCTGGCGTTCAACAATCACTTCGTAGCCTTTGGTGCTCAGCCAGCGATAGAGCATTTCATGTGTGGTCAGCGCGGTCGGATGGCGAGGGTGCCCTACGATACCGATACACTTGAAATGATTGTTCATTTTCTGAAGGTCCTTGTGCCGAAGATTGATGACAATGTGAGAGCTTCCCTTGAAACGCGGAATCTTATCCCCATAATAAGCCAAGTTAGCGAGATGATTGCGAAAAAAAACGCGGAGAAATTCATGAGCAGTAAAGAACAGAAAACGCCTGAGGGGCAAGCCCCGGAAGAAATTATCACGGAACAGCATGATGACGTTGAAGCTGTAGAGTCTGACGCGTCTGCTGAGCAGGTGGATCCGCGCGATGAAAAAATTGCGAATCTGGAAGCTCAGTTAGCTGAATCCCAGACGCGTGAGCGTGACGGTGTGTTGCGTATCAAAGCGGAAATGGAAAACCTGCGTCGTCGTACTGAACTCGACGTCGAAAAGGCGCACAAATTTGCGTTGGAAAAATTCGTCAACGAACTGCTGCCGGTGCTGGATAGCCTCGACCGCGCGCTGGAAGTGGCAAACAAAGACAACACCGATATGGCGGCAATGATCGAAGGTATTGAATTGACCCGTAAATCCATGCTCGACGTGGTGGGTAAATTCGGCGTTCAGGTTGTTGACGCGATCGACGTGCCGATGGATCCGAACGTACACCAGGCGATTGCAATGGTGGAGTCTGAAGACATCGCGCCGGGTAACGTACTGATGGTGATGCAGAAAGGCTACACGCTGAATGGCCGCACCATTCGCGCCGCGATGGTTTCCGTTGCGAAAGCCAAAGCGTAACCGCACAGTCGCCCTGTTCCAGAAGCCCTCCTCGTGAGGGCTTTTTGTTTTAGATAGCTTAGGCCTGATATTTGTCCGCCGTTGCTGGCGTTTTATACTGCCTCTTCACAGGCTCACATGAAGAGGGACATTTATGCTGGAGTCGGATGTAAAGACCCGAGCGCTTCCCCCCGATGAGGTGGGGGTTTTGGTACGTCAGGATAAAACGCGCGACGATGTTCTTCGTCATTTCTTACAACTCACCACATCACTTTTCCATATGCCAGCGGGTTACATTTCTGTGCTGGATGACAAGACGCGCAATGTGATCGTATCGCATCAGATTTCGATGGCACCGAAGCCACGACAGTTCACGTTTTGCCAGTATGTGGTCGATACCCAAAAGCCGGTCATTGTGCCCGATACGTTGCAGGATGCACGTTTTTGTGAGCACCCGATGGTGGTGGGCGACCCTGGGTTGCGCTTTTACGCGGGCATGCCGCTGACCTTTAAAAACGGCTGCACAATGGGCACCTATTGCGTGGTTGATACGGTGCCACGCGATTTAACCTGCGACGAGCTGGCCTCGCTGACCTTCATTGCAGAACTGGTTTCGAGCTTTATTGAATCATGGCTGGATGTGGCGCTGACCGATCTCAATAGCGGCCTGCCAAACATGCATCAGCTGATTAATGATTTGCAGGATGAATCGTTTGCGGAAGAGTGCCCCGGCAACTCGTTGATGGTGATTGAGTGTATTGGCGTGACGCAATCTGACGATATCGCCCGGGTGATGGGCACCAGTCGGCTGAACACGCTGGTGAGGGATATTAGCCAGGCGCTGCTGCGGGTGTTGCAGCTTTCGCGGTGTGAAAAGCTGTATATGCTGAGCGCCGGGCGCTTTGCACTCTATTCAAAACCCCTGACGCCGTCCGATCGCCAGCGTCGTGAGCAGCAGCTCATGGCCCTGCAGGCGCATCTTTCTGATGCCGTCACCATTGATTTGAAGATCTACGTCGGCGAAACGGCGATTACATTGCCTATCTGTTCAGGACATGAAATTCTGCGTCAGGCCGAGAGCGCGCTGTATGAAGCCCGACATAACCGGCTACGCTGGGGGATTTATAATCAGGACGATGATTGCCGTCGTAACGAAGATTTTTATCTGCTCAACGACCTGACCGAAGCCATTCGTAAAGATCGCGGGCTCTATCTGGTCTGGCAACCGAAGGTATCGCTGCCGGCGGGGCAGCCGGTGGCGCTGGAAGCACTGATTCGCTGGAATCACCCGGAGCGCGGGATTATCCCACCCGGAAGTTTTTTGCCGCTGATTGAGAATACCAGTCTGATGGTTGAGCTCACCGACTGGGTGATAGATCACGCGATTACGCAGCTGGCTGAGTGGGAGCAGAAAGGCATCGCCTTACCCGCGTCGATTAACATCAGCGTGTTGGATCTCAAGCGGGAGAACTTTACCCAGCGGCTGCACGATAAAATGGCACTGGCCGGGCTGGATAACGGCATGCTGGGCGTGGAATGTCTGGAGACGGAGAAACTGTTGGCAAGCTCCCAGGTGCTGGAAGAGCTACGCTTACTGCGCCAGAACGGGTTTTCGGTCTCGCTGGATGATTTTGGCGCGGGTTACAGCAACCTTAATTATCTGCTGCGTATTCCGCTCGATACGATCAAGCTGGATAAATCATTGATTGACGATCTGCTCAAAGAGCCTTCGCGACGCGTCATTGTGCGTAACGTTATTCGCATGCTGAAAGAGCTGGGTTATCGGGTGCTGGCGGAAGGAGTGGAGGATGAATCCACCGCGCGGATTATCAGCGACTATGCGTGCGATGAAGCACAGGGCTATTACTTTGCGCGACCTAAAACGGCAGAACAGCTGGAGGCGTGGCTGGATAAGTGGATATAACAACGGCCCCGCGGGGCCGTTTGGGTGTTATCAGGACTGTACGCTTTCGCGTAACGGTTTCACCGGTACCACTTTGACCTGCTTAATCATGTTGTCCTGTACATCAAGAATATCGATATCGTACAGGCCAATACGCACGCGGGTACCTGCCGCCGGGATCTCTTCCAGCGCTTCGAGGATCATGCCGTTAATGGTGCGCGCTTCGTCTTCCGGCATATGCCAGTTAAAGGCTTTGTTGAGTTCACGGACGTTGGCGCTGCCTTCAATGATGACCGAACCGTCATTCTGCGGGGTCACTTCTTCCGCCAGAGTCGGTGACATCGATGTCGTGAAGTCGCCGACAATCTCTTCGAGAATATCTTCGACCGTTACCAGCCCCTGAATATCGCCATATTCATCGACCACCAGGCCGACTTTCTTTTTATTACGCTGGAATTTCACCAGCTGAATGCTGAGCGGCGTGCCTTCCGGCACATAGTAAATTTCATCGGCGGCGCGCAGCATCACCTCTTTGGTGAACTCTTTTTTCTCCTGCATTAAGCGCCAGGCTTCGCGCACGCGCAGCATGCTGATGGCATCGTCCAGCGAGTCGCGATACAGCACGATGCGCCCGTGCGGAGAGTGTGTGAGCTGACGAACAATCGAC
>AGFS01124119.1_pt1 | contig 15615 bp, 15 predicted proteins | sample 305828 | NCBI WGS metagenome assembly AGFS01 (sample SAMN02954281, study PRJNA62041) | ant fungus garden metagenome | biome: terrestrial; feature: Atta colombica fungus garden; material: fungus garden; isolation source: Atta colombica fungus garden top | host: Atta colombica | place: Panama: Gamboa...
CCCACCGCATCTCTCGCGTTAACTCTTTTGTCATAAATCATTTACAATGCTTGCCTCTTGAGTGGAGGGGAAGTGGATAACGCACTGCATCAGCATAAACGGAAACGCGCAGCGGCATTGACCGCGCTGTTTGCGATCCTGCTGATCGTCGTTGCGCCGCTTATCTCCGTCTCTCTGCAAAAAGATCCCATGAGCGCTATGCCGGGGATGCACCATCACGACATGAGCATGATGTCGATGGATGAACACCACGGCGATACGCCGCACGCCATGCCTGTCGATCACGCGGAAGCGTGCGGCTACTGCGTGCTGCTGGCCCACGTGCCGGGCGTGATGCTCGCGCTTATCGTGCTGCTCAGCGCGGTGCTGCTGAGAACTCGCGAGAAACCGCCTCGCCAGACGGTCAGCCACTGGCACTTTTTCCCCTGGCTCTATCCCGACACCCGCGCGCCGCCGCGGCAGTCTGCTTATTCCCTTTAAAAAAATACATCGCTAACTTTTTGCCTCAAAAGGAAAAGTATGACTACCTGCACTCCGCGCGCGGCATGGGGAAACCTGCTGCGTCGACTTCATTTCTATATTGGGCTGTTCGTCAGCCCGTTTATCTTCTTCGCCGCGCTGACCGGTACGCTGTACGTGGCGACACCGCAGCTGGAAGAGGCGATATACCGGCACGCCCTGCACGCTGACTCCGCGGGCGAGCGTCAGCCGCTGGCGGAACAGATCGCGGCGGCGGAAAAAATCGCGGGCGGCGAACTGCGCTTGCATGCGGTTCGACCCGGTCTTGCCGGAGGAGACACCACGCGCGTTATGTTTGCCGATCCCGCGCTCGGCCCGTCAGAGCATCGGGCCATTTTTATCGATCCCGTTAGCCTCGAGGTGCGTGGCGACATGACGGTCTACGGCACCAGCGGGATCTTGCCGCTGCGCCAGAAAATTGACTACCTGCACGCCTCATTGATGCTTGGGGACGTCGGGCGGCTGTACAGCGAGCTGGCGGCATCATGGATGTGGGTCGCCGCGCTCGGCGGGATCGCGCTGTGGTTTTACACCCGGCCAAAGCGTCGTATCCACAACCGTTTTCAGAACCGCCGTCGCCTGCACGTGACGCTGGGCTGGGCTCTGCTGGGCGGAATGCTGCTGTTTTCCGCAACCGGATTAACCTGGTCCCAGTGGGCCGGAGGTAACATCGACAGGCTGCGCGCGCAGATGGACTGGCTGACCCCGCAGGTGAACACGACGCTTTCCGGCCAACGGGAGATCGTGGATGAACATGCCGAGCATCGGGGTCATCATGGTGGAATGATGATGCCGGAAATGGCAACGGATTTGACGCAGTTTGACGACGTATTACGCGCTGCCCGTAAAGCCGGGATTGACGCCAGCAAGCTGGAGATCCGCCCTGCGAAAACCGCGGATCGGGCCTGGACGGTAACGGAAATCGATCGCCGCTGGCCGACCCTGGTGGACGCCGTTGCCGTCGATCCTCACTCCATGCAGATCCTGGACAGAACCCGCTTTGACGATTTTCCGCTAATGGCAAAACTCACCCGCTGGGGCGTGGATTTCCATATGGGCATACTGTTTGGCCTGGCGAATCAGCTGCTGCTCATCGCCTTCGGCACCGCGCTGTGCGTGCTGATTATCTGGGGCTACCGGATGTGGTGGATGCGCCGCCCTGCGATGCCCGGCGGAAGTCCCGTACAGACGCTGTGTCAAAGCTGGCTGGGGCTGTCGGGCTGGGGAAGGACAATCACGGCGGTGGGCAGCGTGCTATTAGGGGTAGCGCTTCCGGTCATGGGCGCAAGCCTGGCCGTATTTGTGCTTGTTGACTGGCTGCGCTGGCGAGCGGCATCCGCTGTGTCGCTCGCAGAATCAACGACAAAATGACGTTACGGCGTGCTGATAACGACCGCCACGCGGCGGTTTTCAGCACGCCCCTGCGCGGTGCTGTTGCTGGCAACAGGATATTTTTTACCTAGCCCCTGCGTGGTGAGATTCGTGCGGGGGATATTCGCGCCTTTTGCCCAGGCGTCCGCGACCGCGTTCGCGCGTTTCAGGGAGAGCGCCTCGTTGTAGCGCTCTTCACCGTAATTATCCGTATGTCCGTCCATGCGCGCGTGGTTTAAACCGGTTGCCGCGAGGCGTGAGGCCATGGTCTGGATCTGCGTTTCGCTTTCCGGGCGCAGCCTGGCGTCGTTTTTATCGAACAGGATCTTATCGGACAGCCCGAGCGACCAGTCGCCGTTCATTTCGTTAAAGCCATAAGACTTCATTGCCGCGACTTGTTCTGGCGTAAACTTGCCTTTTGGTGCCTGGCAGCCGGCCAGGATAAGTGATGCCAGCAAGCAGGGGGCGAGATATCGCTTTAACATTGTCTCTTCCTTTTGAGGTTATTGTTTTGAGCGCAGGTTTTTCACCTGATACATATTGCGATCGGCTTGCTCCAGTAATGCTTCAAGAGAGGCATTTTCCCACGCCAGAGCAAAACCAATGCTGAGTGACATCGTTGCCGTATGTCCATTGTGCAGATCGAACGGACGGATAAACTGCTGCGAAAGCGCAGCGCAAATATGCCGGACTTCACGCTCTGAATGGACGCCATGCAGGACCATAGCAAACTCATCGCCACCGAGGCGGTACGACTGGTGGCGCTTATTGCCAAACTCGACCATTCTGCTGGCGACTTCGATAAGTACGCTGTCTCCCGCCGCGTGTCCCCAGGTGTCGTTGATATACTTGAAGTTATCACCGTCCAGGAAGAGCAGGGCGGAATGCGTTTTTGCCGCTGAATCTTCCATCAGTGCCGCAATGCTGTTGCGGAACGCGGCGCGGTTTGCGAGACCGGTCAGCGGATCGTGCATGGCCGTGCGGAGAAGCTGCGCATTTTTGGCCTGAAGCTTGAGCTGCCACTCCTCCATTTCATCCAGCAGGCTGTTAAAGTCCTCGCCAAAATGGTGGAACTCTTCGATCTGTCCTTCCGTCACCCGGCGCGAGAAGTTACGGTTGGTGCGAACATCGTGCACGACGTCGGTGATATTTTGCAGCGCAGCCACCACGCCGTTATGCAACGAGCGCGTCAGCGCGAGCGCAACGGCTGACGCCAGCAGAATACAGCCGGTGAGCACTGCAAAGGAGAGCCAGATAAAGTGGCTTATCAGGCTGTCGCGGGCGGTGAGGCGAATTTCACCGATAGGATTGCCGTTATGCATAATGGGCTGCGAGACAGGAACCGGGAACAGCCAGCGGCTGACCAGCGTTCCCAGCGTATCCGTATTGTCCTCTGGATCCCACGACCAGTAGGCAAATCGCTTATTGTGGACGTTTAACACCTCTGCCGCAGCGAATTGCCCCTGCTTGCCGAGCGTGGAGAGGGTTTCGTTCGCCGCCACGGAATCATTAAACACCAGCGAGGCCTCAAGGCTGTGGCTCATGGTTGCGCCCGTTAATTCAAGGTTTTTTTGCGCATACTGTTTTAGCGTTACTACGGATGCAAAACAGAGCAAAACCCATATAAACGTCATTGTAATGACAACGCTTATCATGCTGATACGTCTCAACGTTCTTTTAAACGTCGGGCGTGGTGTAGACGTGAAATCCTTATTCATGCTTCGTATTCCGTGCAAGCATTAATACATCCGGATTGACTCTTACGCCGCTGCGCGAAAGCGCATCCAGATTGACGGAAAACCTGACCCGGTTGTCTTCTATTATCAGGCAAAACGCACTGCCAATAAGACACTCCGGGTTTCGCTCGGAGATTAATAACAACGCCCGGCCCTGAAGTTGGTTTATTAATTCGACCTGGCTTGCTGGCGATTCGGTGCCAAAATAAAGGGCATTACACTGGGCGGACAGCGCGTCCTGACCGTTACGTATTACCACCGGGCGATAGGGGAGCGAGCTTTGCGGGTCCTGGCGGCTGAGCGCTGGCACATAACGGGATGAGGCAAAAATACACAGCGTGGGCTGGCCGGAAAGCGCGGGCCAGCGGGTATAGCTGACAATGCCGGAAACGATTGAACGTACGGATTTATCGGTCTCCGTGAGCGCTCCGGCGGCCGTCTGGCCTGTTATAAGGAGCAGCATGAGCACAAGAGTAAGTCGAGACAAAGAGATCAAGAATGTCGTTCTCACCAGAATCCGCCATACCGCTCTGGAAATAGCCGTCCTTAAGAGTTGATGGCAGAGTATCATTGTTTATCAAAACCGTCATTATGTCAGAAATGCAACTATCTGGACTTAGGTTAAATCTTACAGTTGCTTTTACCGCGGCGGGCTGAGTGGCGAAATTAATTAAGCCTGCTGGCGCTCATGCTTTCATTCATTCCTTGCTGCCATGCCTCGCGCAGTTTTACAACATTCTCCGTACTCTCACAGCTTGCGGGAAAAGACTTACCCGCCAAACCCCAGGCGTGAATAAATCCTTCTTCACAGACTTTCTTTTGACCATCGGCATAGCCGCGACGATATTCACCGCGATCGACTTCTTGACCGTGATAATTATCGGCAAGCGTCTGGTTATCTTTAACCGAAATACCGTTCATGGCGTCTTCCTTACCAAGCGTGAACCAGTCGGTGCCAGTCCATTTCGGCTGGAACGTGTAGGGATTGATTTGACAGCCCGATAAGAGCAATACCAGAAGTGCAAGCGGGAACGGGCGCATGTCTATTCTCCTGTTTTCTTCAGCATAGCCTGGCAAAAATTAGTTTGGTGTAATTTTTGTTTACTATTTTAGAGGCATTTTTTGGCTTTAAATTGCTTGTTGTAAACTAATATTTACGTATTTTGGATTGAAATCTTTACTTGTTGTGATATTGTGGTTTCACCTCATCGAGGAAACCCACTATCGCAAACGAGCTTTACAGGATCGCAATCATGCAAAAAGACGCGCTGAACAACGTACATATTACAGATGAACAGGTTTTAATTACCCCGGATCAGCTGAAAGCCGAATTTCCGCTGAGCGTGGCGCAAGAGGCTCAGATCGCGCAGTCTCGTCAGACGATTTCGAACATCATCGCCGGTCGCGATCCGCGCCTGCTGGTGGTATGTGGCCCTTGCTCTATTCACGATCCTGAAACCGCCATTGAATATGCTCGTCGATTTAAAACATTAGCGGAGGAGGTCAGCGATAGCCTCTATCTGGTAATGCGCGTCTATTTTGAAAAGCCACGCACCACCGTTGGCTGGAAGGGATTGATTAACGATCCGCACATGGATGGCTCGTTTGATGTGGAAGCAGGCCTGAAGATTGCGCGTCGCCTGCTCGTAGAACTGGTCAGCATGGGACTGCCGCTGGCAACCGAAGCGCTGGATCCGAACAGCCCGCAGTACCTGGGCGATCTGTTTAGCTGGTCGGCAATCGGTGCGCGCACCACCGAATCGCAAACCCACCGCGAGATGGCCTCTGGCCTGTCGATGCCGGTCGGTTTCAAAAACGGCACTGACGGCAGCCTGGCGACGGCAATCAACGCCATGCGCGCCGCCTCTATGCCGCACCGCTTTGTCGGGATTAACCAGGCGGGTCAGGTATGCCTGCTGCAAACCCAGGGTAACCCGGACGGGCACGTGATTCTGCGCGGCGGGAAAGCGCCTAACTACAGCCCGGCAGATGTGGCTCAGTGTGAAAAAGAGATGGAACAGGCGGGACTGCGTCCGGCGCTGATGGTAGATTGCAGTCATGGTAATTCAAACAAAGATTACCGTCGCCAGCCTGCGGTTGCAGAATCTGCCGTGGCGCAGATTAAAGATGGCAACCGTTCTATTATCGGGCTGATGATTGAGAGCAACATTCATGAAGGCAATCAGTCATCGGAACAGCCGCGTAGCGCAATGAAGCACGGCGTGTCCGTCACGGATGCCTGCATCAGCTGGGAAACCACCGACACGCTGCTGCGTGAGATCCACAAGGATTTGAGCGGCCATCTGGCGACGCGTCTGGGTTAAGAGGTTAGGTATGGTTGCTGAATTGACCGCGTTACGCGATCAAATTGATGAAGTAGATAAGGCGCTGCTGGATCTCCTGGCGCGCCGCATGGCGCTGGTAGCCGAGGTCGGGGAAGTTAAAAGTAAATACGGCCTGCCGATTTACGTGCCGGAGCGCGAGGCGTCTATGCTCGCTTCCCGGCGCAAAGAGGCGCAGGCGCTGGGCGTGTCTCCGGATTTGATTGAGGACGTTCTGCGCCGCGTGATGCGCGAGTCGTATTCCAGTGAAAACGATAAGGGCTTCAAAACCCTCTGTCCGTCGCTGCGCCCGGTGGTGATTGTCGGCGGCGGCGGCCAGATGGGCCGCCTGTTTGAGAAGATGCTGACGCTCTCTGGCTACCAGGTGCGCATTCTGGAAAAAGAGGACTGGGCGCGTGCGCCTGAGATCGTGAGCGATGCGGGCATGGTGATTGTCAGCGTACCTATTCACGTGACCGAACAGATCATCGAGAAGCTGCCGCCGCTGCCGAAGGATTGCATCCTGGTTGATTTAGCGTCCGTCAAAAATGGGCCGCTGCAGGCAATGCTGGCGGCGCACAGCGGTCCCGTACTTGGCCTGCACCCGATGTTTGGTCCGGACAGCGGCAGCCTGGCAAAGCAGGTCGTCGTCTACTGTGACGGCCGTCAGCCGGAAGCGTACCAGTGGTTCCTGGAGCAAATTCAGGTGTGGGGCGCGCGTCTGCATCGGATTAGCGCGGTCGAGCACGATCAGAACATGGCGTTCATCCAGGCGCTGCGCCACTTTGCAACCTTTGCATATGGCCTGCATCTGGCGGAAGAAAACGTTCAGCTCGAACAGCTGCTGGCGCTTTCCTCGCCAATTTATCGCCTGGAGCTGGCGATGGTGGGGCGTCTGTTTGCGCAAGACCCTCAGCTGTACGCCGACATTATTATGTCGTCCGGTAATAACCTGGCGCTGATCAAGCGCTACTACCAGCGGTTTGGCGAGGCCATCACACTGCTTGAGCACGGCGATAAGCAGGCGTTTATCGACAGCTTCCGCAAGGTTGAACACTGGTTCGGCGATTACGCGACGCGCTTCCAGAGCGAGAGCCGCACGCTGCTGCGCCAGGCAAATGATAGTCGCCAGTAACGCGATGATGTATATACTGAAAGCCAGCGTTGCTGGCTTTTTTTATTTGGGGAACTGTCATGGCTGAACCACAGCTGCTGTTGAATTACACCGGTCATCTGCCGGAGTGCCCGACGTGGAGCGAGGAAGAGAGCGCGCTCTACTGGGCGGATATTCTGGAAGGAGAGATCCACCGCTATCACCTGCCCAGCGCGGAACACACGGTGCTCTCTTTCCACGAAGAGGTAGGCTGTTTCGCCCTGCGTGAACGAGGCGGATTTATCGTCGCGATGCGTAACGCTATCTGGCTTGCCGACAGGCACGGGCTGCTTCAGCGCAAGGTCTGCGATAACTCTTCCAACCCGCAGCTTGCGCGCTTTAACGACGGGGGAACCGATCGCCAGGGGCGTTTTTATGCCGGTACGTTCTGGGGGCCGGGAGATTACAACGGCGCCATGCTGATGCGCATTGATAACGACCTGATGCCAAAGGTCATCCAGTGCGATATTCAAGGACATAACGGCCTGGCGTTTAGCCCCGACGGGCAGTGGATGTTCACCTCCGATACGCCAAACGGCGTTATCTACCGCACGCCGCTGGACGAGCGGGGCGAACCCGGCACGCGTGAGATCTTTCGCCGCTTTAAGGCGGGTGAGGGCATCCCCGACGGGGCTGCCGTGGACGTTGAGGGCTGCTACTGGAGCGCGCTGTTTGACGGCTGGCGCATCGCACGGTTTTCACCGCAGGGGGAACAGCTGGAAGAGCATCGGCTGCCAGTTCGCTGCCCGACGATGGTCTGCTTTGGCGGCGAGGGAATGAAAACGCTCTTTATCACCACCACGCGGGAAAACATGGACGCAGAGGAAGTGGCAAAATATCCGCTCTCCGGCGCCATCTTCACCCTGCCGGTTAGCGTGGCAGGGATGAAGAAAAGCCGCTTTATTGAGCGTTAAGCGGGATCGACCGGCACTACGTTTTCGCTTGGATAGCAGCCCAGCACTTTCATCGAACGGGTAATTTCGCCCAGTTCGCGCAGGGCCTTCTGCATGGATGCGGATTCCAGGTTGGCCTGAACGTCAAGATAAAACATCTCTTCCCACGGATTGCCGTTAATCGGGCGGGATTCCAGCTTCGTCATGATCAGGTTGTGGTTGCGCAGAACCAGCAGCGCTTCAACCAGGGCACCCGCCTGCTGGCCCGTCGCCATCAGCAGCGTTGTTTTAGCCGGTACCTGCTCAGAGACGTTAATGGCCTTGCGCGCCAGCACCACGAAACGAGTGATGTTCTGCGTCTGATTTGCCAGGTTGCGTTCCAGCACCTGTAAACCGTACAGCGCGCCGCCCGCTTCGTTGCCGAGTGCGGCGACGGTCGGGGAATTTATCTGCGCCACTTTCTCCATCGCCGCCGAGGTGCTTTCGGTGTACTCAATTTTCCAGTGCGGGTAGCGGTTCAGGAACTGGCTGCACTGCTGGAAGGGCTGCGGGTGGCTATAGACCGTCTGGATTTTGCTCAAATCCGTTGAGCCGGAGACCAGCACGCAGTGATCGATAGGGAGCGTCATTTCACCGACCAGCGACAGGCTGGTGTGCTGCAGCAGATCGTAGACGTCGTTGATGGCGCCCGAGCTGGTGTTCTCGATCGGAACCACGGCGTAATCCGCCTGACCGGTTTCAACCTGATTAAAGATATCCGCGAACTTGGCGCAGCCGCTCTCAATAAACTCGTCGAAATGGCGAGCCGCGTACTGGCGGGCGGCCAAGTGCGAGTAGGAGCCTTTAGGACCCAGAAAAGCGATGCGCGCCGAGTGCGGGTTGGTTTTATTAAGATGCTGCTGGAGCAGCGCCTGCTGGGTCAGAACCGAGTCTTCAATGATGAGCTGGAACAGGCGGGTGATGTAATGGGCATCAAGGTGATGCGCCTTGCCGAGCTGAATCAGGCGCTCCAGTAAATCACGTTCGCGGTCGATGTCGCGCACGGGGCGGTGGGACTCCAGCTTGGCCTTACCCACCTCGACGGCGAGCAGGCGGCGTTCAGCCAGCAGCGCCAGCAGTTTCTCATCCAGTGCGCTGATTTTTACGCGCAGATCCAGTAACGGGTTTTCCGGGGTCATAATGTTGTCTGTCTCGTTTATCGTTATCAATAAAAAAGGCCTCCCGCTGTGGGAGGCCTTGTTGTTCGTCTTCGCATTCTTTATCACACGACGAAACGCCTCCCAGTCAGGGGAAGGTAAAAAAGAATGCGAAGAAAAACGGCGTACGGTTCATTGATTCATCCTGTGATTGATAACCTTAAAGTACCCGCACTGTTTTAACCCTGTCAATAAAAAACGCGCCCGAAGGCGCGTTGGCGGTACACTCAATTTAAAGGATTACTCTTCTTCAACTTCTTCCGCGAAGCTGGCGTCTTTCACCGATGCTGCGGCGCGACGGGCTTCACCTTTGTGTTGCACTTTATTGAGCTGCCGTTCCAGCTTGTTGATCAAATCGTTGATAGCCGTGTACATATCTTCATGTTTTGCGCTGGCGACCAGATGGCCGTTTGGAGTATTGATAGTTGCGTCAGCGATGAAACCCTGCGGCTCCTTGGACAGAATGATATGTGGGTTAATCAGATGAGTTTGCCATTTATCCAGTTTGGCGAGACGGTCTGCGACGTGCTGGCGAATTGCCGGAGTAATTTCCATTTGTTTACTGGTAATGTTCATTGTCATAAATTTTACCTCTTGTCTTTCCGTCTTGGTGATTCCAGCATACCTCTTCGAATGTCAAAATGTGTGATCTAAATCACGTATTTTTGTCACTTTTTGTCAACCGCATATTTTTGTGAGGAAGGGCATGAAGAGGCGATTTATACCTTGTCGAATGGTGCGTTTGGGGTCATAGTTGACGGGTTGTGTTGGCGCGATCGCCCTCCAGTGCGACGATAAAATGGATACAAAAACGGCAGCCCGAGGGCTGCCGTTTTGCTTATATTCTTTTGCTGAACGTCAGTATCAGGTGTTGCTGCTGTTGGCCGCGATGATCTTCGCTACCTTGTCAGCCTGGGCGGTCATCTGCATCTGACGATAGGCGTTCTCCATCAGCTTCAGGCCATCGCGCGTTGCCTGAGTATCCGGGTAATCGCGCAGCATACCTTCTACACGGTTAACCACCGCAACCCACGCGCCGCGGCGGGTGTAGTATTCTGCGACCGAATATTCATATTTCGCCAGACGGTCTTTCAGGAAGACCAGACGTTTCGTGGCATCGGTGATGTACTGGCTGTTCGGATAGCCGCGAACCAGTTTAGAAAAGTCGTTGAATGCATCACGGGCGTGCTGAGGATCGCGGTCAGAACGATCGACGCCGAAGAAACCCTGTAGCGCACTGTCATCCAGCGCCATATTAGTCAGGCCGCGCATGTACATGACATAATCGATGTTAGGATGTGTGGGATTCAGACGCATGAAGCGATCGATGGTTGCCTGAGCCAGCGGCAGATCGGCATTTTTATAGTAGGCGTAGATGAGATCTAGCTGAACCTGCTGCGAATAGGGACCAAATGGATAGCGATTATCCAGCGCTTCCAGTTGCGTTATCGCCTGTTTCCAGTTACCGTCCTGCAGTTTTTGTTGTGCAGTCGCATAGATTTCATTCGGCGGATTGTCAGGGACCTGTTCATTTGAACCGGAGCAGCCCACCAAAGCCAGGCTCAACGTGGCCGCTGCCACCAGATATTTCATGCGCGTCATGACGTTTTGACTTTCCTCAAATGTTTGTCCGGGAGAATCTCTGTTCCTGCTCCCGATTAAGACCAGCTACAATAGCACACTATATTAAACGGCAAAGCCGTAAAACCCAACGTTAAACAAAGAAGCAGTTTATGGCACAACGAGTAGAACTCACCGCAACAGTCTCCGAAAATCAGCTAGGCCAACGCTTAGATCAGGCTTTGGCCGAATTGTTCCCTGATTATTCGCGTTCACGCATAAAAGAATGGATTTTAGACCAGCGCGTGCTGGTTAATGGCAAGATCTGGGACAAGCCAAAAGAGAAAGTGTTAGGTGGAGAAGCCGTCGCCATCAATGCTGAAATCGAAGAAGAAGTCCGCTTCGAGCCGCAGGATATCCCATTGAACATCGTCTATGAAGACGATGACATTCTGGTGATTAACAAGCCTCGCGACTTTGTCGTTCATCCGGGGGCGGGCAATCCAGACGGCACGGTGCTGAACGCGCTTCTCCATTATTATCCGCCGATTGCCGACGTTCCGCGCGCTGGTATCGTTCACCGTCTGGATAAAGACACCACCGGTCTGATGGTTGTGGCGAAAACCATTCCAGCCCAGACGCGCCTGGTGGAGTCGCTGCAGCTGCGCGAAATCACCCGTGAATATGAAGCGGTTGCGATTGGCCACATGACCTCGGGCGGTACGGTTGAAGAGCCGATCAGCCGTCACCCGACGAAGCGCACGCATATGTCCGTGCACCCAATGGGTAAACCGGCGGTTACGCACTATCGCATTATGGAGCATTTCCGTATCCATACGCGTCTGCGTCTGCGTCTTGAAACCGGGCGTACCCACCAGATCCGCGTTCACATGGCGCACATTACCCATCCGCTGGTGGGGGATCAGGTCTACGGCGGTCGTCCGCGTCCGCCAAAAGGCGCATCGGAGGAGTTCATCAGCGTTCTGCGTAAGTTCGATCGTCAGGCGCTGCATGCGACCATGCTGCGTCTTTACCACCCGATTAGCGGGATCCAGATGGAGTGGCACGCGCCGATTCCACAGGACATGGTGGATCTTATCGACGTCATGCGCGCTGACTTCGAAGAGCATAAGGATCAAGTGGACTGGTTATGACCAAGCTGATTGTCCCGGAGTGGCCGCTGCCGAAAGGCGTTGCGGCCTGCAGTTCAACCCGTATCGGTGGCGTAAGCCAGGGGCCGTGGGCGTCGCTGAACCTTGGTGCGCACTGCGGCGATAACCTTGAGCACGTTGAAGAGAACCGCAAGCGCCTGTTTGCTGCGGGGAATTTGCCCTCGAAACCGGTCTGGCTGGAGCAGGTGCACGGTAATGACGTTCTGACGTTAACAGGTGAACCTTATGCTTCAAAACGCGCTGATGCCTCTTACAGTAATACTCCGGGAACAGTGTGTGCCGTCATGACGGCCGATTGTCTGCCCGTTCTGTTTTGTAACCGGGCGGGTACAGAAGTCGCAGCTGCGCATGCGGGCTGGCGCGGCCTGTGTCAGGGCGTGCTGGAAGAGACCGTCGCCTGTTTCGAAGATGAACCTGCCAATATTCTCGCCTGGCTTGGCCCGGCAATTGGCCCACGCGCGTTTGAAGTCGGCCCGGAAGTTCGCGACGCGTTTATGGAAAAAGATCCGCAGGCGGTAGAGGCGTTTACGTCCGCGGGTGAAAAATACCTGGCCGATATTTATCAGCTTGCACGCCAGCGCCTCAATAATATCGGGGTGACGCAGATCTTCGGTGGCGATCGCTGTACCTTCACTGAAAAGGGTGATTTTTTCTCTTATCGCCGCGACAAGACGACCGGCCGTATGGCAAGTTTTATTTGGCTGATATAACCTAAAGAATCAAGACGATCCGGTACGTGCCGTTTTCTTTTCACATAATTCAGGTCATTAACCTTGAATAATTGAGGGATGACCTCATTTAATCTCCAGTAGCAAATTTGACCTGTTATGGGAGGAGTTATGCGTCTGGATCGTCTTACTAATAAATTCCAGCTTGCTCTCGCCGATGCCCAGTCTCTCGCACTGGGGCACGACAATCAGTTTATCGAACCTCTTCATTTAATGAGCGCCTTGCTGAATCAGGAAGGGGGCTCGGTACGTCCGTTATTAACGTCCGCCGGTATTAATGCCGGGCAGTTACGCACGGCCATCGATCAGGCCCTGAGCCGTTTACCGCAGGTAGAAGGTACCGGCGGTGACGTCCAGCCGTCGCAGGATCTGGTGCGCGTCCTGAACCTTTGCGACAAGCTGGCGCAAAAACGTGGGGACAACTTTATTTCGTCAGAGCTGTTTGTTCTGGCGGCGCTTGAATCACGCGGTACCTTGACCGACCTGCTGAAGTCTGCCGGTGCGACCACCGCCAACGTGACCCAGGCGATTGAAAATATGCGCGGAGGTGAAAGCGTGAACGATCAGGGAGCCGAAGACCAACGTCAGGCTTTGAAGAAATTTACGGTCGATCTGACCGAGCGCGCCGAGCAGGGCAAACTGGACCCGGTGATTGGCCGCGATGAAGAAATTCGCCGTACGATTCAGGTACTGCAACGTCGTACCAAGAACAACCCGGTGCTGATCGGTGAGCCTGGCGTCGGTAAAACCGCCATCGTCGAAGGTCTGGCGCAGCGTATTGTGAACGGCGAAGTGCCGGAAGGGCTAAAAGGCCGCCGCGTACTGGCGCTGGATATGGGCGCGCTGGTGGCCGGGGCGAAATACCGCGGCGAGTTTGAAGAGCGTCTGAAAGGCGTGCTCAACGATTTGGCGAAACAGGAAGGCAACGTCATTCTGTTTATCGACGAGCTGCACACCATGGTTGGTGCGGGTAAAGCTGACGGCGCGATGGATGCCGGGAACATGCTAAAACCTGCGCTGGCGCGCGGTGAGCTTCACTGCGTTGGCGCAACCACGCTCGATGAATATCGTCAGTACATTGAAAAAGACGCTGCGCTTGAACGTCGCTTCCAGAAAGTGTTTGTTGCTGAGCCAAGCGTAGAAGATACCATCGCAATTCTGCGTGGTCTGAAAGAACGCTATGAGCTGCACCACCATGTTCAGATCACCGACCCGGCGATTGTTGCGGCAGCGACCCTTTCGCACCGTTATATTGCTGACCGTCAGCTGCCGGATAAGGCCATCGACCTGATCGATGAAGCGGCATCCAGCATTCGTATGCAGATCGACTCCAAGCCGGAAGAGTTGGACCGACTCGACCGTCGTATTATTCAGCTCAAGCTGGAACAGCAGGCGCTGATGAAAGAGGCTGATGAAGCCAGTAAGAAACGCCTGGATATGCTTAACGAGGAGCTGGACGATAAAGAGCGCCAGTACTCTGAGCTGGAAGAAGAGTGGAAAGCTGAAAAAGCGTCGCTGTCGGGTACGCAGACGATCAAAGCCGAGCTTGAGCAGGCGAAGATCGCGATTGAACAAGCGCGTCGCGTCGGCGATCTGGCGCGGATGTCTGAGCTGCAGTACGGCAAAATTCCCGAGCTGGAAAAACAGCTTGAGGTTGCCACGCAGTCTGAAGGCAAAACGATGCGCCTGCTGCGTAATAAGGTGACGGACGCGGAGATTGCCGAAGTGCTCGCGCGCTGGACCGGGATCCCTGTAGCCCGCATGATGGAAGGCGAGCGTGAAAAACTGCTGCGCATGGAGCAGGATCTGCATAATCGCGTTATCGGTCAGAATGAGGCGGTCGAAGCGGTTTCTAATGCAATTCGCCGTAGCCGTGCGGGGCTTTCCGATCCAAACCGCCCGATTGGTTCGTTCCTGTTCCTTGGTCCTACCGGGGTAGGTAAAACCGAGCTTTGCAAAGCGCTGGCTAACTTTATGTTCGACAGCGACGACGCGATGGTCCGTATCGATATGTCCGAGTTTATGGAGAAACACTCCGTCTCGCGTCTGGTGGGCGCGCCTCCAGGATATGTCGGTTATGAAGAGGGCGGTTACCTGACTGAAGCGGTGCGCCGTCGTCCTTATTCCGTCATCCTGCTGGATGAGGTGGAAAAAGCGCACCCTGACGTATTTAATATTCTACTGCAGGTTCTGGACGATGGGCGTCTGACGGACGGGCAGGGGAGAACGGTCGACTTCCGCAACACGGTCGTCATTATGACCTCGAACCTGGGTTCTGATTTGATTCAGGAACGCTTCGGTGAACTGGACTACAGCCACATGAAAGATCTGGTGCTGGGTGTTGTCAGCCAGAGCTTCCGCCCTGAGTTCATCAACCGCATTGATGAAGTCGTGGTGTTCCATCCTCTGGGTGAGAAACACATTGCGTCGATTGCACAGATTCAGCTGCAGCGTTTGTATAAACGTCTGGAAGAGCGTGGGTATGAAATCCATATTTCCGATGAGGCGCTGAAGCTGCTCAGCGAGAATGGTTACGATCCGGTGTACGGCGCGCGTCCACTAAAACGCGCTATCCAGCAGCAGATCGAAAACCCGCTGGCTCAGCAAATCCTTTCTGGGGAGCTGATTCCAGGCAAAGTTATCCGTCTGGAAGCCAACAACGATCGCATTGTAGCAGTGCAGTAAGTCACAAAACGCAAAAACGGGCCGCTTGCGGCTCGTTTTTGTTTAAAAACCAGGCGAAAATGAAGGTCTGTTATCCCGATTGCCTGGAAAGTGAGCGGTTAGTAAATAATTTTCACTTTATTCTTGCGGCCGCGAAATAACTCCCTATAATGCGCCTCCACTGACACGGAACAACGGTTTACAGGCCGCCGGGTTAGCGGAGAAAAGCAAATTAAATGCTTGACTCTGAAGCGGGAAAGCGTAATATGCACACCCCGCGTCGCTGAGAAAACGAAGCGGCA